>OLFX01000312.1_pt1 | contig 80111 bp, 56 predicted proteins | sample 1605091 | NCBI WGS metagenome assembly OLFX01 (sample SAMEA3888906, study PRJEB22519) | human gut metagenome | biome: human gut; feature: human-associated habitat; material: faeces | place: Denmark | collected 2012 | reverse complement strand
CCGCTGCTTTTTCGGCTTTGTTTTCAGCCCGCTTTGGTTCCAGGGTCTTCATTGTCGGGAACAGCAGCACATCGCGGATAGATGCCGCATCGGTCAGGAACATGACCAGACGGTCGATGCCCATGCCCATGCCGCCCGTGGGAGGCATACCGTATTCCAGCGCATTGATGAAATCCTCGTCCATCATGCCGGCTTCCTCGTCGCCTGCGGCGCGCAGAGCAACCTGACGCTCGAAGCGCTCCTTCTGGTCGATCGGGTCGTTCAGCTCGGAGAATGCGTTGCACAGCTCGCGGCCGTAAATGAAGCACTCGAAGCGCTCGGTCAGACGCGGATCGGACGGCTTACGCTTTGCCAGCGGAGAGATCTCGACCGGATAATCGGTGATAAAGGTCGGCTGCATGAGGTTTGCCTCGACGTACTCGTCGTAGCACAGCGCCATCAGGTCGCCCCAGCTCTCCTTGCCCTTTTCGATCTCGAGGCCCTTGGCCTTAACGGCCTCCAGTGCCTCTTCCGGCGACAGTGCCATAAAGTCGATGCCGGCGTACTCCTTGACAGCCTCAGCCATCGTCATGCGCTTCCAGCCCTTGGAGAAATCGATCTCCACGCCCTGATACATCACCTTGGTGCTGCCCAGAACCTTTTCGCAGACATGGATTACCATGTCCTCGGTAATATCCATCATGCCGTGGTAATCGGTGTATGCCTGATACAGCTCGATGGTGGTGAACTCCGGGTTATGACGGGTGTCCATGCCCTCGTTGCGGAAAATACGGCCGATCTCGTATACGCGCTCCAGACCGCCTACGATCAGGCGCTTGAGGTGCAGCTCGGTCGCAATACGCAGATACATATCAATGTCCAGCGCGTTGTGGTGGGTGATGAACGGACGAGCCGCCGCACCGCCCGGAATAGTGTTCAGACACGGGGTCTCAACCTCCATAAAACCGCGGGAATCCATAAAGTTGCGGATCTCGCGCACGATAGCCGAGCGCTTCTCAAAGGTATCGCGTACCTCCGGGTTGACGATCAGGTCAACATAGCGCTGACGGTAACGCATATCGGTGTCCTTCAGACCGTGCCACTTCTCCGGCAGCGGTGCAAGGTTTTTGGAGAGCAGCGTCAGCTCGGTTACGGAAACCGAAATCTCACCCTTCTGGGTACGGAATACCTCGCCCTCGATACCGATGATATCGCCGATATCGAACTTCTTGTAGCCCTTGTATACGTCCTCGCCTACGTTGTCGCGCTTGATGTAAAGCTGCAGACGGCCGTAGCGGTCGCGCATATCCGAGAAGGAAGCCTTGCCCATGATGCGCTTGGACATCATGCGGCCTGCCAGACGGACGGTCTTGCCTTCCAGCTCGTCAAAATGCTCGTGAATATCGGTGGTATAGTGATCGCGCTCAAAGCGCACCTGCTGGAACGGGTCCTTGCCCGCAGCCTGCAGCTCTGCCAGCTTTTCGCGGCGAATGCGCTTCAGCTCGTGCAGTTCCTCCGCGGTCTGCTCGTGCTGATCCTGCGCCTGATGCTGTTCTGCCATATCTTCCCCATCTTTCATAAAATTTTTGACGGCAGCGCCAAACAACTCGCCTTTGTCAAATTGTTTGGTGTTACCTGAAATAGTGACTTCGCTTTTCACTTGCGATAAAGGTAATTTACTTCTCGATCTTGAGGATCTCGTACTTTACGATGCCGATCGGTGCCTCGACCTCAACAACATCGCCGACCTTCTTGCCCAGCATAGCCTTGCCGAACGGAGACTCGTCAGAGATCTTGCCGTCCATCGGATCGGCCTCCTGAGAGCCGACGAAGTGGTACTCCTCTTCCTCGTCCTCCTCGAGATCCTTAACAATAAAGCGGCAGCCGGGAGAAACCTCGTCTGCAGCGTAGCTGTCGCCGGTTACAACGACTGCGTGCTTGATGATCTCCTCAAGCTCAGCAATGCGGGAATACAGCTTACCCTGCTCGTTCTTGGCTTCATCGTACTCGGCGTTCTCGGACAGGTCGCCGAAGGAGCGTGCTTCCTTCAGCTGCTCTGCAACCTCATCCGCACGGGTAGTTTTCAGATATTCCAGTTCGTCCTTATATGCGTCCAGACTTTCCTGTGTCAGTTTAATTTCTTTTGCCATGTTTGCAAACCCTTCTTACTCAGTGTCATCGGCTTTCGAGCCGTACAGTACATTATATTATAAATTAAGCACCAATGCCATGTCAAGCGATTCGACCATTTTCTGTCCGATTTTCTGCCAGAGCGCTCGATTATCCCACAGTTTCCATCGCTTTTTGAAGCTGCGGATCGGTTTCCGACGTCAGAAAGAAAAAGTTCTGTGTCTGCTTATCGGTCAGCTTCACCTCAATGTCCGGCGCAATGCCGACATCTGCAAGGCTTTTGCCTTTGGGCGTAAAGTATTCCTCGACAGACAGATTGACCGCCGAGCCGTCGCTCAGCTGGTAGGTGCGCTGAGCGCGTCCCTTGCCAGTGGTATGCGTGCCGATGAGCGTCGCGCGGTCGTACTCCTGCAGGGCTGCCGCGAAGAATTCCGCCGCCGAAATACTCTGGTCGTCAATAAGCACCGCGATCGGCAGGTCGATGCAGTCCGCATCCGAGGTATAAACGGTCTCCGAGCCGTTTTTCATGCGCAGCGTCATAATGGTGCCCTCGCCGAGCAGCGGGTCGAGTGCCGCGCTCATCTCCTTGACACGGCCGCCGCCGTTGTGGCGCACGTCAATGACAAGCGACTGTGCGCCGCTGTCGGTCAGCGACTGCAATGCCGTCTTGAACTGATCGGCACAGCCGTCATGGAAATTCTCGATGCGGATGTAGCCGATTTTATCATTCAGCATTTTTCCCCATGCCATCTTCTGCGTGACAACGGCACGCTGCATGGTCAGCTTCTTGGCGGAGCCGTCTGCCTTCTTGACCGTGACGGTCACATCGGTCCCCTCTTTGCCGGAAATCGCGCTGATAACCGCGCTCGAGCCGTCCTTTTCAGTCGTCAGATCTCCCGTACCGAGAATGTAATCGCCCTTTTCGATGCCGGCCTTCGCCGCAGGCGAATCATCGTACACGAGCGTAACGCGAATACTTGTCTCGGTGCTCGTCACCGAAACACCGATGCCGCAGCCCTTGCCCTCACCGCTCATGCGGTAGGCTTCGTAGTTTTCCGCCGGAATATACGACGACCACTTGTCTCCCAGACCGGTAATGTAGCCTGCCGCAGCGTAATCCGCAACATTGTCCGCATCCAGCTCACCAACGTATTTGTCCGACACCAGCCGGTCGATCTCGCGTAGCTTTTTTCCGACCTCGTTGGTGTTCCAGCCGGTGGAAATCAGACAGATGACTGCCGTTATCGCGCCTGCCGCGGCACACATGGTCAGCGCCATCCGCAGGGAAACCTGTCTCTCCCGCAGTTTTTTCATGGTTTGTCCTCCTCCACGAGAAAGGGGAGAGCGTTACACTCTCCCCTTTTATATGATTGCGTCAGTTGAAGTAGCTCATCGGGTTCTGCGTCGAACCGTTTACATATACCTCAAAGTGCAGATGCGGACCGGTCGAGTTGCCGGTGGAGCCTACCAGACCGATGGTCTGACCGGCGGTTACCCTCTGGCCAACCGAAACATGGATGGCAGACTGATGGCCGTAAGCCGTCATGACGCCGCCGCCGTGATTGATAACGGTATAGTTGCCGTAGCCGGAAACCCAGCCTGCGGTGGTAACCGTGCCGGATGCAGCTGCTACGATCGGTGTGCCGGTCGGTGCCGGAATATCCTCGCCCTTGTGGAACTTGCGGGTACCGTAGATCGGATGTACACGCCAGCCATAGGCACTCGAATTATTGGTGTAACCCGGAAGCGGCCAGGTGAACGTGCCGCTTGTCAGCGTTGCGCTGCTCAGATTGCCCGCCGAACTGCCGCTCGACGAGGACGAGCTGCCGCCCTTCTTCTTTGCGGCCGCTGCCGCTGCTGCGGCAGCAGCAGCTTCCTTGCGGGACTGCTCTGCGATCTGGTCACTTACGGTGTCCATCTCGCTGGTGATGCGCTCGTACTCGGCCTTCTGCTCCTTCTGGTACGCCTGCAGGCTCTTCTGCAGTGCCTTCTGCTGCTCCTCGCTGGATTTCAGCTCCTCAGCCTTATACTTCAGGTTTTCCTGATACTGTACCTGCTCGTCCTGGGTAGCCTGCAGATCATCGCGCTTCTGCTGAATATCCTCCTTGGCAGCGGTGTACTCCGCTACGATCTTCTTATTATCGTCCATGATCGCAGAAACGATCTCCAGACGGCTGAGAAGATCAGAGAAGTTGGATGCGTTCAGCAGAACCTCCAGATAGCTGGTCTCACCCTGCTCATACGTCGTGCGGACAGTCTCAGAAAAACGCTCCTTCTTGCTGTCAAGTGCCTTAATCGCAGCATCCAGCTCGGTCGTCTTGACGTCGATCTGGTCCTGCAGGCGGTCGATATACGCGGTTACCGTCGTAATTTCTTCCTTGGTGAGCTTGATCTCTTTCTGCAGGGCGGCACGGGTCTTTGCAACCTCATCCACCTTGCCTGCCAGACTATCCAGCTCCGCCTTGACCGACGCCTTCTGATCCTCCAGATCGGACAGCTTGCTTTTCAGTTCCTTACTGCTCACCGCACCGGCATAAACCAGACCGGAGGCGATCATCGAGAACACCATCGCTGCAACCAGGATGCCCGCAATAATACAGGAGATCAGGCGCACGGTTTTCTTTTTCATCATATTGAAACATTCGCTCCTTTATGCAGTCGTTATACATCCATAAACTTGCGGATACTCGTTACCGAGCCGCCGATGCCGAACAACGCGCCTGCACCGCAGTACACGCCGAGCACCCACCAGCGCAGCACATCGAACGAGAGCAGATGGAACGAGGACAGCGAAACCGTACCTGCCACGTTGTACAGCTCGGTGTACAGACCCCATTCCGCGAGGAAGGCCAGTCCGCCGGCAACCAGACCGAGCACCATGCCTTCGATGACAAACGGCCAGCGGATAAACCAGTTGGTCGCACCGACCATCTTCTGGATGGAGATCTCCTCACGGCGGGCAAACATGGCCAGCTTTACCGTGTTGGAGATGATGAAGATCGAGATAACAGCCAGACCGACGATCATAGCTGCCGCGATCATGTTGAACACGCGCTGAATCTGAATCAGCTTGCGGATAACATCCTCATCCGCACGCACGCTTGCAACGCCGTCAACCGCTTCGATTTCCTGGATCGTTGCATCCGCCTGCATGGAATCACTCAGGGTGAACACATAGCTGTTGCGCAGCGGATTGTTGTCCGCGTTGTAATCCTCGAGGATGTCTGCGTCGTCGCCCAGCTCTTTGCGGTACTGCTCCAGCGCGACATCGCGATCCTCGAAGGCGATCGACGCAATGTTGTCAATCTTCTCGAACTGCGTCTGCAGCGTTTTCGCCTCACGCGTGGTAAGCGAATCGTCGATCCAGACTACGATCTGGTTGGACTGCTGCAGTCTCGTAATGTTATTCGTAATGTTGTAGGCCACCAGCGTAACCGTACCTGTCAGCAGCAGGCTTACGACCATGATCACCACGGCCGCCACGGACATGAAGCCGTGCTTGAAAATGTTGCGCAGGCCTTCCTTCCAATAGTAAGCGATTGATCTCATATCTGATAATACCCACCTGTCTGATCACTGATGACTTCACCGTTGTCGATCACAACAACGCGCTTTTCAAATTCGTCTACCAGACCCTTTTCGTGCGTTACGATCAGCACGGTCGTGCCAAGCTCGTTGATCTTTTCAAACAGGGTCATCAGCTCCAGCGAACGCGCAGGATCGAGGTTGCCGGTCGGCTCGTCCGCGATGATAAGGCGCGGGTTGTTGACCAGCGCACGCGCGATTGCGACACGCTGCTGCTCACCGCCGGAAAGATTCATCGGCTTCTCGTGCGCCTTGTCGGCCAGACCGACCAGATCGAGCACATACGGCACGCGCTGCTTGATGGCCTTGCCCTTGGCGCCGATGGCGCGCATGGCAAATGCAACGTTCTCGTAAACGGTTTTGGTGTTGATCAGGCGGAAATCCTGATAGACAACGCCCAATGTACGGCGCAGATACGGAATCTGCCGCTTTTTCATTCTGCCGATATCGTAGTTGTTGACGATAACGCGGCCTTCGCTCGGCCGAACCTCACCGGTCAGCAGCTTGATGATCGTGGTTTTACCCGAGCCGGACGCACCGACCAGAAAGACAAATTCTCCCTCGTCTACACGCAGACTCGCCTTGTTCACCGCCCGGGTCCCGTTTTCGTAAACCACGGTGGCTTCACTCATTCGTATCACAGGCAATCCTCCTCGGTGCCAACGCAGAAGGCGTGCGAATGCCCCGGATTGGGCATTTTCGCCTTCCAGCAAACAAAAAAGACAAAGGTGTAAACATATACACCTTTGTCTATTATAACAGATATCATGTTTATGCGCAAGCCGACAAACTGTGGCATTATTGCACAATTTACGTTTTTTCTGTGTAGATTTTATGAACAGACAGCGATTATCTGGTACCTTCTTCGCGGCTTGCAAGGTATTTTCGAACCATGAGTGCTACCTTAAATACGATCGCGTGATCGAACTCACGCAGGTCCAGACCGGTCAGCTTTTTGATCTTCTCAAGGCGGTACACCAGCGTATTGCGGTGTACGAACAGCTTACGCGAGGTCTCGGATACGTTCAGGTTGTTCTCGAAGAACTTCTGAATCGTGAACAGCGTCTCCTGATCGAGCGAGTCGATCGAACCCTTGCGGAATACCTCGGACAGGAACATCTCGCACAGCGTGATCGGCAGCTGATAAATCAGACGGCCAATGCCCAGATTCTCGAAGCTGATGATGTTCTTCTCGGTGTCAAATACCGCACCGACCTCGATTGCGGTCGTAGCCTCCTTGAAGGACTTTGCGATATCCTTCATCTGGGAGGATACCGAGCCGATGCCGATCAGGCACTTGACCGACAGCTCGCTGAGCAGCGTCTCCTCGATAGAGTCTGCCAGCTTGATCAGATCCTTGATCTCACTGCCTGCCTTGACCTCCTTGACTACAACGATGTCCGTCTCGGAGATATGCAGCACGAAATCCTTCTGCTTGTCCGGGAACATGCCGTTTACCACGTCGATCGCAGCAACATCGGCCGGCGCCTGCTGGCGCACGAGGAATACCACGCGCGGCACATCGTTGCCGAAGTGCAGCTCGCGGGACTTGATATAAATATCGCCCGGCAGGATGTTATCCAGAATGATATTCTTTACGAAGGTAGCCTTGTCGTGCTTTTCGTCATACAGCGTCTTGATATTGTTGATCGAAACCGCAACCAGCGAGCAGATGCTGCGCGCCAGCTCGTCCTCGCCCTGTACGAATACGGCGTATTCCAGACGCGACGCACGGTCACCCGTTGTATGATAAGTATAACCGCCGAAACGAACGATCTCGCCGGCGAAGCCCAGCTCAGTGATTGCTTCCTCCCGCATTTCACCGATACGAGGCAGATCGGTACATGCTACAACCGCACCGCTTGCGTCAACAATGCCGATCGTACGATCCACCGTATCCTTCATCTGCAAAACAATCGACTGGAACAATCTCGAAGCCATTTCCATCACCTTTCCCGTCTTTTTCACGCGCCCCGGCGCTTTACTCCGCATCTGTCCGCCGAAACGCTTACTCCTTATGGCGTTCTCACCGCTAATGGTGATTCTGCCTATGACATTCTTCACAAGAACGCCAAAAGTTCCCTATACATTTTAAGTCATTATATCACATGTCCGCGCATTTTTGTACAAAAAATTCAAAAAAATTTGTAGATTTTTTAAGTTTTTCAGGTTTGCGAGGTAAGTTTTTCCAATTCTTCCTGTGTCAGTTCCCGAAATTCGCCGGGCGCGAGTGTTTTACCCAGCCAGAGACCACCCAGCCGCAGACGTTTTAGCGCCGTTACCGTGCCGCCGACTGCCGCAATCATGCGCTTGACCTGATGATATTTGCCCTCTTTAAGCGTCACACGCACGCGCAGCTCCGGTTCGGTCTCGAGGATTTCCAGCTTCGCCGGCTTGCATTCCGTGCCGTCCCGCAGGGTCATGCCCTGTTCAAAACGCAAGACTGCATCCGCTGCCAGTGCGCCGTCCACGACCGCCTCGTACTCCTTTTCGACATGGCGGTTCGGACTCATCAGCGCATGGCTGAGTGCGCCGTCGTCCGTGATGAGCAGCAATCCCTCGGTGTCCTTGTCCAGCCTTCCCACCGCAAACAGGCCTCGCCGCAGCTCGGCCGGAAACAGCTCGAGCACGGTATCGTGGCGCTCATCGCGGCTTGCCGTGATAACGCCCATCGGCTTGTTGAGCATGTAGTACCGCTGTGCGCGGTAGCGCTGCACGGTGCCATCCACCGCCGTCTGTGACCGGTCGGGATCGACCTTGAACGCCGGATCTTTTTGCACAGTGCCGTCCACCGAGACGCGTCCCGCACGAATGAGCGCCTGCACTTCCTTGCGGCTGCCGCAGTTCAGGTGGGACAGCAATTTGTCCAATCGCATCTGTGGCATTTTGTCCCCTCCGCCAATACATTTCTTTTATAAGGATAACACTTTTTCGCAAATTGCACAATAGCTAAATGCAAAAAAAGTGCAATCCCCCGAAAGTTACCAATAGATACCATAAACCTATGATAACTTTTTCGTTGAATTGCACAGTTATGCAGTTTCCGGAAGTCATTGCCCGCCGCTGTCAGGTCTGCGGCATATCCAGCAGGCCATGCACAAATCCATCCGTCTGTGCGGATGTGATATCCGCTGCGATCAGGCGGTTTCTGCGCACCAAAAGGTTGGCAGTCACGCCCTGCTCTCCGGTAGGATAGGCGGTCAGCGCGTAGGTGTACAGCGTAGCGCGCTTGCCCTGATACGGCGTGAGATCCAGTCCCTGCGCCTGCTGGATAGCGTTGTACTGCTCATATACCTCGTCGAAGGTGTCGGGTATCTGCACCTCCTGTGTGCCGACCGGTTCACTCTCCACCGACCAGCCGCATGCGGTCAGCAGCGCTACTCTGTCCTCGTTGGTTTTCAGCTTTGCACTAAGCGCTGCACCTTCAGCGCTGACCGCAGTATCCGCCTCTGCCGTTTTCGGCAGCAGCGCTGCCGCGCCGACCAGCACCAGCCCGACCGCCAGCACGCCCACTACGATTTTCCTCACCGACACCTTTGCCGCAAAAACGATCATGGCATTGTCCCTCCTGCTTTTGTTTCATTCTATGCGTACAGAAGGCAAAAAAGAACGCCTCCGAGTATTTCTCGGAAGCGCAGCTTGTATCAGTCCAGATTTTTCTTCTTCAGCATCCACCATGCAAAGAAGCAGCCTACCACTGTAATGGCCAGCGGCATCCACCAGACCCAGTCGCCCGGTATCTGTCCTTCGCCGATATTCATACCGAAGAAACCGAACACAATATTCGGAATCGTCATGATAATGGTCAGGATGGTCAAAACCTTCATGATGATATTCAGATTGTTGGAAACGACAGAAGCATAAGCATCCATCGTGCCCGCCATAATGTTGGAATAAATATTCGCCATCTCGATGGCCTGACGGACCTCGATCAGCGCATCCTCCAGAATGTCGCGGTCGTCCTCGTACAGCTTGAGCACGCGGCCGCGCAGCACCTTTTCCATCGTAACCTCGTTGCCCTTGAGGGACGACGAGAAGTAAACCAGCGATTTACTCAGTCCGAGCAGCTGGATGAGCTCCTCATTTTTGAGGGAGTCATACAGACGCTTCTCGATGCGGGTAAAGTCGCGCTCGATCATACGCAGGTTTTTCAGAAACCGGCCCGCGATGCGGAGCAGAATCTGGAACACAAAGCGCGTCTTGAGTGAGGTATGCACGCCCTTTACCGCGCCTTCCGCGATGGAGCGCAGGATGATGCTGTCCTCCAGACAAACCGTGATGACCGCATTCTGCGCCACGACAATACCCATAGGAATGGTGGTGAACATCTGTCCGCCGTCCTCGACCGAACTTTTCTCCACCATCGGGATATCGACGATCATGAGAAGCTGCTCGTCCTCGGTATCGACACGCGAGCTTTCCTCCGGGTCGAGCGCCGCGCGAACAAACTCTTCCTCAACCTGAGCCGCCTGCGCGATCTGCTCCAGCTCGTCCGAGCTGGGATGCACCATGTTGACCCAGCAGCCCTCGGTGAACTCGCTCACTTCTGTGATGCGGCCGTCCACCGTTTTGAAAAATTCAACCATATTATACCGCCTTTCAGCAGCGGCACTCCTCGAAAATGCCACCGCGAGTAATATTCATCTGTCTACTTCCAGGGTCCGTACTCACGGTGATCACTCTCCTTTAATATGGATTTCATCTAAAATTAACCTTCCCATACCTGACAAAACAGCCCTGTTACGGGCTGTTTTGAATAGCTATCGGTTAGATTATCGGTTGTCCTTATCGAAGATGCGCATCAGAACATCAAATGCAGCATCGTCAGAGCCAACATCGGACGACGGCTTGGAAGCGGATGCGCGAGCCGGCTTCTTGTCAGCCGCTGCGGTAGCAGCCTCGGTGAACAGGCCGGTAGAGCCGGAATCCTTGTCCTTATTGCCGTCCATGCTCATCTTTGCGGAGTTCGGAACATTGTCGAAACCGGTTGCGATTACAACAACGCGGATCTCATCGTCCATGTTCTCGTCGATGAATGCACCGAAGATGATGTGTGCATCCGGATGAGCCGCCTGCTGAACCATGGTAGCTGCGGTCTCAACTTCATCGAGGCCGATATCGTCAGAGCCGATAACGGAAACGATAACGCCGTGAGCCATGTCGATGGAGGTCTCGAGCAGCGGGCTGGAAATTGCCTCGCGTGCAGCCTCTGCAGCCTTGTCCTTGCCTGCAGCGGAGCCGGTGCCGATGTGAGCGAAGCCTGCGTCCTTCATGACGGAGGTAACGTCCGCGAAGTCCAGGTTGATGAAGCCCGGAACGGTGATCAGCTCGGAAATGTTCTTAACTGCCTGACGCAGAACGCCGTCAGCAATCTCGAATGCGTTCTTGAAGGTGATCTTCTGCTCGGATACATACTTCAGACGCTCGTTCGGGATGATAACGAGGGAGTCTACGTTCTTGTTCAGCTCTTCGATGCCGCTCAGCGCCTGCTCGAGACGCTTCTTGCCCTCGAATGCGAACGGACGAGTAACAACGCCGACCGTCAGGATGCCCAGCTCACGAGCGATCTGTGCAACAACCGGAGCTGCGCCGGTGCCGGTGCCGCCGCCCATGCCGGCGGTGATAAATACCATATTGGTGTTAGCGAGAGCCGCTGCGATCTGATCCTTGCTCTCCTCAGCAGCCTTGCGGCCGATTTCCGGATTTGCGCCTGCGCCCTGACCCTTGGTCAGCTTCTCGCCGATCTGGATCTTCGTGGTGGCCTGCGAATAATTCAGAGCCTGCATATCCGTGTTGATGGAAACGAACTCAACACCCTGTACACCGTTCTCGACCATGCGGTTTACAGCGTTGCCGCCGCCGCCGCCGACACCGATGACCTTAATGTTTACTACGTTATCCAAGCCCTGTTCAAACTCAAAACCCATTGTCGTTGTCCTCCGTTTTATGATAAAGAATCGTTCTTTGATTATCAATTACCGCGTTTGAGGGCACTTCGCCCCTATTGTTTTAATTTTACCTCGATTTATTCTATTTTGCAACAGGAATTAGCGAATTCCTCAAAAAAAACTTAATCTTTTCCGTGTCTTTCCCGCAAACCGGCGGGCGATACGGAAAAAGGCTGTATTTTTTCGCGTTTTTTCCTGTGTTTTCGGTTATTTTCGCCAGTAGAAGCAGAAAAAACTCAGCCTTCGCCATCGTAGCTGTCGTCATCATAGCTGTCATCGTAATACGATTCGTCGTACGAATCATCGTAGCTGCTGTCATCGTAGGATTCGTCATAGGACGAATCGTCCGAGTAATCCGAATCATCGGAATAATCCGAGTTATCCGAACTGTCCGAGCTGTCGCTGCTCGAATCGGTCGAGTCATCGCCGTTCGTATTGTCGGTCGTACCGACTTCGCCGTCCGGATTGTCGGTCGTACCGACTTCACCGTCCGGATTGGTGTACGCCGGCGAGGTCACCGGATTGTCACCTGCCTGATCAGTACCGGAGCGTGCTACATCCTCCGCCGTCTCCGGCACAAAGTGCAGACGGTTCTGTGCATCCCAGTACAGCCGCCCGATATCCGATGCCGAAAGGCGATCACTGATAACGGTCTGTGCAAACCGAAGACGGTACGTCAAATCGTCCAGTGAGCCTGCGCGGATGTCGAACCGCTTGTCATAGCCGATGCGCACATCGGTCAGGTCGTTCAGATTGAGGAAGCTCATCTTTTCGAGCAGCCCGGCGGCATCCATGTTCTCCAGCACGTTCAGCATAGCGTCAACGTGTGCATCCGTGCCGGTAGCAAGGAAATCCCCAATCTGCGCATTCAGCGTAACGCCGAGCACGGTCGGCAGACCGCCGTCCGCGGCGTTGTTCTCGAGCACCTTGCCGCCCGCACTGATATAAGTGAACGTGTTATCCTCATTCCTCACGGCAGCCGCCGCTGTGCACTCGGTGACAGTCAGCACCAGTCCATCCGGCAGCTTGCGGCGCAGCTGTGCGCTTTCCAGATACGGGAAGCTATGCATCAGGTCGGACAATACGTGGTTTTTGTTCCACAGATAGAGATTATCGCCCTTTTGAACATCCATACCGGCGATCAGCTCCTCCGAGCCGTACTGCTCGGCACCTTCCACCGAAATGGTCTTAACCCTGAAGAACACGGTCATCGCCACCACGGCAGCCGCCAGCACAATGCCGGTCAGCAGCACGCGTCCCAGCACACGAAAGATTTTCCTGCCGCGGCGCTGCTGCTCCATCTGGTCGGGCGTGTGCTTTTTTCGCCTTCTGCGTCTCATCACAGCATCCCTTCTTTGTTACTTCTTGCCATGGTTTTCGATTGCCCAGAGGATCTCCTGATAGATCTTCTCACTTGCATCGTGCGCCGCCAGCTTTGTCGCGTCATGCCCCATCCGGTGCAGACGGTCGCGGTCGCTCAGCAGATCCTGAATCTCGTCGTACAGCACCTGCGGATTGGCGTCCTTCTCGAGCAGAACACGGCAGCCGCCCTCCTTTTCGAGCGCGCGCGCGTTCTTCTCCTGGTGATTCTCCGCCACATACGGAGACGGCACCAGCAGTGCCGGACGGCCGAGCATGCACAGCTCACCGAGGGTAGCCGCACCTGCGCGGCACACGATCAGGTCAGCCGCCGCCATGCGGTCTGCCATGTCGTAGATGTACTCGGTCACTTCGATGTTCGGGTGCGCGTCAAAGTCGGCGCCCTGATCCTTCGCCATCCTGGGCAGCCACTCACGGGCCGCCGCACCGGTTGCGTGAACATGATGATAGGGCACGCCGTTTTTGCATTCGAGCGCCAGCTCACCGGCCATGTGCTCGTTCATGTACTTTGCACCCATCGAGCCCCAGAAGGAGACGACCAGCTGGTCATCATCGGTCAGGCCGAACTTCTCGCGTGCCTTTGCGCGGTCTGCCCCCAGAATCTCACCGCGCACCGGCGCACCGGTCAGAATGATCTTATCTCCGCCGCCGAGCAGTTCCTTTGCCTGTTCAAAGCAAACGAGTACGCGGTCCGCGTCCTTTGCGAGCATCTGCGTTACCTTGCCGGGCAGCGCGTTGACCTCGAGCAGCACAGTCGGAATGCCGAGCTGCTGTGCCGCGCGTACCACCGCGAACGACGCATAGCCGCCGCAGCCGATCACGCAGTCCGGCTTGGCCTGCTTCAGCAGCTTTTTCGCCTTGCTGACCGCCGAGACAGCCAGCTTTGCCGCCTTCAGATTGTGCAGAATGCCCTTCGGGCTCATCGAGCGCGACATGCCGATGATCTCAATGGTGTCCAGCGGGTATCCCTCACGCGGGACCAGCTTATTTTCAATGCCGCGTGCCGAACCGGCAAAACGCACCGTCGTCTGCGGCTGCTTTTTTTCAAAATAGCGTGCAATGGCAAGACCCGGTGTAACGTGACCGCCCGTGCCGCCTCCCGTAATGTACAGTTTCAAAACTGAGTTCCCCTCTCCTGTTTGTTACTTTTCAAATGCAAGGTAGGATCACATGGTCCGGCAAATCCTGTTTACCGGATCATGTGGTACTGCCTGACAGTACCGTGAGCCGCAAACAAGGCTGTTTGTATGCTGCAAACAGCCCTGATTTGCATAACTTAATCCTGATTTCTTCCGTCAATCCGCATATACCGCGATATATTGAGCAGGATGCCCATCTCGCCGAGCTGCAGCAGCAACGCTGTGCCGCCATAGCTGAAAAACGGCAGAGCCGCGCCGGTTACCGGCATGATGCCGGTGACAACGAACAGGTTCATCAGCGTCTGGATAGCCAGCTTGGCGGTGATGCCGGTCGCCAGAAGACTGCCGAATTTATCCGGTGCATAGCGCGCCACACGGAATCCGCGGTAAATAAGGTACGCGAACAGCAGAATGACCAGCAGAGCGCCGATCAGACCCATCTCCTCGCACCAGGTGGCGAAGATGAAGTCGTTATGCGGCTCCGGCAGGTACAGCTGCTTCTGCAGGCCGTTGCCGAGTCCGCGTCCGAGCAGGCCGCCCGAGCCGATGGCAATCTGGCTCATCGAGCCTTGCAGACCTTTGTTCGCCATATCCGAAAACGGATTGAGCCAGACTTCAAAACGGTCTCGTACATGCTTAAACGCAACATAGAATGCCGCAACTACGCCTGCACCCAGTCCCAAAATCGGCGCAAAGTACCACAGGCGCATGCCGCCTGCCAGCAGGATGATAATGCCGATGCCGCAGATGATGATCATCGCCGAGGTATGTGGCTCCAGGTACAGCAGACCGATGTACAGCGCCAGCAGCAGACCGTACGGCTGCACCATGGTCTTGACGCTGCGCACGCTCTTCGGGTCACGCGCTACCCAATAGGAAAAGCAGATGATGACGGTCAGCTTTGCGATCTCAGACGGCTGAAAGCCGAACAGCCAGCGTTGTGCATTATTAACCGTTGTACCGATGCCCGGTATCACAACCAGAACCAGCAGCGCGACCGATATCCACATGATGATGTTGTGAATGCCCGCGTACATGCGGTACGGAATCTTGGAAAGAACGATCATCGCCGCAAGACCGATCGCGGCGAAAATGCCCTGACGCATGATAAAGTATGTCGCACTGCCCTTGTAGAACATCGCGTTGGTATAGCTTGCCGAGAACAGCGCGATCAGACCGGTGATCAGCAGCAGCAGCACCGAGAAGAACACACCGGTATCCCAGATGTGCGCCTTCATGCTGCGCATGCGTCTGCGCTTCGGCTTTGCGGTGCCGGTACGGTAACGCTCCTGCGGCACCGGCTCCCGCGAAGGACGCGCCGGTTTGCCGCTCGGCGCATTCCGCGGCATGGGACGGCGCGACGCCGGCCGGTACTGCGGATTCGTCTTTCCAGTTGTCGAAGCCATAGGGTTACCTCCGAATTACGAATTAAAACAGCGGTGCGAGTGCCACATGGTATGCCAGCAGGCACAGCACAACCGTGATGCCGGTGAATACCAGCACGATTTTCTTCTCGCCCCAGCCGCACATTTCAAAGTGGTGGTGGATCGGCGCCATCTTGAACAGGCGCTTGCCGTGGGTCGCCTTGAAGTAGGTGACCTGCAGGATAACGGACAGCGTTTCGATGATGTAGATCAGGCCGACCAGCAGCAGGATGAGCGGCATTTCACACGCAAATGCCAGACCCGCAACCGCACCGCCGAGGAACAGCGAGCCGGTATCGCCCATGAACACCTTAGCCGGGTTGAAATTATAGCGCAGGAAGCCCAGCAGCGCACCCGCGAGTGCCGCCGAAAAGATCACAACGCCCATGTCTCCGCGGCGGAAGCCGACGAACACGAAGAAGATGGCAACCGGCAGCGTAACGCTTGCCGCCAGACCGTCGATGCCGTCAGTCAGATTGACGGCGTTGTCCGCGCCGACGATAACAAAGGCCGCGAACACGATATACAGCGGCCACGGCCAGCTGAACGAAATGCCTGTGAACGGAATCCACAGCTGCGGCAGACCGCTCGACCCCAGGAACAGTACGAGGATGAACACGCCGGCAACCAGAATCTGGAGCACCAGCTTCTGCTTCGGGGTCAGACCTGCGTTTTCCTTTTTCTTGATCTTAGCGTAGTCATCGACCAGACCGACCGCACCGTAGGCCACGGCAAGGCCGAGCACCGCAAGCGACGAGACCGAAATCTCACCCATCACGATATTGCCGATAATGACTGCCGCCGCAATACCGATAATGAACATAAATCCGCCCATTGTCGGGATATTCTGTTTGTTCATGTGCCATTTCGGTCCGATTTCGAGAATCTTCTGACCGAATTTCATTTTTCGCAGATAATTGATGACCGCCGGACCGATAGCCAGCGTAATCACCAGTGCGATTGCGAAAACAAGCACAGCCTGTTTCATGCTTCAACTTCCTCCCCTAAAAACATTGCAAGTGCGCGTTCCATGCGCATGCCGCGGCTGCCCTTGAACAGCAGCGCGTCTCCTTTTTTCGCGTCCTCGCGCAGCGCCGCGACAAGCGCGGTCTGGTCATCGAACGCATACGCATGCTCCATGCCCTTCTCCCTGGCACCGGCTACCATGGCCGCTGCATCCGGACCGTAGGCGTACAGGGCGTCCGCGTACTGCGCCGCCGCACGACCGGCACGGCGATGACCTTCCTCGGCGTAATCGCCAAGCTCGAGCATCGAGCCGAGAACCGCAAACCGGCGGCCGTCCCCGGCCATGCCGCCGAGCACGGACAGCGTAGCCTCCATCGCATCCGGACTTGCGTTGTAGCAGTCCGCATAGATTTGGTAGCCATCCTGCTCATAGATGTTCTGGCGCATGCCGCTCGCCTGATAGCTGACGAGGCCTTGCGCGATCAGCTCGGGTGTTTCACCGAGCAGCAGACCGACGGCTGCCGCCGCCAGTGCATTGAGCACGTTATGCTTGCCCGGAATACTCAGCTTCGCGGTGAATTTCTCTCCGACCGGCAGGTGCGCCGCGGCAAGACCGTTATTTACTATATCAAATGTACCGTCGCTGTGCAAGTCCGCAGTAAGGTCGCAGGCGGAATTTTCGATGCCATAAGTTACCACCTTGCAGCCGAGGCTCTCGCGTTTGTCCCACAGAAGCGGCTCATCGCCGCAGAGAACAGCCGCGCCGCCCTCCTGCAGACCCTCGAGAATCTCCAGTTTAGCCTTGCAGATGCCCTCACGCGAGCCGAGAAACTCGATATGCGAGGTGCCGATGTTGGTGATAACCGCCAGATTCGGCTTGGCAGCCGCCGTCATGCGGGAAAGCTCACCGAAATGGTTCATGCCCATCTCTGCTACCAGCACTTCGGTATCCCGGGTCATACGCATGAGCGTCAGCGGCAGACCGATCTCATTGTTCAGGTTGCCTTCTGTCTTCTGTGCGCGAAAGCCCTGCGAGAGAACGGCATACAGCAGCTCCTTGGTGGTGGTCTTGCCGACCGACCCTGTTACGCCGACGACCTTGCCGCCGCACATCGTGCGGTAGCCGCCCGCAAGGTCGAGCAGCGCCTGCGAGGTGTTCTCAACGTACAGCGCCGGCACCGGATATTCCTCGTTTTCTCGATGGCTCATCACGGCGGCCGCGCCGTTCTCGATCGCCTTGCCGATGAAATCGTGCGCGTCAAACCGCTCGCCCTTGATCGGCAGGAACAGCGCCTCCGGCGGGATCTGCCGCGAATCAGTCGTGACCGCCGTCAGAGCCGCCTCGCCTCTCGCTTCGCCGTGTGTCCATGCCGCAGCCTGCGCTAATGTAAATCGTTCCATGCCGTTTCCCCCAATAATTATCAAATCTCGCCGCTGCTTGCAGCGGCTTACATTAAGACAGGTTTTCCTTTCGGAAAACCGTGTCTTTGTTCCCGTCCGCAGACGACCATGTGCTTGCACATGGTATTCAATTAGAAATTGCCTGCAATTTCATAAAAACCGGGAGCATGTATCTCGGTTTTTATTCCCCGACCCAGCCGCCTTGGGGCGCAGCGCGGCAGCAAAGCCGCGCAAGGATAGCGCCGAGCGTCATTCGGGTTTCGGAGAACGGTTTCCTTAGGAACCGTTCTCCGTAGATAGGGGACTTTTGAAGTCCCCTATCACGCGAAATATTCCGCTACAATCTCGCGTTCATCCATGTGGTGCTTCACATGGTTTACTTCCTGATAGGTCTCATGTCCCTTGCCCATCAGCACGATGATATCGTCCTTCTGTGCGTGTGCAAGTGCCCAGTGGATCGCCTCCGGGCGATCGACAATGACCTGCATCGGCGTATCCGAATCCTTCATGCCCTCGAGAATATCATCGATGATGGCCTTCGGCTCCTCGGTGCGCGGATTATCGCTCGTTACAACGCAGAAGTCCGCGAGATCCGCCGCAATTTTACCCATCTTCGGGCGCTTGGTGCGGTCACGGTCGCCGCCGCAGCCGAACAGAGCAACGACACGGCCCTTTGCAAAGCCGCGAACGGCCTTGAGCACATTCTCCACGCCGTCCGGCGAGTGTGCGTAGTCGATGAGCACGGTGTAATCGGTATCGGTCGGCACGACCTCAACACGGCCCTTAACGCCTGTTGCAGTTGCCATGGACCTCGCCGCATCCGCAAGCGGCATGCCGAGCTGCAGCACGATGCCGAGCGCGGTCAGTGCATTCTCGACCGAGAAATGACCCGGAATCGGCAGCTTGACGTCTGCCTTTTCGCCCTGATACTGTGCGGTGAACTCCACGCCGTCCGCGTGCAGCTGCAGGTCGGTCGCTTCGAGGTCGGCCTCCGGCTTGCCGCAAGAGAACGTCATGCACGGGCACTTTGCGTCCGCGAGCATCTTCTCCGCCGCAGCATCATCCAGATTGATAACGCCCTTCTTGCTGATGGAGAACAGCAGCGCCTTTGCCTTGCGGTACTCCTCCATGGTCTTGTGGAAATCGAGATGATCCTGCGTCAGATTGGTGAACGCGCCTACCGCAAACGGAATGCCGTGTACGCGGTCAAGCACCAGGGAGTGCGAGGAAACCTCCATGATCACATGCGTGCAGCCTGCGTCTCTCATGCGGGCAAACAGTGCGTGCAGCTCGTAGGATTCCGGCGTGGTGCGCTCGGTTTCGATCACTTCATCACCGATGAGGTTCTGGTTGGTGCCGATCAGACCCACCTTGTGGCCTGCGTCCTCAAGCATGTGCTTGACGAGGTAGGTCGTGGTGGTCTTGCCGTTGGTGCCGGTCACACCGAGCATGACCATACTCTCTGCCGGATGACCAAAGCGGTTTGCCGCAATCTCAGCCAGCGCGATACGGGAATTCTCCACAACGACTGCAGGGACGCCCTCCGGCGCCTCCTCGCAGACAACGGCTGCCGCGCCCTGCTCCATCGCCTTGGCGATGTACTTGTGACCGTCGGTCGCGTAGCCGCGGATGGCTACAAACAGGTCGCCCGGCTGTACCGCGCGGGAGTCGTAACGCACTTCCTTGATCTCGATATCCTGTGCGGCAGTGCTGTTTTTCACTGCTACATCCTTCAAAAGTTCCTGTAATTTCATAATTTCCTCCTATCGGTCGTTGACCGTCGTTGTATCAGAAAATTCTACCGTGACAACCGCACCGAGGCTTACCTTGGTACCGGCCTCCGGACTCTGCTTGGTCGCGGTGGTGTCGCCTGTGATCTGCGCGGACGAAACACCCTTCTGCTTGAGGTACAGACCGTACTCCTCCAGCGTATCGCGGCACTCATCCGGCGACATACCGGACAGATCGGGCACTTCAACGGCCTCAGTCGGCTTTTCCTCGCCCATGTAGACGATAACCTTGCCGCTGGCCGCAATGCGCATGCCTGCATTCGGCACCTGATCGGTGACGGTATCGCCGTCGCCCTTGATGATGCAGTCAAAGCCTGCGTCGGACAGCGTGGAAATCGCATCGTCGCGCGTCTTGCCGGATACACTCGGCACGGTCAGCTCGCGGCGGTCGCTCTCGCTGTCGTCGTAGACCGGCGTAATGCCGATATACGGCAGCACATCCTCCATGATGCGGCCGACAACCGGAGCGGCGATCGTACCGCCAGTATGCGTTGCGGACTCCGGCAGGTCGTTGATGGCGACCAGAACCGCGATCTGCGGGTCGTCCATCGGCGCTACGCCGATGAAGGAGGCCGTGTAGCGGTCCTCGGTATCGAGCACCTTGCCGTCACTGTCGTATTCGGGCTGAATCTCGGAGGTCGCAGTCTTGCCGCCGACGCGGTAGCCGGGCACATACGCGTTCTTGCCGGTGCCGTTTGCGACAACCTGCTCCATCGCCTCGCGCATGTAAGCGGAGGTATCCTCGGAAATGACCTGACGGACCACCTCGGTCTCGTTCGTAGACTTGACCGAACCGTCTCCGCCCAGCACTTCCTTGACAACATACGGCTTTTTCAGCTTGCCGTCGTCCACGATCGCGCAGACCATGTTCAGCATCTGAATCGGCGTTACCGTGAAGCGCTGACCGAACGATGCGGTCGCCAGTGCGACTTCGTTCCAGTCACTGGCAACATCCAGCTTGTGGAACTGGCCCTTGCCCTCACCCGGCAGGTCGATGCCGGTCGGCTCGGTCAGGCCGAACGCCTTGTAAAAGTTGTAAAACCGATCCATGCCGATGCTCTGGGCAATCTGCATCATCGCTACGTTGCAGGAATTCATCAGGGCTTCGGTCAGCGTCTGCATGCCGTGGCCGCTTGTGTTTGCACACTTGATCTCCCAGTTCTCCACCTGCAGGGAGCCGCCGCAGTAGTAGGTGTTCTCGGCATGGGTGGCACCCAGATCATACGCGGTGGAGACCGTCATCAACTTGAAGGTGGAGCCCGGCTCGTAGTTATCCGCGATAACCGGATTGCGCCAGGTTTTCATCAGGATATTCACGCGGGCGCTGCCCAGCGCATCTACCAGATCGGAATTGTCATGAATCTCCTCCGGCAGATTGTCCAGACCGCCTTCCGTATACCATGCATCCGGAATTTCGACCTTGACATTCTCTTCCTTGAGGATTTTCTCAACATTTTTCTTGAGTTCGTTGATATACTTGTCGCTCGTCAGCTTATAGGCATCGTTCGGATCAAAGTCCGGCAGGTTGGCCATTGCCAGTACCTCACCGGTCTTGACGTTCATAACGATGCCGGAAACACCGTCGCGCGCCTCCGGATTGTCGGCAAGTGCGGTCTCGAGGTGCTTTTCCAGATAGTTCTGGATATCGCTGTCGATGGTCAGCACAAGAGAGTTGCCGTCGGTCGCAGGGATATACTGCTGGGTCTCCGGCATGATATCCCTGTTCTGCCGGTTCTGCACGCGCACCAGACGGCCCGCCGTGCCGGAAAGCTCATCGTTATACTCGGATTCCAGACCGTAAGCGCCGTTATTATCGCTGCCGACATAGCCCAGCACCGCAGACAGGAAGGCGCCATGCTGATAGTACCGCTTGGTATCCGGCTCGGAGTAGACGCCGGTGCAGTCTGCCGCTTCGAGCTTCTCATCCAGTTCCTTGGATACGTCCTTATCGACCTTCTGCGCGATGATCTCGTACTGCGAATTGGTTTTCTGGATCTTGGTCATTACGGTATCGTAATCCACATCCAGCGTTTCGGACAGGATCTGCGCCAGCGTCTGCTGCTGCGTCTCTGCCGAGATACCCTTTTTCACCTTGTCCTCGTCTACGACCGCCTTCGGGGAGATCGTGATGCGCTCTACTGCGGCGGATTCAGCCAGAACCTGCATATTCGCGTCGTAGATCTTGCCGCGGTTGGGCGTGATGAACGTGTCGCGCGTCTGCAGCGCCGTCGCCTGCTGCACATAGAAATCGTGATTGAATACCTGCATATACAGCAGCCGCACGCTTACCAGTCCGAAACCGATCAGCGCGAACAGCACAGTCAGTCCGCGGATACGCGTGCGCATTTGATGGTTGGGTCCCTTAACTGCCATTTAGTCAGCCTCCATATTGTTCCTGAAAAAGCGTAAGGAGTCAGAAGTTATCCACCTCTCACTCCCCTGTACGCATTGTATTCAACTGCTTATCGGATATATTCCACAAGTGCGGAAAAGCGCGCTGCCAGTGCGCTCCACAGACCGCGCAGCGTCATGCTGTCGTCTGCAACGGTGACAAGATCCGGATTGGTCAGCTCCACATATTCGATCTGCGAATTGTCCAGCTTTACCATTCCGAGCGTGTCCGTGGCGTACTGCTCTACCTCATCCATGTTCATGCTGTTCATCTGCTTGGTCGTCAGAGAAACATTCTCCGACTGCAGCTCGCTGAGCAGGTCGCTCTGCTCACTCGCTTCCGCGGTAAGCTGGGTCAGCTGCATCTGACAGAACAGGATAAACGCCGCCGTGATCGCCACCAGAAAAATGCACGGGTACACGCCCTGCATCACAGCAGGCTTGCGGCGGTGCTTCTTTTTCTTGACCGGTGCTGCCGCTACCTGCAGATGGCGTTTCGGCTGTACCTCACGCTGTGCAGGAACCTGATCTTCATATTTTCTTGCCGCGTTGTTCCTGCCAGAAGCCATCTTGCGCTTTCCTTTCTTTTGAATTTGCTTTTTCGGTTTAGATTTTTTCACAAACCCGGAGCTTCGCGCTTCGGGCGCGCGGATTCTCCTCAATTTCCCTTTCGTCCGGCAGAATCGGCTTGCGCGGCGTCAGCCGAACCTTCGGCTTTTTGCCGCAGATGCATACCGGAAAGTCCTTCGGACAGGTGCAGCCCTGTGCCGCCTGCTGAAAAGCCGCCTTGACGATGCGGTCCTCCAGGCTGTGGAAGGTGATGACCGCCAGTCTGCCGCCCGGATTGAGACAGTCGATGGCTTTTTCCATCGCTTCCCGCACGGCACCCAGCTCATCGTTTACCGCAATGCGGATCGCCTGAAAGCTACGCTTCGCCGGATGCTGCTTTTCGCGCAGTGCTTTCGCGGGCATGGCGCCCTTGATCACACGGACAAGCTCCAGCGTGGTCTCAATCGGCTTGTCTGCGCGTTCGCGCTCGATCGCCGCTGCGATCAGCGGTGCGTAGCGCTCCTCGCCGTACTCAAACAGAATGCGGCGGATCTCCTCGCGGCTCCAGCCGTTTACCACATCATACGCGGTCAGCTTCTGCTGCCGGTCCATGCGCATATCGAGCGGCGCATCCTGCATATAGGAAAAACCGCGCTCGGCATGGTCCAGCTGCGGAGAGGAAACGCCGAGGTCGAACAGAATGCCGTCCGCACCTGCAAGTCCCTGCCCTTCGAGCACCTTGTCGATATCGCGGAAGTCGCTCTTGACCGGTGTGACACGCTGCCATACATCCTTGAGGCGGTCCTTCGCGTTTTCGAGTGCTTCGTCATCTCTGTCAATACAGATCAAACGGCCGGTATCATGCAAACGCTCCGCAATGCGGAGCGAGTGACCGGCGCCGCCGGTCGTGGCGTCCACATAAACGCCGTCCGGCTTGATCTGCAGAGCCTCAAGGCAAGGCTCAAGCAAAATGGATACATGATGAAATTCCATAGTTCCCTGCCCTTTTGTTAAAAATCAATATCTTCTACGTCCGCGGCAACAACTTCCGCGTCGATCTCGTCATTGTAAGCGCGCCACTTGTCGCTGTTCCAGATTTCCGCGTGGTCGAGCTGACCGATCACGGTAACATCCTTCTGCAGCTCCGCAAAGGTACGCAGGTTTGCGGGAATGAGGATGCGGCCCTGTGCGTCGAGCTGTGCATCGAACGCATTGGCGAAGTAGTAGCGCTTGACGCGTCTTGCCTTTTCGCCGTTGCCGAGCGTGCGGATCTTGTCCTCCAGACGCTTCCATTCCGCTTCCGGATAGACGGACAGACAGCCATCGAGGCCCTTGGTGACCGTGAAGTGCTCGCCGAGCTCCTCGCGCAGCTTGGCCGGCATTGCCAGACGACCCTTAGCGTCTATGGAATGCTTGTATTCGCCCTTCACTCATTCACACCTGCCCTTCCGCTTTGGTGGAATTTGTGACACTTTACCCCACATCTCTCCACCTTGATTTTATTATAGCGGTACGGAGAATAGATTGCAAGATATTTTTTGCATTATTGCACGAAAAATTCGGGCGTTTTTCTTGCAAATTTTATAGTTTTCGCAATTTTTGCGAACAGTTGTTCGATTGTATTCGCGTGCGGTGTTTTCCTGCATTTTACTGTGAAGTGGAGAGTTATCCCAAAGTTTATCCACAGAGTGTGTATTTTTGTGCAATTTCAGCCGGACATTTTTCAGCCCGGTGGCGCAAAGTGGGTGTGAGGTTCTCTTTTTCGGCGCCAGTGGTGAGGAGTGGGTGAGGTGGTGGTGCAGACAAGGTGACGGCTGTTATCAAATAAAATTCGCAGGTGCCGTCCGCAACAACGCGTAAGCGAATTGTGCGGCACTGTCATGCCGCACCCAGCGTAGAGTTGCCGATATGTGTAGCAGTACGCTGTCTGTGAACTGCAAATTTTTCACGAAAGGCACGCAACAGTAACCCAACTGCCGTTCCTCTATTTCGCAGCGGTCGCCACTCTCTGGTTTGCGCCAGACTCTCTTAGGAAAGGGGTGATTCACAAGAGGGTGGAAACCTTGGTGTCTACCCTCTTGTGCGCCCGCCGCGCAGGCAAGAACCGTTCGCCTATCCGGCGAAAAACTCCCGCCCGTTAGAAACGAACACGCTCACGCAGTTCGTGTCTCCCAGTCACCCTGTGTCGAGAAAGGCTGCGCAGAATTCCCGTTGTGCCGGTACCGCAAAGAACACGAAAAAGCAGCCACCCGAAGGTGACTGCCTGCATTTCGGTTTTACTTTGCGATGCTCTTGAAGCGCTGGCGTGCCTTGCGGACCTCCTCCAGACCGAGAGCCACTGCCTCCTCGGTACGCTTGAGGGTATCCTCGCAGTACTCATTGGCCACGCGGCGCAGCTCACGAGCCTGAATCTCGGCATTGCCCTGTACTTCCTTGGCCTTGCGGCGTGCCGCTACGACAATCTCGGTCTCGGAGACCATCTGGCGTGCATCCTCCTCAGCCTGACGGCGGATCGCCTCAGCCTCGCGCTTGCCGGATGCCAGCATCTCACTGCGCTTTGCAACAATTTCCTGTGCCTGCTGCAGATCGTTCGGCAGGGCCTCACGCAGCTCGTCCAGCATATCCAGCATGTGGTCGCGCTCTACGATGCACTTCTCGCCTGCCAGCGGAATGCCCTTTGCGTCCTGCACCATATCATACATGCGGTTAATGAGTTCCTCTAAAGTTGCCATTTTTACTCTCCCTTTCTAATTCGGCGCACAATGTCCTGCATAATCCCCTCGGGAACAAAATCGGCGACACCGCCGCCGTGTACCGCAATATCCTTCACGATCGAGGAAGAGAGGTACATATATTCCGCACTTGTCATCAAAAACACGGTATCCAGCTCAGGGTTGAGCTTGCGGTTGGCAAGTGCCATTTGGAATTCGTATTCAAAATCCGAAACCGCACGCAGACCCTTTACGATGGCGCATGCGTTTTTCTGCTTGGCGTAGTCCGCCAGCAGGCCGTCGAAGGATTCCACCTCGACGTTTGGCAGGTCAGCCGTTGTCCGCTTTAAGAATTCCACACGTTCCTCGGCGGTAAAAGCGGGTTTTTTGTTCTGGTTGTGCATTACCGCAACGATCAGCCGATCAAACATGATCGACGCACGGCGGATGATATCCAGATGTCCCAGTGTGACAGGGTCAAAGCTACCCGGATAAATCGCAATTTTCATTTATTTCATTCCGTTTCGCCACTCTGCCGCTGCAGAATGGTAATCATGGTAGCGCCGTAGCGGCGTTCCCGCACGACCGCGAAGCCGTGGGAGAATCTGTCCTCTACTGCACTTTCGCATATTATTATACCATTTACAGAGAGAATGTCAAACGTTTCTATCTGTTTCAGTGCATTTTCTAAGATCACGCCGCCGTACGGAGGATCGAGGAAGATCACGTCGTACCGTTCCCTGCCTGCTTTGGAAACAAATTCCGCTGCCTCCGTGCGGTGGAGCACCGCCTTATCCTTCACACGCGCACTTTCGACGTTTTTGCTCACGATGCCGTAAGCTGCCTTGTTGTGCTCGACAAAATCGCAGTGAGCAGCGCCGCGCGAGAGCGCCTCAATGCCAAGCTGACCGGTGCCCGCAAACAGGTCGAGCACCTCGGCACCGCGCACATGATCCTGTATCAGATTGAATACGTTTTCTTTTACCCGATCGGTGGTCGGGCGGGTGTTCATGCCGGGCACGGGCTGCAATTTACAGCCTCGCGCAGTTCCGGATACAACTCTCATGATAGCCTCCTGCTGAAATCTAACTGTTTGAAAATTAGTAATTAGTAATTACTCATTATGAAAAAATTCGTATACGCTCTGCGCGGCATTTCTCGGCAGAATCCTCGCCAGCTCCTGCTCGGACGCCTGCTTGATATTCTCAATGCTGCCGAAGTGCTTGAGCAGGTCGGTTCTGCGCTTATCGCCCACGCCCGGGATTTTATCCAGTGTGGAGCCGCGCACCTTTTTGCCGCCCAGCTTGCGGTTATACTCGATGGCGAACCGGTGGACCTCCTCCTGCATGCGGCCGATGAGCGCAAACAGCGCCGGAGTCGCCGAGATGCCGAACTCACGGCCGTCCGGCGCAACGAGGGCACGGGTACGGTGGCGGTCGTCCTTGACCATGCCGAAGCACGGAACCGACAGCCCGAACGAGTCGAGCACCTCCTTGCAGACATGCACATGACCCAGACCGCCGTCGATCATGAACGCGTTCGGCAGCGGCGCAAACTTCTCGTCGCCGTCCACATAGCGCTGCACGCGGCGCGTGAGCATTTCGCGCATGGAGGCGTAGTCGTCCTGTCCGTTGGCGGCACACGCAATCTTAAACTTGCGGTAATCGCTCTTTTTCGGCTGACCCTCGACAAACACGATCATCGAGCCGACCGTATCCTGTCCGGCGAAGTTGGAAATGTCGTAGGCTTCCAGCCGAAGCGGCAGCGCCGCCATGCCGGTGACATTCTGCAGCAGTTCAAGCGATTTATGCCGTCTCTCAGACTGCTTCTCTCTGCGTTCGATCTCCTCGAAGGCGTTTTTCTCCGCGAGGCGCGTCAGCACCCGGCGTTCGCCGCGCTGCGGCACGGCCAGCTCGACCTTGCGCTCTGCGATGGATGAAAGGTACTCGCCCACGGCGTCCTGCTCCTCGATTTCATGCGAGAGCAAAACGGTTTTCGCCACCGCATTGCGCTGCGCGTAATACTGCTTGATGAACGAGGAAAGCACCTCGGCAGGGTCGCTCTCGGTGACGTGGAAGAACGTGTATTCTTTATCCTGCAGCGTGCCGACGCTGTAATGCAGCACGCAGACGCACGCGCGGGTCTGTCCCTGCACAAAGGCGATAACGTCCAGCTCTGCGAACGCACCGGCAACCACATGCTGCTTGGTGCCCAGCTTCTGGATAGCACGCAGGCGGTCACGCAGGACGGCGGCACGCTCAAACTGCAGTTCCTCGGCGGCTTCGTTCATCTTCTCGGTGAGTTCACGCTCGAGTTTTTTTGCGTCGCCCTCGAACAGCGAGATCGCCTGTTCGATCAGCGCGTGATACTCCTCCGGACTGACCTTGCCGGTGCAAGGCGCACAGCAGCGGCCGAGGTGCAGATTCAGGCACGGCCGGTCCTTGCCGATGTCCCGCGGGAAGGAACGCGCACAGCTTTTGAGGTGCAGTGCTTCTCCGATCGTATCAATCGCTCGTCTTGCCGCACCGCGGCCCATGTACGGACCGAAGTACCGCGCTCCGTCATGTGCAGGCTTGGAGACAATTTTGAAATCCGGGTAGGGCAGCGTGGTGTCCAGCCGCACATAGGGATAGCCTTTGTCGTCCTTGAGCAGAATGTTGTACTTCGGCTTGTACTTCTTTATCATCGAGTTCTCGAGCACGAGCGCTTCAAACTCGCTGTCCGTGACGATGATATCGAAGTCGTCGATATGGCTGACCAGCTGGCGCGTCTTGGCGTTCAGCCGTTCGGGCGGCTGGAAGTAGTTGGACACGCGGTTCTTCAGCAGCTTGGCCTTGCCTACGTAAATCACCTTGCCGGTCTTATCCTTGTGCATGTAAACGCCGGGCTGCATGGGCAGCTTGCGCACGCGCTCCTTCAGCTGTTCTCTTGTCATGCGAACTGCCCTCCTTCCCTCAATCGTCATTTGCAAAAATAAAAGCGCCGATCAAAACAACCGGCGCTTTTCCCTCAGGACGCGATAACTTAGTCAGTAAAATTGGATGTGATAAGCTCAACCAGTGCGGAAACAGCCTCTTCCTCATCCGGGCCATCAGCGATCAGGTTGATGGTAGTGCCCTTGGTGATACCCAGGGACAGAATGCCGAGCAGGCTCTTCGCGTTTACGCGGCGCTCTTCCTTTTCTACCAGGATGGTAGACTTGAACTCATTTGCCTTCTGAATGAAAAAAGTTGCCGGGCGGGCATATAAGCCTACCTGATTGGTAACCTGTACCTCTTTTGAATACATATCTGCATCGCTCCTATTTCTTCAAATCCGTTGTATATAGTCTATCGCTTTTTTGCATTTTCGTCAAGGATTATTTCCATATGTGCCCTTTGCTTTTTAGATGAATTTTTCAAAAAACGTACTAATTTATAGGGCATTATGCCCTATTCACCGGTTTTTGATTCCTGAAACAGGTATTTTTAGGGCAATACCACATAATTCATTAAAAGAAATCTATGCGTAAACTGTGCGGGATTTCCTCAACGCAGTTCGACGATTGTTACGCCCTGCTCTCCTTCGCCGTAAACACCGCTGCGGACGCTCTTGACGCGCTTGTTTTTCCGCAGATGCTGCTGCACAGCCGTGCGAAGCACGCCGGTTCCCTTTCCGTGGATGACCGTGACAGACGGCAGTCCGGCCATGATAGCGCGCGACAGGAAGTTGTCCACCTCAAAGAGAGCCTCCTCGGCGCTCATGCCGCGCACATCAACCTCGCTTTCCGCCGAGCGGATGTTAAGTTCTCTGCGCGGAGCATCCCGGCGCGGCTGCGGCTTGGGCTTGGGCGCGTTCTTCTTCTCCTCGACGAGGCGCAGCTCGTTCTCCTTGACCGTCATCTTCATCGGGCCGGCCTGCACCTGCACGCCGCCGTCCCTGTCCGCCGGAGCGAGCACGGTCGCAATGACGCCGCCGACGTTGAGCAGGCGCACACGGTCACCCTTCTGCACCGGGCGCACCTCGTCCGCCTCGACAACGCGCTTCTGGATGCCGCGGCGCTGTTCGTTCTCGGTTTGGGTGATGACACCGCGCAGCGCCGCCTTGGCTGCCGCGAGGTTCTGGTCGGCGTTCTTCTTCTGCGCCTTCTTTTTGAGCGTTTCCAGCTCGTCAAACACGGTTTCCGCCGTCATGCGGGCGTTTTTGAGGATGTTGTCCGCCTGTCCGCGGGCGCTCTCCATCATCTTGTCCACACGGTCCTCGGCAGCATCGCGCTCGGCGCGCATCTTGTCGCGCTCGGACTGCGCCGCAGAGCGCATGCGCTGGGCTTCCTCTTTCATCTGCTCCACGCGGCGGCGTTCGCGCTCGAGCTCGGCCAGAACGTCCTCGAAGCGGGCGTCCTCGGTGGAGACCTGCTCCTTCGCCCGCTCAATGATGGTCGGCTGCAGCCCCAGACGAGCCGCAATCGCGAACGCATTCGACTTGCCCGGAATGCCGGTCAGCAGACGGTAGGTCGGCTGCAGGGATTTGACGTCAAACTCGCAGGAGGCGTTCTCAACGCCGTCCGTGGTCAGCGCAAAGGTTTTCAGCTCGGCGTAGTGCGTGGTGGCGGCAACGCACGCGCCCATCTGGCGGGCATAGCCGATAACGGCAACCGCCAGAGCCGCACCCTCAACCGGGTCGGTACCGGCACCCAATTCGTCGAACAGCACGAGGTCGCCCTGCCCGCAGCAGTCCATGATGGACACGATGGTCTTCATGTGCGCGGAGAACGTGGACAGGCTCTGCTCGATGCTCTGCTCGTCACCGATATCGGCGTAAACATGCTCAAACAGGCCGATTTCCGACTGCTCGTTCGCCGGAATATGCAGGCCGCTGGCAGCCATGAGCGACAGCAGACCGAGGGTTTTGAGCGAAACCGTCTTGCCGCCGGTGTTCGGGCCGGTGATGACGAGCGTGTCGTAATCATAGCCGATGGTGATGTCGATAGGCACCGCCTTGTCCTTATCGAGCAGCGGATGGCGCGCGCGAAGCAGCTTGCAGCGGCTGCCGTCCTCGACCAGTACGGGCGCACAGGCGTTCATGTCGAACGACAGCTTGGCACGCGCAAAGATGAAGTCCAGCGTGGTCAGCGCATCGTAGTCCTGCTCGATGGCGCCTTTGTACATGGACACGCGCGATGACAGTTCCGCGAGAATGCGCTCGATCTCGTTTTCCTCGCGGCCCTCGAGCACCTTAATCTGGTTGTTGATTTCCACGACCTGCTGCGGCTCGACGAACACGGTTGCACCGGTGGACGAGGTATCATGCACCAGACCGGGCACATCACCGCGGTGCTCCACCTTGACCGGCACAACGAAGCGGCCGTTTCTCTGGGTGATGATATTCTCCTGCAGGTACTTGGAGCGCTCACCGGAAATCATGCGGTTGAGTGTTTCGCGCACCTTGCCGGACACGCGGCGCAGCTCACGGCGGATGCTCAGCAGCTCGGGAGACGCACCGTCCGCGATCTCCTCCTCGGAGATGATGGCGGTCGTGATGGATTCCTCCAGGTCGCGGTTGCCGGAAAGCAGACCGAAAACAGGCGTGAGCGTGGTCTTGGTTTCGTGCTCGGCATCGTACAGCAGGGCACGGCGCGCGGTCTGCAGCAGACTTGCCACAGCCAGCAGCTCGCGCGGGTTGAGCGTGCCGCCGCGGTCCGCGCGGGACAGGATTGCGCCGACCTCTCGGATGCCGCCAAAGGCAGGGCTGCCCTGCCGAACCATCAGGTCCTTCGCGTCCGTGGTCTGCTGCAGCCACAGCTCGGCCTGCTCGTGGTCGTCCAGCGGACGAAGCGCGCGGCATTTCTCCTTTGCCGCCTGCGATGCCGCCTGTCCGGCCAGTTTTTCCAGTATCTCGTAGTATTCCAGTGTTTTAAGGGATTTTTCGCCTAATTTGTTCATTTCAAATCCTCTCAATTATAATTTAGGAATTATTTCAACCTATTGCGCAGGGTTTCGTTGATGGATTACCAATATACATTCACATACCCACGCAACCCTATGACATTTCTATACGTTTACCCCATCCAAACCAGTACCGCCATGACCGCCAGCGACACGATGACAAGCACCATATTCCCGCGCCAGATGCGCAGCAGCGCCGCACCGGTCTCGCCGCTTTCCTCGGCGGTGTACTGCCACTGTTCTCTCCGACTGGGATTCCAGAACCAGATAAAGCCGAACTCGGCGGCAATGCGCTGATAGTCCTCACCCGGCAGATTGGCCTTGCAGTCGTTCAGGAAGCACCGTCCCAGCCACAGCATATATCCGATGGCGCACAGTACACCAAGCGGCAGCACGAGCATCTTTGCGCTCGGTATGAGCCAGTACAAGGCGATCGCGCAGACGTCTGTAAGAAGCAGATTTCTCGTTACCTTCCACATGGAGACTGCTTTGCGATCCATACTGCTGCTCCTTTCTGTCACCCGTTTATTGGGATAGATGAGTATTCGTGTAGAAATGCGTAGAATGTCGTAGAAGAATACACTATTATTCTAAATATTGTATATTTCTCTACGCGTTTATATACCATCACTTCATCGGCGCCTGCAGCGACCGATAAAACTGCAGACTCTCAAACCCGCGTCCGAGGTGGTACTTCACATACTCCTCTGCCATGCCGCAGAACTGCTCTCTGGCGGGTCCGCTGAGCGCGAACGCATACACCTTGTTCGGCTCGGCTGTCAGCACATGAAGCATTGCCCGCAGGGTACTGTCCACAAGCTGTGCATAACCGCCGACACGCTTCGCGCACTTTGCGTCCGCGGCTGTGCCCGCCCGAACGGAAAAGCACACCGGCGGGTTCTCTATCACCTCGCCGCACACGCCGCACGAGGTTAAATCCGGCGCATAGCCGCTCTCGGCCATAATGCGCCACTCGAACGCCGCCTTGACAAGCTCCGGGTCGCGTTTGCCGCCCTCGAGTGCATACAGTGCGTACAGCAGCAGACGGCACAGTGCCGGATTGTCGAAATCCGGCACTGTCAGAGCGGTTGTCAGCTCGTTTAAGTAGCACGACAGCGCGTACTTCTCGATATCACCTGCCAGCGCGAAGAACGAGTGCACAAGGTCGGCGTCTCTTAACGTGTACCTACCGCCTCTGTCCGACAGAATGAACTCCGAGTAGCACAGCTGCCGTGCCGCCGGATTCTGCTTTTTGCCGCGCCGCGCGTTCTTGCACAGGATTTCAATCCTGCGGCCGTCCTCGGTCAATGCGGTCAGATAGCGGTCAAAGTCACCGAAATCCACCTCACGCAGACCGAGTGCCCGCAGCTTGACCTCAGCCATTTACTGATCCTCGTAGCCGAAGTTGCGCATCTGGTACTGGTTGTTGCGCCAGCCCTCCTTGACCTTGACCCACAGCTCGAGGAATACCTTGGCATCCAGCATGCGCTCGATGTCCGCGCGCGCCTGCTGGCCGATTTCTTTCAGCATCGCGCCGCGCTTGCCGATGATAATGCCCTTGTGGCTGGCCTTCTCGCAGTAGATCACCGCGTTGATCTCCACCAGACCGTCCTCGCGCTCGTTCCAGCGCTCAATGCCGACGGCAACGCCGTGCGGGACCTCGCGGTCGAGCAGGCGCAGCATCTTCTCGCGGATAATTTCAGCGACAAGCTGACGCTCCGGCTGATCGGATACCATGTCCTCCGGGAACAGCTGCGGGCCTTCGATGGCGTATTTGTCGATTTCGGTGAGCAGCTCCTCTACACCCTCGCCCGTGCGTGCCGAGATGGGCACAACCGCATCGAACTCATGCACCGCCGCGTAGGTCGCGATGACAGCGAGCAGCTCCTCCTTTTTGACGGTGTCAATCTTGTTGATGACGAGGATTGCCGGCATGTGATGCTGCTTGATCTGTGCAATCAGGCTTTCCTCAGCAGGACCGATGTTCGGGATCGGCTCTACCACCAGAACGGCAACGTCCACCTCGGAAACCGTGTCCGTCACCACCTTGCACATGTAGTCGCCCAGACGGGAGCGCGGCTTGTGCAGGCCCGGGGTGTCCAGCAGAACATACTGCGTTTCACCGCGGCTGAGTACGCCCGTAATGCGCGTGCGCGTGGTCTGCGGCTTGCTTGATACGATAGCCACCTTCTGGCCCACCAGCTTGTTTGTCAGCGTGGATTTGCCCACGTTCGGCCGTCCCACAACGGATACGACCGCAGTTTTTGTAATCTTGCTCATTATTTATCTCCAGTACAGTAATTGAGAATTGAGAATTGAGAATGGAAAATTGAAAATGTCGCTATCCATTCTCCATTATTATTGAATTCTTCCAAAATGAAAAACGAACCAAATGGCAAACGGCACGGTGACCACAACCGCCATGCCAAGCCACAGCCTGTACCACAAAAATTTGATGGCTGCTGCAAGCACGCCGTTTCCGATAAAGATACACGCGCCGACCGCGACGCACGCTGCCGCGCACACAAACACACCCGCCGCTGCGATATCCTTCGCGTTGCGGACCATGCCGTCATACCCGCTCGCCTGCTTGTCGCACAGACGCTCGATGGCGGTATTCAGCAGCTCCGCACCCATAGTAAGGCCGAAGCAGATACACAGGATGGCCGCTTCGGTCATGCTCACGCCGCCGAACGCACCGAACAGGATGACGTAGAACGCCGCCGTCATGTGCACGCGGAAGTTGCGCTCGTCACGGATGCACAGCCGCAGGCCGCGGAACGCGTGCAGAAAGCTCTCACTCAGTTTTCGGATATTCTTTTTCATGGCTCAGTCCCGCGTCAGGCCGAGGAACGCAAGGTTGTCCTCTTCCTTGCTGCGCATCAGGCGAGTGTCCTCGTCATTGCGCTCGTGGTCGTAGCCGAGCAGATGCAGCACGGAATGCGTGGTCAGGTAGCCGCACTCTCTTGCAGGCGAGTGCCCGAACTGCTCCGCCTGCTCGCAGGCGCGCGTGTAGCACAGGATCATATCACCGAGCATGACACAGCCGGAGTCCGGTTCGGCCTCCAGCTCCTCCTGCGGCTCGCCGTTGAGGAACTCGTACATCGGAAACGAAAGAACGTCGGTCACGGCGTCCTTATTTCGGTATTCGGCGTTCATTTCGCGGATGGCGTCGGCATCGACAACGGTAACGTCGATTTCGGCGTCAAAGTCCACCTGCTCACTCGCCAGCACACGCTCGGCGCAGGTGCGGATCAGCTCACGCACGCTGTTTTCGTCTGCTACCTCGGTCTCAAAGCCGATATTGATCTGATGATTCATCATTTTCCCTCCTTGCGGCGGGTCGGAAGGCGCTTTCCTGCCGTTTTTGCGGCAGGCTTGCCTTTGCCCTTTTTGTTTTCGTACTCTGCATACGCCTTGACGATGCGCTGCACCAGCTCATGGCGCACAACGTCCTTTTCGCTGAGGAAGCACTGGGCGATGCCCTCCACACCATCGAGCACGCGCAGCGCCTCGCGCAGACCGGACTGCTTGCCGTCCGGCAGGTCGATCTGGGTAATATCGCCCGTAATGACTGCCTTGGAGCCGAAGCCCAGTCGGGTGAGGAACATTTTCATCTGCTCGGGCGTGGTGTTCTGCGCCTCATCGAGGATGATAAAGCTGTCGTCGAGCGTGCGTCCGCGCATGTACGCAAGCGGGGCAACCTCGATGGAGCCGCGCTCCTGATATTTGGTGAAGTTGTCCGCGCCGAGCATGTCAAACAGACCGTCGTACAGCGGGCGCAGATACGGGTCTACCTTGCTCTGCAGGTCGCCGGGCAGAAAGCCGAGCTTCTCGCCCGCCTCGACCGCCGGACGGGTCAGGATGATGCGGGATACCTGCTTGTCCCGAAAGGCCGCGACAGCCGCCGCCACCGCGAGATAGGTCTTGCCGGTACCGGCAGGGCCAACGCCCATGACGATGGTGTTATTGCGGATAGCCTCCATGTATTTCTTCTGGCCGAGCGTTTTCGCCTTGACCGGCTTGCCCTTTGCCGTGATGCACAGCACATCGCGGCTCATCGTGTGGACCTCGCTCTCGCGGCCGTCCTTCGCCAGCCCGATGACGTACTGCACGGTCTGCGTGCCAATGGATTCTCCTCGGCCTGCCATGGCCAGCAGCGCCGTAATCGCGCGTGCAGCGATGGACACGCCTTCGTCCTCGCCGGTGATTTTCAGCTCGGTTCCGCGGCTGATGACCGAGACGTTCAGTTCGCGCTCGATCTGCTTGATGTTTTCGTCAAATGCACCGAAAACTGCCATCAGCAGCTCGGTCTGCTCAATTTGCATTACCTGTTCTATGGTTACACCCTCTTATGTTTAATTAGTAATTAGGAATTTCCGTGTGGAGAGTTAAGAGTGGAGAGCACGTTCCGATTTTCCATTCTCCATCTTAACTTAATCTTGGAACGGCGGCATGGGGTCATGCCGCCCTACAGGATACCGTGTAATTATGGCGCAATTACCAAAACATTTGGTAGAATATATCGTGTAGGGCGGGGTGACCTCACCCCGCCGTGTAACAACTAACACCACATTTTCAACAACGGTTATAATGCGCCCACGCAACGTAAAATCACATATTTTTTCGATTATGAATCCAGAAACCCACCGCAAAACACAGCCACACCACTGAAACCGCCAGCGGCAGAAGCATTGCGGCAGCTGTTGACGTCATAAAATTCGTCACGCCGAAGAACGGCACGAGGAACACGGTAAACGGCAGCAGGATCGAATTGGCCGGAAGGATATCCGCCGTCATAAGCAAACCGGCTGCCGCACCAATCGCAATCAGCGCCGATGCAATCGTCAGCAGGCACATTGCAGTATTGCTTTTCCGCCATTCGTACAGCAGCAGCGATACCAGCACGATAAACACCGCGCTGACGCAGAATTTGCCTGCGCTCGCGGAACCGCCGTGAAGCCAGTCCGAGCCGTTTACGGCAAACGCCGCTGCAGTGCTCAGTCCTGCGAGAATCGTCATGAGTTTACGGTTCATAGGCGTCTCCTTTTCTGTCTCTACGGCACCTGTTCCATCTCCGCATTTTCCTCCGGAACGGTACTGTCATCCACGGCCTCGGTGCCGATCTGCTCCTCGGCGTGGATGGTGAGGTGCAGCACAGCCGCGCCGTTCTGCTCGGTGAGCGTTTCGCTGTGGCTCGTCACCATGCCGTCGATATCCGCGGCGGTCTCGCCCAGTGCGCGCGAGAGCATATCCACCCGCACGTCCTCGGCGGTGCGCGTCGTCGGCTCCCGCTCGTAGAATGTATACGTTTGTGTGACCAGCGCCACAGGCAGCACCACGCTGTCCGACAGCCAAAAATGCCTGGTCGTTATTATTTTATCACAAGTACCCCCTGCAATTCCACTGCCAATATAGAAATTTAACCGTTTATTTCCCATCACCAGTGCATATTGATGACGAATTTTACCCGTATACCGCTTTCTCTGCTCGGTGAGCGGCCGCGCCGCCTGAACCGTATGCGTGGTGTACGCCTGCACGGTGCCGCGCGCATGCGCTGTGCGGTACTTTCCGCCTTCGCGTGTTGGCTCGACAAGACCGCTGATGAGCGTATCGCCGGTCTGCACCGCGTCTCCTGCCCGCACCATTGGCTGTCCCTCGAGCGCACGCACCTGCGTTACCACGCCGTCCCGCGCGGCCACCACCTTGGTAATGGCGTGCTCGTCCAGCACCTCCGGCGGGTCGGTACTGCCGTAGGCGACCACGGTCAGGCTGTTGCCCCGCAAATTGAGCGAAAAGAACGTGATATTCGGCTGCAGCTGCATCATTTTCCACCGTATCTGACGGGTGTTCAGCTTCTTGATGGGCATGCCGATGCGCACGCCCATTTCGCTCAGCTGCTGCATGACAGCCGTTTCGTCTATCGCCGGTGCGATCTCGGTCTGTATCGCCCATACATGCGTGCCGAGCAGCCAGCACAGCGCCGCAGCGAATACGGCTCCGCCCCAAAGCGCCGTGCGCGGACGCAGACGCGCCGCAAGGAACGGCAGACCGCGTTTTCGGAGAATATGCACGCGGCATCCCGTGCGGCCCATGTGCCGCCTGAGCGTCCGGAAATCCCGGATGGACAGGGTTGCGTGCAGCTCATTCCATGCCGTGCGGTCCATCTGCCGCAGCGTGATACCCTGCGCCGCGCACAGGTTGAGAAACCGCGTCAGGCTTGCGCCTGTCACGCGCACGCGCACCTGCCCGCAGGCCAGCAGCCACAGCCGCCCGATCATTCGCGCCCCTCCTTCCTCACTCGGTCGTGATGTACTCCACCGATGAAATCACACCCATCACCGCCAGTTCGTCCATGGAAAGCGCCGTCAGCTCCAAATCCGCACCCAGAATGCGCACCTCGCACCCGCGGCACTTGATGCGCAGGATGCTGTCGTCGTATTCCTGTATGCCGCAGTGGTTCTCCACGATCACCCGGCTGTCTCCGAGGATTTCCACACGCGGTCGGTTTGGGTGGAAGTCCTCCATGAGTTCGGCGTATAAGTTATCTTTTAGCATGTTGCGCCACCTTCATATCGCATTTTACCTTCTCCGCAGGGCGGGGCACTCCAGAGTGGCTTCTCTTGCGGCTTTGCCGCAATTCACCTTCTGCCCTTCCCCCGCCGTGTAACGCATTTGCAGATGCGTAGCCGTAGGGGCGAACAGTGTTCGCCCGCAACGCGACCGGAGTCTGCGCAAGGAACGGCCAAAACCGCATGATTTCACGTTGCGTGGGAGCACAATGTGCTCCCCTACGGGGTAGATTGTGCAGACCAGACAGATACGGCGGGGTGAGGGTGCCCCGCCCTACGGTATATCAGGTATAACGGTATATGTTATGTATAAACGTACTGAAACTTTCCTGCTTCTCATACACTGTTCCGAGGTGACGCTATGAAGCTGTTATTATCGCTGGCTCTTTTTGCCGCGTTTTTGCTTTGCCCGACTGCCTGCGCGGATGGTGTCCGCGAGGGGCTTTCTTTAGCCGCAGTGCAGGCTTTACCGGCTTTATTTCCGTTTTTCGTTGTCAGCGGACTGCTTGTCCGCTGTGATACCGCGCGGCTGTCGCCGCTGCTGGCAAAGCCGCTTGCCCGCTTATACGGCCTGCCGCCCGAGGCTGCGCCTGCACTGGTGCTCGGACTCATCGGCGGGTATCCGGTCGGCGCCGCGACCGCATGTGCGCTGCTCTCCGAGGGTGTGCTTTCCCGCGAAGCGGCAGAGCGCGTGAACCGGTTCTGCAACTGCGCCAGTCCGGGCTTCTGCATCGGACTGGTTGGTCTCGGCGTGTTCGGCTCCGCGCAGGCAGGTGCGATGCTGTACGGAATACATATCATTTCGGCACTGATCGTCGGATTGTTTTTCGCGCGTACCCCATTATCTGCCGTGTCGCAGCGTATCCATAACCGGAACCGCACCTCATTCCCCTCGATTTTCTGCGCGTCCGTACAGCAGGCAGCGTCCACGGCGCTGACCGTGACGGCATTTCTGACCATGTTTTCCATTCTGCTGCGGCTGCTTTCGCCGGTTTTTGCACTTTTGCCGTATGGAAACGTACTGGACGGCATGATCGAGCTGACTAACGGCTTAGACGAGCTGACGGTGCTGACGCTGCCGCGCAGGACGCGGCTGACGCTTGCGTCCTTCCTGCTGGGATTTGGCGGACTGGCTGTGCAGTTTCAGGTGCGCGCGCTCGCGGAAGCACACGATTTGCCGGTGCGCGGCCTGTTTGCCGCAAAGCTGCTGCACGGTACACTCGCAGCTATGCTGACGACTTTCCTGTTTGCCCTCTCGCCTGCCGTGCTGACGGTTTCCTCACCGGAGCTGACACCGATATCGGCACGGTTCCGGTATACGCTTGCTGTGCTGTTCGTTTCCGCTTTGTATCCAATTTGGGGGTGGAAAAAGCGCAGGAAATGATATATAATATTTATATATGTCTTGTGTCCGCCGATACTGATCCTGTCGGACACTTTTTCACCTGATTTTATCACGACTGGAGTGACCACGCATGAGGCTCAAAAAGCTGCTGCGAAAAAATATAGAACCGCGCTGCACCTACTGCGCGCACGGCTCTCCGCTGGCGGACGGCGAACGCATTGCCTGCCGCAAACGCGGTGTGGTAAACGGCACCGATCACTGCCGTTCCTTCCGCTACGATCCGCTGCGGCGCACACCGCCCAAGCCGGCGGTTCTGCGCGGGCACTTCACCGATGCCGATTTTTCTTTAGGAGATACCGATGAAGAGCAATAATTTCAAAAACCGTCTTACCGCACTGGCGCTGTGCTTTACGCTGCTGCTCGGTGCGGCGCCGATCACCCGCGCTTATGCCGTAAATGACGAGAGTGATACCTCATCGAGCCAGTCGGATTCCGACAGCACGGACACCTCGTCTACCGATTCGGACAGCGCGGATACATCGTCCACCGATTCGGGCAGCACGGATTCTGCCGACAGCAAGGATTCCAAGGACGCGACCGCCGACAACGATAAGGACGTTATCGCAGCGGCAAGCGAAGCGCCTGCCGTAACGGCTACCGCCGCCCTGCTCATCAGCCCGGATTCCGACATGGTGCTGTATGAGAAAAATGCGGACGAAAAGCGGTATCCGGCGTCCACGACCAAAATTATGACCGCGCTGCTGACGCTTGAGAATGTCAAGGATCTGAACGAGACCGTCACAGCCGAGCAGGGCGACTTCGCCAAAGTCACATCGGACAGCTCGAACGCAGACATCAAGGTCGGTGAGACCGTGCGCGTCATCGATCTGCTGTATGCGCTTATGCTTCCCTCCGCAAACGAGGCGGCGTACATACTCGCGCGCCATGTCGGCGGCACGAGCGAGCACTTTGTGGACATGATGAACACCCGCGCCGAGGAGCTTGGCTGCACCGGAACGCATTTCTGCAACCCGTGCGGCCTGCACGAAGAAGACCACTACACCACCGCCCGTGATCTGTACCTCATTGCCCGCGAGGCCATGAAGAACGACACGTTCACCAACATTATCGACACCGTGCAGTACCGTATGCCCAAGACCAACATGCACGAGGAACGCATCATCTTCACCACCAACCAGCTCATCTTCAGCTCGTTCAATCCGTGGTCGTACCCGTACAACAAGGGCATCAAAACCGGACATACCTCGCAGGCGGGCAACTGCTTTGTCGGCTACGCGGAGTACGGCGATGCCAAGCTGTATTCGGTCGTGCTCGGCAGTGCCGCCTCGTCCAAGGAGTACCCGACGGTAGCGGCCAGCTTCACGGATACCAAATCGCTGTATCAGTGGGGCTTCACCCACTTTAAGACCAAGACCGTTGCGAAAAAGGGCGACACGCTCGCCCATGTAAAGGTGGACCTGTCCACGCAGACCGATCAGCTGGTGCTGACCGCGAAAACCGATCTGGTGGCGCTGCTCCCTGCCGATGTAGAGACCGATTCGCTGGAAGCGACACCCAATCTGCCGGAAGCCGTTGACGCGCCCATCAAGGCCGGTGATGTGGTCGGCAGCATGACATACAGCTACAACGGTACGTCCTACGGCACGGTCGAACTGGTCGCGCTCAGCGATGTGGAAATGAGCCGCGTACTCTATTACTCGGACAAGCTGAGCCATTTCTTCCAGAGCACCGTGTTCAAAATCGTGCTGATCGCAGCTGCAATCTTCATCGTGCTGTACATTCTGTTCAACATCACATTCGGCGGAATCCGGCGCCGCCGTCGCCGCAAGGCGATGCGCAAGCGCTACGATAACGATGATTATCCGCGCAGACACCGCCGATAAACAATCGCATACCGGCGGTTCAGCGAACTGCAAATACAGAGGCGGACCCATGTGTCCGCCTTTCATCTTACCCCCCAAAAAATCATACGTCAAAAGGAGCCTTTTCCCATGCAAATCATCGCAGACCTGCATACCCACACCAATGTAACCGACCACGCGTTCAGCACGCTCACCGAAATGGTGCAGGCGGCCGAGGACCGCGGTCTTGCGGCTATCGCCATCACCAACCACGGCCCCACCAATCCGGACGGCCCGCACGAGTGGCATTTCTCCAACCTGGACCTTATCCCGCGCAAGATTGGCAAGGTAACGGTCATTCGCGGCATTGAATTCGACATCACCGCTCCGGCAGGCGGCATCAACGTCATTTCCAACAAGAGTCTCAAGCCCGTTGAGTTTGCGCTCGCGTCCTTCCACGAGTGCATGTTCCCGCCGGTGGACAGCAGCGTGCACACGGCGGCGCTCGAGGCCATCCTGTACAACCCGTATGTCAACGCGTTCGGCCACCTCGGCAACTCCAACTTCCCGTTCGACCACGAGTACATCATCAGCCGCTGCAACGACCACGGCAAAATTGTAGAAATTAACAACGCATCTCTGTCCATCCGCAAGGGCAGCCATGACAACTGCATGGACATCGCCCGCCTGTGCATGAAGTATGAGGTGCCTATCTCGGTGGACAGCGACAGCCATATCTGCTACCGCGTCGGTCATGTGGAGGGCGCACTGGAAATGCTCGAGGAAATTGGTTTCCCAGAGGAGCTGATCATCAACAGCAGTGTGGAGCGGCTGAACAACTATTTCAAGGGCCGCGGCCTGCACCTGTTCGACGAGGAGGATTTGCTGTGAGAATCGGTATTGATCTGGGCGGCACGACCGTCAAGGCGGCGCTCTGCACCGAGGACGGCACGCTGCTGTGCAAGGACAGCCTTCCGACCCGGACCGGCAACGCAGCCGGCCTGAAAGCAGATATGAAAACGCTGGCGCTCTCGCTGTGCAGGGCACACAGCTGTGCGGTAGAGGACGTAACGGCGATCGGCATCGGCGTGCCCGGCTCGTTTGACAAGAAAACCTGCACCCTGCGGTTCGGTACCAATCTGGATCTGAATAACGTCAGCTTTGCGGATGCGTTTTTGCCTGAGTTCGGCTGTCCGGTGCATCTGGATAACGACGCGAACTGCGCCGCGCTCGGCGAAGCGACTGCCGGTGCGGCCAAGGGCACGCGCAACATGCTGATGGTAACGCTCGGCACCGGCGTTGGCGGCGGCATTATCATTAACGGCCAGCTGTACACCGGCTGCAACGGCATTGCCGGTGAGATCGGGCACATGGTGATCCGAAAAGACGGCGAGCCGTGCAACTGCGGACGGCGCGGCTGTCTGGAGGCGTACTGCTCGGCGGCTTCGCTCGTGCGGTTTGCCGAGCGTGCGCTCGAGGACGGACGAAAGAGCGTGCTTGCTGTACACAAGGGTCAGCTGAACGCCAAGCAGATCTGCGATGCGGTAGACGCGGGAGACGCGCTCGCGCAGGAGCTGTTCGACGAATACTGCGGCAATCTGGCGAACGGTCTGGCGAGCTTTGTCAACCTGTTCCAGCCGGAGAGTATCGTGCTCGGCGGCGGACTGGCGGGCTACGGCGAAAAGCTGCTCGAGCCGCTGCGCATGCTTACTTTCCCGCAGACCTTCCGCGGTGAGGACCGAAATACCGAGATCGTCTGTGCGTCGCTCGGCAATGACGCAGGTCTGGTGGGCGCAGCGATGCTTGCAGAGTAATCGCTTGCGAAGCGAACGAATCTTGCCTGCCCGGCAGGGGCACAAGAGGGTAGACACCAAGGTTTCCACCCTCTTGTGAATCACCCCTTTCCTAAGATAGTCTGGCGCAGACCAGAGACCGGCGACCGCTTCGAAAAAGAGAACGGCAGAGGATTTTTTCTTCCGTAGGGGAGCACAGTGTGCTCCCCTTTCTCTACCTCTGCGCAATGCCAGATACATTGCTTCTACACATACCAGCTACTCTTCGCAGGCGCAACATAACAGTGTTGCGCAACTCGTTTGCGCGTTGTTACGGACGGCATCTACGAATTGTATCTGATGTAAGACTATACCGTAGGGTGCGACGACTCGGCGCACCGTATCAAACAACCTGCACACGCGTAACCGTAGGGGCGGTCATTGGCCGCCCACGCAACAGAAAATCGTCACGTCAATTTTCCATTCTCCATTTTCCATTCTCCATTATTCAACCGCATAAAAAAAGGGCTGACCCGTCGGGTCAGCCCTTTTCTCTGTCCTGCTGTTTTGTCTGCCGTTACTTAATGATGTTTTCGCACCAGCGCTGCATGATCGCTGCGATCTCGGCACGGGTGGCGGTGCCGGTCGGTGCCAGACGGCCGCCATTCTTACCGTTCAGCACGCCTGCGCCGACTGCCCACTGCAAAGCCGGAATCGCGTACTCACTGGCCTGCTGAACATCCACATAGCTGAGAATATTGGTATTCTCACCCACACTTACGTCGATACCCTTGCTCTGGGCGTAGCGATACAGGATCGCTGCCGCCTGCTCGCGGGTGACGGCTGCATTCGGTCGGAATGTACCGTCTGCATAGCCGGTTACGACCTTATTGGACGCTGCCCAGCCGACTGCTTCGGCATACCATGCGTCAGCCTGCACATCCGAGAAGTTCGCTGCTGTGCCCTTCGGCTTGCCTTCCAGGTTATACAGGATCTGCACGAGCATACCGCGCGTCAGGTTGGCGTTCGGTGCAAATGCACGGCTCGATACACCGTTCATCATTTTGTGCGTGAGCACATAATCAACGGACAGATGATACCACTTTGCAGTATCTACATCCGTAAACGGTGCGGACGGACAATCCTTGCCGCCATCGCACGGCTGGTCTGCGGTGGTCTTGAAGCCCACGCTGACCTTAGCCGACGGCATCTTAAAGGTGTATTTGCCACTGCCGAGGTCGGTCAGGGCAACCGTCTTGCCGTTTGCGTCCGTGACAGTCAGCGTACCTTCTCCGGCAGCAGTCAGCGTTACGGTGTCGCCTGCGGCCGCCTTGGTCTTATCCGCCTTGACGGTATTCGCCAGTGCGGACGGGATCACGATGTCGTAAGTGGTCGGGGCAACGGCTCCGCCGCCACCGCCGCCACCGCCGCCGCCCGGCGTCGGCGCGGTATACTTCGTCCAGCTTACGCCGAACGGAGACAGGCTGGTTACATGGAACCGCAGGCCATCGGTCTCCTTGGTGATATGGGTAAACTTCTCGATCTTGCCCTCGGAACCGGTCTTGGTCAGCATGTGGACGATCTGGAAGGTATCCTTGCTGTCCGTACCGTTCGGATACGGCAGAACAACGTCTACGCCTTCCGCCGGGAAGTTGTTTTCGTCTACCGGAATCCACTTGCCGCCGTCATAGTATTTGAGCGCGATGTCGTAGAACGCCACGCCGTCCTTGCTGCCGGTCAGTTCCGCTGTCAGCTTTGCCTGAATCTTTTCGACCGTATCCAGTTCCGGAATATTTTTGAATTTCTCTGGAACGGTCAGACTGCCGATGATTACCTGATGTGCTTCTACGCTCATATCCGGCACTGCCGTTACGTTCTTGATCGTGACGGTGTAGCTGCCGTTTGCGTTCTTCTTGGCTTCCACTGCGTCACAGCCGTGCAGCGTTGCATGTTCGACAATTTTGCCGTTGATGCAGTCGTAGCCGTTGATGACCAGCTTGCTGATTACCGTGTAGTCACCTGCCAGACCGACTGTAAATGTCAGATCGCCGTTCTTGCGGATTTCGCTCGTCGGCTGCGTATCATTCGGTACGCGCTTCACATCGGTGACCTTCCAGCCGGTGCCGCCGGTCGGGATAGCGAAGCCTTCGTAGGGAACGAACTTGACAGCCACATCGGTCTTGCCGGTCAGGCTCGGGATAACTAGCTCGTTAGAGATGTTATTCTGATCTGCACCGTTTACCGTCCACTGTGCGACCATCTGCTTGTTTCGTCCGTTTTCTACGGCAGGCGTTGCCGTGAATACGACCTTGCTGCCGCGGGTAACACTTGCCGGGCTGTTCTTCTGCGGCGTAATGGCCTTACCGTTTGCCGCTGCAGCAACCGTTGTGCCGGTATCTGCATCCTGAACATCCAGGGTTACATCGTAGTTGATCGCGCCGTCAAATACGGCCTTGACTGTGGTATTTCTGCGAATTTCCGTCAGTGCCAGCGTATTGCCGGAGGCAGCCTGTGCAGCACCGCCGTTAACCGACCATTCCTTGAGATAATAGCTATTGCTGCTCGGCACTGCCGTAATAGTCGTGCTGCCGCCGCGCTTGACGCTTGCCGGTTCTGCCGACGCCGTGCCGCTGCCCTCGCTCGTTACCGTAATGGTGTATGTCGGGCGCTCAATCAGCGTTGCGGAAACCTCAGTCTTTGCGGTTACATTCTTGACCGTATAAGTGAGCGGTGCATCTGCCGTATCGGTCATCTCAGCGACTGTCGAGCCGTTCACCTGCCATGCCTGCACCATATCGTCCATATTCTCCGGCGTTACGGTGAAGGTTACGTCCGAACCAGAGGAAACATAGCCGTCCGTGATCGTCTTGCCGTTTGCGGTGATGGCGATATTGCCGTTTCTGCCGTCCCGCACGGCGCTGACCGGAACCATTGCCTTGAAGGTGACTGTAACCGTGCTGTTTTCGGTTACGTTCAGCGTGTAGGTGCTGCCGCTGTTGGCAACCGAATGACCGTTTACCGTCCACTCGTCAATCTCATAACCCTTATCGGGTTGTACGGTGAAGGCAACCTTAGTACCGCCGTTGACCCGTGTGCCGGCTGCAACCGATGCACTCAGCGTGCCGTTTGCCGGCTGGCTGTACGTTACTTCGTACTCTCCTGCGCTGAACTGCGCTTCAACATGATATGCCGTTACGTTCGGCTTCGTGAGACAGCCGTTCTCGACCGTCCACGTCAGCGTATTGCCGTTACCGGCAACTGCCTTGCCGTTGACCGTCCAGCCGGTCACATTCTGACCTGCTGGCGGTACTGCCGTAAAGGTGAGCGACTCGCCGCCGCGTACGGTTGTGCTGTTCTGTCCGTTTACGGTGACGTTATCACCGGTGGTGATGTCATACTCGACCTGCTGGAACTTCGGTGCAATGTAAATCGAGCTTGCACTGGTCGTATTCGGATAGGTGTAGGTTTCGCCTGTGCCTGCGCTGTCATCACGCATATTATTGACGTACCAGCCTTCGATTTCGTAACCAGGCTTTACCTCTGCCGTGAACTTGATTGACAGACCTTCCGCAATATTGGCACCGGTATCTGCGCTCTCAAGAATCGACTCATTATTGTTTACCAGATTTGCCGCGCTGATATAGCCGCCTTCGCTTGTTTCGTCCGTCGGACCGAAGGTAATGCCGGTCACCAGCTTGACAAAGCGAACCTGAACCGTCGTTTCACCCCGCAGAGTGCTCAGCGTCTTGCTCACTGCGGTATCCGCTGTGGTCTGGCCGTTGATGGTCCAGTCCTGTACGCGGTAGCCTGCGTTCGGCACCGCCGTGATCGTGATATCCGAGTCGCGGTAGAAGCTGTGGTGCGTGTCTGCTTCGAGGTTCTCCTGCTCGTATGCGCTCATGCCCTTGCGGGTGATTTCTGCGGAAACCATGCCGCCGTATCCCTCGTCACCGAGCGAATCAACGGACAGGGTGAAGTCGTACTGCGGGATCTCTGCTGCCGTAACAACGACGGTCTGATCTGCAGTAATCGGACCGGTCAGCTTGTAAAGCTGCTTCTCCTCCGGCTTCTGCTCAATCCCGCTTGTGATTGCATTACCGTTCACCGTCCATGCGGTCAGCTCGTAACCGAAATGCGGCGCCGCGAGGAATTCCAGCATCGGCGTGTGCATGAATACAAAGCTGCCGCTGTTCAGCGAACCGTTCTGCGCGGTAATATCCGCATATGTGCCGGAGAACACGATAACCGGTTCCTTGCCAAACACAGCCGTCACCGCGGTATCTGCCGTGATATTCTTTACAGTCTCCGTGCGAGTACCCGACTGATAGGTATTCTGAGAATCATAATCAAACGTCTTGCCGCCAACGGTAAGGCTCTTAACGTAGTAGCCTTCCTCCGGCTCCGCCGTGATGGTAATCGCGCTGTCATAATCAACATGCGTGTTGGGACTGTCCTTCGTGATAGATACCTCGTTCACGCGCGTGCCCTTGACTGTAATCGTGCCGTTCTCAGCAGCTGCCACCGTCACCTGCGGCTTCTCCGCGATATGTGCGATAACCTCAGTGGTCTTTTCCAGACTTGCGATGGATGCCTTTGTCGAATCCTCTGCATCCGCTTTCGCACCAGTCCATTTAGAAACGTAGTAATTCTCGTTTACCGCAGCAGCAAACTCAATCGTCGAATAATTGCCGACCGTACTGCCGCTGGTAATCACATTGCCGTTTTTAATCTTTGCGGTAACGGAAGCAATGTCTGCGGTTATCGGGGCACCCTTTGCATCCACTGCCTTGAAGGTCAGCGTTACCTCCTGCGCCGCATTGATTACAGCCGTAACCGTATGCGATCCAGTGATATTGCGCAGCGTAAACTGCTTCTGCGTACCCGAATTTGCGGCTTCCTTACCATCCACCTTCCACGTCTTGACCGTGTAGTTGCTGCCCAGATTTTCCAGTGCAAACGTTACTGCCGCACCGTCCGGAACCGCATTCAGATCTGCCGCAGTGCCGTCTGCCAGCTTCGCCGAGGTCTGCACGGACGGCAAGGTGCTGCCGGTTTCCGACTCGATGTTGAAGGTGAGCTTATAGGTGCCTGCCTTGCTGAACTCTACCGCTACCTTGCGGTCCTTCTGCACATTTTCCAGTGTCAGCGTGGACTCACGGTACAAATCGGTCGTACCCGGCCAGTAATACGGCTTTTCGTCCACCACCCAGCGTGCTACCGACATACCGGGGTTCGGCGCAGCCGTGAACGTCACATTTGCGCCTTCCGCAATCTTCTGTCCGGTCGTGACTGCACCGCCGTCCTTCAGTGCTGCGGTCAGCTTACCGCCTTCGCCGCTGCTGAAGGTAATCGTGTGCGAATCACTGCTGAAGGCTACTTCTACGTCCAGCTTTTCCGTCAGCGCCGCTACCGTCAGTCGTTCGCCGACCTTTTTGCCGTTCGACAGAATATCCGTCACCTTGTACTTTGCAGTATCGGTAATCGGTTGACCGTTGACCTTCCATTCCTTTACGATGAAACCGTCGTTGCTCCTGGCATCAAACATCAGCCTGGTGTTCTTAGCGATATTCTTACCGCTTTCAAACTTCTGGTCGAGGTCGCCGCTTTTGTAGCTTGCACTGAGTGAGCCGCCTTCACCGGCGTGATAGGTTACGCTCAGGGTGTCCTGCTTGACAACCAGCATGCGCTTGGTCAGATTCAGCTCGTACTTCTCGAGCAGCGACTTCACAGCCTCGTCCTCACCGTTGACCGCAATCGTTACCTCAAAGCGGCCGCTGACGTTCTTTCGATTGCCATTGTCATCATACAGCGCACATACGGCTGTAATTGCCGACGGCAGGGAGTCACCTGTCTCCAGCGCATCCGCCTTGACCACCAATGCGCTCTTGCTGTCCGGTGCTTCGGTCGAATTATGATTTTCATTATCTCCCGGCCAAGTAACATACAGCTCCAGCGGCTTGCGCTTGACCGTAATGGTCGTGGACGCCAGCTTGGTGCGCTTGGAAGTATCGCTGTAATTCTGGTATGCCGTGATGATATAGGTTCCCGCCTTCTCCGGTCGGAAAGTGCTGTCAGTGATCGTCTTTTCACTGCTCTCGCTCTGACCGGACTGACGCCATGTGTAGGTGATATTTTCCGTAACCTCTGTTTTGCTGCCTGCGGTAACACCCTTGTTATCTTTCGTTACAGTCTGCTGCTGCACGGTCAGAGCAATCGGCGTACCGTATACGCTCGTAATCTTGTTTTCTCCGTCGGCCTTACTTTCGAGCGTGTAAACGGTCTCCGTCGTGCTGGCCTCGCCGTCCTCTACACTCTGCACGCCTGCCAGATAATATACCGTCTCACTTGTCAAGCCGCCGGTCGCGGTGGTCGTGATGGCATACAGACCGGCTGTCGGTGCGGTCCACGTTTTGCTATCCGTGCCGCTGCTGTTTGTTCTGCCGACAATCGTGTTGACCGTGCCGTCCGACGTGTTCGTAATCGTCAGCGTGTACTCCACATTGCCGAGTGCCGCGCCGTTCTTTTCCGCCGTTTTCGTTGTCAGGGTCAGTGCCGTACCAGAACCCGGCGTAGAGGTAGTAACCTTATTTTCAACCGTAGTTTCCTTTGTTACCAGTGTGAAGGAAGGCTCCTCATAATCGCCCAGCTTCGTCTGCTGTGTGCAGGTCAGCTCGGTCAGTTCATAGCTGTTCTCTGTCTTCTTCACCAGCTGATAATACTTGACGGTATAGGTGTCCTCTGCGGTACTTTCTGCACCGCTGGTCGACTTATCCATCTTGCTGAGGATATAGCGCGGAACTTCAACTCCGTTCTCCGTCACCTTATCCTTACCGTGAATCAGGTACTGCTCGCCGTTCCGGTACTTGCTTTCGTCGTATTCCGCGTCTGTCGGTACATTCGTTTCACTGGCCAGCGTAAACGCTTTTGCTTTTGCGTTTTCGTTTTCGTTTTTGTCTATCACCACGGTTTCCGGCGTAATTGTGCTCGACACTGCTGCGTCTGCATCACCGTTCTTCCACTGATAGGTGGTATTCATGGTGAGTTCCGCAACTGCGGTATACGTCTCGCCAGTCTTTGTTACGGCGTAGTATACGGTCGATATCGAACCGTTTGTTTCCTTCTTTTCACCGATGCCGACATATTTTCCTTCTTGACCGTTTACCTTGTAAACATTCAGCGTCAAGTCGCCGGCTTCTACGGTGCACGGAACGGTTGTCTCTACGGATTCTGTCGTGGTTTTAACCGTGTTGAAATTACTCTGACCGATATACGGCTTCTCCTGAGTGCCGGTGCCCTCCGAAGTACCGGATACCGTCAAACCGGCGGTTGCCTGCGGTGTACCAACCGTCAGCGTTGCCGCATCGCTGTAGAACGAAATCGGCGTTGCCGACTTGGTGTAACACGTTACCACGCAGCGGTACATCGCACCGTTCAGGTCACTCGTTACCGACTTTACGGTATAGGTGTCCTTCGTAGCACCCTCAATATCCGTCCACTTTCTTCCCGGCAGACGCTTTTGCCACTGATAATCCGTGCTCGAAAATTCTGCCGGAGTCGAAGCCTGCACATGGAAAGTTTTCGAGCCGTTCAGCGGAACGATTGCATCGTCCGGTCCATTGATAATCGGACGGCTCATCTCATTCGCCAGCGTCTTGCCGACAACGATCTCGCTTTCAACCGACTCTTCCTGACTGGTATAATATCCAGAAGTGATCGTATACTGATATTCTTCGTTCGACGCAAGATCCTTCAGCTGATACGCATATTCACCACTCGGTGATTCCGATGCGTCTACGGTGTCAATCAATACGAACGGCTTATTCTTATTGTTCTCAATGTAGCGGTAAATCTTGTAATACTCTGCCGGACGGTCGCCGGACTGCCACGACAGCACCATGCTGTTGGTGGTCTGCTCGCTCAGCGACAGATCCTGCGCCGGAGACGGCGGTGCCGTCACATTGCTGACAACATAGCCCAATACCGGTACTTCATCGCCGTTGAACGGTACCGTCCATGTGCCGAAGCTCCAGTCAAAGTTATAGCGCGAATCGCCGCCGCCGGTAACAGAGCCCAGCTTGGTAATCTCCTCAGTGTTTACCTTTTCGGTTCCGGCGCTTGCTCCCCAGTGATAACCGCCGCCAGCCTTGAAGCCGCCAACTACACCATACATCTGCACCGAACCCTCATAGGTGTACTCAAAGTTTACGCCGCTGCTGGTTGCAGTCGTAAAACTCTGCAGCTGTGTACCCGAATCTTTGTAATGACCAACTTTACCGGATTGCTCCGAATGGGAACCGCTCGGCAGACTGGAACGATAAGTATTCGGCTGACCGGACGTGCCCAGATGCAGGTTGCTGCCAATCTGCTGCATATCCTCGTACGCCGAAGCAGCCTTATTATAAGTATCTACCGAAACCATGTTCATCGAAGGATTACCCGGAACCGCCAGCGTCATAGAACTGGTCAGCTTCGGCGAATTGCCCTTCTTTGTGCCATCCGGATACTTCACCTGATACTCGTAATATGTCATCGGTGTTGCATACATGAGCACCATATTGTCGTTCGTATCATTAGAATACTCGACCGTTATTTTCTTGCTTGTAGATTTTGTTGCACCAACAGTAAAGGTATGACTGGTATTAAATTCAACACCGCCGCCGGTCTCAATCAGCGGTGCAACATATTCAAAGCCCGCCATGATATCAAAACCAAACGAACCGGATGCCGTTACTGCTACAGTATTATCCTTACTGTATCCGATTCCGGTCTGCGAGTTTCCGATATCGCCGTCATTCACCTCAGCAAAGTGCGGCGATGCTTCCAGAATCGCCATTACCTTCGGGTCGGTGTAGCCGGTGCTGACGCTTTTGATCTTCGCGAGCATGGCATCGTTGTTTACATCTGCCGTTGTAAGCGCCAGATTGCAGTTGCTCTTGTCATAGTATGTCCAGTCATCCTCCCAGCGGCTGAACGTGCTGCCAGCCGAGCTTTTGTACAGCTGACCGATCTTCAAAAACTGCTTGTCGAAGGTCTCCTGCTTGCGGTACTCAACGTAGTATACCTGTTCCATGCCCTGCTTGTTGCCGTCAAAATTGCCGACAGCATAGTCCAGAATACCGCTGTTGTTGATGAGTCGGCCGCCCAGCCAGCGGTCATGGCCCTTATCCGAGCCTTCCAGGATAGACAGCTGCTTGCCGTTCGCCGGGTCGACTTTATACATACTGCCGGAAATGAACAAATATTCCTGGGTGTTCACGCCGTCCGCTGCAACAGCCGCTACCGCGATCGGATTCTGCACATCGTCACCCTTGGTGCCGGTATTGGTAAAGCCGTTGGTGACAACTTCGGTGGCCTTGCATTTCTCTATCCACGAATTATCCTTCGTGCTGTACTGATAGCTGTATGCCAGCAGCTTGCTCTTGTCAAACTCGCAGTCCTTATAATTATCCTTCTTATCGTAATAGCCAACTGCAACGACTTCCGGCGGCATGCTGCCGCTCGGCGCATCGCTGACATAACCGATGGTTACACCCGCAAAGCGAGCACGGCCTTTTGCGCCGTCGCTGCTACTCAGCAGTGTTTTTTTCATCATCTGCTGCCATTTATTATCTTTATTGGTATCATTGTAGTCGTAGACCGTCAGATAGGATTTCTCATAATTGGTATAATTGCCATACGATTTCTCCTTCAGGTCGTTGACATTGACCGTCATTGCCAGCTCGTCGATACCGTCCATATCCACGTCGCCGACTTCCATATCAACGCTCAGATGCGCACGCAGCTCGTTATTGCCGTTGCCATCATGGTACAGCATGGCCTTCAGCGCCTCTCGTCCGCCGTCGATGACGTCACCGAGGTTGATTACGCGACCGTTGTCAGTCAGTGTGCTGCCGCTGAACGTATACTCCTTAATGCTGTCTACAGTAGCCGTATCCTTGTTATTGCCCGGCGTATAGATCATCAGCGTGTCCTTGCCGTCACCGTCAAAGTCGCCTGCGGCCAGACTCAGCATAGCGCGGGTCTGGTAGAATTTCAGCTTCTTGATGTACTCGCTGTCGTTTCCATCACCAATCTGAACAACGTTCGATACCTTGCGGTCCTTGTTCGTCACATACAGACGAAGCCGTTCCGAACTTTTATCAAATACCAGATTCGCAATGTATTCATCCTTGCCGGTGCCGTTCGGATCAAACGCCACAGTCGCAATACGCTCGGCATTGCCGACATCGGTCGAGTTGCTCCACCGGAACGTAGACATCTGACTGCCCTTGCCGTTGGCTGCGCCCTCGTATGTCGTCTGGAACTCATCAGAGTCCACACCGGCTACAACCAGCTCGTGGTTCTGGAACAGCGGAACCCATCCCAGCGTGCCGTATGGGTTATTCCGAAGTGTGTCCTTGTCTGTTATGCCCGTTTTTTCTTCCGTGGGCAGACCAAAGCCGTCTCTTGCTGCTGCAGTATCCGCTGCCGCCGCCTGTGGTAGCACGATCTGCGGCAGCAGACCCGCCAGCATACTGCATATCAGCAGCAAACTGCAAATTCGTTTTTTCATCTTTCTTCCTCCTTGCCTTATGAAATAAACGGTTTCCACGGCTTTCCCCTTGCTTTACCGCGGAGCACCGTCCGAGGATACAGGTATTTCACCGTACTTTCAGTATAAGGGCAAAAAGGCGGCGGACGGCGAAGGTACCAAATTTGTTACCTTCGCCGTCCGCTGTAAATATTCAATTATTGCTCCTCGAGCCGATATCCGCTGCTGCGGTACGAATTGACCGTGACCCTCGCATCCTCGCCGCCGAGCTTCTGCTTAAGCCGTGAGATCGTCATGCGCACGGCATGCGGGTCGGCTCCCATCGGCTGCTGCCAGACCGCCTCGTACAGTTCCTGCGCGCTGACGCTGCGGTTCGGGTGCCGCGCCAGATACAGCAGCGCCGCAAATTCCTTCTGCGTCAGGTTCAGGTCGGTCTCTCCGATGTACGCGCGTCCGCTCAGCAGATTCATCTGCAGCGGACCAAGCCGTACTGCGCGTTCCTTCGGGTGCGCCGCACGCAGACGCGCTTCCACGCGGGCCATGAACACCTCCAGATCATACGGCTTTGTCAGATAATCGTCTCCGCCTGCGGTCAGACCCTTGACGATATCCTCATTTTCGCCCATAGCGGTCAGGAACAGGATCGGCACATCGTATTCCTGCTTGATCTCGCGGCACAGCGCCACACCGTCGCCGTCCGGCAGAAGAATATCCAGCACGATCAAGTCCACCGCGTGAAAGCACAGCAGCTCCCGGCACTTGTGTGCAGTTTCCGCCTGCAGGGTGCGGTAACCGCGCATGTGCAGTGCCACGTCGTTGATCGCCATGATGTGCGGGTTGTCCTCCACCAGCAAAATCAGTTTATCTTCCACAATCGTTCTCTCCTTGTGTTTTGAGCGGCTTTTTCGGCAGTTCGAGCCGGAACACCGTGCCGTCTGCATCGGTGTGCTCCACCTCGAGCAAGCCGTGGTGAATCTTCATTGCGTCCGCGCAGATCGTCAGGCCGATACCGCTGCCTCCATCACCGCTGCAGCCCTTCTCAAAGATATGCGGCAGCAGGTCGGGTGCAATGCCGCTGCCGGTGTCGCTCACACGCAGGCACACCCATTCGCCCTCGTCCGCAATGCGGTAAGCGATCACGCCGTTCTCCGTGTGACGGTTGGCATTGACCGTCAGGTTGATGAGCACCTGCAGCAGCATTTCCGTATTGCCCCAGAGCGTAATGTCCTCTCCACTGTCGCTTTCCAGCCGGTTGTGCTTCTTTTCCAGCATCGGACGGCACACATCCACCGCGCCGGACAGCAGCTGCGCCGCGCCAATGACGCCCATCTCAATATCGGGTGAGCCGCCGTTGGCGAGGTCGATCAGCCGCGATACGAGCGCAGAAAGCCGCTGCGCTTCGGACGAAATGGTCTGCAAGTGTTCATGCGCGTCCGCGCTGACCGCTCCGGTGCCAAGCTGCCAGTCGGTCAGTTGCGCATAGCCGCTCATAACCGTGAGCGGTGTTTTCAGTTCATGCGCCATCTGGTGCAGAAATTCGCTTTTCAGCCGGTTGAGCTGGGTCAGCACCTCGCGCTGACGGCGGCTCTCGGACAGCTCCTGTTCCCGGCGGTTGATCTTCAAACTGATGGCTCCCGCGATCAGGAATACGAACACCAGCAGATACGGCGGTGCCGCTCCGTGGCGCGTAATGGTCATCACAATGCGGCCGAATACCGCCTCGTATACATTCGACCCGAGCAGCAGCAGATAGCCGAGCAGAACGAGCACGTCGTCCCACTCAAGCCGCCGGATACGCCAGAACCGCCGAATCAGCTGTACGACCAGATACAGGAAAAACGGCATCGAGAGATAATACCCGATCCTGCTCAGCGGTGCGATATCCTGCGTCGGCAGGATAAAATGCGCCGCCGCCAGCACGGCATACAGCACCGCATAGCACCGCACAACGATCGGCTTCGCCAGCTTTTCGTACAGGCTTTGCAGCAAAAGCAGCAGAAAACACGGCTGCAGCGTAATCATCAGCACCAGAAACCGATATGCGACTGCCCAGTTGTAATTTGCAGGCAGCAGATGCAGCACATAGAAATTCTGGTCGCGCAGGCCGAGCAGCGCGCAGATAACCGCGAGGAAAACATACTTGATCTCGCCCTGAAAGACCGCAAACAGCAGAAAATACATGCCGAACAGGCACAGCGAACCGCCAAGCACCAAGGAATACAAATTCCGGCTTCGGCGCATGCGGTCGATGTTCTCCGCAGTGGACAGGTGCATCTGCGTCAGACCGCCGCCTTCGCGGTGCACGAAATTCGCGTACTGACAGACCACCTCAACCTCGCCATCCTCGCCGGTATAAATCGGTATGAGCATGTAGTCGATGCGCGGCTCAGACTCCGCCGCAGACGCCCCCACCTTGCCGATTTCGAGCACTTCACTGCCGTTTACCAGCACGCGCGTGCTGTAGTCGAATGAGTAGCCGCCGAGTGTCAGGTATTGTTTCGGCTGCGCGTGTATTTTCAGCCGGTATGAGCCGTATGGAATGGATTCGTCGCGTTCTCCCGGTTGGGCAGCGTCCAGCTCTGCGCCGCTGCCGAGCACCTCAGGATAGAACGTCCATTCACCGTCTATCTCATATACCGCCGACGAAAAGTCCGCTGATGTTGCATCCAGTACGCCGTCCTGCGCTTCCATTGCGCTGAAATCTCCCGATCGGTTGGAAAACAGCAGCATCAGCAGCACAAAAACCAGCAGGATAGCCGCCGTTATCGATATATAGCGCATTCGTTTGTTCTTCATGGGCAGACCCCCTTTCAAATCTCATTATAGGAGAAAAAGCCCAATGATTCAACAAGTTAATTTTTCGATTGGCATAATGGAGAATGGAAAATGGAGAATTGAGAATGAACGTAAAGATTACGTTATACTGTAGGATGGGGCACTCCAGAGTGGCTTCTCTTGCGGCTTTGCCGCAATTCACCTTCTGTCCTCACCCCGCCTTACGATTACATTTCATCTTCCATTCTCCATTTTCAATTTTCCATTTTCGTATCGTTACATCTCAATTTTTCCAAAGAAAAACCGGCCGCTCACGCAGCCGGTTTCAATTTCACAAAATGCAGGGAATGTTATTCCTTGTTCAGCGCCTCCAGACGAGCCTTATTCGCTGCGATAACCTTTTCCTGTACCGGAACCGGTGCCTCATCGTAGCGCTCGAACTGGGAAACAAACGAGCCTCTGCCCTGCGTCATGGAGCGCAGCTTGATCGCGTAATCGCCAAGCTCTGCCATCGGGCACTCGGCTACGATCTCCTGCTTGCCGCCGTCGAGCGGATTCATGCCCATGATGCGGCCGCGGCGCTTGTTCAGATCGCCGATAACATCGCCCATGTAGGAATCCGGGATAACGACCTTGAGCGAGCAGACAGGCTCGAGCAGAACCGGATTTGCCTGCGGGATACCAGCCTTGTAGGCCAGACGTGCTGCCATCTTGAAGGACAGCTCGTTGGAGTCTACATCGTGATAGGAGCCGTCGAGCAGGGTTGCACGCAGGCCAACCATCGGATAGCCGGCCAGAACGCCATGCTCCATTGCCTCGCGGATGCCCTTGTCAACTGCCGGATGGAAGTTCTTCGGTACGGAACCGCCGAAAATCTTCTCCTGGAACAGGTAATCGCCCTCGGCATACGGTGCAAATTCCATCTTAACGTGGCCGTACTGACCATGGCCGCCGGACTGCTTCTTATGCTTGCCTTCTACCGTAACAGCCTTGCGGATCTTCTCGCGGTACGGAACGATCGGGTCGGTCAGCGTAACCTCTACGCCAAACTTATCCTTCAGCTTGGAGCACAGAACGTCCAGATGAATATCGCCGGCACCGGAGATCAGGTGCTGCTTGGTTTCCGGGTTAAACTCGGTATCGAAGGACGGATCCTCGTCACGCAGACGAGCAAGACCGGTGGAGATCTTCTCCTCAACGCCCTTTACCTTAGGTGCGATTGCCTGCGTGTAGCACGGCGGCGCAATCTCGATCGACTCAAGCTCAACCTTGCGAACGCTCATCGAAAGCGTATCGCCGGTCTTGGTGGTAACCAGCTTGGAAACCGCGCCGATGTCGCCGCAGCCGATAACCGGAACCTCGGTCGTCTTTTTGCCGCATACGGTGAAGATGTGGCCCATCTTCTCGTTTGCATCGGCACGCTTGTTGACCAGCGTCATATCCTGTTTGACCTCGCCGGACATAACCTTAAAGTAGGAGAAGCGGCCGTACTGGTCAGCGACCGTCTTAAATACAAATGCACAGGTAGAGCCGTTCGGAGTGCAGTTGATCTCAATCAGCTCGCCCTTTTCGTCCTCGCAGATCTCGACCGGCTTTTCATCGGGAGACGGCATGTAGTCCGCAATGCCCTTGAGCAGTGCGTAGGAGCCGATACCGGTTGCAGCAGTGCCGCAGAATACCGGCGCGAGAACCAGATCCTTCACACCCTGACGGATACCGGCGATCAGCTCTTCATCCGAGAACTCCTCGCCTGCGAAGTAACGCTCCATCAGGTCCTCAGACAGCTCGGCGATGTTCTCGCACAGTGCTGCACGGTGCTGGTCGATACGGTCCTTCATGTTGTCCGGGATCGGGATCTCGACACGCTTGTTGCCTTCCATGCGGTACGCCTTGCGGATAACGCAGTCCACAATGCCGACGGTATCGCGGTTGCCCTCAAAAATCGGGACAACGATCGGCGCTACCGATACGCCGAACTGCTTCTGCAGCTTGTGCAGAGAGTTATAGTAATCCGAGTTTTCCTCGTCGATCTTGGAGATGTAGAACATACGCGGCATTGCGTGCTCCTCACAGTGAGCCCAAGCCTTTTCGGTGCCGACGCCCGGACCGGACTTGCCGGTTGCGACGATCAGCGCGGACTCCGCAACGCGCAGTGCGCACTGCACTTCACTTTCAAAATCAAAGAAACCCGGGGTATCGAGCAGATTGATCTTGCAGCCGTTCCACTCTACCGGCGCTACAGCCGTGGAAATGGAAAACTTGCGCTTGATCTCTTCGGGATCAAAGTCACAAACCGTGTTGCCGTCCGCGATCTTGCCAACGCGGTCGGTTACACCGGCGATATTGAGCAGGCTCTCGACCAGCGAGGTCTTGCCGTCGCCGCCGTGACCCATCAGACATACATTACGGATCTTGTTAACCGGATAATTCGCCATAGTTTATATTACACTCCCCTGCCCTAACCTGTCATCGTGCCCTGCCGGCACGTTATACTCCTGGGCGCTTTGTTTCGCGGGAGCAATCCTCTCTTTGCGGGATCGTTCCCCTTCTTCGTTATTATACACCATACAAACCAGGTATGCAAGCAGTTTTTTGTGCAATTTTCATGTAGCATTTTTCACAACGCCGTCGAATAACAGCGGCGGCCACTTAGTGTACGTTTCGCACACATTCTGATAAAAAATCCGAATTTTCCTTTGTTTTTTGCATTTCCGAAAGATTTTCAGCGAAATCGCTCGCTTTTGTTTATTTCTTACAAATAAAATGATATAATTTTAGTGTTACTTCACAAAGGAAGAAAAAACACCCTTCGCACAATCTGACAAAGGGAAGCCTGTGACGGCATTTTGCACAGCTGGCCGTTCCGCCGATCTCAGGCAATATTCTGCCGCAGTTTTACAACACGATAGACACATCTCCGGCGGTCAAGCATTTTTGCGGTATCTCGAATATCGCAGTAACTGAGAATGGAGAATTAACGCAACGGTTTCATTCTCCATCCTCAATTCTCCGTTTTCCATAAAAAAGCCGCTTACCTGTCGGTAAGCGGCTTTGGGCTTCTTTAGTTCAGGAAATCCTTCAGCTTCTTGGAGCGCGACGGATGACGCAGCTTACGCAGCGCCTTTGCCTCAATCTGGCGGATACGCTCGCGAGTTACGTTGAATTCCTTGCCTACTTCCTCGAGGGTGCGGGTATGGCCGTCCTCGATGCCGAAGCGCAGGCGCAGAACCTTTTCCTCACGCGGCGTCAGAGTCTTGAGCACCTCAACGAGCTGCTCCTTGAGCAGCATAAAGGAGGCCGCCTCTGCCGGTTCCGGCGCGTCGTCGTCCGGGATGAAGTCACCGAGGTGAGAATCCTCCTCCTCGCCGATTGGCGTCTCGAGCGATACCGGCTCCTGCGCAATCTTCAGGATGTCGCGCACACGGTCAACCGGCATGTTCATCTCCTTGGCGATCTCCTCCGGGCTGGGATCGTGGCCCAGCTCCTGCAGCAGCTGGCGGGAAACGCGGATAACCTTGTTGATGGTCTCAACCATGTGTACCGGAATACGGATCGTACGCGCCTGATCCGCAATCGCACGGGTGATTGCCTGACGGATCCACCACGTTGCGTAGGTAGAGAACTTAAAGCCCTTGGTGCTGTCGAACTTCTCAACTGCCTTGATCAGACCGAGGTTGCCCTCCTGGATCAGATCGAGGAACAGCATGCCGCGGCCGACATAGCGCTTTGCAATGGAGACAACCAGTCGCAGGTTAGCCTCAGCCAGACGCTTCTTTGCACGGTCGCCGAGCTTGATATCCTTCTCAAGCTGTGCGCGCTCCTCCGCCGGAATGGCATCGCCTTCGTTTGCGATACGCTCTGCGGCCTCGTTGCCCTTCTGCATGCGCTCTGCGAGCGTTACCTCCTCCTCAGGGGACAGCAGATCGACCTTGCCGATCTCCTTCAGATACATGCGGACCGGATCGTCAATGGCGAACGTCTCAGCCATGGCAGAGGTATCGACCAGTTCTTCCTCCGGAACCTCTTCCATTTCCTCCGGCTCAAAGGAGTCGTCATCGTCACCGATGACCTTCTCCAGCACACCGTTCGTCTCAACCTCGATGCCCATGGTCTCGAGCGTCTCGTACACCTTGTCGATGTCCTCACTCGACAGCTCCAGATGGCTCAGTGCATCCGAGATCTCCTTGAGGGTCAGTCGGCCGTTCTTCTTGCCAAGCGCGAGCAGGTCGCGCAGGATCTGCTGCTGTGCTGCCTGCTGCTCCTGTGCGTTTGCGGCTGCATTTGCGTTTGCTTTCGTCATATCGTTTGTCCTCCCGCGTTTTGTTTTTTGATGCGTCCGAATGTAAGCAGCGGGTCCTCTCCCGCCTGCGTAATGGTTCCATCCTTGACGCGCTGCATTCGTATGGTGTTTATGTATTCCTGCAGTTCCCCTCGATGCTCTCCGGCCGGAATGCCGGGTTCGAGTATCGCGGACAGCAGGCTCATTTCGTTAGGCTCCAGCCATCCCTCAAAGGACAGCACATCGACCATCTGGTCATTTCGGTTCAGCTCCAGCACGCGCTCGTATATCTTACGCAGCACCGGTGCGGAAAACCACGCCGGCTGCAAGTCCTTTTCGGCAACGGCAATCAATTTCTGGTCCGAGAACAGAAGTCTAAGCACGTTCTCCTCGGCCTTAGCGGATTTCATGTCGGTATACGCCAGCGACCTGTCCTTCGGCTGCGCCAGTCCGACCGGAGAGCGTATCTCACGCCGTTCGGCGGCCTTTCGCCGCTTACGCTGGATGCCAAACTCACGCCGAACCTCAACGTTCATGGCTTCGGCGGTCACGCCTGCCATCTTGGCGGCACGTCCGGCGTAGACCTCGCGCTCAATGGTGCTCTCGATGCCGGCGAGCATGCGCGCTGCATCTCTAAGGAACAGCACGCGTGCTTCATCATCCTCAAGATCGTACTTTGCGGCGATCTGCTCAATACGGAACGCGTTGTGGTCCTCACTGCGTTCAATGAGATTGCGGAACGCATCCGCGCCGCGTGCCTTGATGAATTCATCCGGGTCCTTGGCCCCCGGAATACGCAGCACCTTGACCTGCAGATCACATTTTTTCAGGATGTCAATCGCGCGCTGTGCCGCCGCCTGACCGGCTCCGTCCGCGTCATACGAGATGACAATGCGGTCGGTATGCCGCGCGATAATGCGCGCCTGCTCCTCGGTCAGCGAGGTGCCAAGCGATGCAACCGCGGAATCAAATCCCGCCTGATGCAGCGCGATGACATCCATATAGCCCTCGGCTAAGATAAAATAATCGTTCTTCGTGCTTTTTGACAGGTTGAGTGCAAACAGATTGCGGCTCTTGTGGAAGATCGGCGTTTCCGGCGAGTTCAGGTACTTCGGCTTGGAATCATCCAGCACACGGCCGCCGAATGCGATCACATGACCGCGCACGTCGATGATCGGGAACATGACACGGTTGCGGAACCGATCATAAATATGTCCCTTTTCGCTGCGGCTGACCAGACCGGCATCCATGAGTTCCTCGCGCGTGTAGCCTTTGGCCGTCATCGCATCGATGAGCGCGTGGAAGGAATCCGGTGCATAGCCGAGTCCGAAACGGTTCATCGTCCTTCGGGACAGACCTCGGTTGATAAAATACTGCTGTGCGGTTCGGTTTTCCGGCCGCCAGAGTGTGTCATAATAATAGCGTCCGGCATCCCTGCAGAGCGCGTACAGACGCTCTCTGTGGCGCGCCGCTTTGCGCTCGGCTTCGCCCTGTTCGGGTATCTGCATGCCCGCCCGCTCGGCGAGATAGCGTACCGCATCCGGGAAGGTCAGACCTTCCGCCTTCATAATAAAGGTGATGACACCGCCGCCTGCGCCGCAGCCGAAGCAGTGAAAGATCTGCTTGTCCGGCGAGACCGAAAACGAACCGGTTTTCTCGTTGTGGAAGGGACACAGACCGAAATAGTTCGCGCCGCTCTTTTTCAGCTGCACATATTGCGAAACGATCTCTACAATGTCGTTCCGCGCGGACAGCTCGTCCAGAAATATACGGTCAAACGGCATTTCGTGCCCCTCCTTCCCTATTTATCGAACGAAAACGAATATATGATACCCATTTTCGTTAATCCTCAATCTTATTCCAGCTTTTCGGAATAAATAAATTCTTATAGACCGCTATCGAGTAGCGGTCAGTCATGCCTGCAACATAGTCGCACGCGATCCGCTCGAGCGCCTCCCCCCGGGCCTGCAGCACGAAGTAATCATCCGGCAGCTCGTCGGGATGCTCGATAAAATATTCATACAAACTGCGCAGCATGGATTTTGCGCGTTTTTCCTCGCGCTGTGCAGCCGTGCCGTGATACACATGATCGAACATGAACTGCCGCAGCTCCATCATGTCCGCGTGCATCTGCTCGTCCATGCCGATCTCCAGATACCGCTGACCGTACTCGATCATCGCCGTCACTAGCGTGTCAATGCGCTTGCCGTGCGTCTCACCCAGGCGTTTCCTCAAATGCTGCGGAATATCGTTCTCGCGGATAATGCCCGCGCGTACCGCGTCATCAATATCATGGTTGATGTAGGCAATGCGGTCGGCAAAGTGGATAATGCGGCCTTCCGGCGTACTCGCCTTGCGCCTGCCGGTATGACAGACAATGCCGTTGCGCACCTCACGCGTAAGGTTCAAATCCTCGAGCACATCCACAACGCGCAAACTCTGCTCGTTGTGCCGAAACCCGAACGGACAAACCTCGTCAAGTGCCGCCTCTCCGGCGTGACCGAACGGCGTGTGCCCGAGATCATGTCCGAGTGCGATTGCTTCGGTCAAATCCTCGTTGAGTCCGAGCGCCCGCGCGATGGTCCGCGCAATCTGCGCAACCTCGAGCGTATGCGTCAGCCGAGCACGGTAGTGGTCGCCCTCCGGCGAGATAAATACCTGCGTCTTGTTGCCCAGCCGCCGGAACGCCTTTGAATGGATAATGCGGTCCCGGTCACGCTGAAAGCAGGTGCGGTACGGACACGGTTCCATCGGGCGCAGCCTGCCTGCAGAGCTGTCCGCAAAGGTCGCCCACGGCTCAAGCACCGCGTGCTCGCGCTGTTCGTTCTGCTCTCGAATGGTCATATGTACCGCCTCCTCAGCCTCGGAGAATCCGTCACATAATAGTTATACGAAACGAAATCTGAAAATCCTCTTTTTTTCACAAAAATTTTTTCAGAATTTTGTGAGCCTTGCAAGCCGATATTTACTTGACACGCCGACCCATGAATCGGGTCTCCATGACCTCGGCGTAAACCTGCCCTGCCGTGGCTTCGGCAAGCGCCCGATTGAGCTCGTCCTCCCGACCGGCGGGCAGCGTCACGGTCAGCGTTACATCCGCGCCGTAGTCGGTCTCCTCGACCGCGCAGTCGTGATCAGGCAGCAGGTGCAGAATAATCTCGTACAGATTGTACGGGCACGCGATGAGCGCCACCGTGTACAGGCTCATTCTCTGCACACCGGCCGCCGCGACAGCCACCTGCGCGCCCTGCGTGTACGCGCGGACCAATCCGCCCGTGCCGAGCAGAATACCGCCGAAATAGCGCGTGACAACGCACACGCAGTCGGTCAGGTTCTCGTGGCGCAGCACCTCGAGGATCGGCATGCCTGCCGTGCCCTGCGGTTCTCCGTCATCCGAGTAGCGCATCACATTGCCTTCACGGAGAATGTAGGCGTAGCAGTTGTGTGTCGCGTCCCAGTAGGTCTCGCGCATCTCCTTTATCTTCGCTACCGCCTCTTCGGCGGTTTCAACGTGCCACAGCCGTCCGGTGAACTTGGAGCGTTTTTCTTCAAATTTATCCTCGCCGTAATCGGCAAAAGGCACAAAGTAGTCTTTTTCCATCTATTTCACTCCGATGGGAAATTTAATTGAGAATGGATAATAGAGAATTGAGAATTATGGTATCGCGCTGCGGACGTACTCCTCGTCGCAGCGCAGACGGAACTCGCGCAAGGATAGCTTGTCGCAGCGCGGACGGAACTCGCGCAAGGATAGCGACATTCTCAATTCTCAATTCTCAATCTTCCATTATATAAGTTGAAACTCTGCCGTAGGTCTTATCATCCACGACCGCCTCGACAATCGTGCCTTCCGCGGCATAGTCGGTTGAGTCGATCTGCGCTTCACGGTGCAGCATATCGAGCACGGCGCCGTCGCTGTACGGGATGCACAGCTTTACCTTATGCTTGCCCTTGCCGAGCGCCTTTTCGATGGCAGTCAGCAGGTCGTCAATGCCCTCGCCGCTCTTTGCGGAAATCTTCACGCCCTCATCCGGCCGAATGAACGGAATGACATCCGGGTCGCACTTATCCGCCTTGTTGTACACCATCACGCGCGGAATATCCTGTGCGCCAAGCTGCGCGACAACTTTATCCACAGTCTGTGCATGGATCTGCCAGTTCTCATCCGAAACGTCCACAACGTGCAGCAGAAGATCGGCATACGCCAGCTCCTCGAGCGTTGCCTTGAACGCCGATACGAGATGATGCGGCAGCTTGCGGATGAAGCCTACGGTATCGGACAGAAGGATTTCCTGCGTATCCGAAATGCGTTTTTTACGCGTGGTCGGGTCGAGCGTATCGAACAAACGGTCGTTCGCCTCGATGCCCGCACCGGTCAGGGTGTTCAGCAGCGTGGACTTGCCCGCATTCGTGTAGCCGACAATGGCAACCAGCGGCAGCTCGGCCTTTTTGCGCTGGCGGCGCTGCACGGAGCGCACCTGACGCACCTGCTCCAGATCACGGCGCAGCTTGTCGATGCGGCTGCGGATGTGACGGCGGTCGCTCTCCAGCTTGCTCTCACCGGGTCCGCGCGTGCCGATGCCGCCGCCGAGTCGGCTCATCGCCTTGCCCATACCCGCCAGACGCGGCAGAATGTACTGGTACTGCGCCAGCTCGACCTGCAGCTTGCCCTCGCCGGTGCGCGCACGCTGCGCGAAAATATCGAGGATGAGCGCCGAACGGTCGAGTACCGTGCGGCCGGTCAGCTCCTCCAGATTGCTCATCTGCGACGGCGACAGCTCGTTGTCGAACAGGATCAGACTTGCGTCGTTCATCTCGGCAAGCTGCTTAACCTCTTCCGCCTTGCCCTCACCGATAAACGTGCGGGCATCCGGCGCCGGACGGCGCTGCAGCGTCATCGCAACGGCCTCCGCACCGGCAGTCTCCGCCAGCGCGCGCAGCTCGTCCATCGTGCGCTCGTCCGCATCCTGATCGGTGTTGAAGCTCGGACACGACAGACCGACCAGAACCGCCCGTTCGATCTGCTTTTCTTCTGTTTGATTGGTAAACGGCATGGAAAATTCCTCCTTGCTGTTAAGGCAACACCGCATAATTAAAGCGGCGGTGCTTTGCGGAAATTTTGTGCCCTGACTTTGTTGCAGTTTCACGGTAATACATCAAGTATTACCGCAAAACTGCGCCTCGTCAGTACGCAAAATTTACTCGCAAATCACTCTTGTTCAATTATGCGGTATTGCCTTAAATTGTCCTCTATATTTATTACACCCAAACGCAAAACCGTACAAGACTTGATTTTCCGTCCGATTTGCGGTAATATAAAGGTAGACAAAGTGAATATTTTTCCGTCACGGCAAACCGTGGCGGATTTTTTGTTATATAGAAAATGCCCTATCGTTGTAAGTCAGCGCACCCTGCGGTAACATCTGTTATCAAATTAAACTCGTAGTTGCTGTCCATAACAACGCGTAAACGAGTTGCGCGGCACAGATATGCCGCGCCTGCGCAGAGTAAACCGTCTGTGCAGCAGTATGGTATCCGGCACTGCGGATAGCTCGGGACATGGGAGCACACTGTGCTCCCCTACGGTAGAAAAAATCCTCTGCCGTTCCCCTATTTCGGAGCGGTCGCCGGTCTCTGGTCTGCGCCAAGCTAAGACACAAAGGGAAACGGGAGTTAAGAGGGTAGAAACCGCAGGTGTCTACCCTCTTGCCCACCGCCGTGGGTACGGCGAATCTCCTGCCGTCCGCAGACGGCAACTCTCCGCTGCGGTTCAGCGAAAAACTTTCCGCCCGGACAGGATGAACCGCCTGCGCGGTTCAAGCGCACCAGACCGCCTGTGCCGCAAACACCCTTCCGCAATCTGCAAACAGATAACGAAAAAGCCACCGAAAACACGTTTCGATGGCTTTTCTCATTACTTGTCCAGATTGAAACGCTTCTTGAAGCGATCAACACGTCCGCCGGTGTCTACCAGCTTCTGCTTACCCGTGAAGAAGGGGTGGCACTTGGAGCAAACGTCAACGACGATGTTCTCCTTGGTGGAGCCGGTCTCAATGACATTGCCGCAGGCACAGCGGATCGTGGTCTGCTTGTAGTCGGGATGGATGCCCTGTTTCATGTTGTTTCACCTCTTTCCACGGATATGTTTACATATCTCCAACAGTCGTAAAATTATCTTACCACATGTTTTCCGAAAATGCAAGCATTATTTTTCATAAATCAGATTTTCTTCTTTCCAGCCCTCGAGCACGGGAATCATGGACGCAGCAAGCTGCTTTGCGCCTGCCAGATCGTGCAGCAGATAATTGCCGCACTCAATGCGGCTCGCGCCCGGAATCTCGCCCTCGTAAGCGGCGATAAACGCCATGCTCTCCTGCACGAGCGCAATCGCATCCGACGGCTTCATATCGCGCACAAGGAAGTAGAAGCCGGTCTGACAGCCCATCGGACCGCAGTAGATGATCTGATCGGCAAACTTCGAGTTGCGTGCATACGTTGCAAACAGGTGCTCGAACGTATGCCCCGCCGCCGGCTGGATGTAAGTGCCCGCATTCGGGTACACCATGCGGATGTCATAGGTGGTAATGTCACCGTCGATACGCGAGGTATACATACCCGGCTTCAGTTTGTCATGGTTTACTTCAAAGCTGGCAATTCGTTTCATGCCTTTGCCTCCCTTTCAATACCGAGGAATCGAAGCTCCGTGCGGTATTCGCGCCAGAGCAGAATATACGAGATAAAGAATGCCGCGATCTCCGCGATCGGGAACGAGTACCAGACGGCATTCAAGCCGAACTGCTGACCCAGAATCCACGCCGCCGGAAGGATAACGACCAGCTGACGGCAGACAGACACGATCAGGCTGTTCATGCCGCGTGCGGTGGCCTGAAACAGCGTGGAGTTGATGATGCCGAACGCCGCGCCGAGGAACGACAGGCTGATGGTCTTGAGCGCCGGAACGCCGACCTCGATCATCTCCTGTGCTGCCGCCGCATCGGACTTGTCCACAAACAGCATGAGCATCTGCTCGGGCAGCAGCTGGAACAGCACCAGACCAAGCGCCATAATGACGACAGCCGCCGTCAGCGTGATCTTGTACGCCCCCATCAGACGCTTGCGGTTGTGTGCGCCGTAGTTGTAGCCCATAACCGGCAGCGCACCCTGATTGAGTCCGAATACCGGCATAAAGACGAAGGTCTGCAGCTTGAAATACACACCGAGTACGTTGACCGCCGTCTGCGAGAAGGCGATCAAAATGCCGTTCATGCCCGCCGTCATAACGGAAACGACGCTCTGCATGACAATACCCGGCAGGCCGACACGGTAAATGTCCTTGATCGTCTGTCCGCGCCACTTGAACTCGCGCATGTTGACATTCAGCACCTTCTGTTGACGGAACACGCCCCACAGACCAAGCGCCATGCCGAAGATCTGGCCGATAACGGTCGCGAGAGCCGCGCCGCGAATACCCATCTCCGGGAACGGACCGATACCGAAGATCATCAGCGGGTCAAGGATGATGTTGATGATCGCACCGGTCAGACCCTGACACATCGGGATGATCATGTTGCCGCCGGACTGCTGGATCTTCTCGCACATCATCGAGATCATAACAAAAATACTCATGCCGACCGCAAGGTGCGAATACTGAACCGCAAAGGTCGAAACCGCCTCGCTCGCACCGAATGCGCCGACGAATACACCCGAAAATCCCCAGCCGAGGATGAAGAATGCGATACCGCCGATGACTGCCAGCGCAATGCCGTGCTCTGCCGCCGAGTCCGCGTGCTTCTGGCGCTTTTCGCCCAGACGGCGCGCAATGAGTGAGTTTACGCCCACACCTGTGCCGACACCGATCGCCACGACCAGCATCTGCAGCGGATATACGAGCGAAACCGCCGCCAGCGCATCCTGCGAATACTTGGCCACGAAGATACTGTCTACGATATTGTACAGCGAGTTGATGATCATGGAGATCATCGCCGGCAGTGCCATCGAAAAGATCAGCGGACCCATTTTGGCGGTGCCCATTTTATTCTGTTGTTCCAAAAATTTCAGCCTCCCAACGTAAAAGGAAGCCGCGTTAGGATTTCTAACGCAGCTCCATACTCTCTTTCCTATATATAATAGGACATGATGCGTTATATTGCAAGTGTTTTTTACAATTTATCCGCAAGTTCGGCAAAGGAATGCTCGACGAACACATCGCTGACCTGCCGGAGCGTATCTTCGCCCTCCGCGTAGGCGGGCTCTGCCATGCCGCAGAGCGCAAAACCGGCTTTTTTCGCCGTTACGCCCGCATACGGCGCATCCTCGAACACCATGCACTCGCCTGCTGTCAGACCGAGACGGCGGGCGGCTTCAAGATAGATGTCCGGCTCGTACTTAGGCACGCCCACGTCCTCGATGGTGAGCATGAACTCGAAATATTTCATCATGTCGCGGTCGATGAGCGCCTTCTCCGCGTGGCGGCGTGCCGTCAGCGTAGCGATGGCCATTTTGATGCCACGTGCGCGCAGACCTTCGAGAAAGTCGATCACGCCGTCCTTCGGCCGGGCAATCGTCTCGTAGCGCGAGGTGATCATCTCGTCCATGCCGTCGAGCATCTGCTGCTGGGTCAGCGGCAGGTTCGGATAGCGTTTCAGAAAATACTCCGCGACCTGCGGCTGGGAAAAGCCCTCGCATACCGCGTAGTCCGCGTCTGTGATGTGAACGTCGAACTGCGCAAGGTAGCGCTGTGTCAGTCGTTTCCAGACCGGCATGGAGTCCAAAAGCGTGCCGTCCATGTCGAAAATTGCACCTCTGATATGGGAAAAGTTCTGCATTGTAACAACCTTTCGATAGTGTGAAGAGTTAAGAGTGGAGATATGGTATCGCCGCACGCGGCGACCGAGCTCTCCAGCGTCGCTCTCGTCAGCTTCGGATTGGTATCATTGAAATTTGTTCCAGATTATGATATACTGTAATTAACAAGAGTATCGCTACTTGCTGATACAGGTAATTGGAACCTGTCGGCAGAAGTTCAGCGATGCTCTTGTTGCTTAATGTAGGGCAGCCCGCCCTACGGTTACTCAACTGCAATTATTTGGTTTTTCTGTCGATAAACTGCGGTCTGAGCTTGGAATAGATGATCTTCTGTTCACTGTACAGGCCGTAGTAGCCGGAGAGCATATACGAGATGGCGATGACCAGCGCGAACAGCGCGAGGCTCTGACCGCCGAACAGCTCATACGCCAGCAGAATGGATGTGAGCGGCGAATTGGTCACGCCGCAGAACACAGCCGTCATGCCGAGACCGGCCGCAAAGGACGGTGCCAGACCGAAAAATCCGCCGTAGGCCGCGCCGAAGGTCGCACCGATGAACAGCACCGGAACAATTTCGCCGCCTTTATAGCCGACGCCAATGGTAATCGCCGTCAGCACCAGCTTGAGGAAAAACGCCTCGTAGGCCGCATGACCGGCAATCGCGCGTTCAATGACCTGCATGCCTGCACCGTTGTAGTCTCGGGTGCCGAGCAGCAGGCTGATGAGCACAACGACAGCACCGCCGACCGCGATGCACGCGTACTGATTCGGCAGAAAATGCTTGAACAGATGGCCGATTTTATGGAAGATGATGCACACGAGCGTACTCAGTCCGGCGCAGACCACGCCGAACGCCACCAGCTTTACAATAAGCAGCACATCCGTATTTCCCGGCACACCGGAGAGCGTAAACGCGGTCGTGCCGCCGCCAAGCTGTAGCGCCACCTGATGCGCGATCACGCTCGCGAGGATGGACGGAAACAACGCCGCGTAGTACATCACGCCCACGCTGATAACCTCCATTGCGAACACGCTCGCCGCAAGCGGTGTGCCGAACAGTGCCGAAAAGCACGCCGCCATACCGCACATGGTAATCGTGCGGGAATCCTTGTCGTCCAGGTGCATCAGATGTCCGATATTGCCCGAAATCGCACCGCCGAGCTGCAGCGCCGCACCTTCTCGTCCGGCAGAGCCGCCGCAAAGGTGGGTCAGCACCGAGGTGATGAAGATGCTCGGCGCAAGCCGCAGCCGCACCGGATGATCCTGCCGCACCGAGGTCAGGATAAAGTTAGTGCCGCGCTCAAGCGGCATATCCATTTTACTGTACCAGAACGCGATGAAAACACCGACCAGCGGCAGAAAATACAGTGTCCAGCTCTGCTCCTGCCGGGTTTCGGTCGCCCATTCAAGCGCGTGCTCAAACGCCGCGCCGACCGCGCCGACGACCACGCCGATGATTACCGCAAACAGGCACCATCTCGCAAAAATGCTGATATTATGCCGCATGCGGTACCACGAGCCGTACAGCTGCCGCAGCAGACGGCGTCCCGGCTTGTTATTCTGAGGCATAGCGCCCCTCCCCCTTCATGCAATCTCATTTCCGATAAGAATTGCCCCGCAGAGATAACCTGTGGGGCAATTTGTGAGTAAACTATGCTTATTTGCTCGTAGATGAGGTTTCCTTGAGCACAACATCGTGTGCGCCGCCCTCGACGATCGAGGTTGCGGATACCAGCGTGATCTTTGCCTTCTTCTGGAACTCCGGAATGGACAGAGAGCCGCAGTTGCACATGGTGGAACGTACCTTGCTCAGGGTCAGGCCGAGGTTGTCCTTCAGCGAGCCTGCGTACGGAACGTAGGAGTCAACGCCTTCCTCGAAGGACAGCTTCTTGTCGCCGCCCATGTCGTAGCGCTGCCAGTTGCGGGCACGAGCAGAACCCTCGCCCCAGTATTCCTTCATGTAGCTGCCGTTGATGTTGACCTTGTTCGTCGGGGACTCGTCAAAACGAGAGAAATAGCGGCCGAGCATGAGGAAGTCAGCGCCCATAGCCAGCGCCAGCGTGCAGTGATAATCGTGAACGATACCGCCGTCCGAGCAGATCGGAATGTAGATGCCGGTCTCCTCGAAATACTCGTCACGAGCGGCTGCAACCTCGATCAGAGCGGTAGCCTGACCGCGGCCGATGCCCTTCTGCTCACGGGTGATGCAGATGGAGCCGCCGCCGATGCCGACCTTGATGAAGTCCGCGCCGGCCTCAGCGAGGAAACGGAAGCCCTCACGGTCAACAACGTTGCCTGCGCCGACCTTAACGGTGTCCTTATACTTCGTGCGTACCCACTCAAGGGTGCGGCTCTGCCACTCGGAGAAGCCCTCGGAGGAGTCAATGCAGAGAACGTCTGCGCCCGCCTCAACCAGTGCCGGAACACGCTCTGCGTAGTCGCGGGTGTTGATGCCTGCGCCGACTACATAACGCTTGTGCTCATCGAGCAGCTCAAGAGAGTTTGCCTTGTGGCTGTCGTAGTCCTTACGGAATACCATATAAACAAGGTGCTGCTTATCGTCTACCAGCGGCAGAGAGTTCAGCTTGTTGTCCCAGATGATGTCGTTTGCGATCTTGAGGCTGGTATCTGCCGGAGCGGTGATCAGCTTGTCAAACGGAGTCATGAACTCCTCAACCTTAACGCTGCGCTCCATGCGGGAAACGCGGTAGTCGCGGCTGGTGACAATGCCGAGCAGCTTGCCGTTAGCGGTGCCGTCATCGGTAACAGCCATGGTGGAGTGACCAGTGCGCTCCTTCAGCTTGAGAACTTCCTCAAGGGTGGTGTCCGGCTTTACGTTGGAGTCGGATACGATGAAGCCTGCCTTGTAGTTCTTTACGCGGGAAACCATGGCAGCCTCGCTCTCGATCGACTGCGAACCGAAGATAAAGGAGATACCGCCCTCCTGCGCCAGTGCGATCGCCATACGATCATCCGATACCGCCTGCATGATTGCAGAAACCATCGGAATGTTGGCATACAGCGCGGATTCCTCGCCCTTTTTGTACTTAACGATTGGTGTGCGCAGGCTTACGTTCGCCGGCATGCACTCCGCAGAAGAATACCCCGGTACCAGCAGATATTCGTTAAAGGTATGCGAAGGTTCACTGAAATAATACGCCATTTCGTCGTTCTCCTTTTCTCCAAATAGGTCGTTTTTGATAGTTAAGTTTATTATATCCTTTTTGCCCTGTAAAGTAAAGCGGGCATATGACGGTTTTTCACGATTTTTGCCGCATGCGTGTTATGCAATCCGTGCAATAAACTGTCGCGGAACTACAGTTTCGCCGACAAGCAGGAACGGACCGTGGGCCGTTCCAAAGTTGTCCGAAAGTTCCCATACGGAAACTTTCTCCCTCTCAGGGTGTAAAACCTGCGCTATCCTTGCGCGGATTCTTGGACGCGCTGCGCCGATACATGCTCCCGGTTTGCTCTCATTAAACATTTTTAAGGATATAGACCTACGGGCTACGAATTTGCACAGTAAATTCTATTTTATGCGCGCTATCGCGCTTAATTGATATAGCCTGTTCCTTTTCGATAGATTAGAGATAGAAAAATCCGCAGACGTTCCCGTCTGCGGATTTTTCATTTGGAAATGAGGAATGAATGATGGTGGCATATTGAAGTCCTGCGGAGCCGTCCGGTATTTTTCCGGTGCCCCTTCGCTTTTGTTGTACTCAATTTACCATCGTGCGGCCGCAATGTCAATGCATGCAAATGAATCTTAACACGCTCTTAACTGCCGGGCGGTCAAATGCTGTCAGTCCTCGTCAAGCGGCACCCATTCGGTATCGCCGGTGTGGAAAAAGTACAGCACGCAGGCGCGGACCGGTCTGCCGTAAATCTCATGCACGGCACGCGCGTAGGCGGCCAGCTGCGGACGGTACTGCTCGGCTCTCTCGACCGCACCGCCCTTCTTGATGCGGTCGGTCTTGAAGTCAAGGATAACAAAGCCGTCCCTGGTTTCGATCAGGCAGTCGATAACACCCTGCAGGAGCACATTTTCCTCGGGTGCGTCTGCCGCAACCGGAAAATACGCTTGCGCCGGAACAAGCACGGAGAACTTGAACTCACGCCGCACCTTGTTTTCCGCCATAAAGGTTTTGTACAGGTCGGAGGCGAAAAACCGTTCGATCTTGCGTTTATCCACAGCATGCGCCTGTTCTGTGGACAAAATCTTCTTTTCCGCCAGACGGTTCAGCTCGTTTTCCACGCCGTTCGGCGCACAGGCGGCGTCAAAGTCGCAGAACTGCATGAACAGGTGATGCGCTGTGCCGATCTCGGCAGGCGTCAGCTTTTTTTCTCCCTGCTCGAACAGCGGCGCGCGCAGCTGCACCTCCTTCCGCGGAGGCGGTGTCTGCTCGGCGGCCTCATCTGCGCGGTAGCCGCGGCCGACACCGGTGGCGGTCAGCTTGCTCGGCAGATCCGCGAGGTAAGCATGCGGGTAGTCGAAGTGCGGCTGCACGGTGCAGTCGCCGGTCTCCCTGTCCTCGAAACGCAGGATTTCGGTCTCCTGCGGCTGCAGGTCGCTCGGATAATACACCTTGAGCGTGAATGCGTCATTGTCCGTGCCGTGCTCGGGCACCTCAGGCGCATACTCCTCGCGGAACGCACGCGCGCACGGATGCCGCAGCAACGGTGTCAGAATCCACGCAAGCGGCGTGCGCACCGCGCCCATGGCGTACTGCGGCAGCTCATCGAGCGATGCCAGCAGCGACCATTTTTTCAGAGAATTCCGCAGGCTGCCGGTGGCTGCCGTCAGAATCAGTTTCTCTTTCGCGCGCGTCATCGCTACATATAATACGCGCAGCTCTTCGGATATCATCTCGCGGCGCATCTGCACCGAGACCGCAATGCGCTCGGCGGTGTCGTACTGCACACCGCGGTCACGGTCGCGGCACTTGCTGCCGAAGCCGAGGTTCTGGTGCACGAGCACCGGCTCCTTGAGGTCGCTGTCGTTGAACTGCTTGGCGCAGTCTGCCACGATAACGACCGGAAATTCCAGTCCTTTGGACTTGTGGATGGACAGAATGCGGACCGCACCGCCGGTGGCCTCGGCACCGACCGTCTGGAAATCCTCGCCCTGCTCGAGCATGCCGCGCAGCAGGCGCACAAAGTCAAACAGGCCGCGAAAGCCCTGTCCCTCAAACGAGCGCGCCCGCTCGAAGAATGTCAGCAGGTTGCTCTGGCGCTGTGCGCCGTTCGGCAGCGCACCGTACAGGCCGAGTGCGCCGGTCTGATCGTAAATCTCCCACAGCAGGCGGTACACCGGCTGATCGCACGCAAAAGTGCGCAGAAAGTCCAGCCGCTGCAGAAAGGTTTCCACCTTCGGGAAATCCGTTCTCGACTGCAGAAGCGCGTCATAATAGCTGATCTTGCGATCCACAAGGCGAATATCTGCCAGTTCCTGCTCGGTGAAGCCGAACAGCGGCGAGCGCATCACACCGATAAGGTCAACGTCCTGCCTCGGATTATCAATGACGCTGAGCAGCGACACCATCGTGCCGACCTCGGCAGTCTCCAGCAGGCCGCCGCGCTGCTCGGCGCTGGCTGTTACGCCGATACGCTCCAGCTCCGCAATGTAGGTCGGCGCCTTGCTTCTGGGCGAGCGCAGCAGGATTACGATGTCGCCCGGCGTGACCGGACGCAGCCTTCCGGTCTGCTTATCCGTCACCGGAAAGCCTTCATCGAGCAGCGCACGAATCCGCTTCGCGGCAAGCCGCGCTTCGAGTTCGGTCTTGTCCGGCGCATCATCGTCTTCGCCGAGTCCGTCCGCATCCACGAGCAGGACTTCGATCTTGTACCGCTCGTTTCCGGCCTCCGGATAGTAGTCCGCACCGAGGTGCAGCGCCTCCTTGTCCGTGTACGCGAGGTCGCCCACGGTCTCGCCCATGACGGCGGCAAACAGGTAGTTGCACGCGTCCAGCACAGCCGCCCGCGAACGGAAATTCTGCCCGAGGACAACACGGCGCGGCTGCCCGTCGGCGGCATCCGCCGCCTCACCGAAGCTGCGGTATTTCTCAAGGAAAATGGACGGGTCCGCCAGTCGAAAGCCGTAAATGCTCTGCTTGACGTCACCGACCATGAACAGATTGGTCTCGTCTCTGGAGAGTGCGCGGAAGATGGCATCCTGCACGGCGTTGGTGTCCTGATACTCGTCTACCGCAATTTCAGTGAACTGCTCGGACATGGTTTTCGCCAGTGCGGACGGTTTGCCGTCTGTGTACAGCAGACGCACGGCAAAGTGCTCCAAATCGTTAAAATCCGCAGCATTTCTTGCACGTTTCGCTGCCGTAAAGGCATCGTCAAAGGCGTTTACCATGTCGATGAGCGCGAACAGCGCGGGTGCTGTCAGGCCGCGGTCGTACTCCGCTTCTTCTGCGGTGACGGTCAGCCATTTCTCCCGAATATTATTGGCAACACCCTTCCACTCCTCGCGCATAGCCTTGATCTGCTCGAGGAACGCCTTGTCCTCAAATTTTCTCGCGGCCTTCAGTCGGTCAAACGAAATCGACCGGGCAGCCTTCACGCAGTCGTCCCAGCTGCCGTTATACAGCGCATCGAGCAGACGCTCGGCCTGATTTAAGTCGCTTGTCAGCGCGGGCAGATAGTTGTCCGCCAGCTCGTCAATGCCGGTCAATTCATCCACAGCTATGTGCAGAAATGCCGCACCGTGCTGTGCCGCCGACCTTGCCTGCTCGCGCAGAACACAGCCGTGCGGCGTGTCCATGCCGCGCGTGTACAACCCCGCACGCACGTCCTCAAGGAACGCCCGCGGATCGGGATGCGCCTGAATTTTCTCGTAGGTTCCGAGAATGACCTCGCCCAGCTTTTTATCGTCGCGCCCCGCCGTCAGCAGGTCACAGAGCGCGAAAAACTTCTCGTCCGCCTGCTCGTAGGCCGTGTCGAGCACTTCTTCGAGCACCTCGGCGCGAAGCAGCTTGCCCTCGTTTTCGTCCATCAGGCGAAAGTCGGGCGCGATGCCGAGCACCGCCGCCTGCTCGCGCGCGAGCGACAGGCACAGCGCATGCACAGTCGTGATTTTCGCGCGGTGCACGAGGAACAGCTGCCGCCGCAAACGGGTATCCCGCGGGTTTGCGGCTACGGCCGCACCGAGGGCCGCACCGATTCGCTCACGCATTTCGGCTGCCGCTGCGTTGGTAAAGGTAACCAGCAGCAGGCGGTCGATATCGACCGGATCGTTCTCGTCCGTCAGCCGCCGGAGCACACGCTCGGTCAGCACGGCTGTCTTGCCCGAGCCGGCTGCCGCCGAAACCAGCAGTGCACCGCCGCGGTCGTCGATCGCGGTCTGCTGATCAGGTGTCCACTTCGGCATTGTCGTCCCCTCCTAACTGCTCCCAGAATTCCTTGTCCTTGATGTTTTTCAGCCAGCGCACCTTGTCTCCGGCGGTCTCATCGAACCGGCAGGCTGCCCGGAAATCACACCATTCGCAGTAGCTGCGGTCGGTCTTGCGCGGGTCGGCTTCAATGCTGCCGTTTCGCAGAGCCTGTCCCATTTCGAGCAGCTTTTTCTGCGTATAGCGTGCCAGTCTGCCGAATTTCGCCAGATTGGCTACCGCAGACTTGGCGGCAAGCGTCGGCTCATCCTCGCCCTTCCTGGTCTTGATAGAGACCGGAATAAACCGTCCGTCACCCTCCAGACCGTGCTCCATCGCCTCGAGCAGCGACATATCGTCGCTCAGCAGACCCGAACGCCGCAGCGCCTTATCGCGCAGGATGCGCAGCCCTTCCTCGTCCGTGTCGCGCGCCGCGTCCGGCAGCTCATCGCGCACCGGAACGTACAGCACGCCCGCCGGTACGATTTCGTTCAGCTCGGCAGTCAGGCGGGCACGATAGCGGTCCAGACCCTCCTGCTGCAGCGCGTACAGATAGATGATAAGCTGCATGTTGAGTCCGTACCAGATTTCGGACAGCGAAAATGACTTTTTTCCGCTTTTGTAATCCATAACGCGCAGATAGAGACGACCGTTTTTGATGTAGCCGTCCACGCGGTCCACCTTGCCGGAGAGTGAAACCGACACATCGCCGTCCTCGCACTGCACGGGCGGCAGGTCGCCGCTGCGCGAGAAGTCCAGCTCATAGTCGATCGGCGCAAAGTCGGATACGCGCAGTTCTTCGATCACGTTGTCGAGGATCTGCTCCACGGCGCGCACCAGTCGGCGGAACAGATACTGGAAGCGCGCGGTTTTATTCTCCAAGCCGCCAAGCTCCTCCGCGACATACTGCCGTACCGCTTCACGGCAGGCTTTGCGCACGGTCGGCTGATCGGCATGGGCGGCGCCGCCCTCGCACTTTCCAAGGGTATCCAGCGCATGCTCGAGCACATAGTGGATGAACGTGCCGGTCGAGAGCGCATCAAACCTCGCCACGCGGCGCGGCTTGGCCTTGAGGCCGTACTGCATAAAGAACGCAAACCGGCAGGAATAGAACGTATCCACGCGCGAAGCGGTCAGATTAAGACTTTTTCCGTACAAGCCGTCAATCGTGTGCGGACTGCTCAGCGGTCCTCTGCCGCGCCGCTGCGCCTGCGCGTTTTTGACTCGCTCATCATCCTTATAGTAGTCATAGGCGGCCCGCACAGCGGCTGTCCGGTCGCCCGAAAGATACGCGCACGCGAGTTCGACCGCCGGTCGTTCCGCCTGCAGGCGGTCACGCACGGTCTCCGTCCGATGGGTGGAAAACGGCACATCCGGCAGCAGCTCCCGCACTGTGTTCACGAAGTAGGACGGCCGCGTTTCACCGCCGCCTGCGTCGATGGTGTGATACGTCAGCAGCAGCTCGTCTGTCGGGCACGCGAGTGAGCGATAGAGCGTTTCCTGCTCCATCAGCAGTCGTTCCTCGCCGTAGGCTTTGAGTTCCACGCCGAGCGCATCCATTTTGTCGCGATCCATGTCACTCAGCAGCGAGGTCGAGGACGGGGTTTTCGGTATCAGGCCGTCGTTAACGCCCAGCAGGATGACATATTTCGCATTTTCCGTACACGCACGCTCGATGTTGCCGCAGGTCACGCGGTCGAGCGAAACCGGAATCGTACCCACATCGTACTCGCCGAGCACCAGCCGGAACAGCTGCGCAAAACGGTCGAGCGTCAGCGGCATATCACCGCACACCCATGCAAACTGCTCCATCGCAGAGACCAGGATTTCCCACAGCTGGCGGTACTCGTCGGCCAGCTGCAGACGCCCCGCCTGCTCGTGTCCGGCGGCGCGGTCAGTCATGCGCTGCGGCGCATCCACCGCGAGAAGAAATGCATAGAGCGCACGCACGCAGTCACCTGCAGGCTGCTCACCTGCAAGTGCCTCGCGCAGTGCGGAGAACGGCGCGATTGCCCGTTTGCGGAGTGTGTTCAGCTCGGCAAGCTGCGCCTTCGCATTCTCGTCGATGGACAGACCATAGCCGTCCGGATGCTCGGTCCACTCGCGTTCCCATGCTCCGCCGCGGATGTTCCAGGTGAGCACATAGTTCTCTAATTTATCAATTTCGTCCCAATCCAAGCCCGCGAGTCCGGTCTTGAGACAGGAAAACAGATCTTCATATCGGAAGTGATTTCGTACCGCCTCGAGTGCATTCGTGACCAGCGCCATCGGCGGACGGGACAGCAGATCCGGCTTTTCCGCGAGGAACACCGGAATGTCGTACCGCGCCATCGCCATTGCAAGGAACGCGCTGTACGGCTCGATATCGCGTGCCGCAACCACAAAATCGCGGCAGCGCGCGCCTTCGTCCCGCACCTTGCACCGAATGTAGGCCGCCGCATGCTCACACTCGTCAAACGGTGAAGCCGCCTCGTACAAACGAACGCCAGCCGCGCTCTCCTGCGGGGTGCGCACCGGCAACAGGCTTTCGCGTTCGAGCGCAGCCAGTCCCGCCGGTCGGGACACCTTGCTTTCGCCCAGTTCGATGCGCTCGACCGTCTGGTTATGATGCTTTGCCATCCGGGTTAATTTCTGCACTGTTTTACAGCCGGTAAGGAAAATCTCCGGGTAATTCGTATCGCAGGTTACCGCCGCAGAGAGCGGCACACCTGCCGCCAGCATGGCATCAACTACTGCACTTTCCTGCACGGTAAAGCCGAGAAATCCATCCAGATAGACCGCTGCGCCGTCCAGCGTGTGACTCTCTGCCAGACGGTCGCGCAGGTGTGTCAGACGGTCTCTCGGGTCGGGCAGGGACTCATCGCACAGGCGCTCATATGCCGTCAAAATCTGTGCAAGGTCGGACAATTTTTCTGCAAGTACCGCGTCCTCACTCTCCTCGGCAGCCGCAAACAGCGTCTCCGGTGCGACTGCACAGGTTTTACACTCGTCGATCAGCCGCAGCGCCTCCTGCAGCAGCTCCGGCTTGTCTGCCAGACCCTTCCACGCACTCAGCCCGCCCTGCACACGGCGTGCCGCCTCCTGCAAGGTCAAAAGCTGACCTGCCGGTGTCAGCATCTGCTGTGCCAGTCCGCCGACCTCAGAGAACACACGGTCAGCCAATCGTGAGAACGTCAGCACCTCGGCCGTGCGTGCGCCGTGGTTGTGCGTGGCCGCGGCAAGCCGCCGCTCCATCAGGTGCGAGTTCAGCTCGGGCACGAGCAGAATCTGCCGTCCCTCTCCCTTTTCACTCAGCGCCGCGATCTCCCGCAGGATGGCCGTTGTCTTGCCGCTTCCCGCTCGTCCGGTCCAGATCCGCATGGCACACTCTCCTTTCGTTTCATAGCTATTTGATTATAGCACAACCGAAGCAAATTGAAAATGGATACACCCACCGCAGTGGGCGTCCAGCGAGCAACCGCCCATAGGGCGGCT
>OLFX01000310.1_pt1 | contig 80900 bp, 58 predicted proteins | sample 1605091 | NCBI WGS metagenome assembly OLFX01 (sample SAMEA3888906, study PRJEB22519) | human gut metagenome | biome: human gut; feature: human-associated habitat; material: faeces | place: Denmark | collected 2012 | reverse complement strand
CATTTCGGGCTTGACTTTTAATAGTTAGTCTTTCACACTTTTCTTCCCTCCGAAATTTTCGGCTGGGCAGGTTTTTTTGACAGTCTGCATCCCGCCGGGTCTCCTGGCGGGATTTTTCTATTTTGTAGGGGAGCGGCATGCCGCTCCCGGCGGTACGCTGCCGACCCGAACAGACTATCGTTAAAATGGAAATGGCCCCAGATTTGTCATTGCGAGGGCGCTTTGCGCCCGTGGCAATCTCGAGAAGGCACTGGCGATTCGCACAGGCCACCGTTAAAATGGTATGCACCGATTGCGTCTGTAGCGGCGCTCAGCGAGCGCCATGGGCAGTTGCAAATATGGAGGCATTCCCGGCGAATGTGCAATGCCTCCAAGTTTGTCATTGCGAGGCCCCAAAGGGGCCGTGGCAATCTCGGGAAGGCAGTTTCGTTTTCACCGATGGCTTTCCTGCGATCCGGCTATGACCTGCGAGATTGCACCCCAAGGGCACTTCCTCGCGCTTCGCGCTCAGGGCGCCACGTCGGCCTACGGCCTCCTCGCAATGACAAACTTGGGGGCCTCGCACCGCTGAATTGCTGCTGTACTACCTGCAACTGCCTTAGGCGCTTACTGAGCGCCGCTGCAGCCGAGCCGTCCAAATATCCGGGTATGCATCCCCGGAAATGCGGGAAAGCTGTCGCTGTGGGAGGGTTCACAAAACGTTCAAAAAAAACTTCCGTTTGGGTATTGACAAAGTTGCGTTTGGGGGGTATAGTTAGCTTAGCACTCAGGGGTACGGAGTGCTAAAGGAAAACAAGGAGGTCAAAGCCATGGAGCTTTCGGAGCGCAAACAGAAGATCCTGAAGGCCATTGTGGACCTCTACATCCGCAGCGCAGAGCCGGTCGGCTCCAAGACGATCGCCGCGCTGCCGGATATGAACTTCTCCTCCGCGACCATTCGCAACGAAATGGCCGAGCTGACGACGCTCGGCTTTCTGGAGCAGCCGCACACGTCGGCCGGGCGCATCCCGAGCCCCGCGGGCTACCGCTTCTACATCGACCGTCTGATGCAGGATTACCGCCTCTCCGTCGACGAGACGCAGAGCATCAATCAGGCCATGGAATCGCGTATGCAGGAGCTGGACAAGGCCATGAGCCAGGTCGGCAAGCTCGTCTCCAAGCTGACGAACCTCCCGGCCTATACCATGACGGCTCCGGCCGGGGAAGTGACTGTCCGCCATTTCGAGATCATCCTTGCGGACGCCGGGAGCTTCATTCTTGTGGTCATGACGTCCGATGAAAACGTCAAGAACCGCCTTATCAAGCTGCCGCTGCATGTGACGGAGCAGGACCTCAAGCTCCTGTCCGCCGTGCTCAATGCGAGCCTCACCGGGCTTCCCGCCTCCGGTTTCACGCCAGAGGTCATGAACCGCGTGACGCGCAGCGCAGGCGCCGCAGCGAGCCTCGTGCCCGTCATCGTCGATTTTACGACGCATGTGCTCGAGGAGGCTCATCGCTCGGAAATTTACCTTACCGGGCAGAACCGCCTGCTGGGCCAGCCGGAATATCAGGACCTGACCAAGGCACAGGAGGTGCTCGGCGCACTGGATGAAGACACGCTCTCCAACCTGCCCGCCCGGCTCGATCCGGACAGCCCCGTTCAGATCCTCGTCGGCCCGGAAAACGTCGCGCAGGAGCTGAAGGACACCTCCGTCGTCGTGACGCGCTTCGACATCGGCGACGGCATGCAGGGCATGATCGGTGTGGTCGGCCCGCAGCGCATGGATTACGCACAGATCACGGCACGATTAAGCTACTTTGCCGAAGGGCTTGGCCGGATGTTCGGCAAGCCGGAGCTGCCCGCGGCCCCAAAGCCGGAGGTGCACGAGGCAAAGGAGGAGGAATAAATTTTGGCAAAGAAACACGAAGAACCCGAAAAGAACGAGAAGGAGCCTGCCGCTCCGGAGGCCGCCAAGCAGGCGGAAGCGCCGAAGCAGCCGGAAGGCTCCAAGCAAAAGGCTGAGTCCAAACAGCCCGATGCGCTGGAGCAGGCCAAGGCCGCGCAGGCGCAGGAGCACGATCAGTTTCTGCGGCTGGCTGCAGAATATGACAACTTCCGCAAGCGCACGCAGCGCGAAAAGGACGGCATCTATCAGGATGCCGTTGCCGATACGGTGAAGAAGTTCCTTCCCGTCTATGATAACCTCGAGCGGGCCCTGCATCACGAGACCGCAGACGAGGCCTATAAAAAGGGCGTGGAGATGACCCTGACAGAGCTTGTCAAGATCCTCGACGCGCTGGGCATCAAGCCCTTCGGCGAAGCGGGCGAGACCTTCGATCCGCAGCGCCACAATGCCGTGATGCACATCGAGGACGAGAGCCTCGGGGAAAACGTCATCGCAGAGGTTTTCCAGACCGGCTTTGCCCACGGCGATAAGGTCATCCGCTTCGCCATGGTGAAGGTCGCAAATTAAATCAGTAAGTTACCAGACTGTCAAAAAAACTGCCAGGCCAAAAGTTTCGGAGGGAAGAAAAGTGTGAAAGGAAACCGTCAGGGTGTCCTTTCACGTTCAATAACCCGCCGCAGCGGCAGAATTGCAAAATAATACCACAAAAATCTGTTTTGCAATTCTGAAAGCAGCTTGGCGAAAAATCCCAAAGGGATTTTTTTGACAAGCTGAAGTTACTTCTTTGGGAGGATTTGAATTATGGGAAAAATTATTGGTATTGATCTTGGCACGACGAATTCCTGTGTCGCCGTGATGGAAGGCGGCGAGCCCGTCGTTATCGCGAATGCCGAAGGCAATCGCACCACTCCGTCCGTTGTTGCATTCTCGAAGACCGGTGAGCGTATGGTCGGTCAGGTCGCAAAGCGTCAGGCCGTTACGAACGCAGACCGCACGATCTCCTCGATCAAGCGCCACATGGGCACCGATTATAAGGTCGACATCGACGGCAAGAAGTACACCCCGCAGGAGATCTCCGCAATGATCCTGCGCAAGCTGAAGGCGGATGCTGAGGCTTACTTGGGCCAGCCCGTGACCGAAGCGGTCATCACCGTCCCGGCTTACTTCAACGACGCCCAGCGTCAGGCCACGAAGGATGCAGGCAAGATCGCCGGCCTGGAGGTCAAGCGTATCATCAACGAGCCGACGGCCGCTGCACTGGCCTACGGTGTCGATAAGGAATCCTCGCAGAAGATCATGGTCTATGATCTGGGCGGCGGCACGTTCGATGTCTCCATTCTGGACATCGGCGACGGTGTCATCGAGGTCCTTGCCACGAACGGCAACACCCACCTCGGCGGCGATGATTTCGATCAGTGCATTATCGATTACCTTGTTGCCGAGTTCAAGAAGGCCGAGGGCATCGACCTCTCCGGCGATAAGGTCGCCATGCAGCGTCTGAAGGAAGCTGCCGAGAAGGCGAAGATCGAGCTGTCCGGCGTGACGAGCTCCACCATCAACCTGCCGTATATCACGGCGGACGCCACCGGCCCGAAGCATCTGGATGTCACGCTGACGCGCGCAAAGTTCAATGAGCTGACGGCCCACCTCGTGCAGGATACGCTGAAGCCCGTCCGTCAGGCCATGGCAGACGCCGGTCTGAAGGCAAGCGACCTGAGCAAGGTCCTGCTCGTCGGCGGCTCGAGCCGTATCCCGGCCGTGCAGGAGGCTGTCAAGAGCATCACCGGCAAGGAAGGCTTCAAGGGCATCAACCCCGATGAGTGCGTGGCTGTCGGCGCGGCCATCCAGGGCGGCGTTCTTGGCGGCGACGTCAAGGGCATGGTCCTTCTGGATGTCACCCCGCTGTCCCTCGGCATCGAGACCATGGGCGGCGTGTTCACCCGCCTGATCGATCGCAACACCACCATCCCGACGCATAAGAGCCAGATCTTCTCCACCGCTGCAGACGGCCAGACCTCCGTTGAGGTCCATGTCCTGCAGGGCGAGCGTGAAATGGCTGCCTATAACAAGACGCTGGGCAAGTTCCAGCTCACCGGCATCGCTCCGGCGCCCCGCGGCGTGCCGCAGATCGAGGTCAGCTTTGACATCGATGCCAACGGCATCGTGAATGTCTCCGCAAAGGACCTCGGCACCGGCAAGGAGCAGAACATCACCATCACCGCTTCCTCCAACCTCTCCAAGGAGGACATCGACAAGGCCGTCAAGGAGGCCGAGCAGTTCGCCGCTGAGGATAAGAAGCACAAGGATGAGGTCGACACCCACAACGCAGCCGATCAGGTCATCTACCAGACGGAGAAGACCCTGAACGAGCTTGGCGACAAGGTCTCCGAGTCCGAGAAGGCGCCCGTGCAGGCCGCTCTCGAGGATCTGAAGACGAAGAACAAGGGCAATGACATCGAGGCCATCAAGGCCGCGACCGACGCCGTGCAGAAGGCGTTCTACGCCATCTCCGAGAAGCTGTATCAGCAGGCCGCCCCGCAGCAGGGCGAGGCCAATAACGGCGGTGCAGCGAACAACGGCGGCCATGACGACGGCGTAGTCGATGCGGACTACGAGGAAGTCAAGGATTAAGGACGAATGTATGCGGCAGGCGGCGGCTTCGGCCACCGCCTGCCCTGCGTCGGCCGCCCGAAAGGGTATCAGGAGAGGTGAGCAGCATGGCAAATGAGAACAAGCGAGATTATTATGAGGTCCTTGGCCTCAAAAAGGATGCGACGGACGCCGATATCAAGCGCGCCTACCGCAAGCTTGCCGCGCAGTATCATCCGGACGTGAACCACGATCCGGGCGCGGAAGAAAAATTCAAGGAGATCAACGAGGCCAACGAGGTGCTCTCCGATCCGGATAAGCGCGCGCGCTACGATCAGTACGGCTTCGCGGGTGTCGACCCGAATTTCAACCCGAATGCGGGCGGCAGCCCGTTCGGCGGGGCCGGATTCGGCGATTTCGGCGACCTCGGCGATATTTTCGGCAGCTTTTTCGGCGGCGGCGGCCGCAGCACACGCCGCAGCGCCAGCGCCCCCATGCAGGGCGACGACATCGGCGCGCGTGTTGAGCTGACGTTTGAAGAGGCGGCCTTCGGTGCGGAGAAGGAGGTCACGGTCTCCCGCGTGGAGGACTGCGACCAGTGCCACGGCAGCGGCGCAGCTCCCGGCACGAGCGCCGAGACCTGCCCGCGCTGTAAGGGCACGGGCTCCGTGCGCACGCAGCAGAATTTCATGGGCATGACCATGCAGTCCACGGCGGCCTGCCCGGATTGCCGCGGCACCGGCAAGATCATCCGCACCCCGTGCAGCCGCTGCAAGGGCAAGGGCAAGGTGCGCCGCAGCCACAAGCTGATGGTGAAGTTCCCGGCCGGCATCGACGACGGCCAGACGCTGCGCGTGCGCGGCGAGGGAAACACCGGCCTCAACGGCGGCCCGAACGGCGACCTGATGGTCACGGTCAGCGTCCGCAGCCACCCGCTGTTCACGCGGCAGGGGCAGGACGTCTACTGTGAGATGCCCATCACGTTTACGCAGGCTGCCTGCGGAGCGGAGGTCGAGGTGCCGACGCTCGACGGCAAGGTCCGCTATACGATCGGCGAGGGTACGCAGACCGGCACGACGTTCCGCCTGAAGGGCAAGGGCATCCCTTATGTCAACGGGCGCAGCCGCGGCGACCAATATGTCACCGTCGTCGTGGAGACGCCGACCCGCCTGACGCGCGAACAGAAGGACCTGCTGCGCAAGTTCGAGGAGGCGACTTCCGAAAGCGCACAGCCAAAACGAAAGAAGTTTTTTGAGAAGCTGCGCGACGCCTTCGACAAATAAAAAAATTACCATGCGGCCGCTGTAATGCGGCCGCTTTTTCCGGGAGAAAATCGATGACCCTGAACGGCAGAAGCATCCCGATCCCTGACCCGTGGTCCGGAAACGCGGTTTGACCGAATCACGACAGAAAGGATCGATCTTTGAATATGAATAACCCGTTTGCTTCCATGCGGGCCAGAGACTGGGCGTTCTGGCTCGGTTCGCTGGCCGTTGTGGCCGTGTCCAACTTTCTCGGCGGCAACGTTGACCCGCTGACGCTGATCGCCGCCCTGACCGGCGTGACGGCCCTGATGCTCGCGGCCAAGGGGCAGGTCTTCGCGCAGTATCTCATGATCGTGTTCTGCCTGCTCTACGGCGCCATCTCCTGCCGCTTCCGCTACTGGGGCGAGATGCTCACCTATCTCGGCATGAGCCTGCCCATGGCGGTCTGGTCCGCCGTGACGTGGCGGCGCAACACGGCGCACGAGGCGGGCAGCGCCGTGGCCATCCGCCGCCTGACAGGCCGCGACCTGGCCCTGCTCGTGCTGGCCACCGCTGCGGTGACAGCGCTGTTCGGCTGGCTGCTGGCGGCGCTCGATACGCCGAACCTCGGCTTCAGCATCCTGTCCGTCGCCACGAGCTTCCTGGCAGCCGCCCTGACCATGCTCCGCTCGTCGTATTATGGCCTCGGCTACGCGGCGAACGACATCGTGCTTGTTGTGCTGTGGGTGCTGGCCTCGTGCGAGGACCCAGCCTATATCCCCGTGGCGGTGAATTTCGGCATCTTCCTGTTCCATGATTTCTATGGCTTCCTCAGCTGGAAAAAGCGCGAGCGCCATATGGCCCAGACTGCATAAAAACCGGCGCGCTGCAGAACATGCAGCGCGCCATTTTTTAGATCCTCTTGCATTTGCCGACCACATCGGGTAATATGATGGTGTGTCAGTGATTTGTAAGAAAGAGCCTGACTGACGCGGATCATGAGATGGAAAGGAGAAAGACGTATGCACTTCTACAGGATCGTCAGACTGCTGTATCATTTCCCGGAGCGTGCGATCTGAGGCTCCGGATCGGAGGAAACGGAGTCCCGGATATGGAAAAACCACAATCAGGGAGGACACGTTTCAAATGAAAAAATTTCTTTCGCTATTAGACAAAAACAAAAGGTTTTTCCTGCTGACATTGCTCGTCGGCATCGTTTACTCTGCGATCAGCGTCGCGATCCCCACGATCTCCGGTCGGCTGATCACCTCCGTTGTCGCGGATTCCGCCAATCGCACGAGACTGCTCTGCATCTTTCTGCTCATCAGCTTCTTTCAGCTCTGCTTTGCCGAACTGGATGAGTACATGGGCAATACGCTCAAAATAAGGCAGAAGAAGCAGATGCGCCGGAATGCGTTTCATGCCTTCTCCGCGCAGGACAGCGCCAAACGCGAGGATATCTCCGCCTTTGTGTCGTTTGTGAACAACGATATCCCGAGCGTGGCGGAGCAGTATGTTCTGGGCACCATTGACATGATAAAATGCATGAGCATTCTGGCGTTTTCCGCGCTGTCGCTGCTCTATATTCACTGGGTGCTGGCTCTTGTCATCGTGGGCGTGAGCCTGCTGATCGTCGCTCTTCCCAATACGATGCGAAAAAGAGGCGGAGCGGCCAGAAAGCGCTATTCCGGTGCGCTGGCAAATTACAATACGACGCTGCGATCGATCCTGGACGGCCTGCGGCTTGTGAAGGCCTACCGCTGCCGGAAATATGCGGCGGAGTCCGTCGATTCCGCCGACGACGGTATTGCACGCAGCGAAATGACCTTGCTGAAATATCAGCTGGTCACGCAGGGAATCACGACCGCGCTGCAGGTGGCAAAAACAGTCCTGATCCTGCTGATCGGCCTCTATCTGATCTCCAAAAAGGAGATCGATGTCGGCAGCCTTGTCGCGGTGATCCAGCTGGCAGAGGTGATCAGCGCCCCGATCGAGGTTCTGGCGTACCTGCGGCATGGGCGGAATGAGGTTCTGCCGATCCTTGCACAGTATCAGAGCATGATCGGGCGGAAACCGGAAGGGGACGACCGCCGGACGGCGTGCGCCGGGGCGTTGGAGCAGCTGGCCGTTGACCATCTTTCTTACCGCGCAGAGGAACTCGCCATTCTGAAGGACGTCTGCGCCCGCTTTACGACCGGGCGGAAGTATCTGATCACCGGAGGGAGCGGAAGCGGAAAATCCACCCTGCTCCGGCTGATCGCACAGATCGGCGATCTTCAGTATGGCGGGAGAATCCTCTATAACGGGCACGAAATCAGAACGATCCCATACGGCGCATATTATGAAAGTATTTGCCCCGTCTTTCAGGAGCCCTATCTCTTCTACGCAACGCTGGAGGACAACATCTGCGTCGGCCGCCCGATCCCGCGGGATATCTATCTGGATGTGATCCGGAAGCTGAATCTGGAGTATCTGCTGGACCGGTATCACGGTCAGGAGCTGACGCCGGAGAGAATGGAGACGCTGTCCGGCGGAGAACGGCAGCGCGTGGCGCTGGCGCGGGCGATGGTCGGACGGCCCTCTGTCTACCTGCTGGATGAGGTGACCTCCGCACTGGATCAGGCGAATGCCGAGCTGGTGGAGCGGCTGCTATTGGAGGAGCCTTCGATGGTCCTTCACATCTGCCACAAGCCGAACCCCGCACTGCGGGACCGGTACGACGGGATATACGAATTATCCGACGGCGTATTGACTCCGGTGAACCCATAATAAAAGAAAGTGCAGCCACCGACATAGCCGATGGCTGCACTTGACTGTTATCAGCCCTTTGCGGCGGCGAAGCCCGCCTCGAGGTCGGCGATGAGGTCATCGGCATGCTCCGTGCCGATGGACAGACGGATGGTGTTCGGGCGGATGCCCTGATCGAGCAGCTCCTCCGGCGTGAGCTGGGAATGCGTCGTCGTGGCCGGGTGGATAACGAGGCTCTTGACGTCCGCGACGTTGGCCAGCAGGGAGAAGATCTGCAGGTGGTCGATGAAGCGGTGCGCCTCGGCCTCGCCGCCCGCGATCTCAAAGGTGAAGATGGAGCCGCCGCCGTTCGGGAAGTACTTCTGATACAGCGCGTGGTCCGGATGGTCCGGCAGCGACGGGTGGTTGACGCGCGCGACCTGCGGGTGCGCCGCCAGCCACGAGACGATCTTCTTCGTGTTCTCCGCGTGGCGGTCGAGGCGCAGCGAGAGCGTCTCGATGCCCTGCAGCAGCAGGAAGGCGTTGAACGGGGAGATGGTCGCGCCGGTGTCGCGCAGGAGAATGGCGCGGACGTAGGTCACAAAGGCTGCCTTGCCCGCGGCCTGCACGAACGAGATGCCGTGGTAGCTGGGGTTCGGCGCGGCGAGCTGCGGATAGCTGCCGCTGGCAGCCCAGTCGAACGTACCGGCGTCGACGATGATGCCGCCGAGCGTCGTGCCGTGGCCGCCGAGGAACTTCGTGGCGGAGTGGACGACGATGTCCGCGCCGAGCGGGATGACCTTGACCCAGTAGGGCGTGCCGAACGTGTTGTCGATGACGAGCGGCAGGCCGTGGCGGTGGGCGACGGCGGCAATGGCCTCGATGTTCGGAATATCGCAGTTCGGGTTGCCCAGCGTCTCGAGATAGACGGCGCGCGTGTTCGGCTGGATGGCCGCCTCGACCGCTGCGGCGTCGTGCGCGTCCACGAACGTCGCCGTGATGCCGTACTGCGGCAGCGTGTGCGCCAGCAGGTTATAGGTGCCGCCGTAGATCGTCTTCTGCGCGACAATGTGGTCGCCCTGCCGCGCAAGCGCCTGAATGGTATAGGTGACGGCCGCTGCGCCGGAGGCCGTGGCCAGAGCGGCCACGCCGCCCTCAAGGGCCGCCACGCGCTGCTCGAGCACGTCCTGCGTGGAGTTCGTCAGGCGGCCGTAGATGTTGCCTGCGTCCGTCAGGCCGAAGCGGGCCGCAGCCTGCGCGCAGTCACGGAATACATAGGATGTCGTCTGGTAGATGGGCACGGCGCGCGCGCCGGTGGCGGGATCGGGCTGCTCCTGTCCGACGTGAAGCTGCAGGGTCTCAAAATGATAGCTCATGGGGATGTCTCCTTTGTGATTCTTTCAGATCGTATGGACGGGATCTTTCCGTCCGCCGGTATTCCGGCAACAAAAAAGCCGGGGCTGAAAACAGCTCCCGGTCAGAGAAACGGTCTTGGAGTGCGGCTCCTCACTCACGGCATGCTCCGCGCATGGCAGCATGCCCGGCCAGTTCTTCTGCCCGGGAGCCAAGCATTCGTACTGCTGCAAAGAACATTGCTGCCACCTCACTTCGTTTGATGGACGCATCATAGCACAGAAATCCGACTTTGTCAATAGGTATTCTAGGAAAAAAGAAAAAGCAGGAAATGGGAAATGGAAAGTTAGCACAAGGCTGCCAGTCGGGCGTTGTAGGGGAGGGGACAGCCCGGCCCGGCGCAGCACGAGCGACTGATACAGACTGACGTTAAAATGGTACTGGCCCCCGAATTGTCATTGCGAGGAGGCCGAAGGCCGACGTGGCAATCTTGCGCAGGCAGCGGCAGCTCGTGTGGGGCCTCGTCGAAAGCAACAGTTTCAAATTTCGACGCCGCATGAAAAATGGGAAAATTTTTCTGAAAAATACTTTGAAATTTTATTATTATGTGCTATACTGCATTTGCAAGTGCTTCATGGAGTGCAGTTCCTTTTCATCCGCTCGAATGGGGAGGTGATGACGTGATGATGGAATGCGGAACCTGCACAGAATACTTCCTTTTCTAGTTATGTAAAAACTGTTTATCTTTTATGTTTTTAATTAAAGGAGGCTTACAATGAAGAGCAAATCTGCAAAAAGAGTACTATCTATCTTAATCATTTTCGCGCTTTCAGTTGCAACTGCTTCGCCCGCCATTGCGGTCGAACCCAACAATTCCCACGAGTCCGATATTCAAGTCTTTTCTGCGTTTGACCAGTTCGCCAATGTGTTCCCTGATGTTGATGACACGGTTGCGGCACAGAGTGCCGACAACGCTGCACCCTCGACGCAAACGGGCGGCAGTGCGGATTATACCTATACAATCACGATTGATCCGTTGACAAATACTGGTACTGCCAGTGTCAATCTCACACTGAACATTGGCGAACATCTGTATCCGCTGACTGTCAGCGGCGATGTCAAGAATGTTTCGATTCGGGAAGATATTGAGATGGTTACTGGTATTCTGTGTGGTTCGGTCGATATTGCAGGAAAGACCTATGCTGTGGATGGCTGTCTCCGTAAATTTTCCACGGATGAGCGAATCAACATGGGCCTGTCTCTTGTGCCGCCGGATTACAATACCAACCCGGAGTCAAATTTGATTCTGCTTGCCATCGGCATTTCTGTTATGACTGGAGATATTGCAGAGGCTTACTATGATTACGCAACGGCCCTTGCAAACGTGGAAGGAAACAATGAAGTGGCTGGAATGGAATCTGAGAACCCGACTTCTGCTACAACGGAACCGCCCTATGAAACTTATGCAACAGGCTCACTGGTCTATCAGGCAACTTCGTACGGTTATACCGGGGATGGAGATTGTGGATATACAGGCAAGGGCGGCTTAGGGCAGAAGATGCGAGTATATGTAGACGATTTTAACGATCGAATTGTGATCCTGCAGAATTCCTATTTGGGAAGGTTCGGCGCATCACAGTTTACAGATAATCGTGACTATATTGGAACATATATTGCTGCTTACCAAATGGGTGTACGACGCATTGGATGGGATTCTAATGTTACGACAATTGATGGGTTTAGAGAGCAAGATTCAAGTTCAACTTCGAGTACAAATAATCTATGGAATTTTGTGACTGAAGCGATTTATGCAGTAGCCTCCTATGCGGGATACAGCTATATTATTGACGGTTTGAGAGCTGTTTTAGGCGGAGTCAGTGCGAAGGTCACTACGAGCTGTTACGGAACAGGTGCATATTTGCATGTAACTATGTCTGACAGAAATACCAGCAATTTTGATAATACTCCCAACGCTATGGGTATTAACATTCATGTCCCTAATACCGGAACAGGCACATATGAAGCATTTTCTGATTTGACATATCTTAATATTTTTAACAATATTGCCTTTGTGATTCGCACGACAAGCGCCACGGCGACTGTTTCGGTGCATGGAGGTTGATACTTTTAACCGGAAGGAGAAACAAGATGAAAATTAACAAGTCCTTTCGGCGCGCTCTATGCTTCTTACTATTGTTTGCAGTGATATGCATGGGCATCAGCTCACTGACAGCCTGTTCCCGCACGCCGGGATCAGACAGCACGGAGCTGGACTACGCTACCTCGCGGTATTTTCAGGCGCTGTACCGTATCGTAAATAAGACGTTCCATCCGGCTGTTTTGGAGGAATTCCACCAGATCGCGGATGCGCTTGCAAACTGTGTTGCGGCACATGAGGATTATTTCGCTGACTATCCCGATGCAAAGGCGGCCTATGGACTCATGGTTCAAATCCCGGACATTCTGGAGCAGAATCTGGAGCCAAATGCGGATGGAAATTATGTGCTGCGTGAGCTTCCCGAGGAATGGCTTTTCTGTATTTTTGAGCTGTGGCATTATGTATATCCGGGCGTGTATGGCGCTGAGCATAGCACAGAGAACTGCACGGATGCTGTGCTGCTGAAATGGATCGCGGATGATGCATTCAGCGGCGGCTGGTCTCCCTGCCACTGGTGGTTGGACTGTTATCTGACCGGTTCTCAATATCATGTGCAGTGGCCGACGGCGGTCGAATGGCCGTCGCATTGAGATTGGAAAAAGGTCCGGCAGCGCTTCGGCGCTGCCGGATCATTTTGTGCCCTGAATTCGCCAGGGCTTTCCTGTTATCCGACCGGGTACTGCGAGATTGTACCCCAAGGGCACTTCCTCGCGCTTCGCGCGCAGGGCGCCACGTCGCCTCGCTCCCCGCAATGACAAATCGGGGGTCATTACCGTTTTAACGGGGGCCTGTACGAGTCGGCAGCGGTGCGCCGGGAGCGGCATGCCGCTCCCCTACAATAGCGGGTGCGGTCGGCGGAACTGCTTCAAAATTTGCAACTGCCAATGGCGCTCAGGGAGCGCCGCTGCGGGCGCCGTTGAGAGCCATCACCCGTTTAACGGCGCCATTATTTTACATAAGCTGCGAGGAACTGCCGCGTGCGGTCGTTTTTTGGGTGGAGGAACAGCTCGTCCGGCGTGCCGGACTCGGCCACGACGCCGCGCTCCAGAAAAATGACCTGATCGGACACATCGTGGGCGAACTGCAGCTCGTGCGTCACGACGATCATCGTCATGCGCCGCTCGGCGAGGCTGCGGATGACGCGCAGCACCTCGCCCGTCAGCTCCGGGTCCAGCGCGCTCGTCGGCTCGTCAAAGCACAGCACGTCCGGCTGCAGGGCCAGCGCCCGCGCGATGGCCACGCGCTGCTGCTGCCCGCCGGAGAGCTGGCCGGGATAGCGGTCCTGCTGGGCCAGCAGGCCGACCTGCCCGAGCAGGCGGGCTGCCTCGTCGTCGATGCGCTGCAGAATTTCGCGGCGGTTCGCGCGGTAGTCCGGGCGGCGCTTTGCCTGCAGGCGGCCGGCCAGCGTGACGTTTTCGCGCACCGTGTACTGCGGGAAAAGGTGGAAGGCCTGAAACACCAGCCCGAACGGCAGTCTGCCGCCGCGTTTTGCCGTGCGGACGCCGCCGTCAAACAGCGTCTCGCCCGCCACGCGGATGCGCCCGGCATCCGGCTGCTCCAGCGCGTTCAGGCAGCGCAGCAGCGTTGTCTTGCCGCTGCCGGATGAGCCGAGGATGGCCAGCGTCTGGCCCTGCTCCAGCGAGAACGAGACGTCCTGCAGGACGGGCGTCCCGCCGAAGCGCTTTTCCAGATGTTCGACTTCCAGAATGGCCATGTCCGCCCCTCCTCTCAGGAAAAATATTGCAGCCGCTTTTCGATGCGGCCGAACAGCAGCGTCAGGATGCCGTTAAAAGCCAGATAGTACACGCCCGTGAAGAAGATCGGCCACAGCAGGCCGGAATAGCCGTGTGAGCCCTTCAGGAAGGCGTAGCCGGAGTAGATGAGCTCCTGCATGGAGATGATGCGCGCGATGGACGTGTCCTTCACGAGCGTGATGACCTCGTTCGAGAGCGGCGGCACGATGCGCTTGACCATCTGCAGCAGCGTGACATGGAAAAACGTCTGCGGCCCGGTCAGGCCGAGCACCTGCGCTGCCTCCTGCTGGCCCTTCGGCACGCCCTCGATGCCCGCGCGGAAAATTTCCGAGAAATAAAAGGCATAGTTCAGGATGAACGCGATGGCCGAGGCGAGAAACCGCCCCGACTCTCCGGGCGCCCACGGGCTCGTGCCCAGCAGTACGCCCGGAACGTAATACAGGATCAGCAGCTGCAGCATGAGCGGCGTGCCGCGGACGATCCAGACGAGCGTCCGCGTCAGCCATTTGAGCGGCTTGAAGCGGCTCATGGAGCAGAAGGACAGCAGCAGCCCGAGCGGGAGCGCGCCCGCCAGCGTGACGGCAAAGAGCTTGAGCGTCTGCAAAAAGCCGCCGTTCATGGCGCTGAGTACGGTTTTGATCATGACTGCTGCCTCCCTGCTGCGTTCCGTTATTTCTGCTCAATCAGCGCGGCCTGCACGCCGTACTGCTCGGCCAGCGCCTGCAGCGCGCCGCTTTCCCACTGCTGCCGGAAAAATTCGTTCAGCGCCGCCACGGCGTCAGAGCCCTTGCGGAAGCCGACGCCATACTGCTCGCCGGTCTCGGCGTTCAGCACCGGACCGATGGCCAGATCGGCGTAGTTCGTGCCCTCGCCGACCATTGCGCCCGCCATGAGCGAGTCGATGATGGCGGCGTCCGCCGTGCCGGACTTGACCTCCAGCAGGGCCGTGGCCTGATCGACGACATCCGTGTACGTCAGGCCCTTTTCCTCGGCCTGCGCCATACCGGCCGAGCCGGATTCCACGGCGAAGCGCAGCACGCTCAGCGAGTCGGTCGTGCTGTAATCCGCGGCCTTGTCCGCCGGGAGAATGACGACCTGCGCGTTGTTGCAGTAGGCATTCGAGCACGCCATGGAGGATGTGACCTCGTCCGTCAGCGTCATGCCGTTCCAGACGACGTCGATGGTCTTGCCGTCCAGCTCCATGACCTTGTTGTCCCACTCGATGGTCTGGAACTGGACCTCCACGCCGAGAGACTCGGCAAAGGCCTTTGCGAGGTCGGCGTCAAAGCCGATCCAGCTGCCGTCGGCGTCCTGATAGTCCATCGGGGCGAAGTCGGTGATGCCGACGACGAACGTGCCCTTCTGCTTGATGTAATCGAGATCGGAGCCGGTGGAGGCTTCCTTTTTCCCGCAGCCCATCAGCATGGCGGGGACGAGGGAGAGCGCAAGCGCGGAAGCGGCAAATCTGGCAAAACGGTTCATAATGAATTCCTCCATGTCGGCAGGCCGTGCAGAAATTTAATACGCTAATATAATAGCACATTAGCGTAATAAAGCAAGAGGAAATTTTCGTTTCGGCCGCGATTCGACGGAATGCACAAACGAAAGCGGGAAAAACGAAGTGAAAACAGGAAAAATGTCAGTATATGTTGTAGGGGAGGGGCATGCCCCTCCCGGCGTTATACTGCCGATTCGCACAGGCCACCGTCAAAACGGCGATGGCCTCCGACGGGATCTGTAGCGGTGTTCCCTGAGCGCCCAGTAGGGGACATTCAACCGCAGAAGTGCTCTGGTGCACCACTGCACCGCCCTGACGTGTCATTGCGAGGAGGCCGCAGGCCGACGTGGCAATCTCGGGAAGGCACTCACGATTTCGCCGATCGCTTTCCCACAATTCAGTCGGGTGCTGCGAGATTGCACCCCAAGGGCACTTCCTCGCGCTTCGCGCTCAGGGCGCCACGTCGCTTCGCTCCTCGCAATGACAAAAGGTGCTTGCCATTTTAACGGCGGCCAGTACGGGCTGTAGGTGCGCCGCCGGGAGCGGCATGCCGCTCCCCTACAATGCTCGCCCGGCGGCCTTGCGATAGCTTTTCACGTTCCATTCTCAACTTTCCGTTTGTCGCGCGCCCTGTCCGCTTCTTGCATCGCTGCGCGCAGTGTGCTATAATATGGTATCCCAAAAATGGAGAGAATACCGGCATGCCGAATCTGATCGAGATCACCGAATTTTCCGCCCCGGAGCTGGATGTCTACGCCCGCCTGTCCGAGGTGCAGCTCCGCAGCCGGCAGGACCCGTCGCAGGCCCTGTTCATCGCGGAGAGCCCCCTCGTCATCGGACGCGCGCTCGACGCGGGCTGTGTGCCCGTGTCCGCCCTGATGGACGGCAGCCACGTTTCCGCCGCCGCACGGGAAATTTTGGCCCGGCTCGGTGCGGACGTGCCCGTTTTCACGGCGGAGGACGCCGTGCTCACGCAGCTGACGGGCTTTCATCTGACGCGCGGCATGCTGTGCGCCATGCGCCGTCCGGCCCTGCCGGAGGCTGGGGCCCTGTGCCGGGCTGCCCGGCGGGTCGTCGTGCTCGAAAACGTGATGAACCCGACGAACCTCGGCGCGATCTTCCGCTCCGCCGCCGCGCTCAATATGGACGCCATCCTGCTGACGGAGGCCGGGAGCGACCCGCTCTACCGCCGCGCCGTCCGCGTGAGCATGGGCACGGTGTTCCAGATCCCGTGGACGTATCTCCCGGACGGGTGGCCGGAGCCCTCGATGGGCTGGCTGCGCGCGCAGGGCTTCCGCACGGTGGCCATGGCGCTGCGCGACGATTCCGTTCCCCTGAACGACCCGCGCCTGCTGGCGGAGGAGCGCCTTGCCATCGTCCTCGGCACGGAGGGCGACGGCCTTGCGCAGGCAACAATCGACGCCTGCGATTACACGGTCCGCATCCCCATGTCCCATGGGGTGGATTCTTTGAATGTGGCTGCGGCAAGCGCAGTCGCGTTTTACCAGCTTGGGCTGCAATAGCCCCGCATCGAAAAGGAGGTTTCCATGATGCAACAGTACGATAAGATGATTCTGGCCATCCTGCAGGGCGACGACTATCACGACGCCGTCCATTCGCTCAACGAGCACGGCTTTTATGCCACGGTGCTCAACTCAAGCGGCGGTTTCCTGAAAAAGCGCAGCGTCACGCTGATGATCGGGTTGGAGAGCGCCCGCCTGGACGAGGCGCTGGCCATCCTGAAGAAGCACGGCGAGCGCACGGAAATGCGCTATGAAGCGCCGGTGCTCTCGCCGAACATGCCGCCGATCCCGCTTTCCACCGCGCCGTTGGAGATCCCGACGCGCTGCGGCGGCGTTGTGCTGTTCGTGCTGGACGTCGCGCAGAGCGCGCGCTACTGAGCATGGAGCTTCGCTGCACGGCGGAGCGGGAGACGCACCTGCTGTCGATCCTGCGGCGGGAGCTGCAGCTTTCATCCACGCTCGTGCGGCGGCTGAAATACTGCGGCGCCTACACCGTCAACGGCGAGCCTGCCCACACGGACCGGCCCGTCCGCCCCGGCGACGTCGTGCGCGTGTGCCTCGACGAGCCGCGGCCGGATTACCCCGCGGAGGACGGGCCGCTTTCCATCCTCTATGAGGATGAGGCCCTGCTCGCGGTCGACAAGCCGCAGGGAATGCTCGTGCATCCGTCGTTTTCCCGCCAGACCGGCACGCTGGCCAACCGCCTGCTCGGCTATTATGACAGGACCGGGCAGGCCTGCGCCGTCCACCCGGTCAGCAGGCTCGACCGCGATACGTTCGGCGTGGTACTGCTGGCGAAAAACGCCCACGCCCACGCTCTGCTCATTGCAGCGGAGAAGCACAAGACCTATCATGCCGCCGTGCGCGGTGTGCCGCAGCCGCCGGAGGGCATGATCGACGTGCCCATCGCGCGCCTGTCGCCGGAGAGCCTGCTGCGCTGCGTGCGCGCAGACGGTCAGCCTGCCCGCTCGGCCTACCGGACGCTCCGGACGGAGCACGGCATCTCCCTGCTCGAGCTGCAGCCGCTCACCGGCCGGACGCACCAGCTGCGCGTGCACTGCGCGTGGCTTGGCTGCCCGATCCTCGGCGACCCGCAGTACGGCGGGGCGGAGTCCGGCGGGCCGGGACAGCAGCTTTGCGCCGTTTCCATCCGCTTCTTCCACCCGTTTTTGAAAAAATGGCTGGAAATCCGGTCGGAACAGGACGTTTCGCTTGATTTTCCGGACGGCATGGTTGTATAATAAGGGACGAACAGACTGCCGAAAAACCTGCTCAGCCGAAAGTTTCGGAGGGAAGAAAAGAGGGAAAGGAAACCGTCAGGGTGTCCTTTCGCATTCGATAACCCGCCGCAGCGGCAAAATTGCAAAATAAAAATACAAATAATAATTTTGCAGTTTTGAAATCAGCTTGGCGGGAAAGCCCAAAGGGTTTTTTCGACAAGCTGAAAAACGGGCGCTGGCCCGATCATACTGGAGGAACGATTCATGTTTGACCGTTTGATTGAAATTCTCAAGGCAAATCCGCGCAAGATTGTCTTTACCGAAGGGCCGGATGCCCGCATTCTCGAGGCTGCCGACCGCCTGAAGAAGGGCGGCTTCCTTACCCCGATCCTCATCGGCGCACCCGAGGAGGTCAAGGCCGCAGCTGCCAAGGGCGGCTTCGACATCGAAGGCCTGGAGATCATCGATCCCGCGACCTATCCCGGCATGGATGAGATGGTCGAGAAGATGGTCACCCTGCGCAAGGGCAAGATGACGGCCGAGCAGTGCCGCGAGGCGCTGTCCAAGGGCAACTATTTCGGCACGATGCTCGTGAAGATGGGCTATGCGGACGCTCTGCTGGGCGGCGCGACCTATTCCACGGCTGACACCGTTCGTCCCGCCCTGCAGCTCGTCAAGACGAAGCCGGGCGCGCATCTGGTGTCCTCCTGCTTCATCCTCGTCCGCGGCGAAGAGAAGCTGGCCATGGGCGACTGCGCCATCAACATCTCCTATGAAGACACGCTCGACAAGGAAGGCAACGTTGTTGTCTCCGCTGCCGACAAGCTCGCCGAGGTCGCCGTCGAGACCGCGCGCTGCGCGCAGACGTTCGGCATCGACCCGAAGGTTGCCATGCTGAGCTTCTCCACGAAGGGCTCCGGCAAGGGCGGCACGGTTCAGCTGTCCCGCGATGCCACGGCAAAGGCCAAGGAGCTTGCGCCGGATCTTGCCATTGACGGCGAGATGCAGTTTGACGCGGCCGTTTCCCCGGTCGTCGGCCAGCTGAAGTTCCCCGGCTCCAAGGTCGCGGGCTATGCCAATACCTTCATCTTCCCGTGCATCGAGGCCGGCAACATCGGCTATAAGATCGCCCAGCGTCTCGGCGGCTACGAGGCCTACGGCCCCATCCTGCTCGGCCTGAACGCCCCGATCAACGACCTCTCCCGCGGCTGCAACGCCGACGAGGTCTACAAGATGGCCATCATCACGGCCGCCCTTGTGTAATCCGACTGATCCTTCTTCCGGGCGGGGCATCCCGCCCGGAATTTTTCCGCACCGCCGATTTTGCTGCAAATTCGATGCGGGAATTCGCTAGAATGAACACGAAAGGCGGTTGATCTCATGAATCATACACCACAGAGAACACGAAGGAAAACCACAAAAAGGAAGCGGCAGCGCCGCAAACCACTGCGGGGCCGCTTTGCGCTCCTCGGCGCGGCGGTCCTGCTGGTGCTGCTCCTGCTGCGCTGCGGGGCGGACGAGCCGCAGCCGGGGTCCGCAGCGGCGGACGAAACGGCGGCGGAGACAACGGCGGAAACGCAGCCCGTCCCTGCGACGCAGGCGGCCGATCCGCCCTCAAAGGACGATCCGCTCCTGCTGCTCGTGAGCCGCGCGCATCCGCTGGCGGAGGATTATGCGCCGGAGCTGACGCAGCTGCACGACTGGCCCTATTCCATTGCTGCGATCGCCTATGAGCCGCTCAGGCAGATGCTGGCCGCCGGACGGGCCGAGGGCCTCTCGTTCACGGTCGCCTCGGCCTACCGCTCCACGGACAGCCAGAGGCAGCTGTTTGACGAGGACGTCGAAGCCCGCGTCAGCGAGGGCATGACGGAGGACGAGGCCCGGGAGGAGACGGCCCGCTGGACGATGCCGCCCGGCTGCAGCGAGCACGAGACCGGCCTTGCCGTCGACATCGTTGCGACGGACAACCAGCGCCTCGACGACACGCAGGAGCAGACGCCGGAGACGATCTGGCTGCATGAAAACTGCTGGCGCTTCGGCTTCATCCTTCGCTATCCCGCGGGGAAGGAGGACGTGACCGGCATCGACTATGAGTCGTGGCACTATCGCTACGTCGGCATCGAGGCCGCGCGCTACCTCACGGAGCAGCAGCTGACCTTGGATGAATTTTGGGCTTCCTGAAGGGAGAAACAGACATGATCCGACATATCGTATTCTGGAAATTCCGCCCGGATGCCGATCCGGAGCCGTTCCTGCAGGCGCTCTCTGCACTGCCGGAGCAGATCGACTGGATCCGCGGCATGCATGTGGCGCGCAGCGCAGCCCCGAACGCCGCGTGGGACGCCGCGCTCGAGGTGGACTTTGACACGCTGGAGGACGTGGCGCGCTATCGCGACGACCCGCGCCACAAGAAGGTCTCCGCCCTGTGCAAGTCCATCCGCACCGACCGCGTCAGCATCGATATCCCGCTGTGAGCGGGTGGTGGGTCTACATCCTGCGCTGCGGTGACGGCACGCTCTACACCGGCATGACCGATGACCCGGAGCGCCGCCTCGCCGCGCACCGCAGCGGGCACGGTGCAAAGTATACGCGCGGCCGCGGCCCGCTGGAGCTGGTCTACAGCGAGGCCTGTGGGACCCGCGGGGACGCCCTGCGCCGCGAGGCGGCCATCAAGCGCCTGCCGCGCGCGAAGAAGCTGCGGCTGATCAAAGAAGTCCTGTGACTGGAAACGTCACAGGACTTTTTCGTTTTCGACTGTAGGGGAGCGGACAGCCGGGCCCGGCGGCGCACCGGCGCAAGAAACAGGCTGTCAGCAAAACGAGGAACGCCAAAGGTTTGTCACTGCGAGGAGCGAAGCGACGTGGCAATCTCGGGAAGGCACTGCCGATTTGGAAAGGCTATCGTTAAAATGGCACGCGCCAATTGCGTCTGTAGCGGCGGTCAGTGACCGCCTTGCAGGCTGCAGGTTTCGTGGCACGATCGCCGACCGCACACGCCAATGTAGCGGCGTCCCCTGAGCGCCCAGTAGGGGAGCATTCAACCGTGCAAGCGCTCTGGTGCACCGCTGCACCCGCCTGACGTGTCATTCCGAGGAGCGAAGCGACGTGGGAATCTCGCAGTACCCGGCTGGATGACAGGAAAGCCGCGGCGAAATCGTAACTGCCTGCACGAGATTGCCACGGCCCCTTCGGGGCCTCGCAATGACAAATCTGGGAACCTGCATGGCCGGCGGAACTGCTTCAAAATTTGCAACTGCCAATGGCGCTCAGGGAGCGCCGCTACAGACGCAATCGGTTTGTGCGTTTTTTCGGTAGCCCGTGCGAACTGCAAGTGCCTTCCCGAGATTGCCACGGCCCCTTCGGGGCCTCGGAATGACACATCAGGAGAATGCGGCGGTGTACCAGAGCACTTCCGCGGTTGAATATCTCTGTACAAGGCGCTCGCTCCCCGTAAAGGGGACGCCGCATCCGTAAGGCGGCAAAGCCGCCAACGGCTGCGCAGTGAGCGCCGCTACAGACGCAATTGGTTTTTACCGTTTTAACGGCAGCTTGTACGGATCGTTCGTGCAGCGCCGGGCCCGGCTGTCCGCTCCCCTACAACGCACGGCAGGGCACGGCAGGCGGCCTCGCAGAGCTTTCCGACGATCTCCTCAGCGCAGCGGCTCCTCATAGCCCGCGAGCTTGCGGCCCATGAGCACGCCCATGGCGGAGGCCATCATCAGGCCGCGCGTCCAGCCGGACGAATCGCCGAGGCAGTACAGGTGCGCTACGTTTGTCTTGAGGTCCGGGGTCATCTTGACCTTGTTGCTGTAGAACTTCAGCTCCGGGGAGTACAGCAGCGTCTCATAGCTGGCAAAGCCCGGCACGACCTGATCCATGGCCTGAATGAAGCCGATGATGTTGATCATGGCGCGGTAGGGCATACCGGCGGTGATGTCGCCCGCGACGGCGTCCGGCAGTGTCGGGCGCACGTTCGAGAACGCCAGCTCCTTCGGCCAGGTGCGCTTGCCGTCGAGGATATCGCCGAAGCGCTGCACGAGGATGTGGCCGTCGGCCAGCATGTTCGTCAGCTCACCGACCTTCTGGGCGTAGGCGATGGGCTGGTTAAACGGATAGGTGAAGTTGTGCGAGCACAGGATGGACAGGTTCGTGTTGTCGGACTTCAGGTCCTTGTAGCTGTGGCCGTTTACGACGGCGAGGTTCTTGTCATAGTTCTCCTGGCTGACAAAGCCGCCGGGATTCTGGCAGAATGTGCGGACCTTGTTCTTGAACGGCTGCGGATAGCCGACGAGCTTGGACTCGTAGAGGACGCTGTTGACCTCCTCCATGACCTCGTTGCGGACCTCGACGCGCACGCCGATGTCCACGGTGCCCGGCTGGTGGGCGATGTCATACTTCGCGCACAGGGATTCCAGCCATTCCGCGCCGCGGCGGCCTGCCGCAATGACGACGTCGTCGGCATAGATCGTCTCGCGCGTGCCGCCGCGCGTCGGCTCCACGATGACGCCCTTGCACAGCGGGCCATCGAGCACGAGATCGACGCAGCTGTGGCCGAAGAGCATGTCGACGCCCTTGGCACGCAGGTCGTTCTCCAGCGCAAGGTAGAGCTCCTGCGCCTTTTCGGTGCCGAGGTGGCGGATGGGGCAGTCGACGAGCTTCAGGCCTGCGCGAATGGCGCGGCGGCGGATGATGCGGATCTTATCGGGGTCGGACACGCCCTCCACATGGGGGTCCGCGCCGAATTCCAGGTAGATCTGGTCCGTATAGTCAATGAGGGACTGGGCAAAGTCCGGGCCGACGAGGTTCGGGAAATCGCCGCCGACCTCGTGGTTCAGCGAGAGCTTGCCGTCGGAGAACGCGCCTGCGCCGGAGAAGCCGGTCGTGATGTTGCAGGGCTGGCAGTTCACGCACTTCTGCGTCTTGCTCTTCGGGCAGGAGCGCTTTTCCACGCTCTGGCCCTTTTCGACCATCAGGATCTTCTTGTGTGCGCCGCGGCGGAACAGCTCGACGGCCGTAAAGATGCCGGCAGGACCGGCACCAACAATGATCAGATCATACTTTTCCATAGAAACTCCTTTGTGCTGCGGTATTGTTGGTTTATTTGAATGTTATTCTTCCTTCAGAAGGGCCTCTCCGGCCTTGTAGATGTCGCCTGCGCCGACGGTCAGGATCAGGTCGCCCTTCTGCGCAGCCCCGCGGAGATAGGCCGTGACCTCAGGGAGCGTCTCAAAGTAGACGCTGCCGGGAATGCAGCGCGCCAGATCGCGGGAGGAGATGCCGATGGTGTTGCTCTCGCGGGCGGCGTAGATCTCGGCCAGAACGGCGACGTCCACGCGCTTGAGCTCGCGGACAAAATCGTCGAACAGGGCCTTCGTGCGCGTGTAGGTGTGCGGCTGGAACGCGAGGATCACGCGCTGATAGCCCATGTGGGCCACGGCGTCGATGAGGGCGTGCAGCTCGCCGGGATGGTGGGCATAGTCGTCATAAACGTCCGCGCCGTGGTACGTCCCCTTGAACTCCATGCGGCGGCCCGCGCCGTGGAACGAGGCAAGGCCTGCGGCGACATCCGCGCCGTCCACGCCCATGACCCATGCGGCGCTTGCGGCGGCCAGCGCATTATAGACATTGTGGCGGCCGTAGACCTGCAGGTCCACATGGCAGTAGCGCTTACCGAAGCAGATAATGTCAAACGAGCGCAGGTCCTCGGAAAGCCCCTCGGGGTGGATATCGTTGTGCGCATCGATGCCAAAGGAGAGGTAGTGCAGATCCGAGAGCGTCTGCACGGTATTTGCATCGTCGCCGTTGGCGATGACATGGCCCGTACGCGGCACGAGGCCCGCAAATTTGCGGAACGAGCGCTTCACGGCGTCGAGGTCCTTGAAATAGTCCAGATGGTCGGCCTCAATGTTGTTCACAATGGCGACGGTGGGGTAGAAATTCAGGAACGAGTCGCAGTATTCGCAGCTCTCCATGATGATGGTGTCGCCGGAGCCGACGCGGTGGCCTGCGTGCAGCAGCGGGAGATAGCCGCCCATCATAACGGTCGGGTCGCGCTGTGCCTGCATGAAAATATGCGTCAGCATGCCGGTCGTGGTGGTCTTGCCGTGTGTGCCGGACACGCAGATGGCGTTTTTATATTCGCGCATGATCACGCCCCAGGCCTGCGCCCGCTCGAACACGGGGATGCCCTGCGCACGGGCCGCGGCGACCTCGGGATTGTCGTTGTGGGCGGCGGCCGTGCGGATGATGCAGTCCGCGCCCTGAATATTCTCGGCGCGGTGGCCGATGTGCACTTCGATGCCCTTGGCGATCAGCTCGTCGGTGGAGACGGAGGCGTTCATGTCCGAACCGGTGACCGTGATGCCCATGCCGCGCAGCACCAGTCCGAGCGGCCGCATGGAGACGCCTCCGATGCCGATCAGGTGAATGTGCTTACCGGGGACAAGGTAGCTGTCCAGACGTTTGAGATTGTTTGCCATATTCCTTCCTCCTGCTTCCGGCGCTCCGTGCGGGCACGGCGGGCCGGTTCTGAGCTTGTTAGGCAGCGCCGCGTCATGACACCTTTGGCCTTCGCTGAATTGTGCGGTGCTGCTATCAGGTGCTGCCATTAGTATACTATAAAACTGCGCGATTTACAAGTCTTCCGCAAGGCCCTGCAGCTCCGGCGGCAGCAGCTCCTCCGGCAGGCGGAACGTGAGGCTGCGCCCGTCCGGGTGCGGCACGCGCAGCCGCCAGGCATAGAGGGCAATGCCGCCCGGCGCGGCCTGCGCGCCGTATTTCCGGTCGCCGCAGACAGGGCAGCCGCGTGAGCCGAGCTGAACGCGGATCTGGTGCGTCCGGCCCGTGAGCAGCTGCAGGTGCAATGCGGCGCGGCCGTCCGGCAGCAGGCGCAGCGGCGTGCAGATCAGGCGCGCCTCGCGCACCCCGGCCCGCGTGCGCCGCACGACGTAGGTCTTGTTGCGCGCGCGGTCGTGGAACAGCAGGTCATAAAGCTCCTCCGGCTCTTTGCACGGCGCGCCCTCGGCCAGTGCGAGATATTCCTTGCCGGCCGTGAGGTGCGCCGAGAGAAAGGCCGCCGCCTCGCGGGTCTTGGCAAAGACCATCACGCCGGGCACGTCGCGGTCGAGCCGGTGCACCGGGAAGACCGTGCGCGGCGCAAGCAGCGCAGCCATGCTCTCCTGCCCGGAGCTGTCCGCGGCGGAAAGCACGCCGCGCGGCTTGCAGCACACGACGAGCTGCGCATCTTCATAGAGGATCATGTCCCGTCCCTCCCGCGTCTCAAAATACGCTCCATTTTACTCCGAAGTGTTCGAAATTGCAAGTCCTGTTTTTGGGGAAGCTCTGCCTCAATCATCTGCGGCGTATGACGGAGCTTTTGCTGATTGAATCAGAGCTTCCCTTAGCTCTTGACAATCCTATTCTGTGTTCGCTATACTGGAGAAAAAGAGGGTGATATGCATGCAGACGATGCGCGAGGATGCGGAGACGATCCTGCGCGAGGCCGTTGCGGCCGCGCAGCCGGGCCGGCTCGTGCGGGAGGCGCTGGCAGCGGAGCGGCTGACGGGCAGGATCGTGCTCCTTGCGGCGGGAAAGGCGGCGTGGGCCATGGCACAGGCCGCCTGTGCCTGCGTGCCCGTCCGGCGGGGTATTGTCATTACCAAGGACGGCCATCTCGGCGGGGCGCTCCCGCCGCTTGAGCTGGCGGAGGCCGGGCACCCCGTGCCGGATGCGCGGGCCTTTGCTGCGGCGCGCCGTGCGCTGGCGCTCACGCAGGGGCTGACGGCGGAGGACACGGTCCTCGTGCTGCTGTCCGGCGGAGCCAGCGCCCTGTTCGAGCTGCCGCTCGTGCCGGAGGTGCGCCTGCGGGAGATCACGCAGCGGCTCCTGCGCAGCGGGGCGGATATCGCGGCGATGAACGCCGTGCGCAAGCGCCTCTCCGCCGTGAAGGGCGGTCGCTTTGCGCAGCACTGCGCCCCGGCGCGCGTTGTATCCATCCTGCTGTCGGACGTGCTGGGCGACCGGCCGGACGTCATCGGCTCCGGCCCCGCCGTGCCGGATCCCTCGACGAGCGGAGAGGCGCTGGAGGCCGCCGCGCAGGCAGGCCTGCTGCCGGATGCCGCGCTGGAGGCCCTGCTCCGGCAGGAGACGCCCAAGCTGCTGGAAAACGCCCGCTGGCATGTGGTCGGCGGCGTGCGGCTGCTGTGCGCCGCGGCAGAAGAGACGTGCCGCAGGCTCGGCTATGCGCCGTTCGTGCTGACGGACCGCCTGAGCTGCGAGGCGCGGGAGGCCGGACGCTTCCTTTCGGCGGCCGCGCAGTATCATGCGGGCCGGAGACGGGCGCTTGCCCTGCTGGCGGGCGGCGAGACCGTCGTCCATGTGACGGGCAGCGGCCTCGGCGGGCGGAACCAGGAGCTGGCGCTCGCGGCCGCGCCGGGGCTGGAGGGACTTTCGGACGCCGCCGTGTTCAGCTTCGGCAGCGACGGCACGGACGGGCCGACGGATGCCGCGGGCGGCTATGCCGACGGCCGGACGGCGGCCATTCTGCGCGCTCTCGGCCGCACGGCGGAGGCGTGGCTGGATGATAACGACGCCTGGCATGCGCTGGCGCAGACCGGCGGCCTGCTGCGTACCGGCCCGACGGGGACGAACGTCAACGATCTTTCTGTGCTGCTGATCGGAAAACCGAGGTTGACTTTTTGATAAAATTTAGTAAGATATAGGTGTTCTTGCTTGTGAAATTAACCCCGGGAGGCTTTTCCTATGAAAAAATGGCATACTGTGCAGGATTATCTGGTCATCGTGTTCTGCGCCTGTCTGCTTGCCCTGAGCTACCACATCTTCGTGTTCCCCAACGAGTTCGCGCCGTCCGGCCTGCCGGGCATCGCGACCATCATCCAGCATGTGTTCCATTTTAAGGTCGGCTATATGACGATCCTCATCAACGTCCCGCTCGTCCTGCTGACGTATTATATCGTAGACCACCGCTATGCCGTGTTGTCCGCGACGTTTGCAGTCGTGTTTTCCGTCGTGCTGCTGGCGCTGGATTATGTCAACCTCGCACCGTTTGAGTACCATACGACTACCGGCACGAGCACGATCCTTGCGCCCATCGCGGGCGGCGTCATCAGCGGCTTCTGCTATGGCATGGTCATGCGCCGCGACTCCAGCACCGGCGGCACGGATCTGCTGGCGGCGCTCGTCCACCATGTCCGCCCGGAGATGCATATCATCTGGATCGTGTTTGCCATCAACGCCATCGTCGCGGCCCTGTCCTACTTCGTCTATGATTTCAAGATCGAGCCGGTCATTCTCTGCCTGATCTACTGCTTCCTGTCCAGCCACGTCGGCGATACGATGATCAAGGGCTTCAAGGAGGCCGTGAAATTCGAGATCGTCACGGATAAGCCGGAGGAGCTTTCCGCCGAGCTGCTCAAGCATATGAAGCACGGTGTTACGGAGATCCCGGCCGTCGGCGGCTTCACGCATTCGGACAAGACGCTTCTCATCTGCGTCGTGAACCGCCACCAGATCGTGGCGTTCCAGCGCATCATCCAGCAGTTCCCCGGCTCGTTTGCCTACCTCAGCTCCGTGAAGGAGACCATGGGCAACTTCGCCCACATCAAGCGCTGAAGCGGAAAAGAATCTGCGCGCCCCGGCTCCGGGGCGCGCTTTTTGCGTGACTGCCAGCTATGTGCTGCTGATTCGTACAGACTACCGTTAAAACGGCGATAGCCTCCGATTTGTCATTGCGAGGGCGCTTTGCGCCCGTGGCAATCTCGGGAAGGCAGTTACGTTTTCGCCAAGGCCTTCCTGTTGTCCAAGCATATGCCGCGAGATTGCCACGTCGCTTCGCTCCTCGCAATGACAAATCCGGAGGCTTTGCGCCGCTGAATTTTTGCCGGGATCATTGCCAGTCTGCAAGGCGCTCGCTGAGCGCCGCTACAGACGCAATCGGCGTTTGCTATTTTAACGACAGTCGGTACAAATCGGCAGTTGGCGCGCCGCCTATAAGCCATAAAAACATCCCGGATGCGGCTGCATCCGGGATCGTTTTTAGTTCAGCAGCAGGACGCTCGCAATGCCGAAGTAGATCAGCAGCGACAGGGCGTCGACGATCGTCGTGATGAACGGGCTTGCCATGACGGCCGGGTCGAAGCCGACCTTCTTGGCCAGCATCGGCAGCACACAGCCGATGACCTTGGCCACGAGCACGGTCAGCGCCATGGTGGCGCACACGACCAGCGCAACGAGGCAGGTGACATCCTCGTTATCGAGCATCAGCCGGTCGACGAGCATGATCTTGGCAAAGCAGGCGGCTGCCAGCGAGATGCCGCAGAGCACGGCCGTGCGGATCTCCTTCCACACGACGCGCGGCAGATCGGAAAACTCGATCTCGCCGAGCGACAGCGAGCGGATGACCGTGACGGAGGACTGCGAGCCGGAGTTGCCGCCCGTGTCCATGAGCATGGGGATGAAGGCCGTCAGTGCAACCTGCGCGGCCAGCGCGCTTTCAAAATGCGTGATGATCAGGCCCGTGAAAGTGGCCGAGACCATCAGCAGCATGAGCCAGGGAATGCGGTGCTTGAAGAGGTCGAACGTGGACGAGCGGAGATACGTCTTGTCCGACGGCGTCATGCCGCCCATGATCTCCATGTCCTCCGTGGCCTCGTCTTCCATGACGTCCATGGCGTCGTCGAAGGTCACGATGCCGACCATGCGGTTCTCCGTGTCCACGACCGGCAGGGCAAGGAAGTTGTATTTCGAGAACATGCGGGCAACTTCTTCCTGATCGGTGTGCGTATGGACGGAGATGACGTTCGTCTCCATGATCTTGTCGACGGTCTCGTCGTCGTCCTGCGCCAGCAGCAGGTCCTTGACGGAGACGAGGCCGATGAGCGTGCGGTTCTTGGTGACGTAGCAGGTGTAGATCGTCTCTTTGTCGACGCCCGTGCGGCGGATGCGGAGGATGGCCTCCTCCACGGTCATGCCGGGGCGCAGCGAGACATACTCCGTCGTCATGATGGAGCCTGCGGAATTCTCGGGGTAGCGCAGGATCTCGTTGATGTCCTTGCGCATGTCAGGATCCGCCTGTGAGAGGATGCGGCGCACGACATTTGCGGGCATTTCCTCCACGATATCGACGGCATCGTCGACATACAGCTCGTCGAGCACCTCGCGCAGCTCGGAGTCCGAAAAGCCGCGGATGAGCAGCTCCTGCGCGTCCGGCTCCATTTCGACGAACGTCTCGGCCGCCAGCTCCTTCGGCAGCAGCCGGAACAGCAGCGGCAGGCGGGATTCCTCCAGCCCGTCAAAGACCGAGGCGATATCCGCGGGATTCATCGTGGATAGAATGTCGCGGATCGTGGAATACTTCTTTTCCACGAGCAGCGCCTCAAGCGTGCTCTCTACGGTTACGGTGTGATCTGCCATTTTCCGGTTCCCTCCTGATTCTTCATAGTACGGTCAGAGATTCGGAAGCGGGCACGGCAGGCCGAATATCGAATGATTAACGGGAACGCACCGCATGGACGCGGGCGTCCTTTTTCGTACTTCGGCCTACGCCAGTACCATTGCCACTCCCAGCATCCATGACGTTCCCTCCTTTTGGGCTGAAAATTTTTGAAAAAGCCCTATCTCTTATCATATTGCCGCGCGGCGCGTTTGTCAAGCGAAACCGCGGAAAAATCCCTTTTGTTTTTTGCGATCTTATGGTAAAATAGAAGAAAAACCGGAAAACGGAGTGGAAAACCTTGAACACGATCCGCATCTATGAAACGGACTCGCACGCCCGGCAGCTGCAGGCGCGCGTGCTCTCCTGCGAGGAGAGTGAAAACGGCTGGCTCGTGGAGCTGGACCGCACAATCTTTTATCCCACGGGCGGCGGCCAGCCCTGCGACACGGGCACGCTCGGCGGCGCGGACGTCACGGAGACGCTCCTGCGCGGCGAGACGGTGCTGCACCGCTGCACGGCGGCTCTGCCGGTTGGTGCAGACGTGACGGGCGAGATCGACTGGGCGCGGCGGCTGGACCTCATGCAGCAGCACTCCGGCGAGCATCTCGTCTCCGGCCTCATCCACGCGCGCTTCGGCTATGAGAACGTCGGCTTCCACCTCGGCGCGGACCTTGTGACGATCGATTTTAACGGCGAGGTGGACGAGCAGGCCCTGCAGGAGCTGGAGCGCGCCGCGAACGAGGCCGTCTGGGCCGATTTTGCGCCGCATATCTGGTATCCGGAGCCGGACGAGCTGGCGCGCCTCCCATACCGCAGCAAAAAAGCCCTGACGGGTGCAGTGCGCCTCGTGCAGTTCGGAGACATCGACCTGTGCGCCTGCTGCGGCACCCATGTGGCCCACACGGGCGAGATCGGCCTCATCAAGCTGTTCAGCACGACGCATTTCCGCGGCGGCTCGCGCATCGAGATGGCCTGCGGCGGCCGTGCCCTTGCCGTGCTGAACGCCCTTTGCGCCCAGAACCGCGACATCTCCGTCCGCCTGTCGGCAAAGCCCGTGCAGACGGCCGCCGCCGTGGCGCGATTGGCCTCCGAGCGGACGGAGGCGCAGCAGCGCGCCGCCGCGCTGGAGGACCGCCTGTTTGCCCTGCTGGCACAGGACGGGCAGACGCTCCGCTTTGAGCCGCCTATGCCGCCGGAGAGCGTGCGCCGTCTGGCGGACGCCATGGTCCGGGCGAACGGAGCGCGCTGCGCTGTGTTTGCCGGGCAGGACGGCGCGTGGCACTATGCCATGGCCGACCGGGACGGCGACCTGCGCGGCCTGACGAAGCGGCTCAACGCCGCGCTGCAGGGCCGGGGCGGCGGAAAGCCCGGCTTTGTGCAGGGCTCGCTCGCCGCGTCCCGCACGGACATCGAGGCATTTTTCACGGCGGAAAGCTGCAGTACGCCTGACCCGGCCTGAGCGCCGTGCCGCTGCGCGCGGCCAGCTCCGAAACGGTCAGAAATTCATAGCCCTGGGCCTGCAGGGCGTCAATGACACGCAGCGCGGCCGTCACGCTTGAGTCCGTCAGGTCGTGCATCAGAATCACGGACCCCGGCTCCGCGTGGCGCAGGATATGTGCCGTCACGGCGTCGGCATCGTGCACGCGCCAGTCCTCCGGGTCGACGGACCAGAGGATGACAGGCAGATCGGCGCAGGCCGTCTGCTGCAGCACGGCCGTGTCATACAGCCCGCCCGGCGGGCGCAGCAGCGTCGGCGCGCGGCCCGTTGCCTCCATGAGCTTGCGGCGGGCCTCGGCAAGATCGCGGCAGACCTCGGCGCGGCTCATGGAAGTAAAATACGAATGCGTGTCGCCGTGCGTGCCGGTCTCGTGTCCCTCGGCGGCGATGCGCGCGGCCAGCTCCGGATACAGATCGATCCGGTAGCCGCAGAGAAAGAACGTTGCATGCACGCCGCGTGCGGCAAGCCCGTCCAGCAGGCGCTCCGTAAGTGCGCCCGACGGTCCGTCGTCAAACGTCAGCGCCACGCAGCGGGGCTCCGCCGCATGGCCGCGCGGGAGCAGGACGGCCAGGGCGGCAAGCAGGCATAACAGCCGTTTCATGCAGCCACCTCCCAGAACAGAAGAAATTCGTCTCCGGGGTAGTATGCGCGGAAACCGATGAATTATTGAAGAGGGCAGCACCGCATCATGCAGGGAAGATGCAGGGATGCGGTGCAGCCCTGAAAGGAAACGACAATGATCCAGGTGATCTGCCCCGTATGCGGGGCGGCGCTCGAGCCGCAGGGCACAGCATGGCGCTGCGTGCAGGGGCATTGCTTTGATGTGGCAAGGCAGGGTTATGTAAACCTTCTGACGGTGACGCAGAAGCACTCGCGCCATCCCGGCGACACGCGGGAGATGGTCGCGGCGCGGCGCGCGTTTCTGGACGCGGGGTGGTATGCGCCCATCGCCAAAACGCTGGCAGACCTTGTGCGCCGCTTCTGCCCGGAGGCGGCTTCCGTGCTGGACGCGGGCTGCGGTGAGGGCTATTACCTCTCGCAGCTCGGCTGGGTCCCGGAGCGCTGGGGGATCGATATCTCCCGCGACGCCGTGCGCTATGCTGCCGCGCGTGACCGCGGCGCCCACTGGCTCACGGCCACGGCGGCCCATCTGCCGTTTGCGGACGGCGGGTTCGACTGTGTGCTGTCCATGTTCGCCCTGACGGCCGGGGCGGAGTTCTTCCGTGTGCTGCGGCCGGGCGGCATCTTTGTGCAGGTGCTGGCGGGGCAGGGCCATCTGCCGGGGCTGAAGTCCATCATCTATCCTGCGCATGTAGAGAAGGAAAAGATGCTCCACCCGGCGCTGCCGGGCTTTGGGCTGCTGCACACGCAGACGCTGCGCTTTTCATTCTCCCTGCCGGATGCGCAGAGCGTGCACGACCTGCTGTATATGACGCCGCATGTCTGGCGCATCACGAAGCGAGGCGCCGAGGCGCTGGCGCAGACCGCGCAGCTGACGGATACGGCGGAGGTCATCTTCAACATCTACGGTAGACAAGAGGCCGGGAATCTGCTAGAATAAGGACAAGGATCAAATACGGAGAGTGGAGCATGCTGGATAAGCTGAAACAGGTCGAGGACCGCTATGAGGAGCTGTGCGCCCGCGCAGAGCAGCCGGATTTTTACGCCGACCCGAAAAAGGCGGCGGCGTGGCTGCGCGAGCAGAAGGAGCTGGCCCCCATCGTCGCGGCCTACCGCGCCTACTGCGCGGCGCAGCGGGATATGCAGGACGCGGCGGAGCTGATGGCCGGGCAGGCCGACGCCGAGCTGAAGGCCCTATGCCAGGAGGAGCTGACCGGCGCAAAGAAGCGCGCCGCCGCGCTCGAGCAGGAGCTGAGAGTCCTGCTGCTGCCCCATGACCCGAACGACGGCAAGAACGTCATCCTCGAGATCCGCCCCGGCGTGGGCGGCGAGGAGAGCGCCCTGTTCGCGCACAGCCTGTTCCGGATGTACAGCCTCTATGCCGCCGCGCGCGGCTGGACCGTGGAGCTTCTGAACTACAGCGAGACGGAGCTTGGCGGCATCAAGGAGGCGGACTTCATGATCTGCGGCGCGGGGGCCTATTCCCGGCTGAAGTTCGAGTCCGGCGTGCACCGCGTGCAGCGCGTGCCCGAGACGGAGTCCGGCGGGCGGGTGCACACGTCCACGGCGACGGTCGCCGTCCTGCCCGAGATGGAGCAGGCCGATGTGGACCTCCGGCCGGAGGACATCGAAATGCAGGTCTACCGCTCGTCCGGCGCGGGCGGCCAGCACATCAACAAGACGTCGTCTGCCGTGCGTCTCATCCACAGGCCGACCGGCATCGTCGTGGCCTGTCAGGAGGAGCGCAGCCAGTTCCAGAACCGCGAGCGCTGTATGATGATGCTCTCCTCGAAGCTCTACCAGCTCGAGCAGGAGCGCATCGAGTCGGCCGTCTCGTCCGAGCGCCGCAGCCAGGTCGGCAGCGGCATGCGCAATGAAAAGATCCGCACCTATAATTTCCCGCAGAGCCGTGTGACCGATCACCGCATCGGCCTGACGCTCTATCAGCTGGATTCTATTCTGAACGGCGGGCTTGACCCGATCCTCGACGCGCTCATCGCGGCGGATCAGGCCGAAAAGCTCCGCCGCAGCGAAAGCAGTGACAAATCATGAAAACACAAATGCTCTCGGCGCAGCGTCCGGAGGACATTGCCGCCGCAGCCGGGCTGCTGCGAAGCGGCAAGCTCGTCGCCATCCCGACCGAGACCGTCTACGGCCTCGGGGCAAACGGGCTGGACGAGAACGCCGTGCTGCGCATCTTCGAGGCGAAGGGGCGTCCGCAGGACAACCCCCTCATTCTGCATATCTCCGAGCCGAAGGAGCTGGAGTCGATCTGCCATGACATCCCCGCGCAGGCGTGGCTGCTGGCGGAGCACTTCTGGCCCGGCCCACTGACGATGGTGCTGCCCGTCCGCGACCTCGTGCCGAAGCGCACGACGGCAGGGCTGGATACCGTCGCCGTCCGCTGCCCGAAAACGGCCGCGACGCGTGAGCTCATCCGGCTGGCGGGCGTGCCCATCGCCGCGCCGTCGGCCAACCGCTCCGGCAAGCCCTCGACCACGACGGCGGCCCACGTGCTGCATGACATGGACGGCCGCATCGAGGCCATTCTGGACGGCGGCCCCTGCGAGGTCGGCGTGGAATCCACGATCGTCGACCTGACGGGCGAGCGCCCGCGCCTGCTGCGCCCGGGCGGCGTTACGCCGGAGGAGCTGCGCGCTCTGCTCGGCGAGCTGGACATCGACCGCGCCGTGCTCGGCCAGATCGCGAACGACGCTGTCGTGCGCGCTCCCGGCATGAAGTACAAGCACTATGCCCCGTCGGCGGAGGTCTATATCATCTCCGGCAGCAGCGAGGCGGCTGCGCACTATATCCGCCGCCACTTCGGCCCCGGCGACGCCGTTCTGTGCTTTGCCGAGGAGCTGCCGCTCTATGACGGCTGCAATCCGACGGCCTACGGCTCCGAAAACGATGTGCGCACACTCTCTGCCGGGCTGTTTGCCGCCCTGCGCGACCTCGACCGGCCGGATATCCGCACGATCTACGCCCGTTGCCCCGAGGGCGGCGGCGTGGCCTACGCCGTCGGCAACCGCCTGAAGAAGGCGGCGGCCTTCCGTGTGGTCGACGCGGAGCACGAGGCATGAAAATTCTCGGCATCACCGGCGGAAGCGGCAGCGGGAAAACGACGCTGCTGCGCGCCGTGGAGCATCTGGGCGGCCTCGGTCTCGACTGCGACGCCATTTATCATTGCCTGCTCGAAACGGACGATGCCCTTGTCGCCGCCATCGGCGCGCGCTTTCCCGGCACGGTCCGGGACGGCCGGGTCGACCGCCCGGCGCTGGCTGCCGTCGTGTTTGCCGATCCGGTGGAGCTTGCGGCCCTCGATGCGCTGACGCATGAGGCCGTTGCGCGCGAGGTACGGCGGAGACTTTGGCAGTCGGAGGCACCGTTTGCCGCCATCGACGCCATCGGCCTGTTCGAAAGCGGCCTTGCTTCCCTGTGCGACGAGACGGTCTGCGTGCTTGCGCCCGAGGAAACGCGCATCGAGCGGCTCATCCGGCGCGACGGCATCTCCCGCGAGCGCGCCCTTGCCCGTATCCGGGCGCAGAAGAGCGACGAGGCCCTGCGGGCCCAGTGCGGCCATGCCCTGTGGGCGGACGCGCCGACGCCGGAGGCATTTCAACAACAATGTGAGCAATTTCTGAAAGGAGTTTTGATGATGGAAGAAACCAAGAAGTTCGCAAAGGAGCGCGAGGCGCTTCTTTCCAACCCCAAGAACGGCTATGACCGCATTTCCGAGGCGGACCTTGCCGCGATGGAGTCCTACTGCAAGGAGTACATGAAATTCATCAGCGACTGCAAGATGGAGCGCGAGGCCGTCAAGTGGACGATCGAGGCCGCTGAGAAGGCTGGCTTCCGGGAACTGAAGCCCGGTATGCAGCTGAAGCCCGGCGACCGCGTCTACGGCAACAACCACAACAAGAGCGTGATTTTCGCCGTCGTCGGCAGCGAGAGCCTGAACGAGGGCACGCACATCTGCGCGGCCCACATCGATTCCCCGCGTCTGGACCTGAAGCCGAATCCCCTGTATGAGGATGCGGGCATGGCCTATTTCAAGACGCATTACTACGGCGGCATCAAGAAGTATCAGTGGACGACGACCCCGCTGGCCATCCACGGCGTCGTGGCGAAGAAGGACGGCACCGTCGTCACCGTGACCGTCGGCGAGGAGCCGGGTGATCCCATCTTCTGCGTGACCGACCTGCTGGTCCACCTGTCCGCTGACCAGATGCGCAAGACGCTGGCCGAGGGCGTGACGGGCGAGAACCTGCGCATCCTGCTCGGCAGCCGCCCGCTGAAGGACGACGAGGGCGCCGACCGCGTGAAGTTCGCCATCCTCATGCTCCTGAACGAAAAATACGGTCTGACGGAGGAGGACTTCCTCTCCGCCGAGCTGACCATGGTCCCCGCAGGCCCTGCGCGTGAGGTCGGCTTCGACCGCAGCCTCATCGCCGCCTACGGCCATGATGACCGTGTATGTGCCTATGCAGCCTTCAAGCCGCTGCTGGACCTCGGCACCCCGGTCAAGACGGCCGTGTGCGTGCTGGCCGACAAGGAGGAGATCGGCTCCGTCGGCATCTCCGGCATGCAGAGCCAGTATTTCGAGATGTTCATGGAGGATCTGTGCGAGGCGGCGGGCGCAAGCAAGCGCCGCTGCTTCGAGCATTCGTTCTGCCTGTCCGCAGACGTCAGCAACGCGTTTGACCCGCTGTATGCCGAGACCTGTGATCCGACGAACAACACGAAGATCAACTACGGCACCGGCATCTTCAAGTATACCGGCGCGCGCGGCAAGTCCGGCAGCTCCGACGCAGCCGCCGAGGTCATGGGCTATGTGCGCCGCATCTTTGCGAAGCACGACGTCATCTGGCAGACCGGCGAGCTGGGCAAGGTCGACCAGGGCGGCGGCGGCACGGTCGCCTGCTACATGGCAAACCGCAACATCGAGACTGTCGATGCCGGCGTCCCGGTGCTGTCCATGCATGCCCCGATGGAGATCGTCTCCAAGCTGGATACCTACATGACCTTTAAGGGCATGAAGGTCTTCTACGAAGAAAACTGATCTGTCCTGCCCCGCTTTGGAGCTCCAAAGCGGGGCAGCGTTTTTGCACGATGAGTAGCCCCACCCGGCTCTGCAGGAACAATCGGTACAGGTTGGCGTTAAAATGGCACCAGCCCCGAATTGTCATTGCGAGGAGGCCGCAGGCCGACGCGGCAATCTCGGGAAGGCATTGCCGATTCGCACTGGCTGCCGATAAAAACGCATTGACCAATTGCGTGCGTCTGTAGCGGCGCTCATTGAGCGCCATGCAGGCTGGCGATGATCACGGCACAAATTCAGCGGCGCAATGCCCCCGGATTTGTCATTGCGAGGCCCCGAAGGGGCCGCGGCAATCTCGGGAAGGCAGTTACGATTTCGCCGAGGCTGCCCTGTTATCGGACTGGGCACTGCGAGATTCCCACGTCGCTTCGCTCCTCGGAATGACAATTCGGGGGCATTCACCATTTTAACGATGCCGTGTACCGGCTGTTAGTGCTTACCAGGCGGTCACTGACCGCCGCTACAGACGCAATCGGTGCATGCTGTTTCAACGGCGGCCTGTACAATCTGCGAGTGCCTTCCCGAGATTGCCACGTCGCTTCGCTCCTCGCAATGACAAATTTGAAAGCCTCATGCCGCCGAATTATCGTCCCAATACTTGCAGTTGCCAATGGCGCTCAGGGAACGCCCTACAGACGCAATCGGCTTGTACGTTTTTATCGTTGCCCTGTACGAACTGCAAATGCCTGACACCCCGTTTTACGCGGATTTTACGTCCTGCGGGCGGGAAAAATACGGCGCTGTCCGGGAAAACCCATATTTTTCCGCATGTTTTGCGGCCAAAACGGCGTACAATGGGCGGAAAGCCTGCAAAAGAATAACATCGCAGGAAAAACCGACAAACGCGCCAGAAATTTTTCGGAACAGTTGAAATTTTTGTGCAATGTTGTATAATAAGCATGGATGGATGATTTTAAGGAAGCTCTGATGCAATCAGAGGTTCCCGTATCCCCGCAAGCTGAGCAAAGAAGGAGATCACCATGGAACAGACGCTGCATAATGCATTCAAACGTTTCTCTCTCGGCGACGAGCTGCGCGCCTATACCTTCCTGGGCTGCCATGCCGCAGAGCGCGACGGAGTCCACGGCTATGTTTTCCGTGTCTGGGCCCCGCGGGCGCAGGGCGTCAGCGTGACCGGCGACTGGAACTTCTGGAACACCGAGGACCTGCCGATGACGCTCGTCGAATACGGCATCTGGGAGGCCTTTTCCGCCTATGCGCGCGAGGGCGACGCCTATAAATTCTATATCCGCCGCCGCGACGGCTCCGCCGTCTATAAATCCGATCCCTATGCCTTCCGCAACTGTGCGCTGCCCGACACGTCGAGCCGTATCTGTACGCTGGACGGCTATACCTGGGGCGATGCCGACTACCGCCGCAAGCAGGGCAAGCGTAAGCTGCTCAACTGCCCGATGAACATCTATGAGATGCACTTCGGCTCGTGGCGGCGCAAGCCGGACGGCAGCCTCTATACCTACGACGAGCTGGCAGATGAGCTCGTGCCCTACCTGAAGGACATGGGCTACACCCACATCGAGCTCATGCCGCTGTCCGAATATCCCTATGAGCCGTCGTGGGGCTATCAGGTCACGGGCTACTATGCTCCGACGTTCCGCTACGGCGAGCCGAAACAGCTCATGCGCTTTGTGGACAAGTGCCACGAGGCCGGCATCGGCGTGCTGCTCGACTGGGTCCCGGCCCACTTCCCGAAGGACGAGAACGGCCTTTATGAATTCGATGGCACCTGCTGCTATGAGCTGGAAGACCCGCTCATGAACGAGCACCCCGACTGGACGACCCGCATCTTCGACTTCGGCAAGGGCGAGGTGCAGTCGTTCCTCATCTCGAACGCCGTGTACTGGCTGGAGCAGTACCACATCGACGGCCTGCGCGTCGACGCCGTGGCCGCCATGCTCTACCTCGACTACGGCCGCCGCGAGTACCACCCGAACAAGTTCGGCGGCAAGGAGAATCTCGAGGCCATCGCCTTCCTGCGCAAGCTCAACCGCGCGGTGTTCTCCGTGCGGCGCAGCGCCATCACGGCGGCCGAGGAGTCCACGGCCTTCCCGCTCGTGACGAAGCCGGATTACGACGGCGGCCTCGGCTTCCTGTTCAAATGGAACATGGGCTGGATGAACGACATGCTGCATTATATGTCGCTCGATCCGCTGTTCCGCAAGGGCAGCCACAACGACCTGACGTTCTCCATGACGTATGCCTATTCCGAAAACTTCATTCTTCCGCTTTCGCATGACGAGGTGGTGCACGGCAAGTGCTCCCTTATCAACAAGATGCCGGGCGAATATGACGATAAGTTCAGCAACCTGCGCGTGTTCTACGGCTTCATGATGGGCCACCCCGGCAAGAAGCTCAGCTTCATGGGCAACGAATTTGCACAGTTTATCGAGTGGAATTACGCACAGCAGCTCGACTGGCTCCTGCTCGACTATGAGCGCCATCGCCAGATGCAGGACTATGTGCGCGATCTGAATCATTTCTATCTGGATCACAGCAGCCTGTGGAACAACGATTCCGACTGGAACGGCTTCCAGTGGATCTCCGCCGACGACCGCGACAACAGCGTTATCGCCTTCCGCCGCATCGATCGCCGCGGCTGCGAGCTGATCGTGATCTGCAACTTCTGCCCGGTCACCCGGACGGATTATCGCCTCGGCCTGCCGAAGCCGGGCGAATACGAGGCGGTCTTCAACAGTGACGAGGTCCGCTACGGCGGCAAGGGAACGGAGCTTCCCGTTGTGACGGCCGAAAAGGAGCCGCTGCACGGCCTGCCCTTCTCCGGCAGCTTCACGCTCGCGCCGCTCTCCGTGGCCTTCTACCGCAAAAAGACAGCCCCGCGCAAGAAAACGGCAAAATCCTGAATGACGAGAAGGAGAAATGACCATGAACTTCCAGAAAAAGCACTGCGTCGCGATGCTGCTGGCGGGCGGGCAGGGGAGCCGCCTGATGGTGCTGACGGAGAACACGGCAAAGCCTGCGGTCCCGTTCGGCGGTAAGTATCGCATCATCGATTTTCCTCTCTCCAACTGCGTGAATTCCGGCATTGACACCATCGGCGTGCTGACGCAGTATCAGCCGCTCGAGCTCAATGAGTACATCGGAAACGGCCAGCCGTGGCGTCTGAACCGCAGCCACTGCGGCGTGCAGGTCCTGCCGCCCTATGCCAAGAGCAAGAAATCCGAGTGGTACAAGGGCACGGCCAATGCGATCTATCAGAACATCGCCTTCATCGAGCGCTATGATCCGGACGATGTCATCATCCTCTCCGGCGACCACATCTATAAAATGGACTATGCCGCCATGCTGCGCTACCACGAGCAGATGGAGGCCGACTGCACCATCGCCGTGCGCACGGTCCCACTGGCAGAGGCCAGTCGCTTCGGTATCATGAATACCCGCGAGGACGGCTCCATCTACGAATTCGAGGAGAAGCCGAAGCATCCGAAGAGCACGAACGCATCCATGGGCATCTACATCTTCAAGTGGAGCGTGCTGAAAAAGTTCCTCATCGAGGACGAGGAGAACCCGCGTTCCGAGAACGACTTCGGCAAGAACGTCATCCCCGCCATTCTGAACGAGGGCTACCGCCTGTTCGCCTATGAATTCCAGGGCTACTGGAAGGACGTCGGCACGATCAGCTCCCTGTGGGAGGCCAATATGGATCTGCTGGGCAAGAACCCCGCCTTCAACCTCTACGGCGAGAAGGGCAACCGCATCTATGCCCGGAACTACGCCATGCCGTCGAGCATCATCGCCCGTGAGTCGAAGAATAAGAACTGCTTCATCGCCGAGGGCTGCGAAATTTATGGCACCATCACGCACTCCATCATCTCTACGGGCTGCACGGTCGACTCCGGCGCCATCGTGGAGGACAGCGTCATCATGCCGAACGTCCACATCGAGTCCGGTGTCATCATCCGCCACGCCATCATCGGCGAGGACTGCCGCATCTGCCGCGGCGCGGTGATCGGCGGCTCGTTCGCCCCCGGTGAGGAAAAGAAGATCAGTGTGGTCGGAAAGGCCAAGACCATTGCCGAGAACACCGCCATCAAGCCGGGCGATATTTATTGAGAGGGAGGACAAGAACCATGACTACGATGGGCATCATTTTTGCGAACATCTATGACAGCTCCCTCGGTGAGCTGACGAACAAGCGCACCATGGCGTCTCTGCCCTATGGCGGGCGCTATCGTCAGATCGATTTCTCCCTGTCGAACATGACGAATTCTGCCATTCGCCATATCGGTATCATCACGAAGTATAATTATCAGTCCCTTATGAACCACATCGGCTCCGGGCAGGAGTGGGACCTCGAGCTCGGTGAGGGCGGCCTGGAATTCCTGACGCCGTTTGCCATGGGCCACAACGGCAGCTACCGCGGCAAGCTCGAGGCGCTGGATTCCGCCATGAATTTCCTGAAAATCTCCACGGAGGAATATGTCGTTCTGGCCGACAGCGGCGTGCTGTGCGCCATCAATCTGGAAAAGATCGTCGAGGCCCACGCCGCCTCGGGCGCGGACGTCACCGTCGTGGTGAAGGACGGCATCTGCAACGGGCAGAAGCAGCTCGATCTGGCCGTGAAGGTCGACGCGGATGACCGCGTGACGGACGTGGCCGTCGACTACTGCGCAGGCGAGCAGTATCTTGCCTCCATGGGCCTGTTCGTCATCCGCCGCGAGCTGCTCATGCGTGAGGTCACGGAGGCTGTGGCCCACAACCGCTACCATTTCGAGCGCGACCTTGTCATGCACGGCTTCGCAGAGACCGGCATGAAGGTCAACGCCTACCGCTATGACGGCGTGGCACTGTTCAACGAGAGCACGACGGAGTTCTTCCACAACAGCCTCGCCCTCATCCGCCCGGAGATCCGCCATGGCCTGTTCGCCCGCGAGGACCTGACGATCTACACGAAGGTCCGCGACGAGGTGCCTGCCTACTACGGCGAGCATTCCGAGATCGACGACTGCGTCGTGGCAGACGGCTGCGTGCTCGAGGGCTCCGCCGTCAATTCCGTCCTGTTCCGCAGCGTCAAGCTCGGCGAGGGCGCGTCCGTGCGCAACAGCGTCATCATGCAGCGCTGCACCATCGGCGAGGGTGCCGATCTGGAGTGCGTCATCATGGATATGGACGTCGTCGTCCGTCCGGGCGCCGTGCTGCGCGGCACCATGGATCATCCGCTGGTGTTCAAGAGAGGAGAGGTCGTATGAGGATCGCAATGGTCGCCTCCGAGGCTGCCCCGTTCGTCAAAACGGGCGGCCTGGGCGACGTGATGCAGGCGCTTCCCAACGCGCTGTCCAAGCTGAAGGGCAACGAGATCTGCCTGTTCCTGCCGTACTATAAGCGCATCAAGGAGAATCCGGCCGTCGAAACGGAGCAGGTCGGCTCGTTCTCCATGGAGCTGGCCTGGCGTGAGAGCTATGTCGGCATTCTGCGCCTGAAGTCCCGCCGCAAGAAGCTGCAGGTCTACTTCATCGACAACGACTACTATTTCGGCGCGCGCAGCACCATCTACGGCGATTTCGACGACGGTGAGCGCTTCGCCTATTTCTCAAAGGCCGTGATGGCTGCGCTGTACTTCCTCGACTTCAAGCCCGATATCCTGCACTGCCACGACTGGCAGGCGGCCATGACGCCTGCGTATCTGCGCGCGCTGTACCATGACTGGTGCCCGCAGACGAAGCTTGTCTTTACCATCCACAACGTGGAGTATCAGGGCTGGGCCGATGCGTCGTTCTTCGACAATATTCTCGGTCTGCCGGATGAATACCGCGCGAGCCTGACGTTTGACGGCGCGATCAACATGATGAAGGGCGCCATCGAGCTCTCGGACATCGTCACGACGGTCTCGAAGTCCTATGCCGAGGAGCTGCGCTACCCATACTATGCCCACCGTCTCGACGGCGTGCTGCGCAATGCGTGGCTGTGGGGCATTACGAACGGCATCGACACCGATGTCTTTGACCCCGAGACGGACTGCGCCCTGAGCGCGAACTATTCCGCCGCCGATATGAACGGCAAATGGGTCAACAAGCGCGCCCTGCGCGAGGAGATGGGCCTGAACACCGACACGGACGCTCCCATCCTCGGCATGGTCACGCGCCTGGCCGGGCACAAGGGCATCGACCTGCTGTGCTACATCGGCCAGCGCCTGATGGAGCGCGAGGTCCAGCTCGTCATCGTCGGCACGGGCGAAAAGCAGTATGAGTACGCTCTGAGCGCACTGGCCCGCCAGTATCCCGGCCGCATCGCCGTCCGGCTGTGCTTCGACCCGGCGCTCGCCTCCCGTGTCTATGCGGGCTGCGATATGTATCTCATGCCGTCGAAGTCCGAGCCGTGCGGCCTGTCCCAGCTCATCGCCATGCATTACGGCACCGTGCCCATCGTCGCCTCGACCGGCGGCCTGCGCGACACCGTCCCGCCCTACAATCCCGAAACGGGTGAGGGCCGCGGCTTTACGTTCCAGAGCTACAACGCCGATGATTTCCTCGGCGCCATCGACCGCGCAGCGGGCCTGTATTACGGCGACCGCGACGCATGGAACAAGCTGGCCCGCCATGATATGGAGTGCGACTTCAGCTGGCAGGTTCCGGCCAACGAATATATGCAGCTGTACAGCGAATTGCTCTACGGCAAGCAGTAATAAATCATGATTTCAAACGCTGATTCCGGAATTACGGAAAACTTTAGGAGGCCCCATGAACAAGAAGCAAAATTCCAAACAGAAGATCCAGAAGCTTGCGGAGAATGACGCCCGTCCCGAGCGCGCCATTCAGCCCACGGAGCTGCTCAACGACACGCTGCGCCGCATTTTCGGCTGCGAGCTTGCCGACGCCACCCAGAAGCAGGTCTATCGCGCGCTGTGCATCAGCGTCCGCGAGCTGCTGACGGAGAAGAACCGCGTCTTTGGCAACCGCTGCACCGAAAAGGAGCGCAAGGAAGTTTATTATATGTCGATGGAGTTCCTGGTCGGCACCAGCCTGCGCAATAACCTCTTTAACCTCGGGCTGGAGGCAGAGTTCCGCAAGGCACTGGCCGATGCAGGCTTCGACATCGATGAGATCTACGCCATCGATCCCGACGCCGGCCTTGGAAACGGCGGCCTTGGCCGTCTGGCCTCCTGCTATATGGATGCCGCGACCGGCATGGACTACCCGATGACCGGCTTCTCCATCCGCTATGAATTCGGCATCTTCAAGCAGAAGATCGTCGACGGCTGGCAGATGGAATTCCCGGACAACTGGCTCGAGATGGGCGACGTGTGGCTGCAGGCCCGCGAGGACGACGCCGTGGAGGTCAAGTTCGGCGGCGAGGTCCGCGAGTGGATGGACAACGACCGCTTCAAGGTCGCACAGGTCGGCTACAGCTCCGTTATGGCCGTGCCGTATGACATGTATATCTCCGGCTATGACAGCGACGCCGCCAACCGCCTTGTCCTGTGGAGCGCCAAGCTGCCGCAGAGCTTCGACATGGCTGCGTTCTCCCGCGGCGACTATGTCCGCGCGCTCGAGCGCAACGCCATGGCCGAGACCATCTCGAAGGTCCTCTATCCGGCAGACGACCACATTCAGGGCAAGCGCCTGCGCCTGAAGCAGCAGTACCTGCTCGTCTCCGCCTCGCTGCAGAGCATCCTGAAGAAGCACTATAAGAAATACCGCACCTACACGAACCTGCCGGACAAGGTTGCCATCCACATCAACGACACCCATCCGGCCCTGTGTGTGCCGGAGCTGATGCGCCTGCTCATCGACGAGCACGACTTCGGCTGGGACGAGGCGTGGGACATCACCTGCCGCACGCTGTCCTATACGAACCACACCGTCATGAGCGAGGCGCTTGAGCGCTGGAACGTCGACCTGTTCCGCGAGCAGCTGCCGCGCGTCTACTCCATCTGCCAGGAGATCAACCGCCGCCTCATCGAGCACCTGTGCGCCGTCTACCCGAACGACTGGGGCAAGATCAACTACATGGCCGTCATCGCGAACAACGAGGTCCGCATGGCGAACCTCTGCCTTGCCGCCTGCCACAAGGTCAACGGCGTTTCCAAGCTGCACACGGACATCCTGCGCAACGGCATCTTCCGTGACTACTGTCAGATCACGCCGGAGCGCTTCCTGAACGTGACGAACGGCATTGCCTATCGCCGTTGGCTGTGCCAGTCCGATCCGCTGCTGACGGATTATCTCAAGCAGCTCATCGGCGGCGACTTCCTGCGGGATGCCCGCGCACTCGAGAAGCTCCTGCCGTATCAGAATGACGAAAAGGTGCTTGCGGACCTCATGGCCATCAAGCGCAAGAACAAGGAGCGCCTCGCCGCTCTCATCGAGAACCAGAACGGCGTGCGCGTCGACCCGGATTCCATTTTCGATATCCAGATCAAGCGCCTGCATGAGTACAAGCGCCAGCTGCTCAACATCCTGCATGTTCTGTATCTCTACCGCCAGATCAAGGCCAATCCGCACGGCGATTTCATGCCCCGCACGTTCATCTTCGCGGCCAAGGCCTCCGCGGGCTATATCCGCGCCAAGCAGATCATCAGCCTCATCGTCGCTGCGTCGAAGCTCATCAATAACGACCCGGACGTCAACGACAAGCTGAAGGTCGTCTTCCTCGAGGACTACAAGGTCTCCCTTGCGGAGATCATCATCCCGGCCGCCGATATCTCCGAGCAGATCTCCATCGCGGGCAAGGAGGCCTCCGGCACCGGCAACATGAAGCTCATGATCAACGGCGCCGTGACCATCGGCACGCTCGACGGCGCGAACGTCGAGATCCACGAGCAGGTCGGCGACGAGAACATCTTCCTCTTCGGCATGAAGGCCCACGAGGTCGAGGAGCTGTGGCAGCGCGGCTACCATCCGACGGAATTCGTCACGCCGGAGCTGCAGGCCGTGCTCGACATGCTCACGTCCGGCGTGCTCGGCCAACGTTTCGACGATCTGGTCGATTCGCTGCTCACGAACCGCTTCGGCACGGCTGACCCCTATATGACGCTGGCCGATTTCCAGGATTACGCCCGCGCGCAGCGCGATGTCGCCGCGGTCTATCAGGATAAGCAGCACTTTGCCCGCATGTCCCTCATCAACATCGCCAAGGCCGGCATCTTCTCCTCGGACCGCGCCGTCAAGGAATACGCGGACGAGATCTGGGATCTCGACTGAGATGCGCATCCTGTTTGACAGCCGTCAGACGCAGTACAAGACCCCGTTCGGAACGCTCCGGACGGGGGAATGCTGCGTTCTGCAGATCCGCATCCCGACGGAGGTCGGCACGTCCGGCGTCCGCCTGATGCTGGAGGACAGCGAGCACGCTGTGTGCGCCGAGCTGCCGTTTTCCTTCGTCTCGCGCGGCGAGGACGGCTATGAGCTCTGGCGTCTCGAATTCACCCGGCAGGAGACCGGGCTGCATTTTTACTGGTTCCGCATCGACAAGCGCGGCGGCGGCAGCTTCCGCCTGTTCCGTCAGGGGCGCGATACGAATATGGAGGCAGGGGAGAAGTGGCAGCTCAGCGTCATTCCGGCCGATTTTACGGTGCCGGACTTCGCACCGGGCGCCGTGATGTACCAGATCTTCCCTGACCGCTTTGCCCGCAGCGGCAGCTGCGACCTGACCTATAAGCTCCAGCCATTCTGGGTGCACGAAAGCCCCGATGAGCTGCCGGAGTACCGCCCCGATGCGCACGGTGAGGTGCGGAACAACGACTTTTTCGGCGGAAGTTTTGCGGGCATTTGCGAAAAGCTGCCGTATCTGCAGGAGCTGGGCGTCGGCGTTCTCTACCTGAACCCGATCTTCATGGCGTGGTCGAATCACCGCTATGATACGGCGGATTATCGCCGCCCGGATCCCATGCTCGGCACGGAGGAGGACTTCCGCACCCTGTGCGACGAGGCTCACGCGCGCGGCATGCGCGTCATTCTCGACGGCGTGTTTTCCCACACGGGCAGCAACAGCGTCTACTTTGACGCGAAGCATGTGTTCGGCCACGGTGCAGTGTCCGACCCCAATTCGCCGTACCGCCGCTGGTATCGCTTCCACCATTATCCCGACGATTACGAGGCCTGGTGGGGCATCCGCACGCTCCCGTGCGTCGAGGAGCTGGACGAGACGTATCTCCATTATATTATCGAGGATGAGGACTCCGTCATCGCCCACTGGCTGCGCCTCGGCGCGGACGGCTTCCGGCTCGACGTCGTCGACGAGCTGCCGGATGAATTTGTCCGCCGCCTGCGCCGCCGGATGCGTCAGATTGACCCGCAGAGCCTGCTGCTCGGCGAGGTCTGGGAGGACGCGTCGAATAAGCGTGCCTACGGCGTTTCCCGCCGCTATTTTGTCGACGGCGAGCTGGATTCCGTCATGAATTACCCGTGGCGCAACGCCATCGTGGCCTTCCTGACGGATGCGGACGACGGCACGGCGCTGGGCGAAAGCCTGATGACACTGGCGGAGAATTATCCGCCTGAGGTGCTCTCCTGCGTGATGAACCACCTCGGCACGCATGACACGCCGCGCATCCTGACCGTGCTGGGCGAGCCGTTCTGCGGCACGAAGGACGAGCGGGCGCACCGCCGCATGACGCCGGTGCAGCGCAAGACCGCCCTGATGCGGCTGCGCATGGCGGTCTTCCTGCAGTTTACCCTGCCCGGTATGCCCTGCATCTACTACGGCGACGAGGCGGGGATGGAGGGCTTTGAGGATCCGTTCTGCCGCGCCTGCTATCCATGGGGCCGCGAGGACGAGGAGCTGCAGGCCTATTACCGCATGATGACCGCCCTGCGCGGCAGCAGCGAGGCCCTGCGGCGCGGCGGCCTGCGCGTGCTGGCCGCCGGAAACGGCCGCATCGCTTTTACACGCGCCTTCGGAGATGAGAGCCTGATCGTATGCGTGAACCATTCCATCGGGGAGTGGGTCCTGCCTGCAGGCCGCGTCCGCTTTGCCGAAAGCGCGGCACCGTCGCCCACGGGCGAGGTCGTCCTGATGCGCGGCGGCTTCTGCCTGCTGGAACCGTCGGATCCCGAAGCGCATATCTCTATAGAGTAGAAATATCTCCCGGCGACACCCCAAACGATACGAAAGGAGCGATCCCATGAAGTTTTCTGAAATGCCCTATTCCCGTCCCGACCTGGAAGCCATGAAGGCGAACCTGACGGCCTGCACCGAGGCCTTCCTCGCCGCCGATAGCGCGCAGGAGCAGATCGCGCAGTACGACCGCGTTACGGACCTGTCCGTGGAGTTCAACACGATGGGAAGCCTTGCCAATGCCCGCCACACCATCGACACGCGCGATGAATTCTATGATGCCGAGTCAACGTTCTTCGACGAGAGCTGGCCTCAGCTGAGCGTCTATTTCCAGCGCCTGAACGAGGCCATGCTGGACTCGAAGTTCCGCCCGGAGCTGGAGGCCCATTACGGCAGCCTGCTGTTCCTGAAGCTCGAGATCAGCCGCCGCAGCTTCAAGCCGGAGCTTGTGGAGCTTATGCAGGAGGAAAACCGCCTGACGTCCCGCTATCAGAAGCTCTATGCCAACATGACCGTGGAATTTGACGGCAAGACCATGCCCATGCCGATGCTCGGCAAGTACAAGGTCAGCGCCGACCGCGCCGTTCGCCGCGCCGCTTACGAGGCCGAGGGCAAGGTCTTTGATGCAAACCGCGCGGAGCTGGACGAGATCTATGACAAGCTCGTCCACAACCGCAATGCGCAGGGCCGCATGCTTGGCTATCCGAACTTCATTCAGCTCGGCTATGACCGCCTCGGCCGCAACTGCTATGGACAGAAGGAGCTGGCGGCCTTCCGCGACCAGATCGCAAACGATCTTGTCCCCATCATTGCGGAGGTCAAGGAGGCCCAGCGCAAGCGCATCGGCGTCGACCGCCTGTATATTTACGACGACAAGTTCCGCTTCCCGGACGGCAACCCGGCCCCGGAGGGCACGGCGGAGGAGATCCTCGCCGCAGGCCGCAGAATGTATGAGGAGCTCAGCCCGGAGACGAAGGAATTCGTCGACTTCCTCTACGACAACGAGCTGCTCGACGTGCTGTCCCGCGAGGGCAAGGCCCCCGGCGGCTACTGTACGATGTTTGAAAAATACAAGGCTCCGTTTATCTTCTCGAACTTTAACGGCACAGCCGGAGACGTCGATGTGCTGACCCACGAGGCCGGTCACGCCTTCGCATTTTACCGCGCAATGAACAGCGATATCTACCCGGACCTGCGCGAACCGACCATCGAGGCCTGCGAATGCCACTCCATGAGCATGGAATTTCTGACGCAGGATTATCATAAATATTTCTTCGGCACGCAAACGGCAAAATACGAGCTTGCCCACTGTGAAGACAGCCTCGATTTTATCCCATATGGCTGCATGGTGGATGAATTCCAGCATTTGATGTATGAAAATGAGGACCTGACGCCGGATGAGCGCCACGGCGTGTGGGAGAAGCTCGAGAAGAAGTACCGCCCCTGGCTGAGCATGGACGGCCTGCCCTTCTACGGCCGCTACGCCCACTGGCAGTGGAAACCGCACATTTATCTCAATCCGCTGTACTATATTGATTATTGTATGGCAGGTACGGTCGCGTTCCAGGTCTGGACGCTCTCTCTGCAGGACCGCAAGGCAGCGTGGGAGAAATATCTGGCCTTTGTCGACCAGGCAGGAACAAAGACGTTCGCCGATTTGTGCCAAAGCGTCGGTCTGCGTATACCGTACGAGGACGGCTGCATCCGCGAGGTCGGCTCCGGTATCCGCGACTGGATCCGGGAAAACAGACCTGCCGAGGCCTGAATGCACCTTGCATAGTCCCCGAGCGGTGGATGACAGAAAGCGTGATTTTCGGCAGGTCGTGTCAGGATGCGCGTATCTTGTGAACATTTCATGAAATCAAAAAAATTATCCACCGGTCTGCTATAAAAATTCACAGAAGATTTTCAAAGGGAAAAAAAATCGTTCTTTTTTGTTGATTCTGCAAGGGAATTGTGTTATAGTATTACCAAGCTTTTCAGAAAGCATCCAAGGGTTGTCCGCCGCATACGGACACAAGTGCTTTGCTCGATATTATCTGTGAATATCACAGCATAATATACAAATTTTGTAGGAGGTAACGCAATGAAAAAGAATCTTCTCAAGCTTCTGACTCTGGTTCTTGCTCTGGTCATGGTCGTCACCGTGTTCGCCGGCTGCAAGAAGGCAGACGAGGAAACCGAAGCCCCCACGCAGGGCAGCGAAGAGACTCCCACTGAGACGCAGGAGCAGCCGGCTGACGAGTACAAGCCGTCCGCTGCACAGCTCCTGAACGGCAAGGAGTGGGGCAAGGATTACACCGAGCTGTACGACGAGATCGGCGACAAGGTCACGATCGACGACGTGCAGGAGGATCCGACCACCGGTCTGGCTTACGTCGAGTACGAGGGCAAGACCTATGAGCTCGGCATGGACTTCCTGTCCATGGCAATGGTCTACAAGACCGCTGTTCCCGAGAACTCCCAGTACGAGACCGAGGACGACGTCTACGCCGCCTGGTGGAAGTACTACATGACCCGTTGGAACTATCTCCTCCCGGAGATCCCCCTCTACAGCAACGAGTACTACGATGTTTACAACGCAAAGATCAAGGGCGTTGACGAGCATCCGACGAACCCGTACTGGGGCCCGGCAAAGGCTCTGATCGACTGGACGAGTGAGAAGGCCGACAACGACATCATCATCGGCAACACCACCGACCTGTCCGGCAAGTTCCGCTATTCCCCGTTCGGCGGCTCCAACCCCAGTGCTGCTGACCTTGACGTTGACAACCTCATCAACGGCCTGGAAACTGTCGCCACCACCAAGGAAGGCGGCTTCGAGGTCAACAAGACGGTCGTCAAGCAGCTTGACAAGGTTGAGAATGAGGATGGCACCCTCACCTACACCATCACCCTGAACGACGGTCTGGTCTTCAGCGACGGCACCCCCGTCACCGCGAAGAACTATCTGTACTTCCCCATGGTCTTCTCCACCCTCGTCGCCTCCGAGGCTGAGGGCAAGGATCGCCAGGCCGGCCTGACGATGGTCGGCTTTGAGGAATTCAACGCTTACGACGGCACCAACGAGGGCGACGGCGTCTCCAAGACCTTTGCCGGCCTGCGCCTGCTGGCCGACAACCAGTTCTCCGTCACCGTTAAGGCTGAGTATGCGAACTACTACTACGCCATCAGCTATGCCGGCTTCACCCCGTTCGTCAAGGAACTGTGGTGCGGCGACTACGACATCGCTGACGACGGCGAAGGCTGCTACTTCACCGACGGCTTCTACAACAAGACCGGCGACAGCTTCGACATGGCTGCTCATCTCGTTGCTTCTTCCAACAACGCCGACACCACCTATGCGTGCTCCGGCCCGTATGTTGTGGAGTCCTATGACGAGGGCGATAAGTCCGCGATCCTGACCCTGAACCCGAACTTCCCCGGCAACTACGAAGGCGTAAAGCCCTCCATCGCGAAGGTCATCTACAAGAAGAGCGTCTCCGCTACCCAGCTCGACGATCTGAAGTCCGGCGGCGTTGACGTCCTCATGGGCATCACCGGCGGTGCCGAGACCGACGAGGCTGTCGCTGCCTGCGACAACTCCAACGGCGCTTTCGTTTACACCCACTACAGCCGCGCCGGCTACGGCAAGCTGCAGTTCCGTAACGACTATGGCCCCGCTCAGTTCACTGCTGTCCGTCAGGCCATCACCTACTGCCTGGATCGTGCTTCCTTCGCGAAGACCTTCACCGGCGGCTACGGCGGCGTTGTTGACGGCGCTTACTACCCCGGCTCCTGGATGTACAAGGAAGCTGCTGCCAACGGCATGCTGCTGAACGCGTACGACACCTCTGCCGATACCGCCATCGCAGTCCTCGAGGCTGACGGCTGGATCTATGATGCAAACGGCGAGCCTTACGTTGAGGGCGTCCGCTACAAGAAGATCCCGGCTGAGTATGCCGACGAGAACGACAAGACCTACAAGTCCATCGACGGCGCTTATGTGACCACGAAGGTCGGCGACGATTACTACATGCCGCTGGTCCTCAACTGGTACGGCACCACCGATAACCCCTTCTCCGATCTGCTGGTCACCGACTTCGAGCAGGGCACTAACATCGCCGCTGCCGGTATCGTGATCCAGAAGACCACGGGCGACTTCGCTCCGATGCTCGACGAGTTCTATCAGCAGGCTGTGTACGGCTTCTATTCCGGCACCCCGATGTACAGCTGCTTCAACTATGCAACCGGCTTCACCTCCGCTGCATACGACTACTCTTACAACTGGTCCATCGATCCCTCCTTCTATGAGAACAACTCCGTTGCTTATCTGATGGACGAGGCCGATATCTACTGGCTGAGCTAATGGCGGCAGGCCCTCAGGCCTGACTGACGCATCAAGTATCCGAGATCACGGGATGGGGGTTCGCCCCCGTCCCGTGATTGTGGATTCAAAACCCTGTGTATCACGGCGCACTGTCAAATAACTTCTTTTCACAGTTATCACCTCTGGCGCGCATGTTTATCCATAGGGTGTATCTGAAAGCCCGCCCTGTGGTTCAGCCCGGTAGAGTGCCGCATTCTTCCCGGATCCGCTCTTGTGCAGAAGCGGCTTTTCAGATACACCCTATCCCCGCGGCTTGCGGTCCCGCCGCAGCCTGATCCTGACCCGCGCAGAAACAGATTGCCCCGTCATGGCAACGGGGGCGATTCTTCCCCCGCGCTGCCAAATCTACTGTCGTGCGGGCGACAGACTGGAGAGTACCTTATGTTCAAATACGTTCTCAAGCGAATCGGCTACATGTTCCTGCTTCTGTTCATCCTGTCGATCGTGATTTTCATGATCTACAACCTGACCCCGAGCAACCGCGCCTATACCGATGCGAAGGCCGATCAGGTCGCCATGAAGCAGCAGCTCGCCGGTATGTCCGCCGAGGCACAGGCCAAGTGGTTCGAGGAACGGTACGAAATGTATCAGATCAGCTACGGCACCGAAACCAACAACATGATCCTCCGCTATCTGCGCTGGGTCGGCCTGTATCCCTATGCGGATAACCCCTACACTGGCAAGGAAGGCAAGCTCAATGGCCTCCTGCAGGGCAACTTCGGCTATTCCTATCAGTACAAAAAAGATGTAGTTAACGTTGTCGCCGCTCCGATGAAGAACACGATCTTCATCAACATCTTCGCCACGATTCTGGCGCTGGCCATCACCATTCCGCTTGGTATCGCCTGCGCCGTGCGCAAAAACAGCAAATTCGACCGCTTCACACAGGTCTTTACCATCATCGGCTACAGCTTGCCGAGCTTCATTATCTGTATTCTGTTTATCTGGGTCTTCTGCGCTCTGCTCGGCTGGTTCCCGGCCAGCGGCATGAAGACACCGGGCAGCAGCTACGAGGGCTTCAAGTGGTTCACCGACCGCATGTACTATCTGGCCCTCCCGCTCATCACCATGACGTTCTGCTCTCTGGGCAGCATGACGCGCTACGTCCGTGCCTCCATGATCGATGCTCTGTCCATGGACTGCATCCGTACCGCGCGCGCCAAGGGCGTCAAGGAAAAGACCGTTATCTATTCTCACGCATGGCGCAACGCCCTGATCCCCATCGTCACGATGATCGTCGGCTGGTTCACCAGCATCTTTGCGGGCTCCCTGATCTTTGAAGACATGTTCGGCCTCAACGGCATGGGCAAGCTCATGATCTCGTCCCTGCGTACCTCGGACTACGATGTTACGATCCTGATGCAGTTGTTCTATGTCGTCGTCGCGCTGCTCGGCAACCTTGTCATTGACATTGTCTATGGCCTGGTCGACCCGCGCGTCAGAGTCAACAAGTAAGGGGGTAAGAGCATGAGCAAGAAGAATTCCTCCGCGAAGCGCAGCTGGCTCGGCCGCCTCTTCTTTGGCGGCAGCAAGGGCCTGGCCGATGATATCGAGGCCAAGCGCGCAGCCAAAAACGACGTCGAAGAGATCGTCAGCCCGGTCAAGCAGATCGTCCGCGGCTTTATGGAGCGCAAGCTCGCCGTAGGCGCCCTCTGCGTGGTCATCGCCATGTTCCTGCTGGTCTTCATCGGCCCGCTGTTCATGACGACCTACACTGACACCTATACCGAAGTCACGCAGGCCAACCTGCCGCCCACGATGTCCATGCTCTCCGTCCCGAGCGAGCTGAAGAACGACATCAAGATGATCGACAGCTACGGCAGCTTCTCCGTCGGCCTTTCCAACGCGGGCAAGGTCTATGTCTGGGGCGCAACGGGCCTCGGCACGACGGGCATTGACATCGCCGATATCCCGGAAGAGGTTCAGAATGAGAAGATCGCCTGGGTCGCTGCCGGTATCGATCACATCGTTGCCGTCGGTGAGAACGGCAAGGTCTACGCCTGGGGCGCAAACAAGCTCGGCCAGTACGGCAACTTTGACCCGGCAGTGAACCCCAACATCGCTCCCGAGCCGGACGAGCTCCTCAACGGCACCATCGATGCCTCCAACATCAAGAAGATTACCTGTGGCTATCAGGCCACGGCCATCCTGATGAACGACGGCACCCTGTATATGTGGGGCAACAAGAACACCTATCAGAACTTCGACACCGTAGCCACGCTGGACGGCAAGCTCACGGATATCGACTTCACGCTGAACTATGTCGTCGCGGTGACGGACGGCAACTCCGTCTACACCGGCAAGCGCGGCCTGTATGATCAGATGCGCGACAACATGGACTCCGCCACGGTTCCCCTGCGCGAGTTCCTGAACGGCCGTAAGATCACAAGCATCTATGCCACGAGCAAGACGGTCTGCGCCCTGCTCGACGACGGTACCGTCGGCTTCGTCGGCGACTTTGACACGCGCAGCAAGGCCATGCCCAAGCTGCATGAGGGCGAAGAGATCGTCAAGATCGTCTCCGGCACCTATCACTACACCGCGCTGACCAGCGAGGGCCGTGTGTTCTCCTGGGGCAGCAACACCCTCGGCCAGTGCAAGGTCCCCGATGACGCACAGGGCGCGTCCGACATCTTCGGCGGCGCGTTCCAGAGCTACGCGGTCGATTCCAACCACGAGCTCATGGGCAAGTGGGGCCTGAAGGGCTATCTCTTCGGCACGGATAACTACGGCGCGAACGTTGCCCTGCGTATCATTCAGGGCGGCAAGATGACGATGACCATCGGTGCGATCGCCGTTATCATCTCCACGATCATCGGCATCATCATCGGCTGTATCTCCGGCTACTTCGGCGGCAAGGTCGATATGTTCCTGATGCGCTTCACCGAGATTTTCGGCGCCATTCCGTTCCTGCCGTTCGCGATGATCCTGTCCGCACTCATGGCGCAGATGGACATCAGCGAGAATGAAAAGATCTTCATCCTCATGGTCATCCTTGGCCTGCTGAGCTGGACCGGCCTGGCCCGCCTCGTCCGCGGCCAGATTCTCCTCGCCCGCGAGCAGGAGTATGTCACGGCCGCCAAGGCCATGGGTCTGCGCGAGTCCCGCATCGCATTCCGTCATATCCTGCCGAACATTGTCTCGGTCATCTTCGTCACGCTGACGCTCGACTTTGCGACCTGCATGCTGACGGAGTCCACGCTGAGCTACCTCGGCTTCGGCGTCACCTACCCGCGTCCGACATGGGGCAATATGCTCAACGGCGCAAACAACTCCACCGTCATCAAGAACTTCTGGTGGCGCTGGCTGTTCCCGGCGATCTTCCTTGCGATCACCTGTATCTGCATCAACATCGTCGGCGATACGCTCCGTGACGTCATGGATCCGAAGTCTGACCGCGATAAATAAGGGAGGGAAGAGATATGGCATTACTTGAATTAAAAGATTTGCATACTTTCTTCCGCACGAAGAAGGGTATTGTCAAGGCGGTCAACGGCGTTTCCTATTCCGTTGAGACCGGACGCACGCTCGGCGTCGTCGGCGAGTCCGGCTCCGGCAAGAGCGTCTCCGCCATGAGCATCCTGCAGCTTCTCGACGGCAACGGCTATATCGACAGCGGCGAGATTCTCTTCGAGGGCCGTGACCTCACGAAGCTCACCGAGAAGGAAATGTATTCCGTCCGCGGCAATGATATCTCCGTCATCTTCCAGGAGCCGATGACCAGCCTGAACCCGGTCTTCACCGTGTCCCGTCAGGTCAGCGAGCCGTTCATTATCCATCAGGGCATGACGAAGAAGCAGGCTGCCGCAAAGGTCATTGAAATGCTGGCCGATGTCAAGATCCCGAATCCGCACATCGTCGCCAAGCAGTATCCGCATCAGCTGTCCGGCGGTATGCGCCAGCGTGTCATGATCGCCATGGCACTGGCCTGCAAGCCGAAGCTGCTCATCGCGGACGAGCCCACCACGGCTCTGGACGTTACGATTCAGGCGCAGATCCTGAAGCTCATGAACGATCTGAAGGAAGAGCACGGCACCTCGATCATCTTCATCACCCACGACCTCGGTGTTATCCGCCAGATCGCGGACGACGTGGCCGTTATGTACTGCGGTCAGGTCGTGGAGATGGCGCCCGCCGGTACAATCTTCATGGACGCTGGGTTCTCTCATCCCTACACCGAGGGCCTGATGAACTCCATTCCGCGCCTGAGCACCCCGACGCATACGCGTCTGGACGCCATCCCCGGCGCAGTGCCGCACCCCCTCAAGCTCCCGAAGGGCTGCAAGTTCGCCCCGCGCTGCAAATACGCCACGGAGCGCTGCCTCAATGAGGAGCCCGAGATGATTCACGTCAGCGAGACGCAGCAGGTTCGCTGCTTCTACCCGCGGAAGGAGGACCGGCATGGAAAGAAATAATGTTCTTCTCAAGATCACGGACCTGCGGCAGTATTTCCCGGTCGGCAAAAAGAAGGGCTTGTACGTCAAGGCGAACGACGGCATCAGCCTGAATATCTACGAAGGCGAAACGGTCGGCCTCGTCGGCGAGTCCGGCTGCGGCAAGTCCACGTTCGGACGCACGCTGCTGCAGCTCTACCGTCAGACCGACGGCAAGACGATGTACTATGGCGCGTCCCGTGATGAGCTGGCCCCCGAGTATATCGAAAAGACCATCCGCCATCTGCCCCACGGCCTGCATGAGCTTGCCGCGCTCGAAAAGAAGCGCGACGAGATGCAGAAGGTCTATGATGCTGCCGATGAGCAGAAACGCCTGCACATGCACAACGATCTCACCGCTGCGAAGAAGGCTGCGAACGACGCCTATCTGAACATCGTGAATGTCATCGGCGGCTTTATCACCGCCAAGGACCTTGGCCCGGTCATGAAGATCTTCTCCGAGCGCCATGACCGCTGCTGCGATCTGCACAAGGCCATCGAGAAGCGCGCCCCCGTCAAGCTCAACTATGACGAGGAGGCCTTCAAGCTCTCGAAGCTCAAAGCGGGCGAGAGAGGCTATGACAGCCGCAAGGGCAAGCTTGACAAGCTGGCTGAGAAGGTTGCCGCGCATGACAAGCTCGTCGAGGCCGCCCGTGCCGAGATTGCAAAGGTCGACGCCCGCATTGACGCCATGCGTGCGAAGTACGCCGCCGATCCCGAGTTCCAGAAGCACGAGGCCCTGCTCGATAATGGCATCGACCTTGCGCGCCTGACCTATCCGGAGGTCCGTACCCTGCGCTGCCAGATGCAGTATATCTTCCAGGATCCGTATTCCTCCCTGAATCCCCGTATGACCGTCGCCAACATCATCGGCGAGGGCCTGCTGGCGCACAAGTACTGCAAGAAGGCCAACGAGCGTATGCATGAGGAGATCCTGCAGACCATGGAGGACTGCGGCCTGGCTCCCTACTTCCTGCATCGCTATCCGCATCAGTTCTCCGGCGGTCAGCGCCAGAGAATCGGCATTGCCCGCAGCCTTGCCGTGCATCCGATGTTTGTCGTCTGCGACGAAGCTGTTTCGGCGCTGGACGTTTCCATCCAGTCGCAGATCATCAATTTGCTGCAGGACCTGAAGGAGCAGCAGCACCTGACCTACCTGTTCATCACGCACGATCTGTCGGTCGTTAAGTATATCTCCGACCGCATCGGCGTTATGTATCTGGGCAATCTCGTCGAGCTTGCCGACTCACAGGAGATCTTCGACCACCCGATGCATCCGTATACCGAGGCTCTGCTCGAATCCATCCCGACGACGGAGGAAAAGCGTGACCTGGCGGTGCTCGAGGGCGATATCCCCAGTCCGGTCAATCCGCCGAAGGGCTGCAAGTTCCACACGCGCTGCAAGTACTGCACCGAGATCTGCACCCACGTCGTCCCTGACTGGGAGGAGGTCACGCCGAACCACTTTGTAGCCTGCCACCACAAGCTGCACACCAATGAGTGAGCGCAAGACGGGCAGTGGGGAGCGTCAGGATGCCGAGCAGCCTGAGGCCGCCCAGCAGAACGAGCCGCAGGGAAGAACACTGAAGTTTCCGGAGCTGCCGGAGCGCCGCAGTCTGATGGGCGGCGTGATGTTCCGCAAAAAGCTCGCCCGGGCCCGCGCCTTCCAGAAGGAGCGCAGCGGTGAGTCCGAGGAAGCACCGGAGGAGGGCATCCCGCTGGAAAAGCACGATGTCTCCACGATGATCTTCAGCGCCCTGCTTACGATTGTTCCGCTCTGTCTGGGCATCCTGCTGCTGATGGGCTTCCTGCTCCTACTGATCTTCCGCGCCCTCTGATCCAAAATTCAACAAACCGCTGCAAAATGTGCTCCATTTTGCAGCGGTTTTTTGCGCATTTGCGGCCGTTTGCAGGTTGACACACGGCTGGAATTACGCTTTAATAATGTATGAAGCACAGAAATGAGGAAACAGACTGCAGCCTGGCAGAAAAAGATCCGGAAGGACATTTTTCAACAAGCTGAAATACCCTAGGGAACCTCTGATTAAATTGCAAGAGCGGTCAGCGAGGGATTTTGTTCCAAATTGAGGTTTGGAAATTGCAGGAATACTTTGTGTACCCGCAAGGGGCATGCCGCATCCGTAAGGCGGCAAAGCCGCCAACGGCTGCGCAATATTTCAAGATTTTCAAACCGATAAGTTGGGGCGAAAGACCCGCTGAGCGCCGCAGCCGATTGATTCAGAGGTTCCCTAGAAAGAGAGGGAAACCATGAAACAACAGACCCGTTTTTATGTCAGCCGGAAAAACCCGCTGACCTGGATCGCCGCGGCCCTGTCCCTGGCTTCCATCGTTCTGCAGATCCTCGCGCTCTGCCTCGGCGAGGGAGCCGTGATCAGCGCCGTGAACATCTGGTTCCAGAAGGTCCTGCCGATGGCGGTGAGCCTCGGCTTTGCGCTCCAGCTCGTGCTGGAAGGGGAGACGCGGTTCTATCGCACGTCGAAGCCCATTTTCTGGGCCTGCGTCTACTTCGGACAGGCGGCGCTCGACCTGCACCTGCACGGCGGCTACGCCCTGTTCGGCTATATGCGCTATGTCGTGATGTGCTGGATCCTGTACCTGCTGCTCTACCTGATCTATCGCCTGACCATCACCGGCAAGATCCCGGTGTCCTATCCGCTGCTGTTTACGCTGCTGGTGCCGCTGGCAATTCTCATCTATGATCTGGCGATGGCCGGCTGCACGATCGCCGTCTGGTACCGCCTTGTCAAGATCTCCAACATCGCCATGGCCGGCAGCGCCGTCGTCGCCGTGCTCGCGATGCGGCCATTCACGGACGGCGCCTACCACCCGACGTGGGGCGACCGCAAGGATGGCCGTCTCATCCGCACGCTCAGCCCGATGAACATCGTCGCGGGCTACATCATGCCCACGCGCAACGATGCCTGCAACTCCATCCAGACAACGTTCGAAATTTCGAAGGTCGAGCGCTACATCCGCCAGAAGCGCGCGGAAGGCATGGAGTCCTTCGGCCTGACGCATGTGCTGCTTGCGGCCTATGTCCGCTGCATCGCAAAGTACCCCGGCGTGAACCGCTTCTTCTCCGGCCAGCGCGTCTACCAGCGCGATGACGACGTCCAGTTCACCATGACCATCAAGAAGGACATGCGCACGGACGGCGAGGAGACGACCATCAAGCTCCACCTCAAGCCGACGGACACGACGAAGGAGGTCTATGAGAAGCTGAACGCCCTCATCGACGAGGTCAAAAACACCCCGCTCGACAGCACGTTCGACCATGTCGCGGCTCTGCTGGCCAGTATGCCGCGCCTCCTGCTGAAGTTTGTTGTCTGGTTCCTGAAGACGCTGGACTACTTCGGCCTGCTGCCGACGTTCCTGACGGACCTCAGCCCCTTCCATGGCACGGTCATCTTCACGTCCATGGGCTCGCTTGGCATCCCGCCTATCGTCCACCACCTCTATAACTTCGGCAACCTTCCTGTCTTCGTCGCCTTTGGCCGTAAGTACCGCAAGGTCGAGCTCGACCTGCAGGGCAAGCCCGTGACGCGCCGCTATGTCGACTTCGTCATGAACACGGACGAGCGCATCGTCGACGGCTTCTATTACGCGACGGTCATGAAGTACTTCGAAAAGCTCCTGCGCGAGCCGGAGCAGCTCGATCTTTCGCCCGAGGAAGTCATCCGCGATATTCCCTGATCCCAAATATCCGAAGCTCCTGCGTGTGCACTGCATGCGCAGGAGCTTTTTGCGTCTCCGTGTCGCGGACAGCCGTCTGCATGCGGCTGAAATGAGAGACGAAATGTAAAACGAATATACGCGGGTCTGAAAGAATATTTGTGAAAGAAAATAGAGCGAACAGCACACCAGAAGGGAATGAATTGTGATTAGCTGGCAAATAAGGACATTTAATATGGATATTCCACGACAGAAAAACAGAAAGTCAGGCAAATTTTTCCTTGCATTTCCATACAGCATGTGGTATAAATAAAGTCGCAGTTTACAACGCGTTAGCGGAGCAAAGCGCTAACGAGCCAAAAAGGAAAGGATGGGATATGCAATGCGCAAAAAACTGACTGCGCTGCTGCTGGCCTGCCTGCTGCTGGTCTGCCTGGTCCTGCCGGTGTCCGCTGCGGACGCCCCGGCGCTCTATGGCACGGCCAATGCCGCGGACGGCACGGTCACAGTCACACTCAGTCTTCGCGGCGGCAGCGCCGTGCGCAGCGGAGCCTTCACGCTCAGCTACGACAGCTCGCTGACGCTCAGCAAGACCGAAAAGGGTCTGCCGCTTGCAGTGGCAAACACAAAGGAGAAGGGAAAGGTCGTCTGCAATTGGGTCGGCGGCGCAGCCGAGGCCGATCAGGCCGTGCTGACGCTGACGTTCACGAACGCAGCGACGAAGAGCTATACCTTCAAGGTGTCCGGCGCCAAGGTGACGGACAAGAACTATGAGACGACGAAGATCGCTGACTTCCCGATCGGGATCTATGTGGCCTGCAACGGTAAGAACTGCCCGTCCAAGAGCTACAAGGACGTCGATCAGACGCAGTGGTATCACAATGCTGTGGACTATGTCCTCGGCAATGACCTGATGAAGGGCACGGGCAAGACGACGTTCTCCCCGGATGCCACTCTGACGCGCGGCATGGTCGTCACGGTCCTCGGCCGCGCCGCCGGTGTGAAGACGTCCGACTATACCGGAACGAGCTTCTCCGATGTCAAGGCCGGCAGCTGGTATGCGCCCTATGTGCAGTGGGCCAGCAAGCAGGGCCTCGTCAAGGGCTATGAAGACGGCACGTTCAAGCCGGAGCAGAATGTGACCCGCGAGGAGATGGTCACCATGCTGTTCCGCTGCTGGCAGAGCGAGGGCAACACCTGGAAGACGGATGTCGCCGCACTCAATGCATACAAGGATTCCGCAAAGGTCTCGAGCTGGGCGCTTCCCGCCATGCGCTGGGCTGCTGCTAACGGCGTCGTCAACGGCGTCGGCGACAGCATGCTGGAGCCGCAGGGCCAGGCAACGCGCGCACAGTTTGCGAAGATCATCATGGTCTACCTTGAGAATCTCGCATGAAAGGAGCGCAGGATAGAAGAATGAAGCACTGGAATCTGAAACGGGTCCTTTCGCTGCTGCTGGTCGTGTGCATGGTCACCGGCCTGCTGTCCGGCGTCTCCGCCATGGCGGAGGATCAGACCGCGAATTATCATGAGATCTCCACCGACGGCCTGAAGCTTGCAACGGAAGACAATGCCGCTGCGGACGAGACCGAAACGGAAGAGGCTCCCTATGCCGACACCGATGTCGTGCGTGTGTTCGTCGTGCTGGAGGACAAGCCCGTCCTGCAGCAGGGCTACGCTACCCGCGGCATCGCCGGCAATGCTGCCGCCATGGCAGCCTCCAAGGCGCTCGAAGCCAAGCAGGCGGCGCTGGCCGCAGAGATCTCTGCGAACGTGCTGTCCGGCGAGACGCTGAACGTTCACTGGAACCTGACGCTGGCCGCCAACGCCATGTCCGTTGACCTGCCCTACGGCAAGATGGACGAGGTCGAAGCGCTGAAGGGCGTTAAGAGCGTCATGCTCGTTCCGCAGTACAGCATCGATCCGCGCGAGCAGGCCGATCTCAACACCATTTCCTCCGGCAATATGATCGGCAGCTACAACGCCTGGCTCGAGGGCTATACCGGTGCGGGCAGCCGCATCGCCATTGTCGATACCGGCCTGGATTCAGACCATCCGTCGTTCAACAGCGCTGCGTTTGATTACAGCCTGCTGGTTACCTCGACGAAGAACGGCAAGCAGATCGCGGATTACAATCTGCTGACCGCCGCGAAGATCAACGAGGTCCTGCCGCAGCTGCATGCCGCAGAGCGCTATAAGGGTCTGACCGGCAATGCTCTGTATGTCAGCAGCAAGATCGCCTTCGGCTTCAACTATATTGACGCCACTCTCGACATCACGCATGACAACGATCAGCAGGGCGACCACGGCACGCACGTTGCCGGTATCGCCACGGCCAACCGCTATGTGGAAAATGCGGACGGCACCTACACCTACGCTGACAACGGCGTCGTCGGCGTTGCGCCCGATGCGCAGGTCGTCGTTATGAAGGTGTTCGGTAAGAACGGCGGCGCCTATGCTGATGACTACATCGCCGCCATCGAGGATGCCATCGTTCTGGACTGCGACAGCGTCAACCTGTCCCTTGGCTCCGCGGCGGTCGGCTTCACGACCCCCGGCGAGGCCTACTTCACCAATGTCATGGATTCTCTGGACGAGACGGATACCGTCGTTTGCATGTCTGCCGGTAACTCCGGAAACTGGGCAGAGGACTCCGTCAACGGCCTGCTGTTTGCCGAGGATTCCAACACCGGCCGCGTCGGCTCCCCCGGCGCCTATGAGAATTCTCTGGCCGTCGCCAGTGCCGACAACATCGCCAACACCGCGGAGTATTTTACGGTCAACGGCGCGAACTACACCTACGCCGACGGCGCAGGCAAGACGTTCACCGGCGGCGCGACCTGCAAGAGCGCAGCCTTTACGACGCTCGATAAGTCCGAGGACAAGAGCGGCACGGAATATGACTTCGTGTTCATCGGCGATCCGACCGACCCGGACGACACCGTGAAGTACGGCGGCGAGAAGTCCGACTTTGCGAACACGGCCGGTAAGATCGTCCTTGTCTCCCGCGGCAACGGCGTTGCCTTCACCGATAAGCAGATCAATGCGGATGCCGCGAAGGCTGCCGCCATTATCGTCTATAACAATGTTGACGGCTTCGATGCCATCTATGCGGCCTGCACGAAGAAGCTCCCGTTCATCACAATCCGCCTCGACCAGATGAAGGCGATCCTCGCCTCGGCCACGCAGGACGAGAACGGCGTCTGGGGCGGCAAGCTGACCGTCCACGGCAGCGGCGTCTACACCGACATGAACGCCACCGGCGGCGTTATCACCATGAGCTCCTTCAGCTCCTGGGGCGTACCCGGCGATCTGTCTCTGAAGCCCGAGATCACCGCCCCCGGCGGCAACATCTATTCCACGCGCACGGACGGCACCTACGGCCTGATGAGCGGCACGTCCATGGCGTCCCCGTCTGCTGCCGGTCAGGCAGCCGTTGTCGCGCAGTACATCCGGGAGAACGGCCTTGCGGAAAAGGCCGGCCTGACGGCCCGCGCTCTGGCGCAGAGCCTGATGATGGGCACGGCCGTTCCCATCATGGACCCGGATTCCGACGTGGAGTACTCCCCGAGAAGACAGGGCTCCGGCCTTGGCAACGTGGAGAACGCCGTGAACAGCCCCGCCTATGTGACCATTGACGGCAATGACGACGGCAAGGTCAAGGTGGAGTTCGGCGACGATCCCGCCCGCACCGGTACCTACAGCTTCTCGTTCCATGTCAACAACCTGACGGACAAGTCCGTCTCCTACAGGCTCAGCGCCAGTGTGCTTGCGCCGGAAACAGTCACGGATGAAGAGTCCGGCACGAAGTTCATCGCCATGAACGATGTTGCAGTCGGCGCAAATGCGGTCTTCACGACCGATGCGGCGGGCTACGACCTCAACGGAGACGGCAAGCTCGACGACGGCGACGTCATGGCGATCCTGAACCATGCCGCCGGACTGGAGCTGCTTGCAGACGCTTCTCTGGCCGACCTGAACGGCGACGGCACTGCCGACGAGGTCGATGCGCAGATCCTTAACGACATTCTCGAGGGCGGCTCCTATGAGGGCAAGACGCTTGAGAGCCTGCAGAGCAACGACGTCGTGACCGTCCCGGCCAACGGCAGTGTGCAGGTCCATGCGACCCTGAGCCTGAACGAGGAAGGCAAGCAGTATATGGAGGAGAACTTCTCCAACGGCAACTACCTCGAGGGTTATGTCTACCTGAATGCCGAGACCGATGCCGAGGGCAAGCTTGGCGTCAGCCAGTCCATCCCGTTCCTGGCCTTCTGGGGCAACTGGACGGATTCCTCCATGTTCGATACCAGCGTCTATGCCGAGGATCGCTTCAACGAGATGCCGCACAAGTACCTGAATATCGCGCGGGAGAACTACTACAATGTGAAGAAGGCGGGCAGCGGCAACACCTTCATCCTCGGCGTGAACCTCTACGCCAACGATGATGCGTTCCTTGCTGACCGCACGGCTGTCCGAGCGGGCGATACGCTCATGACCATAAACTACAACCTGATCCGCAATGCGCAGGACGTCAGCTACGTCATCCGCAATGCAGAGACCGGCGAGGTTTATTTCAGCAAGGACTACGGCAAGCAGTCCGGCGCCTTCTACTATACGAATAACGGCTCCTGGGCCTACACCTCGACGACGAAGGGCATCAGCTGGCGCTTCACCGACAACGAGGGCAATGCGCTCCCGAACAACACGAAGCTCGAGCTCGTCCTGACTGCCGTACCGGAGTACTACACCGCCGACGAGAACGGCAATTATACCGGCCTCGGCAAGGGTGCAGCGTGGGAGACGCTCGTTACCGTCGATAACGAGGCACCGGCCGTCACCCAGATGTTCTTCTCCAGCGATCCTGCGGGCCGCAAGCTCATCAACATCGCGGCGCAGGATAACCAGTATATCTCTGCCATCCAGTTCCTCACGACGGACGGCAAGCTTATCGGAACGCTCTCTCCGAACCAGCAGACGGCAAACGAGGCACTGAGCCTTTCGGTCAACGCTGCTTCCATGAAGCAGGACAAGGTCGTTGTTGTGGTCGTGGACTATGCGGGCAACGCAAGAGCCTATGAGCTCGAGCTTGGCCTCGGCGGCGACGACGGCGACGAAGAGCCCGCAGTGGAGCTCAATGGCTTCTTCGCCTTCAACTCGACGAACAACACCTGGGCGCGCTTTGAGCCGGATACGGCCAAGACCCCGGAGACTGCAGCAGAGGCCGATGTCCAGTTCGCTTCTGCGGAGTATGTCAACGGCTACACCGTGGCCTGCACGACGGATGGCTACCTGTACGTTATGCAGCACGGCAAGTTCGAGCCGACGCCCGTGTGTTACCTGAACGCCATTCTGATCGACATGGCTTATAACAAGGCCGACGGCAAGCTGTACGCCATGGCGGCTCTCAATGACGAGAACGGCGAGCCGCAGTACGGCAAGCTCGTCACCGTCGACATGTTTACCGGCGAGCTGACCGAGGTCGGCTCGATCACGAGCGACATGATGCCCTCGTCCCGCGACGGCGAAGTGCCGCAGGTGCTGGCCATCAGCGACGACGGTACGTTCTATGTCATCAACGCCTCCACGCGCAACACCTACCTCTACAGCTTCCGTCTGACTGAGGACGGCAAGATCGGCGAGCTGACGAACGTCGGCAAGACCGGCTTCAAGGCAAACTATCTGCAGTCCATGGCCTTTGACCACTCTACCGGCGAGCTCTACTGGGCACAGTTCGTGCGAGCCTCCAGTTGGGCACGTCCGACCTACAAGCTCGTGAAGCTTGACCTCACGACCGGTGCCGGCACGGCACTCTCCGATCTGCCCGGCGAAATGACCGGCCTGTATATCGTTCGCGGCCAGGGCGGCTCCACCGGCAAGACCGACAAGCCTGAGAAGGTCCAGCTCACCACGACGAGCGCCACGCTCTACAGCGGCAACAAGACCGCCCTCGAGGCCTTCGTGACCCCGTGGAACCTGACCGACCGCTCCATCGTCTGGTCCTCCTCCGATGAGAAGATCGCCACAGTCGATGCAAACGGCGTTGTCACCGCAGTCAGCGAGGGCACGGCAGTCATCACCGCCGCCTCTAAGCTCGACGGCACCGTCAAGGCCGAGTGCACCATCACGGTCATGCAGAACAACACGACGCTGACCGGCATCGTTCACAATGCAGACGGCCAGAGCTTTGTTGCCGACATCGATGTCGACTCTGCAAACTACAAGTACCTCACCGGTGCACTGGAGCAGGATTACTATTCCGTCGTTCAGACGGGCGATATGCTGCTGGCCTCCGGCGACGGCAACCTCTACAGCCTTGATGCCGAAAACGGTTACGCAGCCAAGGAGCTGTGCTATACCGGCGACCTGTTTATGTCCGATATGGCCTACAGCCCGAACCTTGACCTCACGCTCGGCACCTATGGTTACTACCTGATACTCGTCGATCCGACCACCGAGAACGGCTACCGCGGCCTATGGAATCTGCAGGGTGCGTTCACCGCCATTGCGGGCATTGCCTATGCGGGCTATGACAGCACCTACAACTACTTCTATATGCTGTCTGCCTCCGGCACGATCCACCTCATCGGCATCGCTCCGAACGGTGACGGCTACACGCTGAGCCTCCTGCACACCATCGTAACGGACAAGTCCCTTGCTATTACGGGCCAGCATATGCATCAGTCCCTGTACTATGATATGAAGACCGGCTGGATCTACTGGGCACGCTTCAACGGCGAGGACTCCTCCAGCATCATCGCGATCAACGAGGAGACCGAGGAGGTCGTCCTCCGCGGCACGTTCGACGAGGCTGCATGGCCCGTTGTCGGCCTGTTCGCTTCCAAGAGCGGCGCGATGGATCTCGACCGCACCGGCGATTTCAACTTCAGCGAGACCTGCACGCTGGCCCAGACCGAGCTGAGCAGTCAGGACGCCGTGGCGCTCCCCGCCGGGAGCCTCCCCACGCTGGAGCATTAAGCTCAGAATAGGAGGAAACCATGAATCAACTGATGAAACGGGTGCTGTCCGTCCTGCTGGTCGTGTGCCTCCTGTGTTCCGCGCTCCCCTCTGCCTTCGCGGCAGAGGGCGGCGGGTTCACGGACGTCTCAAAGGACCACTGGGCGTATGACGCCATCACGGAAGCCGTTGCCGCCGGCTACTTCAAGGGCGTGAGCGACACGGCGTTTGATCCCGAGGGCACGCTGACCCGTGCCATGCTTGTGACCGTTCTGGCGCGCGCCGCCGGTGCGGAAACGGACGACAATGCCTCTACCGGCTTCTCCGATGTGGCAGTGGGCACCTGGTACACGGGCGCTGTCGCATGGGCCGCCGAGAACGGCGTTGTGACCGGCGACGGCGACGGCACGTTTGCCCCGGACCGCGCGGCCACCCGGCAGGAGACTGCCACCATCTTCCTGCGGCTGCTGAAGCTGCTGAACAAGACCCTCCCCGAGATCGAGGAGGTTAAGACCTTCACCGATGCAGCTGACATCGCCGCCTGGGCGGAAGAGGCTGTGGAGACCATGCAGACGGCAGGTGTCCTGACCGGCTATCCGGACGGCAGCTTCCTGCCGCAGAACCCTCTGACCCGCGCTGAGGCCGCTACGCTCCTGTGCCGCTTCCTGAAGGCTGCGGAGGATAAGACCGAGCCCACGGAGCCGACGGAGACCGAACCGACGGAGCCAGAGCCCACTGAGCCCGAGCCCACCGAGCCCGAGCCCACCGAGCCGAAGGAGCCGATCCACGTCACCTTCGTCTCCGAGCACAGCGCGGCCTATGTCGAAGGCAAGGCCGTCACGGAGCTGACGCTCCCGGCGAATGTGAACTTTGTCGAGTTTATCGCCCGCGCTGACGAAGGCTATGAGGTCTATGACGTCTCCGCAACGAGCGGCCGTCTGGCGAGCCACGGCAGCAACTACATCCTGGCCGGTCTGACCGAGGACGTCACCGTCACACTGTCTGACGGCCTGATCCAGCATACCGTCACGTTCAATGCCGTCAACGGCACGACACCGGTGCAGGTCAAGGTCCAGCACGGCAGCACGGTCGAAAAGCCCGCCGATCCCGTCAAGACTGACGATACCTTCCTCGGCTGGCACACCGCCAGCGGCGCGGAATGGGATTTCGCGACTCCGGTCACGAACAACCTGACGCTCTTTGCCTATTGGCTCAACGACACCTATGTCGGCGCGACGGTCTATCTGGACGGTGTCAAGGGCAGCGACTCCAACGACGGCCTGTCGGAGGAGACCCCGGTCCGCACGTTTGCTGCGGCTGCGGCTCTCATCTCTCCGAAGGTCACCGATGGTGTCATCTGGGTCACGCATACCGTGACCGTGCTCGATGAGCAGACGTGGGACCTCAAGGGCCGCGACTGCATCGTCAAGCGCGCTCCGTCCTGCACGGGCAACATGATCGCCGTGGACGGCGGCAGCCTGACGCTGTCGAACATCACGATCGACGGCAATGCCGAGGTCTTCTCCGGACTGTCCGCTTCCGCTCCCGCGAGCAACACCATCTATCTGCTGAACTATGCGACGATGACGATGAACAACGCCGTTGTCACGAATTGCTTCGGCGCACAGGGTGGTGCATTCTATGTGGAAGACTCCACCCTGGTCCTGAACAGCGGCAAGATCTCGAGCAACACGTCCAAGTTCACCGGCGGCGCGATCTACCTCAAGTCCAACACGAAGGACGATAAGACCGTCTTCACGATGAATGGCGGCGAGCTGTCCGATAACGTGGGCGGCTCCGTTGCGGGCGTCATCAACGTTATGGGCAGCCATCCTGTGGAAGTGAACCTGCTCGGCGGCGCGGTTGTGAACAACTCCATGTCGACGACGGGCGCGAACATCGCCTGCATCTCTGCCACGAATGACGGCTCTACCGTCGTGCTCGGCGCTGTGAAGTTTGCCGGCAACACGAACAAGAACGGCGAGACGATCAACGCGCTGACCCTTTCGACCCACAACGTTACCCTCATTCCGACGGAGGATACCGATTTCCAGGACCCGATTTACATCAACAACGCCTATGGGTCCTCCAAGGACGTCGCGATTCGCGTGCCGGAGGGCCTGACCAAGCTGAAGGGCAAGCTCCCCATCCTGCTGGCCAAGGAATTCGTCGGCGCAGCCACCATCTCCGGTGGAACGGGCGAGGGCGCTCATGCCCTGCAGCCGAGCGATATGGAGAAGGTACATGTTGTCAACGGCATCGACGGCGCTTATTACCTCGAGGTCAATGAGAACAACACGGCGGTCTTTGCCGAGGTCAAGACGAACGACATCGTCGTCTACCTCAGCGGCAACGGCAATGACACGAACGACGGCCTGACCGTTAAGACGCCGGTCAAGACATTCGAGAAGGCCAAGGAGATCCTGAAGGCCCGTGTCGATGCCATGGAAACCATCCCCGATGATGCGAACTTCGTCATTTCACTGGTCTACCGCATCCAGATCAAGGAAGACTGTTCGCTGAACTTCAACGAATTCGGCGAGAATGCCAAGCGCTGCATGGTCCGCCGTGATGCTACGAACACCTCCGGCTATATGTTTGACATCAAGGAAGCGAACGTCACCATCGAGAACTTCCGCGTGGACGGCAACAGCAAGTATCTGAAGAGCGGTGTCAATGCCTCCTTCAGTATCGGCTCCGGCGCACAGGTCACTGTGAACGACGGCTTTGAGATCGCCAACATGATCTTCGGCGCAGGCGGCGGAGTGTTCAATCTCGGCGCAAGCAAGACGGAGACCCTGCTGACCATCAACGGCGGCTGGTTCCATGACCTGACCGGCTACAACGGCCTGATCGTCTATGGAAACTGCATGTCTCTGAGCACCTATGTGCCTGCGCGCTGCGTTGTGAACGACTGCCTTGTTGAAAATGTCACCGGTTCCTATGGCCTGCTGCATGCCATGAAGTTCGTGACCATCGAGATCAATGGCGGCAGGTTCCGCAATATCACGATGAAGAACGACATCGGCTATCTCGCGGCTGTCAACGGCGACGCCACGGCGAGCATCGTCCTGAATCCCACGCCCGCAGGCCAGACCGCGGAGCTGAACGGCGATATCTACCTGCTCAACTCCAAGAGCGATGAAGACGGCAATCTCAGCAAGACCTCCGACGGCTATGTGACCATCGGCGGTGCGCTCGACCACGACGTTGTGATCACCGGTAACCTCATGATGTGGGGCACCGTGATCGCCGCCGGTACGGACGACTACAAGCTGACGCAGGCCGATCTGGCCCGCATCAGCACGGACACCGGCGATGCCCTTGTCCTGAAGGAAAAGACGAACACCATCGAGATCGCTAGGACCCGCTGATGTCCCGCACATAAGAAAATGGCTGCCCGGCGCGAAAGCGCCGGGCAGTTTTTCGTGACCGGGATAGCGCCTTGCAGGGGCGAGGCATGCCTCGCCCGGCGACGCACTTGCAGCCCGTACAAACCGCCGTCAAAATGGTTAACGCCTCCGAATTGTCATTGCGAGGCCCCGAAGGGGCCGTGGCAATCTCGCAGTACACGGACGGATAACGGGAGAACCGTCGGCGAAATCGCAGCTGCCTGCCCGAGATTGCCGCGGGATCAACGCCGGTGTATTTTGTCAGTCTCCATGGCGCTCAGGGAGCGCCGCTGCAGACACAATTGTTGCACGCTGTTTTAATGACGGCCTGTACGAACTGTAAGTGCCTTCCCGAGATTGCCACGTCGCTTCGCTCCTCGCAATGACAAATCGGGAGCGTTTGCTTTTTTCATGTTCCCTGTACCGATCGGCAGGTGCCTCACGGGACGTCGAGGACGCCGCTCCCCTACAATGCCTCAGCACACAAAAAGCGGCGCATCCGGTTCGGGATGCGCCGCATGGGAGACGATATTCAGGAAAGGTCCTTGCCGAGGTCGCAGGTATACAGCCAGCGGATGGCATCACCGTCCTGTACGGTACAGTCCGATGCGCCGTAGTTCGGGAAAACGCCGTTCACGGCAAACATCCAGCCGGAGCGCGCGCCGCAGTCCTTCTCGTAGAGGTTGCCGAGGCCCTCAATGTAGGTGGTCTGGTACAGGGGCGAGACGGAATACTCCATCTGGATATTGTAGTCGCTCACCACGCGCTGCAGGACGGAAAACACGGTGTCGCCCTCCTGCAGCTCGACCGTCACGGTACCGAGGATGATACCGTTCGACGGGACGATGGAACGCTTGGCCTCCGCGAGCTTGTCCCAGTTGTCCAGGACCGTCGTGCAGGAGATGGAGACCGTGCACGAGGGAGCGGCAGGCTCCGTTACGGGCGGCTCCGTCGGGGCCTCCGTGGCAGGCTGCGTCGCGGCGGTCGGGGCTTCTGTGGCCTTTGTGGCCTCCGTAGACGCTTCGGTCGGAGCTTCTGTGGCTTCCGTCGGGGCGGCTGTGGGCTCCTCTGTGGGAGCGGCTGTCTCGGGCGGCTCCATGACGTCCCCCAGCGTCTCCGTGGCCAGCTGCAGCCCCTCCGTGCCGCCGGTGGGCTGCGTGTCCCCGCCGCCGCCCTGCAGTACAAAGACGAGCGTCAGAACGGCTGTCAGAACGACGCACACCAGCGCGATGAGCTGCCAGCGCTTCCAGGAATGAAACAGCTTCATGGCAGGACCCTCACTGCAGGTAGCGCGTCAGCATGGCCGCTGCCTGCGCTCGCGTTGCCGTGCCGCCGGGGGCCAGTCTGCCGTCCATGCCGTTCAGAATGCCGCGCTCCACGGCCCACGCCAGCGCCGTGCTCGCCCAGTCGGAGCACGTCCCGGCATCCGGGAAGGCCGCAAGGCTCTGCGTGCTCCCGGGGCTGCCGGAGGCGCGCCAGAGCATAACGGCGAGCTGCTCGCGCGTGATGCTGTCCATCGGCGCAAAGCGGTTTTCGCCCACGCCCTGCACAATGCCGCTCTGCTGCGCCCACGAAACGGCCGTGGAGTACCACTGCCCGGCCGGGACGTCGGAAAAGCTGCCGCCGTCTGCTGCGGGGCTGCCGGAAGCGCGCCAGAGGATCGTGGCGAGCATGGCACGGTTCAGCGTTCCCTCGGGATCGAAGCAGTCGTTGCCGACGCCATTCATGAGGCCCTGCTCCGTCACCGCGCAGACATAGGGCTGCGCCCAGTGGCGGGCCGTGTCGCGGTAACGGACGCAGGTATGTGTGCCGTAGGTCGTGTCCGTCATGGTGTACAGGGCGGGCTGGCCTGCGAGGAAGCGCTCATAGGCCGCGAGGGCGTAGCCCGCCTGCTCTGTGGCCATGTAGTTTGCCGTGCGGTTCGTGTGGCCGAAGGCAAGGCCGGTTTCCGTCTGCACGCGGAAGCTCATCAGCGCGCTGACGAGCCACGCGCCGTTCGCACGGACAAAGCGGCTGTCCTTCGCCGGGTCGATGCCGAGGGCACACAGCGCCACTAGGACCTGCGAGATCGATTCCGAGGACGAGGCGCCCCACGCGTCAAAGCTGCCGTCGTCCTTCTGCATGCCGCTGAGCACGTTCAGGGCGCGGTCAATGGCCGCAGAGACGTTTGCCTGCGTGCGGTAGGGCGCGAGGGCTTGCAGCACCATGGCGGTCTGGTCGGGGTCGGCCGCCTTGCCGGAATAGTCCCAGCCGCCGCCCGGCAGCTCCTGCGCCAGCAGGTAGGCCACGAGGCGCGCGCGGGAGCTCGTGCCGGAGGCTGCGAAGCCGTAGGACACGGAGTCCATGGCGATGAGGGCAAAGGCCGCGCCGTTCACGCCCTGCCAGACGGTCTGGTCGTAGTTTGCAAGCGGGGCCGTCAGGTCATAGCCCGCAAAGTCGCGGGCGTTCTCGCCGCAGGCCGTCAGGGCGAGGATCGTGCGGGAATACTGCGTGTAATAGGATTTGTCCAGCACGCCGCCGCAGGCACGGAGCTTTTCCGCCAGAGAAGCGAGATAGTCCTGCCGCATGGCGTCCGTCAGATTGCCGCTGCGGGCCAGCTGCAGGATGGACCAATCGCTGTAGGTCCCGGCGGCCTGCATCGCAGCGGTGCAGTAGGCGGAGACGCCGTCCACGGCCTCGGCGACCGTCATGGGAAGGGCCGTGGGCTCCGCCGCCGCAGCGGGGAGCACCAGGCAGGCCAGCATGGCCAGAAGAACCAGCCCGGAGATCAGTTTTTTCATCATGGCTTTTTCCTCCAAGATCCAGAATTTACGCGCCGAGCCAGACCCACAGGATCTTGGCGATCTGGGCGCGGGTCGCGCCGTCGCGCGGACGGAGCCACAGCGTGCCGTCCGAGGCGGGGTCGCCCGAGATCAGGCCGCGGCTGACGGCCCACTGCATGGCCTCAACGGCATAGCCGGAGACCGCGTCCGCATCCGGGAAGGAGGAGAGCCGGTCTTCCGTAACGGCCTCGCCGTTGTAGCGGTAGAGAATGGCTGCGATCTGCTCGCGGGTGATGGCGTCCTCCGGGGCGAACGTCGCGGCGGACGTGCCCTTGACGACGCCGTTGGCGGCTGCCCAGATGACAGCCTTCGCATACCACGCCTGCGGCGCGACGTCCGCAAACGGATTCGCCAGGCCAGTCACGTCCGGGGAACCGGCGTGGCGGTAGAGAATGGTCACGAGCTGTGCGCGCGTCAGCGTGCCGTTCGGCTCGAATGTCGTGGCGCTCATGCCGTTCATCATGCCCGTTTCCAGCATATAGTCGACCGGCTCATGATACCACTGCGTGACATCGAGGTCAGAGAATGCTGCGGACGGACAGACCTTATTCTGCGGCTGCGTTGTATAGCGGGTCGTCTCGCCGTCCTGCCACGAATAGAGTGCATAGAGCGTGACCATGGCGCGGATGGGGGTGTAGGTGTCCGTGTAGACCGTGCTCACCTGCACGGCGTCGGCCACGGGAGCGTCTGTCCAGCCTGCGAAGACATAGTCGTGCGCATTGGCCAGCGGCTTGCCCTCCGGGGCGGTGAGTGCCATCTCTTCGCCGACATAGCCGCGCTGCATCGGCTGGGAAGCCCCCTCCGGCGTGGAGAATATGACGGTCGCGGGGACGCGCTGGCGGAACTCCACCACGAGCGTGCAATCCTTGCGCACGTCGCTGACGGTGAAGACATTGCCGTCCTGCGTGACGGCGGCAGCGCCCTCGGGCTGGAGCGACCAGCCGGAGACGGCGGCATTCTCCGCGGGCTTTGCCTCGAACGTCAGGTCATTCAGCGGCACGACCGTGCCGAGGGCCGTGTTGGCCGAGACGGCCGTAACGGTGAATTTCGCCTTGCCGAAGAGCTGCCAGTCGGAATGGACCTCCTGCAGGGCATCGACCTTGCCCTTGCCGGGGTAGACGTCCAGCGCGGAGGAGACGATGGGGAAGGCGCAGTAGTTCCGGCGTGCGCTTTCAATGGTCAGGTACTCCGAGCAGTAATCCCACTGTCCAATCTCAGTCTTCATCTGCGCAACGGCCTGTGCGACGGTGTCGCCCGCGCGCAGACGGGCAAAGAAGACCTCTTCCCACTTGTAGTCATAGTCGAACGTGACGGCCTGGGAATAGCCGTAGAACACGCTCACGCCCTCGGCGCGCAGCGGGGCGCACAGGCCACCCGTCGCCATGCCGAGGCAGATGGCGCTCCAGATCAGGCTGTCCGGGGCCTTGCGCGTCATGTGGTTGGCAATGCAGGTGCCGTCCACGGCGTAGTATTTTATCGTACCGTAGGAGCCCATGTACTGCGCGTGGTAGGTATTGCCGTCCTTGGCATAGTCCTCCGTCGTCAGGCCGGTGCCGGTCTGCAGCAGGAGGTAGGACGTTGTCGCGCCGGAGACAAGGTCCTCCTCGTTCCACGGGTTCTCATAGTCTGTGGAGCCGTGGCTGTCGAAGATGACAAGACCGCTCGATTCCACGGCGGCAGCAACGGCGTCGATCGTGGCGCGCGTCGTCTTGAGGACCTGCGAGCTGCCGCCCGTGGCGGCGGCCAGCTTCTTTACCTCGTTCTGATACTGCTGCGTGAAGCTGGGGTCCAGACCGTAATACGGCTCGATGAGCGTGATGTCCGCGCTCGTCGTCGTGGATGTCTGCGGCTCGACTGCCTCTGTCTCAACGCTGCTCCCGGCGGCCTTGCGGGCCAGCTCGCGCAGGCGCGGGCTGTAGGCGCACGTCACGCCCGTCGTCGTTTCAAAGCTGAACTGCGCGCCGCGCCACTGCAGCGTGCCGTCCACATAGAGGTCGGAGGCCGTCACGGCCTCCGCCACGGCCTGCGCCGCCGCGAGCGTCCGGTCCGGGCCGTCCTGTGCGGACTGCGTCTGCGCGTCCTGCTCCACGGCGTCCAGCTCGGCCCACAGGGCGTCGATCGGCGCGTAGTCCGCGTCCGTCAGCGTGCGGGCCTTCGGACCGGCTGCAAAGGCGTTTCCGAACAGGGCCGGCAGCAGTGCCAGCACCAGCAGAAGCGCGAAAAATCGTTTCCAGTTCATATGTATCGGTTCCTTTCCTGTGAGTTACTTCTTATTCTACCATAGAGCCCGGCGATTGTCTATGGCAGCACTGCACAATTCAGCGAGAGCATTCGGCGAGAGATTTTTTGTCGAGGCAAGGTTTGAAAAGTGCAGGAATACTTTGTGTATTTCAAACTTTTCGAACCGATGGATCGGCAAAAAATAACCGACGAAGGCCGAAGATGCAATTGCGCGGTGTTGCCCTGCAAATTTTCCTCACAGCACCTGCCCGTTTGCCGCGCCCGTAAAGGCCCCGTGCAGGATGGCAGGCGCACCGCCGACGAACACGGCGTCCATGCCCTCGCTCTCCTGCGCAGGCTGCTCCCAGGTGGCGCGCTCGTGCACGGCGGCGAGGTCGAAAACATTGACATCAGCGTCCATCCCGGCGGCGATGCGTCCCTTGCCCTGTAGGCGTAGAGCCTGCGCCGGAAGGGAGGTCATGCGCTGCACGGCCTCCGGCAGCGTCAGGGCATGCCGCTCGCGGACGAACGTCTCGAGAATGCGGGAGAACGTGCCATAGACGCGCGGGTGGGGCAGGCCCTCCGTGGGGTAGAGCGAGTCGGAGATGACGCTGGCAAACGGCGCGCGCAGAATTCGCTCGATGTCCTCGTCACAGGTGATGAAGTCGATCATCGTCACGTTGCAGGCCTCCTCTGCCAGCACATGGCACAGGCAGTCGACCGGCTCCAGCCCGAGAAGCTCTGCGGCCTGCGCCAGCGTTTTTCCCGTGAGCGGCTGGAATTCCGGCCGGTGCAGCGTCGTCAGGCGGATGTTGTCCCAGCCGACCATCTGCGCGATGTTGTCAAAATCGCGGCCGTGGGCGATGCGCTCACGCAGGATATCCCGCTGGGCTGGGTCACGCAGCCGGGCGACTACGGCATCCGTTCCGCCCGCCAGAAAGTCCTGCGGCAGCAGGTGCAGAAGCTGCGTCGAGCCTGCGCAGTAGGGATAGACGTCGCACGAGACCTCCAGCCCCTCCTCCCGTGCCTGCACCAGAAGCGACAGTGCCTCCGGGATACGGCGGTTCCAGTTGCGCGGCCCCATGGCCTTGAGATGGCTGATGTGCACGGGCGTGCGGAGCAGGCGCGCCGCGCGGAGCATCTCGCGCAGGGCACCGCAGACCATATCGCCCTCCTCGCGCATGTGCACGCAGATGGGAATGCCGCTGCCCTGCAGCGGGGCCAGCGCCCGGAGCAGGCCGTCCGGCGTGTAGAAGCACTCCGGCGCATAGCCGAGGCCGAGCGAGACGCCGAGGGCCCCGTCCGCCAGCGCACGCTCCAGACGGCGGTGCAGCTCCGGCAGGGCCTCGTCCGCATCGCCCGGCGCATAGCCGCAGCAGTCCGCGCGCACCGTCCCGCCGCCGACGAGCATGCCGACGTGCAGCGGCAGCGGCCGGGCGCGCAGTGCGTCCAGATAGGCCGCCATGGACTCCGTGGGGATGGCCGGGTCGATGTCGCCCGTGATCGCCCCGAGATAGCGCCGCAGCTCTGCCCGGTGCGCCGCGCCGAACGGCGCGAGCGACAGGCCGCAGTTTCCGTTGACGATGGCGGTCAGCCCCTGCCGCAGCTCCGCGCGGCCGAAGCCGGGGCGGAAGACGGCGGCATCGCCGTGGCGGTGGATGTCCAGAAAGCCCGGCGTGACGTACCGCCCGGCCGCGTCCAGCGTCTGCGCGGCCTCGCCGCAGGACCCGACAGCCGCGATCTTGCCGCCGCGGATGCCGATATCCGCCCGAAACGGCGCGCCGCCGCTTCCGTCGATGACCGTGCCGCCGCGAATGACCCAATCCAGCATGAAAAACGCCTCCTTTTTGCTCCCATCATAGCACACTTCTGCGGAAAATCAACGCGAACGGTTGATTTTTGTCGAGACGTTGGATATAATAAAGAAAATCCATCTTCGGAGGTAACACCCATGGCTGTTAAAATTGAAAAAGATACCATCATCGGCGATGTGCTCGACCTTGCGCCGGAGACCGCGCCCCTGTTCCAGGCTATCGGCATGCATTGCCTGGGCTGCCCGGCCAGCCGCGGCGAGTCCGTTGAGGAGGCCTGCATGGTCCACGGCGTGGATCCCGATGCCTTCCTCGCACAGGTGAACCACTTCATCGAGGCAGTGGAAGCCAATAAGTGATCCGGCCCGGCCTGCTGCAAGCTTCAGATTGCAGCAGGCCCTTTTTCTTGCAAACGGAGGAGCAGAGATGACACAGAAAGAACGAATGCTCGCCGGACAGCTCTACCTTGTGGATGAGGAGCTGGCGGCCGAGATGCGCCATACCGCCGGCGTGCTCTGGCAGTTCAACAGCGAGCCGGAGCCGGAGGTCCGCGCCGCCCTGCTGCGCGGCCTGCTGGGCGGAACGGGACGCAGCTTCAAGATCGAGCCGCCCTTCCGCTGCGACTACGGCAGCCATATCTATCTGGGCGAAAATTTCTATGCGAATTATGAGCTCATCGTGCTCGACCAGTGCGACGTCCGCTTCGGCGACAACGTCATGCTCGGGCCGCGCGTGAGCCTGTTCAGCGCGGGCCATCCGCTCGATGCGGACATCCGCAATACCGGGCTGGAGTACGGCAAGCCCATCACCGTCGGCAGCAACGTCTGGATAGGCGGCTGCGTGACCGTGAACGGCGGCGTGACCATCGGCGACAATGTCGTCATCGGCTCCGGCTCCGTTGTGACGCATGACATCCCGTCCAACGTCATTGCGGCCGGGAATCCCTGCCGCGTGCTGCGCCCGCTGACGGACGCCGACCGCGCCCACTGGCAGCAGGAGGCCGCGCGCTGGCGCGCGGAATGCGGCCGGTGAGGCTGCCGGTCTCCGCGCGGCTGGACTGCTGTGCCGGGCTTGTGCCGCAGGGCGCGCGCGCTGCGGACATCGGCGCGGACCACGGCTATCTCGGCATTTCGCTGCTGCTGAACGGCCGGGCTGAGTTTGTCCACGCCTCGGAGCTGCGCGAGCAGCCGCTCCGCCGCGCCATGGAAAATGCCCTGCGCTTCGGCGTGGCGGACCGCATGCGCTTTTCCCGCGCCGACGGCCTCGATGCCATCGACCCGGACGAGGTCGATACCATCGTCTGCGCCGGGATGGGCGGCGATCTCATCGCACAGATCCTCGGCCGCTGCCGCTGGGTGCGCGACCCGCGCTATACCTTGATCTTACAGCCGCAGTCCTCCGGCAACGACCTGCGCCGCAAGCTGGCCCGGATGGGCTTTGCCATCGAGCAGGAGCGCCTTGTGCGCGACGGCGGCTTTCTCTATCAGGCCATGGCTGCGCGCTTCGGCAATGCCGCGCCGGTCACGCCGGGGCAGGAGTATGTCTCCGCGGCCCTGCTCTGCTCCGGCGATCCGCTGCTGCCGGATTATTTTGACCGGCTCATCCCGTCGCTGGAGCGCACCGTCGAGGGCCTGCGGCGCGGCAGCGAGCCGGAACGTCTGCAATACTACGAAACTGCGCTGCGGGAGCTGCGCAAAATGAGGGAGCTTTATGACAACGGTTGCTGATATTCTGGATGTGCTCGAGGCCCTTGCGCCTTGCAGCATGAAAATGGACTGGGACAACGTCGGCCTGCTCTGCGGCAGCCGCAAAAAGCAGGTCGAGCAGGTCCTTGTCGCCCTTGACCCGTTCGAGGACGTCTGCGACGAGGCGGTCGAATGGGGCGCGGACGTCATCGTCACACATCACCCGCTCATTTTCCGCCCCGTGGCGAACGTCACGGACGAGACGGGCGTCGGCCGGGTCATCGAACGGCTGTGCTCGGCGGGTATCAGCGCCGTCAACGCGCACACGAACCTCGACTGCGCGCCCGGCGGCGTGAACGACGAGCTGGCCGCCGTGCTGGGCCTGCGCAGCGTCACGGTGCTCAACCCGAGCGGCACGGATGCACAGGGCCGCCCGTGGGGCCTGCTGCGCGGCGGCGAGACCGACGAGCAGCCGCTGGGGGAATTCCTGCAGACGGTCAAGCGGGCCCTCGGCTGCCCCGGCCTGCGCTATGTGGACGGCGGCAAGCCCGTCCGCCGCGTTGCCGTGGGCGGCGGGAGCTGCGCCGACGAGATGCTGGAGGCGGTGGCGGCGGGATGTGACACGTTCGTCACGGCGGACGTGCGCTATAACCAGTTCTGGGACGCGCACGACCTCGGCCTGAACCTCATCGACGCCGGGCATTTCTACACCGAAAATCCCGTGACGCGCGTGCTGGCCGATGCGCTGGCGAAGGCCTTCCCGGATATTTCCGTAAAAATTTCCGAAACCCACACCGACTGCATGAAATATGCTTGATTTTTGGCCTGTGGAATGCTAAAATAATCTAGTTATTTACAGATACCACTCTACGAAGGGAAGAAATATTATGTCTGGACATTCCAAGTGGCATAACATTCAGAAGACGAAGGGCGCGCAGGACGCCAAGCGCGCGGCAGCCTTCACGAAGATCGCAAAGGAAATGTATGTTGCGGTGAAGGAAGGCGGCGGCTCGACCGACCCCAGCTATAACTCCCGTCTCGCCACCGTCATCACGAAGGCCAAGGCTGCGAATATGCCGAACGACAACATCAAGCGCGTGCTCGAGAAGGCCGCGAATGCCGGCTCCGGCGATTCCTACGAATCCATCACCTACGAAGGCTACGGCCCGAGCGGCATCGCCGTGATCGTTGAGACCATGACCGACAGCCGCAACCGCACGGCAGGCAACGTCCGCCACCACTTCGACAAGTACGGCGGCAAGATGGGCGCTGCGGGCTGCGTGTCCTGGAACTTCAGCAAGAAGGGCGTGCTCGTCATCGACAACGAGGACGGCGACTATGAAGAAGACAACGTTATGATGGACGCCATGGACTGCGGTGCGGATGACTTCGAGGCCGAGGGCGACTGCTTCACGATCTACACCGATCCGGACGACTTCAACGCCGTTGCGGACGCGCTGGCCAAGAAGGGCTATACCTTCGTTTCCGCGCAGATCGAGATGGTCCCGGGTGAGTATAAGAAGCTCGACAACCCCGACGACATCACGAATATGGAAAAAATGCTCGACATCTTCGAGGACGACGACGACGTCCAGAATGTCTGGCATAACTGGGACCGCGACTGATCCCGGAATCAGCAAAAGCCGCGCGGCAGGACCGACCTGCCGCGCGGCTTCTTTATGGTAGGGGCGGGGCATGCCCCGCCCGGCGGCGTACTTGCAGCCCGTACTGGCCGCCATTAAAACGGTACCGGCCAATGTAGGGGAGCGGCATGCCGCTCCCGGCTCTGCACCTGCAGTTCGTACAAGCTAGGGAACCTCTGAATAAATCGGCTGCGGCGCTCAGCGGGTCTTTCGCCCCAACTTAT
>OLFX01000307.1_pt1 | contig 81483 bp, 78 predicted proteins | sample 1605091 | NCBI WGS metagenome assembly OLFX01 (sample SAMEA3888906, study PRJEB22519) | human gut metagenome | biome: human gut; feature: human-associated habitat; material: faeces | place: Denmark | collected 2012 | reverse complement strand
CGTCAGGGTGTCCTTTCACGTTCAATCCCCCGCCGCAGCGGCAGAATTGCAAAATCATGCTGCAAGATTTGATTTTGCAATTCGGAAAGCAGCTTGGCGAAAAGGCCCGAAGGGACTTTCTTTGACAAGCTGAAAAGAGCCGCCCTCGGTGGGCGGCTCTTTGGATAGATCGGGGATCAGAACTCTGCGGGGTTCTTTGCGGCGGCCTCTGTCTCGGCGGCAGCGGCGGCCTTGGACTTGCGGACGGCATCGCGGATGAAGAAGACGGCCTCCAGAATGCTGAAGACAAAGGCGATGCCAAGGTCCTTCAGAACGCTGGTTCGGATTTCCGCCTCCGTCAGGAAATCGGGAACGGATGCCAGGGCATCGCGGAACGCGATATCGTAGGTTTCCTTGAACGCATCAAAGATCTCCTTTGCCAGACCGAAATATTCGGCGGCGACGATCATCAGCATGGTGAACACGACGGCGAGGATCGCGCCGTGTACGGTGTTCTTCCGGCCGGAAAACAGGCCATAGCCGAAGTAACCGGCGGCCATGCCGACCAGCGCGCTGATCCACGCGATATAGCCGAGCTGCAGCAAGCCGAAATGGACCAGGCCACCGGCGGCGGAGAAGAGCAGCGCGCCGAGCACACCGAGGGCGATGTTTTCGCGGCGCTTCACCGGAAGCTCCGCAGGGTTGACATAGGGTTCTGTCATGGGAGGTACCTCTCTTTCTTTTCTGTAAGCCCATTCTACCATGCCGGGCAGGAGAAAGCAAGAAGTAGTTATTCCTCCGTCGGCACGATGGAGCAGCCGTCCGTGATGCCATAGGTGGCGAGCAGGCGCTTTGTGCCCTTGTCCGTCACCGGGCGAAGCAGGCGCAGGTGCTTTGCGCCCCCGGCACGCAGCGGGCAGATCGCCTCGCCCAGAAGCTGCGCCGCCAGCCCGCAGCCGCGGTGCTCCGGCAGCAGGGCAAGATGCAGCAGCGCGCCCTCATCGCCGTCCAGGCGGCGCGTGGCGACCATCCCGGCGGGGGTATCGCGCAGCATGGCAATGCGAACGCAGTCGCCCGGCTCCGTCTGCGGGCAGCCAAGCGCGGCCAGCAGGGGAGCATCCTCCGGGGCGGCGTCGCGATACCACATGTTGAAATCCAGATAGCGGCTGCCGCGCCACCAGTTCTGGCGGCCGAGCGTCGAGAGCTCCGGCGTCAGGTGCGTAGCGTCGTTCAGCGAGATCAGCTCATAGCTGCCGTTTTCCCAGTGCAGCTCCGTGACGGCCGTGTTTTCACTGTGGCTGACGCCTTCGTCCTGCCCGGGGAAGAACAGCTCTATCAGCGCGCCGCGCAGGACCATGCCGTGAGAGAAAATGGCGATGGACTGCCCTTCGTGACGGCGGACGACGTCGTCCAGCCCGGCAAGGAAGCGGTGTGCATATTGCAGGAAGCACTCCGCGCCCTCCACATACCAATGGTAGGAATCGTGAGAGAAGGCGTGCAGCTGCGCGGGATAACGTCGCTCCAACTCGCCAAACGGCGTGTCCTCCCACGGGCCGAGGCCGACCTCGCGGAAGCGCGCGTCGCGGTGGAGCGGCAGGCCCTTCTGCCGGTAGATGGCCGTCGCCGTCAGGCAGGTGCGCTTCAGATCGCTGGCATAGACCGCGTCGACGGGGATGCCTGCAAAGCGCTGCGCCAGCGCCGCGATCTGGCGGCGGCCGTTCGGCGTCACGCAGGAATCATATTGGCCGTGGATGCGGCGGAAGACATTGCCCTCCGCCTCCGCGTGCCGGATCAGGTAGATTGTTGTCATAGTCCGTTCCTCTCTGTGCATGGGATTTTCCTTCAGTATAGCACAGCAATTCAAAAATGAAAAGTGACAGACGGTCAAAAAACTGCCGGCCAAAAGCTTCGGAGGGGAAGAAAAGCAGGAATGGAAACCGTCAGGGCCTCCCTTCTCGTTCCATCACTCCCCGCAGCGGGAAAAATTGCAAGATAATATTTCAAAATTTCATTTTTGCAATTTCGAAAGCAGCTTGGCAAAAAGCTGAAGTGTTTTTTTGCGCAGGCGCGGGCATGCTAACCGTGCAGAAAAGCGTGAAGGGAGGAAGAACGATGCAGGTACGATCCTTTTTGCTGACGCTCGGCCTCGGTATGGCCGCAGGCGGCACGGTAGCGCTGATGCTGCCGCGGCAGTCCGGCGTGCGCCGGGAGGCGCAGAAGGCCGCCGATGCCGTGGAGCAGACCATCACGGATGCGGTGCAGAAACTGAAGCCCTGACGGCCCGATGCTGCGGAGGACCTCCGCAGCATTTTTTATCGCGGCGTGCAGCAGGACTTGCGGGAACGGAAAAACCATGCTATAATTATGGCAGAATCTCTGCAAAAAAGACCTGCGGCCAATTTTAGGCAGCAGGTCTGCAGCTTATCCCAAAGGTCCTTTCGGACTTTTTCGCCAAGCCGTTTGCAAAAGTGTAAAATCGAATTATTATTTTGCATTTTTTTGCCGCTGCGGGGAGTGAAGGAACGCGAAAGGACACCCTGACGGTTTCCGTTCATTCTTTCCTTCCCCCGATTTCCGGTCCTCAAGCATGATTGCGGCACAGAGCGTCTGTGCCTAAGTAAAATTTCAGAAAAGAAAAGGAGACGAAGATGAAGCATTCGCTGACCTCCGGCTCGATCTGGCGCGGCATGCTGTTTTTTGCCCTGCCTATCCTGCTCGGAAACATTTTCCAACAGCTCTACAACACAGCTGACGCCTTTATCGTCGGCCGCTTCCTGGATAAGAACGCCTATGCTGCCGTCAGCTCCTCCGGCAGTCTGATCTTCCTGCTCGTCGGCTTTTTCAACGGCATCGCCGTCGGCGCGGGCGTCGTCATCGCGCGCTACTACGGCGCGAAGGACAACGAGAAACTCCAGACGGCCGTCCATACGACGCTGGCCTTCGGCCTGACGGCGGGCATCGTGCTGACGGTGCTCGGCATGACGCTCACGCCGCAGCTGCTGCGCCTCATGAAGACGGATGCGGACGTGCTGCCGAACTCCATCGACTATTTCCGGATGTATTTTGCGGGCTCCATAGCCATCGTCATGTATAACCTCTGCGTCGGCATCCTGCAGGCCGTGGGAGACAGCCGCCACCCGCTGTATTACCTGATCCTGTCGTCGCTTGTGAACATCGCGCTCGACCTGCTGTTTGTCGGTGTGTTCCATTGGGGGGTCTGGTCTGCCGCACTGGCCACGAGTATTTCGCAGTTCGTGAGCCTCGGCCTGTGCATCTTCCGCCTGTGCCACTATGACACGGTCTACCGTGTGTGCCTGCGCAAAATTCGCTTCCATCTGCCTATGCTCAAGCAGGTTATCCACTTTGGCCTGCCCTCCGGCGTGCAGAATTCCATCATCGCCTTTGCAAACGTCATCGTGCAGAGCAACATCAACGCCTTTGGCTCGAACGCCATGGCGGGCTGCGGCACCTATGCCAAGCTCGAGGGCTTTGCCTTCCTTCCCATCACCTGCTTCACGATGGCGCTGACGACCTTCGTCAGCCAGAACCTCGGTGCACATCAGTATGACCGCGTGAAGAAGGGCGTGCGCTTCGGCATCGTCTGCTCCACAACGCTGGCCGAGTGCATCGGCGTGGTGCTGTTCCTGCTGGCAGAGCCGCTCGTGGCCATTTTCCAGAACGACCCCGCCGTCATTGAGATCGGCGTGCGGCAGGCCCATGTGGAGGCGCTGTTCTTCTGCTTCCTTGCCTTTGCCCACTGCATCGCGGGCATTATGCGCGGCGCTGGCAAGCCGATGGTGCCGATGTTCATCATGCTTGCCATCTGGTGTGTGCTGCGCGTGGCCTATATCTCCATCGTCGTGCCGCTTGTGGCCAAAATCGACGTCATCTTCACGGCCTATCCGCTTACCTGGGGCGTGAGCTGTATCATTTTCCTCATCTACTTCCTTAAATCCGACTGGCTGCATAACTACGACCGGCTGGAGCAGAAAAAGGCGCTGCTGTAACACAATTTCAAACCGGCCGTCCGGGTTTTCCGGGCGGCCGGTTTTACCGAGAAAAGCCCCCACCGGCGCAGCCGGTGGGGGTGGTTTCTACAACGAAAAAGCAGCCCTTGCGAACAAGGACTGCTTTTGGAGCTACTGGCCGGACTCGAACCGGCGACCTGCTGATTACGAATCAGCTGCTCTACCAACTGAGCCACAGTAGCATGGCGCGATTTGCGTGAATTATTGTACTTCATTTTGCGGAATTTGTCAAGCCATATTTTTGGTTTTTCGGAAAATTCGGTTTTAGGCCGTTCTTGTGAAAGCTGCACAGCATTGTGTCTCCGCATGGTGGATTCTTCGTCGGTTTTTGAGATTGACTTTGAATAAAAATTGATATAGAATGTATATAAATTCAAGCGATAAAGCGGACACGCTCCGCCGGAACATGAAGGAGAATGAAAGCATGAAAAAATGGATCGTCCTGACGCTGGCCCTTGCGCTGGCGCTGTCTCTGTTTGCGGGCTGCGGCAAGGGCGCAGACGCAGATGAAACCGATTATGCATCCATGTCCATCGAGGAGCTGAAGCCCCTGCTGAAGACGGTCACGGACGGCAAGCTGACCGTCGCGACCAGTCCGGACTTCGCGCCGTATGAATTCTATTCCATCGATGAGAACGAGAATCCGACGCTTGTGGGCTTCGACATCGCGCTTGCGCAGTACATCGCTGATTACCTCGGTCTGGAGCTTGAGATCATCCCCATGGACTTCGACGGTACGCTCAGCGAGCTCAGCGCGAAGAAGGTCGACCTTGCGCTCTCCGGTTACTCTCCCGATCCCACCTGTGAGGACAAGATGGACTTCTCGGATATCTACTATGTCGGCGGCCAGTCGTTCGTGACCGTGCAGGACAAGGCGGATTCCTTCTCCACGCTGGCCGACGCCAACAAGGCGGAGTACCAGATCGGCGCGCAGCTCGGCTCCATTCAGGCCGACCTCGCCAAGGAGAACACGCCGGACGCCGATATCGTGGAGCTCTCGAAGGTCACGGACATCATTGCCGAGCTGCTGAGCGGCAAGCTGGACGGTGCGTTCATCGAGACGGTCGTTGCCGAGGCCTATGCCAAGAACTATCCGGAGCTGTGTGTCAAGTTCGACATCCCCTATGAGCAGGAGGGTTCCGTCGTCGGCGTGAGCAAGGGCAACGGCGCACTGCTGGCAGCCGTGAATCTCGCCATTGCAGCCGCCAAGGAGGACGGCTCCATGGACAGGTTTGTCGCCGAGGCCAACACGCTTGCCGAGGGCAATACCTACGAAGGTCTGCTGGATAATCAGGGGTAAGCACGCATCTGAAAGAGTAAGGAAATCGCAGACTTCTCCCGCCGGAACGGCGAGAGAAGTCTGCACGTTTGTTGAAATTATAAAGGAGGGATCCCCCTTTGCTTTCTGTCAATGGCTTCCGCGCCGCCCTAAAATATCTGACCATGTTCAAGGAGGGCATGATCTGCACCGTCTCGCTGTCGTTCCTGACGGTCGTGTTTGGCTTTCTGCTGGCTCTCGTTCTGGCGTTGATGCGCATGAGCCGCATCAAGCCTCTGAGCATTTTCGCTTCCATCTATGTGGAGGTGTTCCGCGCGACGCCGATGCTCGTGCAGCTGTTCATCATCTATTATATCGTTTTCGGCGGCGTATCGCTGCCGTCGTTCAAGCTGTTCGGCTTCATTCGCTTTGAGCGCTTTCTGCCGGGCGTCATTTCGCTGGCGCTGAACTCCGCTGCCTACCTCAGCGAGATCATCCGCGCCGGTATCCAGAGCATCGACCCCGGCCAGTCGGAGGCCGCCCGCAGCCTCGGCCTGACGCGCCGCCAGACGCTGCAGTCCATCGTGCTGCCGCAGGCCATCAAGAACATCCTCCCGGCCATCGCCAATGAGTTCGTGACGATCATCAAGGAGTCGTCCATCTGCTATACCATCGGCGTGCAGGAGATCATGTCCGCCGTGAACTCCGTGAAGTCCGCGACGTTCTCCATTGGCGAGCCGCTGATCATCGCTGCCTGCGTGTATTTCTGCCTGACGTTCCCGACGTCGAAGATCATCCAGTATTTCGAAAGGAGAATGAGCCGTGGCGACCGCAGATAATGTCATCATCTCCGTGCAGAATCTCTGCAAGTATTTCAAAAAGGACGCCATCCGCGCGCTGGACGGCATCTCCGTCGATATCCGGCAGGGCGATGTCATCGCGGCCATCGGCCCCTCCGGCTCCGGCAAGAGCACGTTCCTGCGCAGCCTGAACCTGCTGGAGACGCCGACGAGCGGATCTATCCTGTTCCACGGCGTCGATATCACGCAGAAAAAGGTCAACATCGATCAGCTGCGCCGGAAGATGGGCATGGTCTTCCAGCATTTCAACCTCTTCCCGCACCGGACCATCCTGCAGAATATGACGCTGGCGCCGGAAAAGGTGCTCCGTATGCCGCGCGAAATGGCCACGGAAAAGGCCCTGCAGCTGCTGCGCCGCGTCGGCCTCGAGGACCGTGCTGACGCCTATCCCATCCAGCTCTCCGGCGGCCAGAAGCAGCGTGTGGCCGTCGTGCGCGCGCTCATGATGGAGCCGGAGGTCATGCTGTTCGACGAGCCGACCTCCGCGCTCGACCCCGAGATGGTCGGCGAGGTGCTCGACGTTATGAAGGAGCTGGCGCACACCGGCATGACCATGGTCGTCGTCACGCATGAGATGGGCTTCGCCCGCGAGGTCGGAAACCGCGTACTCTTCCTCGATCAGGGCAAGCTCGTCGAGGAGGGCACGCCGGAGCAGATCTTCGGCGCGCCGAAAAACCCGCGGCTTCAGGAATTTTTGGCAAAAGTGCTTTGAGTTTCAAAAAACGGGATCGCCTCGTCGGCGGTCCCGTTTGCTGTATCAGGTATGCTCCTGCCCGGCGCGGTAGACGCTCGGGGAGCAGCCCTCGCTGGCGGCAAACACGCGCGAGAAATAGAGCGCGTCCGGGTAGCCGACGGACCACGCGATCTCGGAGATATGCATTGTCGTGCCGCGCAGCAGGGTGCGCGCCGTTTTCAGCCGGGTCTCCCGCAGCAGGGCGGTGGGGGAGCGGCCGAAGCGCTGCATGAAGCCGCGGTAGAGCCAGCTGCGGCTCACCCCGGCAAAGGCGGCGATGTCGTCGACGGTGATGGGCTCGGCGTAGTTGTTCTCGATATAGGCCGCCGCGCGGTCGATGACGTCTCCGCGGTCCTCTGGGCCTTCCCGTCCCTCGATGAGCTTGCCGAGCAGCAGGTAGGCATAGCCCAGCATCTGCGTCCGGCTCCACGCGGACTGGCCGCGCGCCTCGTAGATCGCGGTGATGTAGCGCTGGAACGTCCGCCCGAAGTCGATGTGCAGCACGGGCGCGTCCGGGCGCAGGTCCGTGCGCGCCAGCAGGGCGGCGGCATCCGGCCCGCTGAAGCCGAGCCAGTAGTATTCCCACGGCGATTCCGTGTCTGCCTCGTAGCTCACCACGACATTCGGCCAGACGAGAAAGACCTCACCCGCGCGCACGGGGAAGGCCCGCCCGGCCGCCGTGAACGTCCCGCGGCCGGAGACAACGTAGTGGATGAGATAGTGATCCCGCACGCCCGCGCCCCAGCGGTAGCCGGGTGTGCATTGCTGAAACCCGACATTTTTTACCGACAGCGGCAGAGCGGCGCCGTCGGATTTATAGGAATTCTTGAAGTAAACTGCCATGATACCCGCCTCCCGTACCAGAATACCACAAAAGGCAACAAATTTCCATATCAGCGCTTGAAAATTCCATTGCATCCGCAACATATTTCCCTAAAATAAAGATATCGGTAATAAAAAGCGATCAAAAAGAAATCACAGAAAGGTGCGTCGTTCCGATGTACGAATCTCTCAAGAAGCGATTTACAGATCAGTTTGGCACGAAGCCCGGCTTCGTATTCTCCGCACCCGGCCGCACGGAGATCGGCGGCAACCACACGGACCATCAGCACGGCTGCGTGCTGGCGGGCGCCGTGAACCTCGACACCGTGGCGGCCGTCGCCCGCAGCGAGCGCGGCGCGATCCGCGTGCTGTCCGAGGGCTATCCCCTCTGCGAGGTCTCCCTGTCAGAGCTGGAGGCCGTCCCCGCCGAGGCGGGCACGACGAAGGCCCTCGTCCGCGGCATTGCTGCGCGGTTCGCCGCGCTGGGCCATGCGCCCATGGCCTTTGACGCCTATGTGACTTCCACGGTGCTGCCGGGCAGCGGCCTGTCGTCCTCGGCGGCGTTCGAGGTCCTTATCGGTGTGATCCTGAACCACCTCGGCAGCTGCGGCCTGACGGCCCCGGAGATCGCGCAGGTCGGCCAGTATGCCGAGAATGTCTACTTCGGCAAGCCCTGCGGCCTGATGGATCAGACGGCCTCCGCCGTCGGCAACATCATCGGCATCGACTTTGCCGATCCGGCCCATCCGAAGATCCAGCCCGTCGCCTTTGACTTTGCCTCCTGCGGCTACAGCCTGTGCATCATCGACTCCGGTGCGAGCCACAGCGACCTGACGGACTGCTATGCCGCCATCACGAACGAGCTGAAGGCCGTGTGCCGTGTGTTCGGCAAGGAGACCCTGCGCGATGTGCCGGAGGATGAGTTCTATGCCCGCCTCGGCGAGGTGCGGCAGGCGGCAGGGGACCGCGCCGTGCTGCGCGCGATCCATGTCTATGAGGACAACAAGCGCGTTCGTCTGCAGCTGCGTGCACTCGAAAACGACAATTTCGCCGCCTTCCTTGAGTATGTCAAGGAATCCGGCGATTCGTCGTGGATGTATCTGCAGAATGTGATCCCCGAGGGCCGCACGGCCCGTCAGGAGGTCGCGTTTGCGCTAGCGCTGGCCAAGCATCTGCTGGGCGGCCACGGCGCATGCCGCGTGCACGGCGGCGGCTTTGCGGGCACCATTCAGGCCTTCGTGCCGAATGAGCAGCTCGAGGAATTCCGCGGCGGCATCGAGGCTGTCCTGGGCGAGGGCAGCTGCCATGTGCTGTCCATCCGCCCGGAGGGCGGCATTCTGGCGGAGGTGTGCAGCCATGATTGACGCCTGCATCGCCGGCCTGCTCCGCTATGCGGAGGATACCGGCCTCATCGAGGCGGACGACCGCCTCTGGGCGCGCAACCGTCTGCTTGAGGCCCTGCAGCTCGACGGCTGCGACCCTGACTGTGCCCCGGCAGAGCTGCCGCTGGCAGACCTGCTCCGCGAACTGACGGAGGACGCCGTTTCCCGCGGCGTTGCACAGGATAATTCCGTGGCGCGCGACCTGTTCGACACGAAGCTGATGGGCGTGCTGACGCCTGCGCCGCACGAGGTGCGGGCCAAATTCCGCAGCCTGTATGCCGTTTCGCCGGAGCAGGCGACGGACTGGTTCTACGCCTTCAGCCAGAACACGAATTATATCCGCCGCGACCGCATCGCGCGCGATCAGAAGTGGGTCTACGAGAGCGCCTACGGTCCGCTGGACATCACGATCAACCTCTCCAAGCCGGAGAAGGACCCGCGCGCCATTGCGGCTGCCAAGCTCGCGCCGCAGTCCGGCTATCCCAAGTGCGCTCTCTGCGCCGAAAACGAGGGCTATGCCGGGCGGATGAACCATCCGGCCCGCCAAAACCACCGCGTCATTCCCGTGACGATCAACGGCAGCGGCTGGTATCTGCAGTATTCGCCGTATGTCTATTATAACGAGCACTGCATCGTCTTCAACGGCACGCATACGCCGATGAAGATCGACCGCGCGGCCTTCCGCAAGCTGCTGGACTTCGTCGGCCAGTTCCCGCACTACTTTGTCGGCTCGAACGCCGACCTGCCCATCGTCGGCGGCTCCATCCTGAGCCACGACCATTTCCAGGGCGGGCACTATACGTTCGCCATGGAGCGCGCGCCCGTGGAGGAGCCTGTCCGCTTCCGCGGCTTTGACGATATCCGCGCAGGCATCGTCAAGTGGCCGATGTCCGTTCTGCGCCTGACCGGCCCGGACAGCGACCGCCTTGTGGAGCTGGCCGACCGTATCCTGCGCGCATGGCGCGGCTACACGGACGAAAGTGCCTTCGTCTTTGCCGAGACGGACGGCGAGCCGCACAACACCATCACACCCATTGCCCGCCGCCGCGGCATAGACTATGAGCTGGACCTCGTCCTGCGCAACAACATCACAACGCCGGAGCATCCGCTCGGCGTGTTCCACCCGCATGCGGCCCTGCACCATATCAAAAAAGAGAACATCGGCCTCATCGAGGTCATGGGCCTTGCCGTTCTGCCCGCCCGCCTGAAGGGCGAGCTGGCCGCACTGGAGCAGGCCGTTCTGTCCGGCGCGGACATCCGCGTAGACGAGACCCTCGGCAAGCATGCCGACTGGGTCGAAGAGCTGAAAACGCGTTACACGTTCACACCGGAAAACACGGCGGACATCCTGCGCCGGGAGGTCGGCGCGGTGTTTGCGCAGGTGCTGGAAGATGCGGGCGTCTTCAAACGAAATGAAGCCGGGCGGGCGGCATTCCGCCGCTTCCTCGGCACTGCAGATCAGGAGGGATCGTTATGAAAATTCTGGTAACCGGCGGCGCGGGCTTCATCGGCAGCCACACCTGCGTCGAGCTGCTTGAGGCGGGCCACGACGTCGTCATTCTGGACGACCTGTCCAATGCGTCCGGTACGGTCATCGACAAGATCGAGACCATCACGGGCAAGCGCCCCGCGTTCTATCAGGCGGATGCGAAGGACCGCACCGTCCTGCATGAGATCTTCACGGCGCACCGCATCGATGCCGTCGTGCATTTCGCGGGCTTCAAGGCGGTCGGCGAGAGCTGCCATATCCCGCTGGCCTATTACCGCAACAATCTGGATTCCACGCTGGCCCTGCTCGAGGAAATGGCGCAGGCGGGCTGCACGCGCTTCGTGTTCTCGTCCTCCGCGACGGTCTATGGCCCGGACAACGCTATCCCCTATGTCGAGACGATGCCCACCTATGTCGCAACAAACCCCTACGGCTGGACGAAGGTCATGATCGAGCAGATCCTGCGCGATTATTGCACCGCGACGCCGGGCTTCACAGCCGTGCTGCTGCGCTATTTCAACCCCATCGGCGGCCATCCCTCCGGCCTGCTCGGCGATGACCCGAACGGTATCCCGAACAACCTCATGCCCTATATCGCCCGCGTGGCGGCCGGTCAGCTGGACAAGCTGACGATCTTCGGCGACGACTATCCCACACCGGACGGCACCTGCCGCCGCGACTATCTGCATGTCGTCGATCTGGCCAAGGGCCATCTCAAGGCCATCGACTATGCCATGGAGCACACGGGCGCGGAGGCCTTCAATCTGGGCACCGGCCACGCCGTGAGCGTGCTGGAGTTGGTGAACACGTTTATGGAGGCCACCGGCGTGAACGTGCCCTATGTCATCGGCCCGCGCCGTGAGGGCGACCTGCCCCAGATGTGGGCGGACACGCACAAGGCGGAGACCGTCCTCGGTTGGAAGGCCGAGAAGACCGTGGCCGATATGTGCCGCGACAGCTGGAACTTCGTCTGCAGCGTGAAGAAGCAGTAATGTCCGGTCAGGAATCGGAATAACAAAACAGCCGTCTCATTACGAGATGGCTGTTTTTGCTGCCTGCATCTCGTCGATCCCGGCGGCACAGTCGTGCGGGATCGGCTTCCAGTCCACATGGGAGAACAGCGCGATGACCGTGCTGATGCGGCCGATGACGTCGAACAGCGGGAACGTCACGGCAAACCAGAGCTTCCGGTACCACGGCAGGGCGGGCATGTGCCGCCGCTCCGTCAGAAAGACATAGAGCGCGATGACCGCGTTCCGCAGCCAGCGCTTTCCGAAGCCGGCGGCCCACGCCAGCAGTGCCGCGCCGACCACGCCGAAGCTCTCCTTTGTGAACAGCCACAGTGCAAGGGCGCACAGCAGCCGGGCGGCGTAGGTGAAGATGCTCCACAGCGCGCGGGGGCAGACGAGCAGGAACATGTCGTAGGACATGAAGGCCGTCGGGGCGTCGTGCGACGTGAACACATGCTTCCACAGCGGCCAGCCCGTCTCGGCAAAGGCCTGCAGGTGACCCTTTGCCCAGCGGATGCGCTGGCGCAGCGCGATGCGCAGGGAGACGGGCTGCTCGTCATAGAACACGGCTGCATCGCAGTAGGAGATGGGATAGCCTGCAGCGACGGCGTCGGCCGTAAAGGCGCGGTCCTCCGTCAGCGAGGTGTAGTGCCAGCCGTTTTTGACCAGCTCAGAGGCAAACAGAAAGCCCGTGCCCTGAATGCGCGTGGCCAGCCCGAACACAGAGCGGGCGCGGTGTTCCATGCGCACGGTGCGCAGCCAGTGCAGGGCATAGGAGGCGGAGATCCAGTTGTCGCCGAAATTTTTGCTGGCGCGGCAGGACGTTACGATGCGCTCGCCTGCGTCAAAGGCCTCATTCATGCGCGAGACATAGTCGCGGTTGAGCAGGTTATCTGCGTCAAATACAAAATAGCCCTCAAAGGCATCCGTTCCGTAGTCCCGCTCGATACAGGAAAACAGATATTCCAGCGCGTAGCCCTTTGTACGGTGGTCCGGGTCGCAGCGCTCATAGCAGACCGCACCGCCGCTGCGCGCCGCCTGCGCCGTCCCGTCCGTGCAGTTGTCGGCCACGACAAAGACCGTGAGCAGCTCCGACGGGTAGTCCTGCAGGCGGATGCTCTCGAGCAGACGGCCGATGACGGCCTCTTCGTTGCGCGCCGCAATGACGATGGCATAGCGGTGCTGCCGCCGTGCGGGTGCAAAGCGCCGTGTGGCGAACAGACCGACGATGGCGTAGACGGTATAATAGCAGCTCATCGCGCCGAGCAGGGCGCCGATGGCGGCAAAAATTTTGGGCAGCAGATGCAGCATAGGCGGCACTTCCTCTTTCGAACTCAAAATGCACGCCTGATTATAGCACAGAAGGTCGAAAAAGGAAATGCCGCCCGGATTAAGATTTTATGAACGTTAGATGTGTTGACGCAGTGCCGCAAGAGCCTTTTTCTCGATGCGGGAGATCTGCACCTGCGAAACGCCGAGAATTTTGGCCGTTTTGTCCTGCGTCAGGCCGTGAAAATAGCGCAGGCGGATGACCATCTGCTCGCGGTCGGTGAGCTGGGCGATCGCCTCGCGCAGCGCAATGCGTTCCAATATTTTCTCCTCCATTTCTCCCTCGGTCAGGACGTCCTCCAGCGCAAAGCCGTCCTCGCCGGAGCGCCGCTGCAGGGACTCCGTCGCGCAGGTGGCTGTCTCGGCTACGGCGATGTCCTCCGGCTGCAGGGCCGTGGCCTCGCTCAGCTCTGCCAGCGTTGGCTCGCGGCCGAGCGTGCCGGTCAGCCGCTGACGCGCGGTGCGGATGAGGGCGGCGCGTTCCTTCAGGCTGCGGCTGACCTTGATGGTGCCGTCGTCCCGCAGAAAGCGGCGGATCTCGCCCGCGATCTTCGGCACGGCATAGGTGGAAAACTGCGTGCCGTAGCTCAGGTCGAACCCGGCCACGGCCTTGAGAAAGCCGAGGCAGCCGAGCTGATACAGGTCGTCCGGGTCGACGCCGCGCCCGAAAAATCGCCGCGCGACGGACCAAACGAGGCCGGAATTCGCCTGAATCAGCGCCTCTCCCGCCTCGCGGTCTCCGTCGCGGGCGCGGATGAGCAGCTCCTCCTGATTCATTTTTTTCCACCCCGGCGTACAATCCGGCGCTTCATATGGACGGTCGTACCCTTGCCGGGCACGGAGCTGATGCGGAACTCGGTCATAAAGCTCTCCATGATGGTAATGCCCATGCCGGAGCGCTCCTCTCCACCGGTCGTGAACATGGGACGGCAGGCCTGCTCAAGGTCCGCGATGCCGCAGCCGCGGTCCTTGACCATAATGTCCAGCACATTGTCCGGCAGCAGCCGCGCCCGCAGGATGACCGGCCCGATCGTCTCGGGGTAGGCGTGGACGATGCAGTTCGTCACGGCCTCGGACACGGCCGTCTTGATGTCGCCCAGCTCGTCGAGCGTCGGGTCGAGCTGCGCGGCAAAGCAGGCAATGGCAGAGCGCGCAAAGGCCTCATTGGCCGAGCGGCTGGGAAATTCCAGATTCATGTAGTTTTCGCTCTTCATCGGTTGCATTCCTCCCTGATCTCCGTGATTTTTTCGATGCCCGCCGCGCGCAGCACCTTATAGGGCTGGGGCGGGATGTTCTGCAGCAGCAGGCGGCCCTGCAGCGTGTTCATGCGGCGCAGCGTATGGATGACCACGGCGATCCCGCTGGAATCCATGAATGTCACATCGCGGAAGTCCAGAATGCAGCGAAGGGGAAGGTAGAGATCGATCTTGGCTGACAGCGCCTGCATGATTTCCCGGGCGGCATGGTGGTCGATCTCGCCCCGCAGAGCGATCGTCAGCTGCCTGTCCTGCACATAGCTCGTCAGATTCATTGGTATGGTTCGCCTCCAGCAAAAAAAATAACGCACACGGAACCCGTGTGCGTTTAGTATAAAGCACTGCCCGCGCGCCGTTTGTCGAAGCGGATGCGCGGGCGGTAATTTTATCAGGAAACAAAATCAGGAAACAAACCAGTAGTTGCGTGCCGTGTGTACGGCCTGCAGGGAGTCGTCACGGTAATTTGGCTCGAGACCCTCGACCAGCAGGTCGACGGTCTCGACCTCCGGCAGGGCGCTCAGTGAAGCGACGATCTCGCGCACGGCCATGCGCTCCTGCTCGGCCGTGCGGCAGCCTTCGAGAAATTCGGCTGTTAGGTCGAGCGTGCATACGCCGCCTGCCAGCTTGAGGGACAGAATTTTCGTGCCCTGCGGGATGGAGTTTTCCAGTCCGTTTTCGCCCTCGAGCGCCAGCAGGGCCTCCAGCACACACTGCACGCTGCTGGTGCCCTCAGCGAGCGTGAGCTGCATCGGCACCTGCGCCAGCAGCGGCATCGTGTCGCAGGTCAGGCTGAGCGTGACGTCCAGCGTTCCGTCCAGTGCAGGCACATAGATCATGCGCTCGTCGCGTGCAAGGCCGTTCTCCAGCTCCAGCACATACAGCCGCTCCAAGGGTGCGCCCGCGATCCAGAGATCCACGGTCTGAATCTGCGGCAGCTCCGTCAGAGAATTCACAATGGCGTAGACGGCCAGCCGCTCCGTGTTCCAGCTGCGCGGCATCCCCGTCAGGAACTGCGAGGAGAGATCGACGGTGCAAACGCCGTTTTCTACACTGACGCTGCGCAGTGCCGTGCCCTCGGGAATGGCGCTCTCGCTTTCCGGCAGGGCCAGCAAGCGGCGCACGATCTCTGCGGGCCGGTCGGCCGCATTCATGGCGGCGACGGTCTGCGTTTCGCGCACGAGATAGCGCTGCGCCTCGTCCGGCACATAGAGCACGAGCTCTTCCTCCTGCTCCTCCATGCCGTTGTCGCGCAGCAGGATGTCTTTGGCGGCCAGCACATCGGCCGCGCCGTCGCCGCTGCGCAGAATGCTCACGCGCTGCACACCGGGCAGCTGCAGGAGCGTCCGGGCAAGGCAGGCGTTGAGAATGGTGCGGTCGAGGCTCCGGCACGGCATGCCGGAAAAGACCAGCTCCGCCGTGCCCTCGGTCAGGCCAATGGACTCCAGCGCCCAGTCTGCGGGCAGGGGAGTGCGCAGCTCCGGCGAGGCGGGCCCCTTCAGGTATTGCAGCACGACGGTGCGCAGACCGGCGTCTGCCTCGAGCGGCGCGGCCTCGGCGCGGATCACGCCGTCCTCGCCGCCGAAGGCGACCTCAGCACAGCGGTAGTAGAAGGAAAATGGAGCGTCCGCCTGCTCTGCGGGAGCGGTGGTGCAGGCGCACAGCAGCACAAGCGGGAGCAGAAGCAGCAGCAGGCGTTTCAGCTTGTCAAAATAGTCTCTTCGTATTTTTTTGACAAGCTGCTTCCGAAATTGCAAAATATAACTTTGTAGCATCATTTTGCAATCCTGCTGCTGCGCCAGGTTATGGAACGCGAAAGGATACCCTGACGGTTTCCTTTCACAGTTTTCTTCCCTTCGAAACTTTCGGGCGGGCAGGTTTTTCGACAGTCTGGCTTCATGTTTCGTCCTCCTCCAGATCAAAATGCGGGAATCGCACGGTGAAGATCGTGCCCCCGCCCGGCCGGGCCTGCACAGTGATGGTGCCGTAGCTGCGCTCGACCATGTCGTGCACGATGGATAGGCCCAGCCCGGCGCCGCCCGCGGCGCGGGAGCGTGCCTTGTCCACGCGGTAAAAACGCTCGAAAATATGCTCCATGGACTCCGGCGGGATGCCTGCACCGTTGTCCTCGACGCGCAGCTCCACCTGATCGCCCGCCCGGCGGACAGACACGCCGACCCAGCCGTCCTGCCGGTTGTATTTGATAGCATTTTCCGTTAGATTGAATACGATCTGATACAGATCGTCCTCCACAGTCATGACGCTGCAGTCCGGCTCGAACGTTGTGTCGATGCCGATGCCGCGCAGCCGCGCCAGCGGCAGCAGCATGCGCACGACCTTGCGCACGACGGGCGCGGCATCGAGGATCTCGCGCTCCTCTTCCACGCTGCTGTCGAGCTTCGTGAGCGTCAGAAGCTTCTGCGTCAGGCGGCCGAGACGGTCTGCCTCGCGGCCGATGTCGCCGATGAACTCGCGCTGCGTCTCGGGGTCCATCTCGTTTTGCAGGATGGAGTCAGACAGCAGCTTGATGGAGGCCAGCGGCGTTTTCAGCTCGTGGGACGCGTCGGAGACGAACTGCCGCCGCCGTGCCTCGGAGCTTTCCAGCCTTGCGGCCAGCTCATTGAAGGCCCGGCTCAGGCGCTCGACCTCATCGTGCCCGCGGACGGGCGGCTGCTGGGAATAGTCGCCCTCGCGCATGCGGCCGACCTGATCCAGAATGGCGCGCATCCGCCGCGAGAATGCGGCCGAGAAGAACAGGGAGAACAGCACCACGCCGCCCTCCAGCGCAAAGGAGATGCGCAGGATGTTGCGCTCCAGCGCGGCGATCAGCTCACCCTGATCCGTGTCATACGACATAAGGTACACGGCGCCCAGCGTCCGCCCGCCGCGCATGAGCGGCACGGCGGCGTGGCTCTCCACGGCGCCGTCGGCATAGCGGGAAAAAAAGACGTCGCTGCCCTCCAGCGCCGTGACAAGCTCCGGAAACAGCAGCGTCTTTCCCTCGGCGTTGCCGGTGGTCAGGGAATCGTATACGGCAACGCCCGCAGCGTCAGTCACGACGGTGCGGGTGGTGTGGAGCTCCTCCATGGAATTCACGGCCTGCGCGGCCCGGCCTGCGGAAAGCTCGTCGAGCTGCAGCAGGGCATTGCTCAGCAGCTGCGCCTTGCTCTCAAGCGAATCGGCCTGCGCGTGGAACGTCACACTGCGGATGGTCGTCGAGGCATAGAGGTTCAGCAGAAACAGGGCGGCCGCCGTGATGAGGATGTAGGCGGCGGCATAGCGGAGCTGTGAGCTGGCAGGCAGAAAGCTGCGGCGTTTACGCTTTGAAATAGTACCCAACTCCCCACTTTGTCATGATATATTCCGGCTCTGCCGGAACGGTCTCCAGCTTTTCCCGGATGCGGCGGATGTGGACGTCCACCGTGCGGATATCGCTGCGATACTCATAGCCCCAGATGAGGTCGAGCAGGTTCTCGCGGGAATAGACGCGGTTCGGGTTGCGGATGAGCAGCTCGACAAGGTCGAACTCGCGGGCCGTCAGCTCGACGGGCTTGCCGTCCTTATAGACGTTGCGCTCCTGCGTGTCGACAGTCAGGCTGCCTGCCGTGATACGGTTGTTCTGGTTCTCCAGCCCGCCGCTGCGGCGCAGCAGGGCGCGGATGCGCGCCTTCAGCTCCAGAATGTTGAAGGGCTTTGTCAGATAGTCGTCCGCGCCGTGCTCAAAGCCAAGCAGCTTGTCCATGTCCTCTGTGCGGGCAGTGAGCATGATAATGGGAACGTCCGAAAATTCCCGGATGGTGCGGCAGGCAGTCAGCCCGTCGATCTCCGGCATCATGACGTCCAGCACGATGAGCCGGATGTCCGGATCGCGCGCCAGCTCGATGGCCTCACGGCCGTTGCTGCCGGTGACGACCTGATAGCCGTCGTTCTGCAGGTTGAAGCGAATGCCCTTGACCAGCAGCTCTTCATCATCTACGACCAGTATTTTCATGGTTCTTCCTCCACCGTGACCAGTTCGCGGAGCTTTTCCAGCTTGCCTTCGCCGATGCCCTCGACCGCGATGAGCTCCTCCACGCTGCGGAAGGGGCCGTGCGCCTCGCGGTAGTCCACGATGCGCTGTGCCAGCACCTCGCCGATGCCGGGAAGCGTCGTCAGCTCCTGCGTCGTGGCGCGGTTGAGATCGAGCGGACCCGGCTCTGTGGGCGGCTGCGTCGCGGCCTCCGTCGGTTTCCCTGTCGGGGAGGAAGCCGCCGGGACGGACGGCAGGGCAGACTCCGTCTGTGCGGGGACGGTGCGCGCCGTGCGCACCGTAACGCCGTCCGTATGCTGTGTCCAGCGCGCCACGCCAAAGCCCAGACAGAAGGCAAGAAAGACGGCCGCCAGGGTGATGACCCAGTTCCAACGCGGTTTCTGCTCCATTTTCGCTCTGCTCCGTTGACATAATCCGGTTTTTTGTTATAATGTGTCTGTCGGACCGGCATGCGGTATTCCGCGCGGCCTGCCCATACTCATTATATCACACAGTTCCGCCCTGCGGCAATGCCGCCGCGGCGTTTTTGGAGGAGAATATGAAAAAAAGACTTCTGTCCGGGCTGGTCCTGCTGGCCCTGCTGCAGTGCCTGATGCTCCCGGCCTTCGCGGAGCCGACGGACGCACCGGCCGATCCCACGGAGCCGTCCGCCTCGGAGACCGCAGCCGATCCCACGGCTGCGCCGGCGGAAACGGCTGCGCCGGCGGATACGACGGAGCCGAGCGCGGCAGACGCCACCGAGCCGGAGACCGCTGCGCCTGCCGAAAACGGCAGGACTCCCGCCGCCGTGACGGATGAGACGCCGCCCGCGCTGAACGATTTCGGCCAGTATCTCGACACCACGGTGCAGGCCAGGGCGGCGGCGCTCGTGGAGCTGAACAGCGATACGCTCGTCTATGGCATGAATCTGGACGAAAAGGTCTATCCCGCCAGCCTGACGAAGATCATGACGTGTATGCTGGCGCTGGAGCACGGAAACCTCGACGACATCGTGACGGTCAGCCATGAGGCTCTGCAGGATCTGAATGCAGCGGGCAGCTCCGCCGGCCTGCTCGAGGGCGAGCAGCTGTCTCTGCGCGAGCTGCTGTACTGCGTGATGATCTCGTCCGCCAACGAGGCCTGCAACGTCGTGGCGGAGTACATCGCGGGGGATATCCCTTCGTTTGTGGCGCTCATGAATGCGCAGGCGGCGGCCCTCGGCATGACAGGCACGCATTTTGCCAATGCCCACGGCCTGCATGACGAAAATCACTATACCACCGTGCGCGACCTTGTCACGCTGGCGCGCTGGGCCTGGCAGAGTGAGCAGTTTCAGGAATTCTCCACGCAGACATCCCACACGGTGCCTGCGACGAACAAGTCCGAGGAGCGCGTGCTCCACACGACGAACTATCTGACGAGCGGTCAGACCGTCGGAAAGTATTACTACGACAAGGCGCGCGGCATCAAGACCGGCTTCACGACCCCTGCGGGCGGCTGCCTCATCTCCACGGCGGAGAGTGGTTCGCTGCATTTCCTCAGCGTCGTCTGCGGCTGCGAGACGCTGCAGAACGACGACGGCACGGAGACGGACCAGCGCTTCACGGAGACGAAACGGCTGTTCGAATACGGCTTCAATCATTTGAACAGTGTGCAGGTGCTGGCGGACACGGCCCTTGTGGACATGCCGCAGGTGCTGTATGCCGACGGACGCGACAGCGTTGTCGTGCGCGCGAAGGACAACATCTCCGTTCTGCTGCCGGACAGCTGCGATACCTCCGGCATCACGCTGACCGTGCAGTATGATTCCGAAGCCCCGCTCGAGGCGCCGCTTGAGGCCGAGACGAAGGTCGGTACCGTCAGCGCCGTGCTGGACGGCAAGGTGCTGGCGACCTGCGACCTCGTGACGCTGACGGCCGTGGCGCGCTCCACGCCGAAATACGTCGCCAAGCAGACGGAAAGTGTGCTGGCGAAGATCTGGAAGGGCATATGGCGGCTGTGGTTCGTGACCGTGCCGGTGCTGCTGCTTGTGGTGTTCTGGCTGATCGTCGCCATCCTGCGCTCCGTCAACCGCCGCCGCGCGAAGAAGCGCGCCATGCGCGCGCGCCGTCCGGGAGCCCGTCAGGGCAGGGAGGACCGCCGTGGATGAGCTCAATGCCCTGCGCGCGGCCTGCGCGGGCTGCACGGGCTGCGGCCTTGCTGCCACGCGCCACAGCGTCGTGTTCGGCGTCGGACCATGCCCCTCGCCCGTCGTCTTCATCGGGGAAGGCCCCGGCCAGCAGGAGGACCTGCGCGGCGAGCCATTCGTCGGCCCGGCCGGGCAGCTGCTCGACGACATGCTGTCCATCATCGACCTCGGGCGGCACAACTGCTATATCTGCAATATCGTCAAATGCCGCCCGCCCGGAAACCGCGACCCGCAGCCGCAGGAGCAGGACGCCTGCTTCGGCTGGCTCGAGCGGCAGCTCCGGCTGCTGCAGCCGAGCATCATCGTCTGCCTCGGGCGCATTGCGGCCATGCGGCTCATCCGGCCGGATTTCCGCATCACGCGGGAGCATGGCCAGTGGTTCGAGCGGAACGGCGTGCGCTATCTTGCCATGTATCATCCCTCCGCTCTGCTGCGGGACCCGGCGCGCCGCCCGGAGGCATACACGGACCTGCTGACGCTGCGCGAGGCCGTGCGGACGCTCGGCCCGCTGCCGAATGCCTGAACCCGTACCGCCCCGCCGGATTTTTTTCGCGGCGGGGCGCTCTTTTTTTGCAGAAAACGGTTGTAATTTTTGTAATAATTTGTTACCATAAGGAAAAACAAAAGGAGCAGCCCATGAAACTGATCTCGTGGAACGTCAACGGCATCCGCGCCTGCCTGCAGAAGGGCTTTGAGGACGCCTTCCGGACGCTGAACGCCGATTTCTTCTGCCTGCAGGAGACGAAGGCACAGCCGCATCAGGTCGAGCTGGACCTGCCGGGCTACCGGCAGTACTGGTACTCCGCCGAGAAGAAGGGCTACTCCGGCACGGCGATCTTTGCCCGGTACGAGCCGCTCGCCGTGACCTACGGCGTCGGCGTGGAGGAGCTGGACCACGAGGGGCGGCTCATCACGCTGGAATATCCGAACTGCTTTATCGCAACGTGCTACACGCCCAACGCGCAGGACGGATTAAAGCGCCTTGACCACCGCATGGCCTGGGACGATGCGTTCCGCGCCTATCTCGTCTCGCTCGACCGGCAGAAGCCGGTGATCGTCTGCGGCGACCTGAATGTGGCGCATCAGGAGATCGATCTGAAGAACCCCGGCCCGAACCGCGGCAACGCGGGCTTCTCGGACGAGGAGCGCGGCAAGTTCACCGAGCTGCTGCAGGCCGGGTTCACGGATACGTTCCGCTACCGCAATCCCGACCTCACGGGTGCGTATTCGTGGTGGAGCTACCGCTTCCACGCGCGGGAGAAGAACGCGGGCTGGCGCATCGACTATTTTCTGGTGTCCGACCGCCTGCGCGAGTCCGTTGCGGCCGCGCCCATTTATCAGGAAATTTACGGCTCCGACCACTGTCCGGTCGGCCTGGAGCTGGATCTGGAGGTATCTGCATGAAAAAACGACGCATTATCCGTTGTCTCAGCGCGCTCCTGTGCTTGTGCCTGCTGGCAGGGTTTGCCCCTGCGGCCATGGCCTATTCGAATGTCAGCGACTGGGCAAAGTCCGAGGTCGCGGAGATGGAGGCGCTCGGCCTGCTGCCGGACTGCCTGCTGAACGCCGACCTTTCCGCCAATATCACGCGCGGCGAGATGTGCAAAATGGCCGTCGAGGTCTATGAGAACCTGATGAACGTGGAGGCATCCTGCGCCAGTGGGGCCAGGTATTTCACGGACACGCAGGAGATGGAGATCAACTTCGCCTTTGAGCAGGGCATCATCAACGGCTACGAGGACCAGACGTTCCGCCCGAATGAGCCGCTGAGCCGTCAGGACTTCTTCAAGATCACCTATAACCTGATGACGCGCGCGCTGTTCTGGAAGGACGAGAGCGTCGAGCCGTCCGACCTTTCCCAGTTTACGGACGCAGCCTCCATCAGCGACTATGCACTCGAGCCGACGCAGTATATGGTCGCGCTCGGCGTGGTGCGCGGCACCGGCACGGCCCTTGAGCCGAAGGGCACGACGGAGCGGCAGGCGGCCATCGCCATGTTCCGCCGCGCGTATTACATTGTCAGCGAGTGGCTGCGCAAAAATGATGATATGCCGGTCGATCCGGACCCGGATGACGACAGCGGCTACAGCGGCATCCCGGCGTGGGCCGTTGCGGAGTTCTCTGAGGTCGTGAAGCTCGGCATCATCCCCTCGAGTCTCGACAATGCCGACCTGAGCAAGCCCATCTCCCGCGCCCAGATGTGCTCCATCGCCATGCTGGCCTATAACGGCCTGATGGGCACGGAATACACGCCGTCCGGCACGGCGCACTTCACGGACACGAACGATCCGGACGTGAACGCGGCCTATGAGCTCAAGATCGTGCAGGGCTATGGTGACGGCCGCTTCGGCCCGAACGATACGCTGACGCGCGAGCAGTTCTTCAAAATTTCGTGCAACTTCATGCAGACCGTCGGCTATCCGACGGAGCAGAATCCGCGCGTGAACCGCTATTCTCTCAGTGAGTTTTCTGACCTGAAGCAGCTTGCCGAGTGGGCGAAAACGCCGACGCGCCTGCTGTGCTACATCGGCGCGGTCAAGGGCAGCGACGGCAAGCTCCTGCCGCAGTCGTCCACCAGCAGTCTGGAGGCGCTTGTGATCTTCCTGCGCTGCTATAAGTTCACCACGTCGTGGGACGGCACGATCGAGCAACCCTCGCTGGCGGACGATCTGGTGGCCTACGCGCTGACGTTCGAGGGCTATGACTATGTCTACGGCGGCACGACGCCGGCAGGCTTCGACTGCTCCGGCTTCGTGCAGTATGTCTACCGCCACTTCGGCTTCAACATCACGCGCACGGCGACGTCGCAGTATTATAACGACGGCGAGCATGTCAGCCGCAGCGAGCTGATGCCGGGCGACCTCGTGTTCTTCGGCTCCGGCGGTGAGATCACGCATGTCGGCATTTACATCGGCGGCGGACGTTTCATCCATGCGGCCAATCCGCGCAAGGGCGTCATCATCAGCTCCTTGAGCGAGAGCTATTACAATGCCCGCTACTTCGGCGCGAACCGCATCATTTTTGAATGAACCATACGATCAAACATATAAAGCAGGCGTGTCATGTTTGGCACGCCTGCTTTTTACGGTGGCATAATAGCATGGGAAAGATCGTATTGTGCGAAACTGCATAGAAAGTGACTGTTATATTGCGTAATTTTGGAGAAAATATTTTAATCTGTACCTCTTGACAAAATTCAAAATGGTGGTATCATGGGGTCAAAAGAGGTTAGCACTCAACAAGAGAGAGTGCTAAAGAAGCTCCGGCGAATGCGTCGGATGCTTCTTGAAACCCCTCGGCGGAATTCGCCGCCGGAGAGGAGAATGAGGTTATGAACACGAATCAGTATACGCAGAAAACACTGGAGGCCCTGCAGAGTGCGCAGACGATCGCAGCGGCGCATCAGAATCAGCAGATCGAGCAGGCTCACCTGCTTCTGGCTCTGCTGCAGCAGGACGGTGGGCTCATCCCGCAGCTGCTGAAGAAAATGGGCGTGAGCGTCGAGAGTCTGACGGCTGCGGCGCAGGCGGCTGTGGAAAAGCTGCCGGGCGTCAGCGGTTCCGGCCGGGATGCCGACAAATTCTATATTTCCCGCGGCATGGACAGCCTGATGGCTGAGGCCGAGCGCACGGCGCATGGCATGCGGGACGAATACGTCTCCGTGGAGCACCTGTTCCTTGCCATGCTCGACACGGCCGACGAGACCGTCGCGCCGCTGTTTGCGGACTATCGCATCCGCAAGGAGGACTGCCTGAAGACCCTGCAGGCCATCCGCGGCAGCAGCCGCGTGACGACGGACAGCCCGGAGGACACCTATGAGGCGCTGCAGAAATACGGCACCGATCTGGTGAAGAACGCCCGCGAAAAGAAGACGGACCCGGTCATCGGCCGTGACGACGAGATCCGAAACGTCATCCGCATCCTGTCGCGCAAGTCGAAGAACAACCCTGTGCTCATCGGCGAGCCGGGCGTCGGCAAGACGGCCATTGCCGAAGGACTGGCGCAGCGGATCGTCCGCGGCGACGTGCCGAAGTCCCTGCAGGACAAGACGATCTTCTCGCTGGACATGGGCGCGCTCATCGCGGGCGCAAAGTACCGCGGCGAATTTGAAGAGCGCCTGAAGGCCGTCCTGAACGAAGTGAAGAACTCCGAGGGGCGCATCATCCTGTTCATCGATGAGCTGCACACCATCGTCGGCGCAGGCAAGACTGAGGGCAGCATGGACGCGGGCAACCTGCTCAAGCCGATGCTGGCGCGCGGCGAGCTGCACTGCATCGGCGCAACGACGCTCGATGAATACCGCAAGTATATCGAAAAGGACCCCGCGCTGGAGCGCCGTTTCCAGACCGTGCTCGTCAAGGAGCCGTCCGTCGAAGACACCATCGCCATCCTGCGTGGCCTGGAGGAGCGCTACGAGGTCTTCCACGGCGTGAAGATCACGGACCCTGCCATCATCGCGGCGGCCACGCTGTCCGACCGCTATATCACGGACCGCTTCCTGCCGGACAAGGCCATTGACCTTATCGATGAGGCCTGTGCCATGATCCGCACGGAGATGGATTCCATGCCGACGGAGCTGGACGTTATCCGCCGCAAGATCATCCAGATGGAGATCGAAGAGGCTGCGCTGAAGAACGAGACCGACGAGCTCTCGCAGGGCCGCCTGACGGAGCTGCGCAAGGAGCTGGCAGAGCAGCGCGATAAGTTCAACGCCATGAAGGCCCAGTGGGAAAACGAGAAGAATGCCATCGGCAAGGTCCAGCAGCTGCGTGAGCAGATCGAAAAGCTCGGCGCGCAGATCGAGCAGGCCGAGCAAAGCTATGACCTCGAGACGGCTGCCCGCCTGAAATACGGCGAGCTGCCCGAGCTCAAGAAGCAGCTGGCGCAGGAAGAGGCGCTGGCGCAGAACGCCAAGCAGAGCAACCTCCTGCGCGACAAGGTCACGGAGGAGGAGATCGCAAAGATCGTCGAGCGCTGGACCGGCATCCCGGTCGCAAAGCTCGTCGAGGGCGAGCGCGAAAAGCTCCTGCATCTGGACGAGCAGCTGCATAAGCGCGTCGTGGGGCAGGATGAAGCCGTCCGCTCCGTCTCGGAGGCCATCCTCCGCAGCCGCGCCGGCATTCAGGACCCGAACCGCCCGCTCGGCTCGTTCCTGTTCCTCGGCCCGACGGGCGTCGGCAAGACCGAGCTCGCCAAGGCGCTGGCAGAGGCGCTGTTTGACGATGAGAAGAACCTTGTCCGCATCGATATGTCCGAATACATGGAGAAGTTCTCCGTGACGCGCCTGATCGGCGCGCCTCCCGGATACGTCGGCTATGACGAGGGCGGCCAGCTCACCGAGGCCGTGCGCCGCAAGCCGTACAGCGTCGTGCTGTTCGACGAGGTCGAAAAGGCCCATCCCGACGTCTTCAACATCCTGCTGCAGGTGCTTGACGACGGCCGTATCACCGATTCGCAGGGCCGCACCGTCGACTTCAAGAATACGATCCTGATCCTGACGAGCAACCTCGGCTCGGAGTATCTGCTGAACGGCATTACCGACAATGGCGAGATCTCCGAGGAGGCCCGTTCGCAGGTCGAGCAGCTGCTGAAGCGTTCGTTCCGCCCCGAGTTCCTGAACCGTCTGGACGAGATCGTCTTCTATAAGCCGCTGACGAAGGAAAATATCGTCAAGATCATCGATCTGCAGATGGATGCGCTCAATGCACGTCTGGCTGACAAGCAGCTGCGCTGCGAGCTGACGCCGGAGGCCAAGCAGTTCATCATCGACGCTGCTTATGACCCGCAGTACGGTGCGCGTCCGCTCCGCCGCTATCTGCAGCACACAGTCGAGACGCTGCTGGCCCGCCGCATCGTCGAGGGCAATGTGTCGCCCGGCGCAACGCTCCGCGTCGAGGTGCGGGACGACGCCCTGCAGGTCGTCTGAGTGAATTCCAAACAGCCGGGGAGCGGGTTGCCGCTTCCCGGCTGTTTTTTACAAAAATGAAAAACAGGACTTGACAATCCTGTCGGAGTATGTTACTATTTTAGGGCTGATGCAAAGCCTGCCCACGCGGGTGTAGTATAACGGCTAGTACAACAGCCTTCCAAGCTGTGGGCGTGGGTTCGATTCCCATCACTCGCTCCAAATGCGCCAGTAGCTCATCTGGATAGAGCAACTGCCTTCTAAGCAGTAGGTAGGGGGTTCGAGTCCCTCCTGGCGTACCAGCGCAGGGATGCATCAGCTGCCACAAAGATCGGGTCGAAATATGGTGGGTGTAGCGTAGTTGGTTAACGCGTCAGATTGTGGCTCTGAAGATCGAGGGTTCGAGTCCCTTCACTCACCCCATTTTCCCCCGCGCCGGGGCTTGGCACACGCCGGATATTGGGATGTCGCCAAGTGGTAAGGCACCAGACTTTGACTCTGGCATTCGTAGGTTCGAGTCCTGCCATCCCAGCCATCGTCGGAGCAAAGTCACTTTGCTCCGAATTTTTTGCATCATGACCCGCTAGCTCAGTTGGCAGAGCAATTGCCTTTTAAGCAATGGGTCTGGAGTTCGAATCTCCAGCGGGTCACCACGACCGGCAAACGCCTGATGACGTTTGCCGGTTTTTTGACCTTTTGATGACCCTGAAACGGGGGAATCATTGAATTAACACATTACGAATACGATAACTCACGGTTCTTGCTTGCAATTTGCCGAATCCTGTGACATGCTGTCCGCGGTGCTACCAGTACCCCGGTAGGCGGTTTCCCTCGAATCCATTCGGGGGTGATAAACTTCTTTTTGCTCCCGATCGAAAGAGAGGGGGTGACAGGCATGGTTACATGGGGAGAATTCTTTCAATTCTGCATGGTCATACTTGCGGTCATTGCCCTGATTTATCAGGACAACAATAAGAAGAGATAATCGCCGCCTCCCCAAAGGAACGATTATCTCTTCATAGTCATTTGGGGAGCCACCTACTGGCAGCACCCTTTTGTACCTATACTATACTCCAGTTTTGCTTTTTTGTCAAGCGCTCCGCCGGAAGACGGAGCGCTTTTCTCTGTCTTACATTTTTGCGGCCAGCTTGAAGACCTCGTTGGAGCGGCCGATGAGGATGATGTGGTCGCCCTCGCGGAAGCGGTAATCCGGGCCGACGTTCGGGTTGATCTCGTTGTCATGCTTGACGGCGATGATGTTGATCTGATATTTGCGGCGGACATTCAGGCCGGACAGCGTCTGACCGATCCATGCGGCCTGAATGGGCAGCTCATAAATGGAATAATCTGCGGTCAACGGGATGAAATCAAAGATGTTGTCCGCGTTGTAGCGCACGGCGAGCTTTTCGGAGATCTCGCGCTCCGGACAGACGATCTCGTCTGCACCGATCTTGCGCAGGAGGTCCGCCTGAATGTCCTGCTTGGCCTTCGAGACGATCATGCGCGCGCCGAACTGCTTGAGCAGGGACGTGACGACGAGCGAGGCCTGGAAGTCCTCGCCGATGGTGACGAAGCAGATGTCGAAATTGTCGACACCGAGCGCCTTGATGATGGCATCGTTCGTGCAGTCACAGATATTTGAGTCCGTGAAGCGGCCGGAGAGCGCTTCGATGATGGCGGGGTTTTTGTCGACGATCATGACGTCGTTGCCGAGCTCCTGCATTTTGCTGGCCAGATGGCGGCCGGTGCGGCCCATGCCGATGATGAGAACAGATTTCATGAAACGGTTCCTTTCTCTGATTATCCGATGAGGATCTTGCCGGTGGGACGATCCAGCGGCGGCTCGGAGCGGCGCTCCGAGAACAGCAGAACGAAGCTCAGACCACCGATACGCCCGGCGTACATGAGCAGAATGAGAATGACACGGCTCGCGGCGCTGAGCTGCGGCGTCAGCCCGAGCGACAGACCTACCGTCGCAATGGCGGAGACGACTTCGAACGTGACGGCCTTCAGGCCGAAGGGCTCGATGGCGCAGATGGCCAGAATGGCCGTCAGGCTCATGCCGAGATAGATGAGCAGAATGGAGCTGGCCTGCCGGAGCGTTTCGCGCTCAATGGACATGCGGAAGGTGTTGACACGCATGCGGCCGCGTGCCGAGGCCAGCGCACTGAGCACCAGAACGGCCAGCGTCGTCGTCTTGATGCCGCCTGCCGTGGAGCCGGGACTGCCGCCGATGAGCATAAGGAAGTCCGTCAGCAGGTTGCCGGAGTCGGACAGCTTGGACAGGTCCACGGTATTGAAGCCTGCCGTGCGCGGTGTGACGGCCTGGAAGAACGAGGCGAGGAGCTTTTCCGGGATGGAGAGGTCCGCCATGGAGGCGTTCCACTCAAAGCCGAGGAGCAGCAGCCAGCCGCCGAGCAGCAGAATGCCGGAGGTTGTCAGAACGAGCTTGCTGTGCAGCTGCAGGCGCTTCCAGCGGAAGCGGCAGCGGACAAGATCGCGCCAGACGAGAAAGCCAAGTCCACCGATGATGATGAGCATGCAGATCGTCAGGCTCACAAGCGGATCGGACACATAGGCCGTCAGGGAAGAAAACGGCGCACGCATGCCCATGAGGTCGAAGCCTGCATTGCAGAAGGCGGAGATGGCGTGGAACACGGCGGCGTAGATGCCGCGCAGAACGCCAAATTCCGGGATGAACCGGATGGAAAGCAATGCGGCACCCGCAAATTCGAACACGAACGTAAAGGGAATGATCTTGCGGATGAGCGCCGCCGTACCGTCGAGCGTGATGTTGCCCGCAGACTGCATAAGGACCTTGCGGTCATAAAGGCCGAGGCGTTTGCCGAGCAGCATGGACGTCAGCGTGATGAAGGTCATGAAGCCAAGACCGCCGAGCTGGATGAGCGTGAGGATCACGAGCTGGCCGAAGACCGTCCAGCTGGTGAACGTATCGCGGACGACGAGACCCGTCACGCAGGTTGCACTCGTTGAGGTGAACAGGGCGTCGAGGAACCCGGCAGGTTCCCCGCGTGAGGCGATGGGGAGCATCAGCAGCCCCGCGCCGGCCAAAATGACCAGCAGGAACCCGACCGCGATGAGCCGCGAGGGGGTCAGGTGCATTTTTTTCAAATGAGGATCGCTTCCTTCCGACCGGCCTTCGTGCAGATGGGCCGGTGTTGCTTTCCCAGACAGTATAGCGGATTTGGAGCGAAAACGCAACTGTGATTTTTGACACGAAATTGTGTGAATTATTTTTGAAAATTCAAGAAAAATAGTTGAATTTTGGGGTCGTTTGTCATAGAATATTGGTCGGCAGTGTTTTGGAGAGCATACTGCCGCGAAAATCTCTTCTCCGCAGGAGCACCATGCTGAACGTTGTCCTTGTTGCGCCGGAGATCCCGCAGAACACCGGCAATATTGCCCGCACCTGCGCCGCAACCGGCTCCGTGCTGCATCTCATCCGGCCGCTGGGCTTCGATATCTCCGAGCGGGCCGTGCGCCGCGCCGGGCTGGATTATTGGCATCTGGTCGATGTGCGCGTATACGACGATCTCGGGGACTTCTATGCGAAAAACAACGTTGCCCAGCAGCGGCTGTTCTCTACAAAGGCGCCGCGCTCCTACTGCGATGTTTCCTATGACGACGGGTGCTACCTGTTCTTCGGCCGGGAGACGAAGGGCCTGCCGGAGCCGTTCCTCGAGGCCCATTATGACGACTGCGTCCGCATCCCCATCCGTGAGGAGGCACGCAGCCTGAATCTCAGCAATTCCGTTGCCATCGGCGTGTTTGAAGCGCTGCGGCAATTGAATTTCCCGCACCTGCGGGACTATGGAAAGATGAAAGTGTGAATTCTGCGTATCGCAAGTCTATCAGGAGGTCAATTATGAACTACAACAAGAAATCCGTTGAAGACATCGATGTCAAGGGCAAGCGCGTGCTTTGCCGCTGTGACTTCAACGTCCCCACCAAGGAAGGCAAGATCACGAGCGACAAGCGCATCGTCGCTGCCATGCCGACCATTGAGTACCTGGTTAACCACGGCGCCCGCGTCATCCTCTGCTCCCATATGGGCAAGCCGAAGGGTGAGTGGAAGCCCGAGCTGTCCCTGCAGGTCGTTGCGGACCGCCTGAGCGAGCTGCTCGGCAAGCCCGTCGTGATGGCCAAGGACGTCGTCGGTGAGGATGCCAAGGCAAAGGCCGCTGCCCTGAAGGACGGCGATGTGATGCTGCTGGAGAACGTCCGCTTCATGAAGGGCGAGACGAAGAACGATCCCGAGCTGTCCAAGGAGCTGGCCTCTCTGGCTGACATCTTCGTGAACGACGCATTCGGCACGGCGCACCGCGCCCATTCCTCCACGGCCGGCGTGGCGGACTATCTGCCCGCTGTCTGCGGCTTCCTCGTGGAGAAGGAAGTGTCCATCATGGGCAAGGCTCTGGCCGATCCGACCCGCCCGTTCGTCGCCATCCTCGGCGGTGCGAAGGTCTCCGATAAGCTGAACGTTATCAATAACCTCCTCGAGAAGGTCGACACCCTCATCATCGGCGGCGGCATGGCCTACACCTTCCTTGCCGCGAAGGGCTACTCCGTCGGCAAGTCTCTGCTCGACAACGAGAAAATCGACTACTGCCGCGACATGATGGCCAAGGCCGAGGCTAAGGGCGTCAAGCTGCTGCTGCCGGTCGACACCGTCGTCGCTGCGGTCTTCCCGAACCCGATCGACGCGGACATCGCCGTGAAGACTGTCGCCGCGGACGCCATCCCCGACGACATGGAAGGCCTTGACATCGGCGAAGAGACCCGTAAGCTCTTTGCGGACGCCGTCAAGAGCGCCAAGACCGTCGTCTGGAACGGCCCGATGGGCGTGTTCGAGAACCCGACGCTTGCACAGGGCACCATCGCCGTGGCACAGGCTCTGGCCGATTCCGATGCCGTGACCATCGTCGGCGGCGGCGACTCCGCGGCTGCCTGCGAGCAGCTCGGCTTTGCCGATCAGATCACGCACATCTCCACGGGCGGCGGCGCTTCTCTGGAGTTCCTTGAGGGCCTCGAGCTGCCGGGTATCGCCTGCCTGCAGGATCGCTGAGCGGGAGCGCGGAATGAACAGAAAATATCGCAAAACGCTCATTGCCGGCAACTGGAAAATGAATAAAACGCCGACGCAGACGAAGGCGTTCATGACCGAGCTGAAGGGCCTGCTGCCGAAGGGCCGCTGGTGTGATATCGCGCTGTGCGTCCCGGCTGTGTGCATCCCGGCCGCAGTCCGCGCCATGCGCGAGACACGCGTGGCCATCGGTGCAGAGAACTGCAATGCGCATACCTCCGGTGCCTATACCGGCGAGATCGCCGCGGATATGCTCGTTGATGCAGGGTGCAAATATGTCATCCTCGGTCACTCCGAGCGCCGCGCCATGGGCGAGACGGATGCGGACGTGAATGCAAAGCTTCATACGGCGCTGGATGCGGGCCTGATCCCGATCGTCTGCTGTGGCGAGACGCTTGCACAGCGGGAATCCGGCGTGACGGAGGAATGGATCACCATGCAGATCAAGCTGGCGCTGGCCGGTGTGCCGGAGGAGAAGATCCGCCGCATCGTCATCGCCTATGAGCCCATTTGGGCCATCGGCACCGGCGAGACTGCAACGCCGGAGCAGGCCGAGGAGGTCTGCCAGCACATCCGCACCATCATCCGCAAGCGCTTCGGCTCGAAGAACGCCCGCGCGATGACCATCCTCTATGGCGGCTCCATGAACGAAAAGAACGCCTTTGAGCTGCTGGCCCAGCCGGATATTGACGGCGGCCTGATCGGCGGCGCATCTCTCGTGCCGGAGAAGTTCGTCCGCATCATCGAGGATGCCAACCAGCCCGTCGGCTGAGAAGCAAAATAAATTCTAAGCGGGGTTCGGTCATCCGGACCCCGCGTGATTTTTGAAAGGGAGACAGTATGGAACGCATTCCCATCGTCATCGATACCGACCCCGGAATCGACGACTTTTTCTGCCTTGCGCTGGCCTGCGCCTATTCAGACCGCCTGGACCTGCGCGCCGTGACCACCATGGGCGGCAACAATCACACGGATGTGACGACGCAAAACGCGCTGAACATCCTCTCCCTGTTCCGGACGGATGTCCCGGTGGCCCGGGGCGCGGACCGCTATCTCGAGGCGGAGTTCGGCGCGCCTGCGGCGAAGTGCCACGGGGTCAACGGCGTGGGCAATCTCGTTCTGCCGCAGTCCGACAGGACGCCGGACGATCTGCCCGCGTGGGACAAGCTCTATGAGATCGCAAAGGCCGCGCAGGGCGAGCTCGTCCTCGTGACGGTCGCGCCGCTGACGAATATCGCGCTGGCCCTGCAGAAGCACCCGGACCTGCCGCACTGGATCAAAAAGATCGTGATGATGGGCGGCAGCATCGGCCGCGGCAACATCACGCCCTATGTCGAGGCGAACGCGGGCCACGACCCGGCCGCCACGAAGCTCGTCTTTGAGAGCGGCATTCCCATCGATATGGTCGGACTGAGCATCACGCTCGGCTGCCCCATCCGGCCGGATGTGTTCGAGCGCTATATCCCGGCGCAGCGGGGCGGCTTTCGGGAGATCATGGAGGCGCTCATCCGCTTCCGCAGCGGCGAGGCCATGCACGATGCCGTCGCCATCTCCACACTGCTGGACGACCGGCTGATGACGTGGCAGACCGGTGAGATCACCGTGGAGCTGGCTCCGCCGGAGCGCAGCGGCCAGACCGTGCTGCATCCGTCGGAGCATGCCGACATGCGCGCCGCCGTGGCCGTGGATACGGACCGCTATGACGCCATTATCGGCGGTATGCTGCAGCGTCTGGAGAAGAGGCTGCGGAACTGAATACGGCATTTTTTTCCGCCGCAGAGATGCGTTCTCTGCGGCGGCTTTTTTGCGTTTGAAGCTATCTTATAGAAAAAGATACCTTGACAGGCGAAGTATCTTGTGCTATAGTAGACTCACAAAGGCTGCCGGATGCGGCAGCGGGAAGGAGGCTGGAGTTCCTTGTATATTGCGGGAGACCTGATCCGCGGCCATACGGAGACCATCATTCTGGCGCGCCTGATGCAGCGCGACAGCTACGGCTACGAGATCAACAAAACGGTCCGGGAGCTGTCCGGCGGGCGTTATGAGCTGAAGGAGGCTACGCTCTACACTGCGTTCAAGCGGTTGGAGGAGACCGGGCAGATCATGTCCTATTGGGGCAGCGAGGCTACGGGCGCCCGGCGGCGCTATTATCGCATCACCCCGGCCGGACGCATGGCCTACCAGGAGCAGGTCAGCGTCTGGGAGGCCACAAAAGAGATCATTGATCGGCTGATCGCCATGGAGGAAGAGTCATGAGAGAACAATTAAGGCAGGAGGTGCTGCGCCGCTTTGCGGGCGCACCGGACACGCAGCAGGCGCGCGATCTGCGCGATGAGATCCTGAGCAATACCCTGCAGCGGTATGACGATCTGCTTGCCGGGGGAAAATCGGAGCAGGAGGCCTATGCCAGCGCGCTCGAGAGCGTCGGCGATGTGGAGGAGCTGCTTTCCAGCCTGCCGCGCGCTGCGCAGGCCGAGCCTGTACGGGAAGCGCAGCCAAAGGACGAAGCGCCGAAAAAGGAGCCGCGTTCCCGCGGCATGCGTATCGCCTGCGCCATCGTGTGGCCATGCACGGCCCTGCTGGCTGTGGTCATCGGCTGGTATGGCTCGTGGGGCTATGCCTGGGCGGTGTTTCCGTCTGCGGCGGCGTTGCTGCATGTGGCCGAAAGCGTGATCCTGCTGGCGCGCGGCCGCCGCGCGGGCTGGCGGCTCGTGGACGGCCTGCTGCGGCTGTGCATCTGCGTGCTCTATGCCGTCCTGACGGCTGCAACGGGCAAGTGGATCGTGACCTGGCTCGTGTTTCCGATAGGTGCGGCGCTCGGCGGCGTGCTGAGCAGCGTGCGGACTCTGGTGGAGGGTGTATAAGATGAGAGCAAAAGCTATCGTAAAGATCTGTATCTGCGGCACGATTGCGCTGGTGCTGGCCAGCATGCTGGTCAGTCTGCTGGCGCTCCCCAGAGTGCTGGACTGGAAGATTGGGGACCTGTCTTTCCACTGGATCGACGACCACGGCAGCGACGAGGGCTATACCGTCGGCGAGGCTTCCGTTTCGGGCGAGGTGCGTGAGCTGGACGTCAGCTGGCTCTCCGGCAGCGTGACAGTGGAGCTGACGGACGGCGACGCCGTGACGCTCCGCGAAGAGCCGCAGCCCGAGAGCAGTGATGCCCGTATGCGCTGGAAGCTGAAGGACGGGAAATTAACGGTTTATTCGCAGAAAAGCGGCCTGACGATCCCGACGCGCGCCAAGCAGCTGACCATCGGCATCCCGGCCGGCCGGGCCGGGAAGCTGCAGAAGCTCAGCCTCGACCTCAGCGCAGCCACGGCTTCCCTCCCGGCACTGACGCTCCGTGAGCTGGAGCTGGACAGCGTCTCCGGCAGCGTGACCCTGATGGGCGGCAGCTATGAGAACCTGGACTTCGACAGCACGAGCGGTGATCTGACGGTGACGGATGCCGCAGTCGGCGAGCTTTCGGCCGACACGACGTCCGGCTCGCTCACGCTGGGCGGTGCGTTTGAAACAGTCGACTTCGATACCACGAGCGGCGCGCTGCACCTGACGACCTCTATCCTGCCGCAGGACATCAGCTGTGACACGGTCAGCGGCGGCGTGATGCTGACGCTCCCGGAAAACGGTGGCTTCTCGGCTACGCTGGACAGCGTGAGCGGTGATCTGACAGTCGACGGCTTTGCGGGCAGCCTGCACAGGGATGAGTTTGTCTATGGGCAGGGCGGCCCGGCCTATGAATTTGACAGCGTGAGCGGCGATGTCCATATCCGCTGCGCCTGACGGGCAGAATGCATATGAAGCGTTGGATCGCCCTGCTGCTGATCGCTGCCGTACTGCTCGCCTCCGGGTGCACGGCTGCGCGGCAGGACCGGCTGTATCTCTACGGCGAATTCCATGCGAACGACGAGCTGCTGCAGCGGGAGCTTGCGCTCTGGAAGGGCTATTATGAGGACGGCATGCGCGATCTGTTTGTCGAGCTGCCGTATTATACGGCCCAGTACCTGAACCGCTGGATGCAGGCAGACAATGACAGAATTCTCATGGAGGTCTATACCGACTGGAAGGGCAGCGCGTCCTATCACCAGAATGTGCTGGACTTTTACCGCGGTATCAAGGCGGCCTGCCCCGAGACCGTTTTCCACGGGACGGACGTCGGCCACCAGTATAATTCGACCGGCTACCGCTATCTGAGGCTGCTGCGCAGCGAGGGAAAGCGCGATACGGAGGAATACCGCCTTGCCAGTGAGAACATCGATCAGGGGCTGGAATTTTACCGCACGCAGGACGGGGAATTCCGTGAGAACGCCATGACGCAGAACCTGCTGCGGGAATATCGCGCGCTGGGCGGCGGTTCTGTCATGGGGATCTACGGCGCTTACCACACGTCGATGACCAGTGACGACGGCGTACAGACCATGGCAAGCCGCCTGACGGAGGCGCTTGGCGACAGCGTGATCTTCTACGACCTCCGCGAGGAGTAAAAATGGGGCTGCCGGAGAGGCGCACTCCGAAAGGAAGTGCGCCTCTGTTATATTCGCCTGACGGCGAGCGATATTGTCCTTTGGACAGTGATATTATGCTTCGCATCGTGATATTGCCTGCGGCAGTTTGACCGGCGAATATAATATCACAAAAGCCATGCGGCTTTTATATCACTTTCCGAAAAGGAAAATATCACTCCGGGCAAAGCCCGGAATATCACTTTAGTCCATTGTCCATAGGCACAGCATGAAGCCTCTCCTGACGGCAGCCCCAAAATAAAATCAAATTTTCGCGTGCTCTAATTCCAGGAGCGCGTGCTTTTTTTCTATGCCTCCGGCGTAGCCGGTCAGGCTGCCATCCGCGCCGATGACCCGGTGGCAGGGAATGAGGATCGAGATCGGGTTGTGCCCGACCGCCCCGCCGACAGCCTGCGCGGACAGGTGCGCGAGCCCGCGCTGCGCGGCCAGCTGCTGCGCGATTGCGCCATAGGTCGTCGTTTCGCCATAGGGGATCGTCAGCAGAATGTCCCATACCGCGCGGCGGAACGGCGAACCGCTCGGGTGGAGCGGCGGCAGAGCTGCAGGGCGCTGCCCGGTGAAGTAGCCTTCCAGCCAGCGCCGGGCCTCTGCCAGAATGGGAGTGTCCGCCTCTGCGGCCGAAGCGGGGAGCCCCGCGCCGAAGTATTTTGCGCCCGTGAACCACAGACCGGTCAACCCGATCTCATCCGCTGCGAGCACGATACCGCCCAGCGGGGAGGCGTAGCTTGCGGTATAGACCATCCTATTTTCCTCCGTTCGCGCTCTTCGGCGCGGGGTCCGTCAGCTCCGGGATCGCGCCGCCGGAGACGGCCCACAGATATAGGCTCGCCACGCTGCCATAGGGATGGAAGCGGCGGCGGTACCTTTCAAACAGCGGGCGGTCGATGCGGCGATGGCGGTAGACCATGCGCAGACCGCGCTGGATCGCAAGGTCGTCATAGCTGAAAATATCCGGCCGCTGCAGGCAGAACAGCAGGATCATCTCCGCCGTCCAGACGCCGATGCCGCGCAGGCTGCTCAGCGCACGGATGGCCTCCGCATCGTCCATGCTGCGGACGGCCTCCAGATCGAACGAGCCATCCACAATTCGCCCGGCAAGGTCCGTGAGATATTCCGCCTTGCGGAACGTCATGCCAAGGGCCTGCAGCGCGGGTACACCGGCGGCTAAGATCGTTTCGGCGCTGACAGAGCCGAGCGTGTCCTGCATGCGCTGCCAGATCGTGGCCTGCGCCTTCATGGAGATCTGCTGGCCGATGATGTGGTGCACGACGGCGGAAAACAGATCAGGGTCCACCGTGCGCTCCACCGGCCCGATACGGTCGATGACCGCAGCCAGCCGCTTGTCCTTCCGGCGCAGATACGCCAGCTCGGCCTCGCCGTAGATAAAATACATCAGCCCCACCTCCTGATGGGACTATTATAGCACATACGTTCGAGATAGCAAGAGTGAGCATATAAAAATCGGAGGCAGCGCTTTGCGGCTGGATGTGCCCGCTTCGACACTGCGATTTTATGACAAGGAGGGTCTGCTGCCGTTTGTGGAGCGGTTGCCGGGCGGCATCCGCATGTTTCAGGACACCGATCTGGAGTGGCTGCAGATCATCGGCTGCATGAAAAAGGCCGGAATGTCCATCCGTGACATCCGGCAGTATATCGAGCAGGCCCAGCGGGGAGACGATACCATCGCCCTGCGCCTCGTAATACTCCATCGTCAGCGCGAGGTCCTGCTTGGCTGGTTGTCTGCTTTTGAGGTTATACTGCATCGTATACGACGGAGAGGACATAGTCCTCCGTGACGGTCTGCTCGAGGCGGCGGCCGAACAGCGTTTCGTGCAAGCCATCCGCAGCTGCGGCGGGCAGCGTGCGGAAATCAACGCCGAGGCCTTCGCCGGTGTATTTGACCCATGCTTCCTTTGCGGTCCAGAGCTGCAGGAAGCGCAGCGAGTCGAACCGGCCGCCCGGCGCGGTGAAAACCAGCTCCTCCGGCGTGCAGATGCGTGCAGCCAGTGCAGCGCGGACGGGGCGGCGAGCCTCAAGGTCGACGCCGACGGTGCTCTTGTGCACGGCGCAGCACACGAAGCTTCCGGAGTGGCTGCAGTTGAAGGCCGGGCCGTCTGGCACATAGGGCTTGCCGTTCCTCCCGACCCGGATCACGGGCGTCTGCGCACCTGCCTCGCGGAGCAGCGTGCGCGCCAGATGGTCGGCGCAGATGCTGCGGGCGCGGTCCTCGGGGCGGCGGAACTGCTGCCAGCGGGCGCGGCGCTCCGGCTCTGCCGCGGTCTCCCACCGGGCAAGCTCCGCAGCGGTGACGGTCCGGATGTCAAGAACGGCGCAGCGCATAGCTTGACCACCACGGACCCGTCAGGCGGACGTAGGCATATTCCAGCGGAACGGTGAGTACGGAGCCAATGAGCCATGCAGCAAACAGCGGCAGGCTGAGCGGGTGCAGGATGCAGCAGAACAGCAGCCGCAGCGACGTGCGCACGGCCGCGCCGAACAGCATGCGCGGCCCGCAGGCATAGCGCACGCGGCGGAAGACCAGAAAGCGGTTGAAGCAGTAGCTCAGCGCCGCGCTGCCCGCGCCGCACAGCGGGATGGAAAACAGGAAGAAATGCCACCCGAGCGTCAGCGACAGCAGCAGGATAGCAGCTACATGCAGCAGCCACGCCAGAACGGAGCCGCGCGCCGTATCCAGCATACGGCGATAAATGCGCAGCGTATCGCGCAGTGGGTCAAAGTGTGAGCTCTGGTTGCCGTCGAGATAGACCGTCTCGATGGGCAGCTGCGTGATAGGCAGCTCCTGCCGCGCGGCGTAGAGCAGCACGTTCATTTCATAATCATATTTCTCTCCGCCGATCTCCGTGAGCCACGGAAGGCAGTCCGTGGAAAAGCCGCGCAGGCCGGACTGGTTGTCCTTCAGAAAGCAGCCTGCCGCCAGCGAAAAGAAGAAGCGCGACAGGTCGTTGCCCACGCGCGAGCGGAGCGGGACGCTTTTCCCGTGCAGCGTCCGGGTGGTGAGCACGAAGCGGCTGCCGGACAGCAGTGCCTCACGCACGCGCAGGATGTCCGCCACAGTGTGCTGGCCGTCGGCATCTGCGGTGATGAATGCGCGGCAGCCCTGCGGGTCCGCAGCCAGATGGCGCAGGGCGCATTTCAGTGCGCGGCCCTTGCCCCTGTTCTCAGGGCAGGTCAGGACCTCGGCATAGGGCAGCAGCGCGGAAAAAATATCCGCATAGGCAGGGCCGCTGCCGTCGTCCGTGACGATCAGCCGGAAGTTCTCCCGGTGCAGGGCCTGCACCAGCGAGATCAGAACGCTATCCGGCTGATACGCCGGGATCAAAACTGCGATCTCCATTTCTTTCCCCCTCTGTGGTCGGTCTGCGCTGCTTCGTCATGCGTGGAAGCACAGCAGCAGAAGCCCGCCCAGAAATGTCAGGAGATCCAGCAGCCCGAGCGCCCAGTCATAGCCGCCTGGCATCCGGAACAGGTTGACCAGCAGCACGACGGCACTCAGCAGCAGGAAAAACACACCGAAGAACAGCCTGGCAAGGGGATGCCTCTTTTTCTTTTCCATTCGGGTACCTCCATACATTATATCAATTTATTATATTTCCGGGCCCGGCCATTGTCAAGGACGGCGGCGCGGAAACGGGATTTTTCCGCCGGAAAACGCCGCGTTGGTTGACGTGCGCGGGCGGGTATGGTATGATACCCTTATATAACCCCGGCGGGGCAGCATGGGCCTGCGCCGGTAGTGAGGAGACAGAACAGCATGGTTTTTTGGAAACGGGAGCTGCGGGAGCTGGAGGCTTCCGGGCACCGGTTCGAGGATATTTTCCGCATTTTTTCGACGGAATTCACGGACACGCCCTTTTCTCTGCAATTTACGGCCGGGCAGACGCAGCGCATGAGCTATGCGGAGCTGACGGCCCTGACGAATCGTCTGGCGCGCGTGCTGTACGCGCACTTTGCCGGGCAGGAGGGCGCGTTTCTGGCGATCCGCATGGAAAATTCTCCCCTGTGGGTCGCGGCGTTTTTTGGCACGCTGATGGCGGGCTTTCGGCCTCTGTTGCTGAACCTGCGGCTGGACGACGCGACGCTGGCCCCGGTCGAGCAGCTGGCGGCGGGCGTTCTGACGGACCGGCCGCGCGAGAGCTGCGTGAACCTTGCAGAGGCCGGAGATGCACCGGAATTTACGCCGGTCTGGGCAGACGAGATCGCCCTGATGACCTCCGGCACGACCGGGACGCCGAAGCTCGTGCTCTATGACGGTGCGGCCATCACGGCGCAGCTGCTGCAGTCGGAGAGCATCGTGCGCAAGTGCCCGGAGGTCAAGCATGACCGTCTGGCGCGGCAGCTGCGGATGCTGGCATTTTTGCCGTTCTATCATATTTTCGGCCTGATGGCCTCGCTCCTGTGGTTCATTTTCTTCGGCGTGACGTTCGTGTTTCTGGAGCGCTACGACAGCCGCAGCATCCAGTATGCCTGCAAGGTCGGGCGCGTGACGCACTTTTTTGCCGTGCCTGCCGTGTGGGAGCAGACGGCCCGCCAGCTCCTGCGCGAGGCAGAGCGGCAGGGGCAGAAGGAAAAGCTCCTGCGCGCCGTGCGCTTCTCCAACGGGCTGCAGTCCGTCTTCCCGCGGCTCGGCGCAAGGCTGGCGCGGCGCGTGCTGTTCCGCCGCGTGCGGGAACAGGCGCTCGGCACGGAGCCAATGTTCTGCATCAGCGGCGGAGGCTTCCTGCAGCCGCAGGCGGCCGAGCTGATGAACGGCCTCGGCTACGGCATGCACAACGGCTACGGCATGACGGAGACGGGCATCCTGTCCGTCGAGCTGTCGCGGCGGGCCAAATGGCGGCTGTCCGGCGGCGTCGGTCAGCCTCTGCAGGCGCTCTCCGGCGGCTGGCGCATTGCGGAAGACGGCGTGCTGGAGCTGCGCTCTCCGCTTCTATACACGGCCGTGCTCGAAAACGGTGTTCGCGTGCCGCGCGATCCGGAGGCATGGTTCCGCACGCGGGACGTCTTCCGCGCCGAGGGCGGCAGGTGGTATATGGAAGCCCGGCAGGGCGACCTGATCATCGGTGCAAACGGTGAAAATCTCAGTCCGGATCTGATCGAGCAGCGCCTTGCCCTGCAGGCCGGGACGGCCAGTTGTGTGCTCGGCATGGAGCTGGAGGGCGATGAGCGCCCCGTGCTGATCGTGCAGACGGCTGCGGACGACTATGCAAGAGCCAGAGCCTCCGCTGCGGCCTATGAGGCGGTCGCCCGCCTGCCGCTGACGATGCGCCCGGCGCGTATTTTCCTGACGGAGCAGGAGCTGCCCATCAGCTTCGGCAAGCCCCGCCGGGCCGAGCTGCGCGAAAAACTGGCGGACGGCTCGATCGTCCTGACCCCGGCGCACCGGCCGGAGCCGGAGGAGCTGACCCGACTGGAGGACGAGAGCAGCCGCGCGCTCGTGCAGGAGCTGTGTGAGCTTCTCGGCTCCGTGACGGGGCAGACCGTCGGCCCGGACACGCAGCTCCTGCAGGAGCTCGGCGTGGACAGCCTGACCTACTATAATATTTTTTCCGCCGTTTCGGAGCGCTACGGCATCAGCCTGACGATGGATGCCGCGCACCCGCTGTTCACGGCGCGGGATTTTGCCGCCGCAGTGCAGGCGGAGCGGGAGGCGGTCGAATGAAGCTGCTGTTCCGCTGGATCAACAAGCTGCTGTGCGGCTGGAACGTCGGCCTGTATTTCCGGCCGCGCATCCGCTACGAGGGCAAGAAGTGCCTCCCGGCCTTCACACGCGGCCCGGCGATCCTCATCACGAACCACAAGAACCAGATGGACTTTCTTCTGGTGCTGTATCTGTTCTATTTCCGCTATGTCCGCTGCCTCGTCGGTAAGACGTTTTATGAGTGCAACCGCTTTCTGAACTGGTGCCTGCGGATGCTCGGTGCCATCAAGGTCGACCGCTTCTCGTTCGGCATGGACTTTTTCTACGAGTCGGTCGAGGCGCTCCGGCGCGGGCAGCTGCTGCTCATCTTCCCGGAGGGGCGCTTCTCCACGACGGGAGAAATTCTGGAATTCCGCAGCACGGCGGCTTTGCTCGCGCTGCAGACCGATGTGCCCATCATCCCCATGTGGCACTCCGTGAATTATGGCTTCGGCAAACGCACGGACGTCGTCATCGGCGAGCCGATCCGCCTTTCGGAGCTGTGCTCTACGGCCAATCCGGACGCGGCGGAGCTTGACCGCCTGACGGCCATCCTGCGCGACAAGGTCATCGAGCTGCGCGGCATGGCGCAGGAGGCGTGAGCCATGCGGAAGCTGCTGCAGCGGCTGTGGGATATCGCCGCAGATTTTGCAAATTTTATGGGCGGCCTCGGCATGCGCCTTGTCTGGCTGCCGAAGCTCCATTTTTCGCCCGGCGCGGAGCATGTGCGCACGGACCCCGGTCCGGCGCTGTTCGTGCTGAATCACAGCTGGTGGATGGATGCCCCGATGCTGTGCCTGCTGTGCCGCCGCAGACGCATTTCCGTCGTGGCGGCGGGCGAGATGTTCACGGGCGTGCGCAGCCTTGCCATGCGCTCGCTGCGCTGCATTCCGGTCGACCGGGCCGCGGGCGCGGACCTGAGCTTTTTCCATGAGGCGCTGCGCCGCCTGCGCGCGGGCCGGTGCGTCGCCATCTTCCCGGAGGGGGCGCTTAACCCGACGGAAACGCTCCTGCCCTTCAAGCAGGGCGCGGCGCTGCTGGCCCTGCAGGCCGGAGTGCCGGTCATCCCCGTCTACAGCGCGGGGAACTATCAGCCGTTCCAGCGGCTGCAGCTCCGGTTCGGCGCGCCCATCGTGCTGACGCAGCGGCCGAACGCCGCGGGCGTGCAGGAGGCGACGCAGTGCCTGCAGGAGGCCATGGAGCGCCTGCAGGAGGAGCTTTATCTGGAGATGAAACCGAAATATCGGACGCGCGCGGCTGAATTCCACCGCCGCTTCCGGGAAACAACGCTCCGGCGGCAGCGGGAGCAGCAAAAAGGAGAGAGAAATCATGACGCTTGAACGCCTGATCCGTGTTGCGCAGACGGCGCTGGAGGGCTCGGAGGCAGATCTCGGCCATGTGACGGCGCAGACCCGCCTGCAGGAGGACCTCGGCCTGAACAGCATCACGATGCTGATGCTCATGATCGGCATCGAGGACGAATTTTCCATCCGCTTCCCGACGGAACGCCTGCCGGAGCTGCACACCGTTGGCGATGTGGTCGCCGTCATCGAGGAGCTGCTCCATGCTCCGGCGTAAACGGCTGGCAGACCTGCCGGAACACTGGGACTTCGGCGAGCTGACGCCCGGTGCGCAGGTGCGTGTGCGGCGCAGCGGGTATTACCACCACGGCATTTACATCGGAAACGGCGAGATCGTCCATTTTGACGGCTCACCGAATGAGCAGGATGCAGCTGCCGTGCGGGTGCGCCGCACCGGCATGGAGGAATTCCTGCGCGGCGGCCTGCCGGAGCTTCGCATCTATGGCCGTGCGGAGCGAAAGCTGCTGCGCGCGCCGGGCGAGATCGCCGCAGCCGCGCTTTCTGCCGTCGGCCGCGGCGGCTATGACTACCGGACGAACAACTGTGAGCACTTTTCCAATGAATGCGCTTTTGGCGAGCATTACAGCCGCCAGAGCGGGGAGGGAAACGAATGAAAAAGTGGTGGATTGTTTTGACAGCCGTTCTGGTGATCGCCGCTGCGGCGGTCGTTGGCTATATGCTCGGCACGGCGCCGCGCGGCGTGGAGAGCCTGCAGGCCACGCAGCCGGAGACGGCCGCGCCCACGGAGCCCGTGACGGAGCGCCCGACGGAGCCGCCGACCGAAGCGCCGACGGAGCCGCCCATGGAGGCGGGCGAGACGCTGATCCTCAACGGGACGGAGCTTGTCACGGCCGTTTCAGACGGAACGGAATACGTTTCGGCAGACGCGCTGCAGCAGGCGGGGCTTCCCCTGCCGGAGGCGGAGCCGCTTCAAAACGGCGGGACGGACTATTATGTGCTGTCCGCCGTCTCGGAGGAGAATCGCTGCGCGGAATATGTCGACGACGAGACCGGACTTCGCTATCTGACGCCCGGTGCGGCGCGCTTTTCCATCGAGCAGAGCGTGAACGTGCCGGTGCTCATGTACCATGCTGTCAGCGACAATATATGGGGCATTGACGAGCTGTTTGTCAGCCCGGCCTCCATGGAGGAGCAGCTGCGGTATCTTGTGGACAACGGCTATGAGCCGATCTGGTTCTCCGATCTGGCGGAGCTGGAGCAGTACGAGAAGCCTGTCATCCTGACGTTTGACGACGGCTATGACGACAACTACACGGAGCTTCTGCCGCTGCTGCGGAAATACAATGTCAAAGCGACGGTGTTCATGATCGCCGATGCCATGGGCATGCAGCACAAAATGACGGAGGAGCAGGTGCGCGAGATGGCGGATTCCGGCCTCGTTTCCGTCCAGAGCCACGGCCTGACTCATGCGGATATGGATGCTATGGACGAGGAGACGCTCATCCGGGAGCTTGGCGAGTCGCAGCGTATCCTGACGCGCGTGACGGGCCGTCAGCCCTCGGTGCTGTGCTATCCGACGGGCCGCTACAGCGACCTGACGCTCGAGGTCGCAGAGCGCTACTACAACTTCGGCCTGAAAATGGTCGGCGGGCAGTACAATACGGCGGACGATCCCTTCCTTGTGAGCCGCTATTACGTCTCGCGGTATACGGGCCTTGACAGCTTCGCTGCTATGGTCGCCCCTGCGGGCACATAAACAGGCCGGAAAACACGCCAAAACGGGTCCCTTGCGGGGCACCAGTAATCCTGATTCCTGATTAAAACACTTCATCAGGAATCCCGTGTGCTACGCACACTCGCATCGTGCTGACGCACGCTGCGCCGTCTCATGCAGAATCTGACGCGCCCTCGGCGCTATAAAAAGCTTTTAAAGCTTTTTATTAGATTCTAGTATAAGATAGTGAATGGAGCGTATCGGTGCAGATACGCTCCATTTCTGATCCATATGGTGCAGCTGCAGTCCCTTGGCTCAGCTTGTCAAAAAAGCCCGGCTGCTCTCAGTGAGCGGCCGGGCCTGCTGCATCCTGCTGCGTGAGGTTGTTCAGCATCTGCAGGCACACGCTGCGGAAAACAGCCTCGTCCTCCGGCCGGATTCCCTGCAGAAGCAGGCGGTCCGTTTCATCCAGACAGGTAACAAACTGTGCATGCATGGCGCGTGCTTTTTCGGTTGGAAGCAGCTGCTTGCAGCGCTGATCGCGGGAGACTGCGCGGCGCTCAAGCAGGCCTGCAGCCTCCATGCGCTGGAACAGGCGGCTGAGCGTTGCACCGCGCAGCTGGAAGCGCTGCTCCACGTCGCGCTGCGTCAGGCAACGGCCCTCGTTGCGCAGCAGATAGTGCAGGATCATGCCCTGTGTGCCGGTCAGCTCTACAAGCCCGGCCTCCGATGCCGCTGCGTCCAGATGGCGGCGGATCTGATTGGACAGACATTTTACGACACCGCCGATGGGCTGCTCCATCTGCTGCATGGATGCTCCGCCTCCGTTTCTGCTTTTGGAATTTATAAATCTTATTATACCGCCGGATCGCGGCTCCGTCAACCGTGGAATGACAGAATTAACAAAAAATCCATTGACAATTTAGTGATATCGCCATATAATTAGCATGCTAACAATTTGAAGCAAGGAGGAATACCATGCTGAAAACCTTGGGGGCGCAGGTGAAGCAGTATCGCTGGGTCACGTTCATCACGCCCGTTTTTTCTGCGCTGGAGGCCGTGGCCGATATGTTCCTGCCGATGCTGATGTCCCGGATTATCGACAAGGGCGTCAAGGTCGGCGGGCAGGCAGGTATGCAGGCTGTGCTGCATTACGGCGCAATCATGGTGGCCGTTGCCATCGGTGCGCTTGTCTGCGGCATTCTGGCGGGCCGCTTCGCATCGATCGCTTCGACGGGCTTCGCGGCGAATCTGCGGCAGGCCATGTTTGCCAACATCCAGAGCTTTTCGTTCTCGAACATCGACCGCTTCTCCACGGCGGGCCTTGTTACGCGCCTGACGACAGACGTCAGCAACGTGCAGCTCTCCTATCAGATGATCACGCGCATCTGCGTGCGCGCGCCTGTCATGCTCATCACGGCGCTCATCATGGCATTTTCCATTCACGCCAGCCTGAGCATGATCTTCGTTGTAGCCATCGTGATTCTGGCGGCTGCGCTGTCGTTCATCATCTTCAAGGCGACGGGCACGTTCAACCGCGTGTTTAAGAAGTACGACGATCTGAACGCCAGCGTGCAGGAGAACGTCGGTGCCATCCGCGTCGTCAAGGCCTTCGTGCGCGAGGATTATGAGCGCAGCAAGTTCAACAAAGCGGCCAACGCCGTCTACCGCATGTTCGTAAAGGCGGAGACCTACGTCTCGTTCAACAACCCCGTGATGATGCTGACGGTGTTCGGCAGCATGCTGGGCCTGTCGTGGCTCGGCGCAAAGGCCATCGTGCTCGAAGGCTTCACGGAGGGCGGCCTGATGAGCCTGTTCAGCTATGTCATGAGCATCCTCATGAGCCTGATGATGATCTCCATGATCTTTGTCATGATGAGCATGAGCGTGGCAAGCGCCCGCCGCATCTGCGAGGTGCTGAACGAAAAGGCTGACCTCACCAGCCCGGCGCATGCGCTCACGGCCGTTCCGGACGGCAGCGTGGATTTTGACCACGTCAGCTTCTCCTACCGGCAGGGCAAGGGCAAGCCCGTCCTGCAGGACATCGACCTGCACATCGAGGCCGGGCAGACCATCGGCATCCTCGGCGGTACGGGCAGCGCGAAGTCGAGCCTCGTCAACCTGATCTCCCGCCTGTACGATGTATCGGAGGGCAGTGTTCGCGTCGGCGGGCACGATGTGCGTGAATATGACCTGACGACGCTGCGTGACGAGGTCGCGGTCGTGCTGCAGAAGAACGTGCTGTTCTCCGGCACGATCCTGGAAAACCTCCGCTGGGGCAACGCAGAGGCCACGCAGGAGGAGTGCGAGCGTGTCTGCCGTCTTGCCTGCGCGGACGATTTTATTCAAGCCATGCCGCAGGGCTATGAGACCTACATCGAGCAGGGCGGCACGAATGTCTCCGGCGGGCAGAAGCAGCGCCTGTGCATTGCCCGCGCCCTGCTGAAAAAACCGAAAATTCTGATCCTCGACGATTCGACGAGCGCCGTCGATACCGCGACGGACGCGCGTATTCGCAAGGCCCTGCGCGAGGAGATCCCGAATACGACGAAGATCATCATTGCCCAGCGCATTTCCAGCGTGCAGGACGCCGACCGCATCCTTGTTCTGGACGAGGGCCGCGTCAACGGCTTCGGCACGCATGAGCAGCTGCTTGCCGCGAACCGCATCTATCAGGAGGTCTATCAGGGCCAGACGCAGGGCGGCGGCGACTTCGACGAGAAGGAGGGTGCATAATATGGCGACGAAACCGATGCGCGGCCCCGCCGGGCGCGCGATGCACGCCACGGAACGGCCGAAGAATACCGGCAAGACCATGCGCCGCACCATGGCCTTCATCCTGAAGCACTATAAGTGGCACTGCCTTGCCGTCGTGATCTGTATCGTCCTGACGGTGCTGGCCCAGCTGAACGGCACGCTGTTCCTGCAGAAGCTCTATGACAGCTATCTTTCTCCTATGCTGGAGAGCGGCAGCACGGACTTCACGCCCCTGCTGCACAAGCTCATCCAGGTCGGCGCGGTCTACGCCATCGGCGTTCTGTGCTCGTGGGGCTATACCCGCCTGATGGTCAATGTCTCGCAGGGCACGATGCGCAACTTCCGCGAAAAGCTCTTCGGCCATATGGAGAGCCTGCCTATCTCGTATTTCGACACGCATTCCCACGGCGACATCATGTCCGTCTATACGAATGATATCGACACGCTCCGCCAGTTCATCGGCCAGAGTCTGCCGCAGCTGTTTTCCAGCATCATCAGTATCGTGAGCGTGTTCGTCAGCATGATCGTGCTCAATGTGCCGCTGACGCTGCTGACGCTCGTCATGGTGGCCCTGATGCTGTTCGCCACGAAGAAGATCGCCGGGAAGTCAGGCAAGTTCTTCGTCCGGCAGCAGCAGGACCTCGGCAAGGTCAACGGCTATATCGAGGAAATGATGCAGGGCCAGAAGGTCGTGAAGGTCTTCAACCACGAGCAGGCCGCCATCGAGCGCTTCAACGAGCTCAACGAGCAGCTGCGCGACAGCTCCTGCCGCGCCAACAGCTACGCAAACGTCCTCATGCCGGTCAACGCCCAGCTCGGCAACGTCAGCTACGTGCTGTGCGTCGTGGCGGGTGCGGCGCTGGCGCTGCATGGCTATGTCGGTCTGACGCTCGGCACGCTCGCGGCGTTCATGACGCTCAACCGCAGCTTCAACCAGCCCATCACGCAGGTCAGCCAGCAGCTGAACTCTGTCGTTATGGCCATGGCCGGTGCGGAGCGCGTGTTCCGTCTGCTCGATGAAAAGTCCGAGACGGATGAGGGCTATGTGACCCTTGTCAACGCGGTCGAGCATCCGGACGGCACGCTGACCGAGAGCGAGAAGCGTACCGGCGTGTGGGCGTGGAAGCATCCGCATCAGGCGGACGGCACCGTGACCTATACGAAGCTCGCGGGCGACGTGGTGTTCCATGACGTGGATTTCGGCTATACACCGGAGAAGATCGTTCTGCACAACATCGATCTCTATGCGACGCCGGGCCAGAAGATCGCCTTTGTCGGCTCGACGGGCGCAGGCAAGACGACGATCACGAACCTCATCAACCGCTTCTATGACATTGCGGACGGTAAGATCCGGTATGACGGTATCAATATCAACAAGATCCGCAAGGACGATCTGCGCCGCAGCCTCGGCATGGTCCTGCAGGATACGCACCTGTTCACCGGCACGGTCATGGAGAACATCCGCTACGGCCGTCTGGACGCCACGGACGAGGAATGCATCGCTGCGGCGAAGCTGGCCAATGCGGACGGCTTTATCGAGCGCCTGCCGAACGGCTATGACACCATGCTGACGAGCGACGGCGCGAACCTCAGTCAGGGCCAGCGCCAGCTGCTTGCCATTGCGCGCGCCGCCGTGGCAGACCCGCCAGTGCTGATCCTTGACGAGGCGACGTCCTCCATCGACACGCGCACGGAGGCGCTCGTGCAGGCAGGTATGGACGGCCTGATGAAGGGTCGCACGACGTTCGTCATCGCCCACCGGCTTTCGACGGTGCGCAACGCGGACTGCATCATGGTCCTTGAGCAGGGCCGCATCATCGAGCGCGGCACGCACGACGATCTCATCGCCCAGAAGGGCCGCTATTATCAGCTCTATACCGGCAAAAAGCCGGAGAAATAAAACCAAAGACGCTGCAGCTTTTTCGTGGCTGCAGCGTCTGTTTTACTTTTTCGGCAGGATGACGCGGAACGTCGAGCCCTGCCCGGGGGCGCTGTCGACCTCGATGACGCCGTCGGACAGCTCGACGATGCGCTTGACGAGCGGCAGGCCGAGGCCGTTGCCCATAGCCTTGCGGGAGCTGTCGCCCTGATAGAATTTCTCGAAAATGCGCGCCTGCACCTCGGGCGTCATGCCGCAGCCGTGGTCCATGACGGAGACGACGGCGCATTCCGTCTGGTCGAGCAGGCGCAGGGACAGCTCCTGCCCCGGCTCACTGAATTTGATGGCATTGCCGATGAGGTTCGTCCAGACCTGCAGCAGCAGCGGCTCGCAGGCCGTCACGCTCACGGCGTCCAGCTCGGCACGAAAGCTCAGCGACTTTTCCTCCCACTGCGGCTCGAGCATCACAACGGCCTGCCGCAGCTGCTCATCGAGGCGGAACGTGCTGCGCTGGTCGGAAAGCGACTGATTCTCGAGCTTTGAGAGCATGAGGATGTTGCCGACGAGCGTGGAGAGGCGGTGCGTGTTATAGAGGATCTTGTCCAGATATTCGTCGCGCTCCGCCTGCGTCAAGCCGGTGTCCTGCAGGAGCATGGCATAGCCCTCGATGGCGGTCAGCGGCGTCTTGAATTCGTGTGAGACGCTGGAGACAAAGTCGTTTGTGACGTTGTTGATCCGGTTCATCTCGCGCACGAGTGCGTTGAAGTTCCGCAGGGTCGTCTGCACCTCTTCAAGCTTACTCGGGTCTTCGACCGTGATGCTGTAGTTGCCGCGCGCGACCTCGCGCGAGGCCTTGCTCAGCTTGACCATCGGGGCCAGCACGCGCCGCCCGACGAGAAAGCTGGCGCTGCCGCTTGCGGCGGCCGCCACGAGCAGCAGGGCCACGAGCGTGGAGACGTTGATGTGGCCGATGACGCCGAGCTGCTGCAGGGCCGTCAGCGCGCCGACAACGGCGCCGAACGAGATGATGACGACGATGGCGATGATGAGCAGGTAATACGTCCGCAGACGCAGGGAAAAGCGTTTATCCTTCTTCATGCTTCCGCTCCGCCTTATAACCGATGCCCCGAACGGTTATGATCTCAAAGTCCTGATTCTCCCGGAAGCGGTCGCGCAGCCGGTTGATGTGCACGTCCACCGTGCGGGGGTCCGTGTGGGTGTCGATGCCCCAGATGTCGTCCATGAGCTGCTGCCGCGTGAAGATGTGCCCCGGCGAGGAGACGAGCTTGTATAGCAGCAAAAATTCCTTCTGCGGCAGGACGGTCTGCACGCCGCCCGTCAGAACGGAGAACGAGTCGAATTCGAATGTCGTTGTGCCAAGCGTCTGCCGCCGGTCCGCGACCATCTGCGCGCGCCGCAGCAGGGCGTTGATGCGCAGCACGAGCTCGTTGACGTTGATGGGCTTGACCAGATAGTCGTCCGCCCCGGCCAGAAAGCCGAACTGCATGTCCTGAAAGCCGTCGCGCGCCGTGATCATCAGCACGGGGATAGTGCTGCCGCTGTCGCGCAGGCCGCGCACCAGCGCATAGCCGTCCAGCTGCGGCATCATGATGTCCGAGACGATGAGGTCGATATAGTCGCGCTCGAGGACCTGCAGCGCCTCCACACCGTCGGCTGCGCCGATGGGCTGGAAGCCGTGGCGCGTCAGTACGCGGCAGAACAGCTGCCGCAGCTCGGCGTCGTCCTCGGCAACGAGAATCTTGAACATGGGGATCCCTCCGTTTCCGTCTTCTCAGTATACCACAGACGGCCGGATTTTGGAACGGAAAATTTCCCGATTATGAACTGAAATTCATAATCGGTTGACGCAGAATTGATAATTCCGGGATATGATATCAGTAGAAATAGGAAAAGGACGGAAACGGAATTGAAAAATAAAATGTCGCGGCAGGAGCGCCGCGAGGCGCGCCTGCGGCAGGAAAAGCTGCGCCTGCAGAAGAAAAGCAAGCTGACGCTCGTCGTCTATGCCGTGATCCGGCTCATCGTGATCGGCGTGCTCATCCGCTCTGCCTTCAACGGCCAGATCGAGAGCGTCTATACCTGCCTTTTGACGCTCGTGCTGCTGCTCCTGCCCTCCATTCTGGAGCGGAAGCTGGAGATACGCCTCCCGGCCGGTTTGGAGATCACGGTCGTCGTCTTCATCTTTGCAGCGGAGATCCTCGGTGAGATCGCCTGCTTTTATGTGACGGTCCCGTTCTGGGATAAGGCCCTGCATACGACGAGCGGCTTTATCTATGCGGCGGTCGGCTATTCCATGGCGGACGTTCTGAACCGCCACAAGAAGGTCAGCTTCGAGCTTTCGCCGCTGTTTCTGGCGCTCGTGGCGTTCTTGCTTTTCTATGACGATCGGCGCGGTGTGGGAGATTTTTGAATTCTCCATGGATAACCTGTTCCACAAGGATATGCAGAAGGACACAGTCATCCAGCAGATCACCTCCGTGGCGCTCGACCCGACGAACCGCAACATTCCCATCACGATCTCGAACATTCAGGATGTCGTTGTGAACGGCGAGAGCCTCGGCCTCGGCGGCTATCTGGATATCGGCCTGTATGACACCATGGGCGACCTGATCGTCAACCTCATCGGCGCGGTCGTGTTCAGCGTCATCGGCTATTTCCATCAGAAGCACCGCAAAAAGTCCGTTGTGACGCAGTTGTTCGTCCCGCAGGTGGACGAAAAAGAGGAGGATGTGCAGCATGAATGATAAGGAGCACCGCAATCTGGAGCGCGCGGGAAAGGCGGATACGGACCGGATCCTGACGATCCCCAATGTGCTAAGCTTTTTCCGGCTGGCGCTCATTCCCGTGATCATCGTACTGTATGCAAAGAATGAGGTCTGGTGGGCGTTCGGCATGCTCGTGCTGTCCGGCGTGACGGATGTCGTGGACGGCTGGGTCGCGCGGACGTATCACATGGTCTCGAATTTTGGTAAGGCCATCGATCCCGTCGCCGACAAGCTGACGCAGATCGCCGTGCTGCTGTGCCTTATGCCCATGAAGTGCTGGTGGGTCGTCGGCATTCTGGTTTTGAAAGAGGTCTCCATCGGCATCATGACGCTCCTGACCCTGCACCACACCGGCATGGTCTACGGCGCGGGCTGGTACGGCAAGCTGTGCACGGCCGTGATCTACCTTTCCATGTTCGTCCTGATGCTCTGGCGGGCGGCGCCGGACTGGTTCCTGTATGCGGATGCCGCGCTCTGCGCCTGCCTGATCCTGCTGGCGTTTGTGAAGTATGCCATCCGCTACGGCGGCATTCTGCGGGAGGCGCGCGCAGACGGCGCGCGGAAGCAGGCATGAATGCGCCGATCCTCTCGTTTTTTGCGGCACATGCCCCGCGGCAGGCGCTGCACCGCGGCCGCAGGAGGCGCTTCTTCCGCTGCCCGGCCTGCAGAGCCGTGCAGATCGTCCCGGCAGGCTGCGGCCAGACGAAGATCGTCTGCCGCAAATGCGGGGAGATCTTCTTACGGAGAACCTGAATAATGACGGACCGCCTCGGAACACCCTTCGAAAGGAAGGTGCTCCGGGGCGGTTTTTCTGTAAGAGAGCTTTCAGACAGTTTAGCAAGCAGACGATTCAGTTTCCTGCACTGCGCTGATAGCCCGTTATCAGAATGTACGGGTTTTCCTGCGGGTCTAGCCACAAGAGTGTGTTTACCATATCGGCTTCGGGAAGCCCGATGCAGCCTCCCGTTGCACCCTTGCTGCAATGAAAGAATATTGCACAGCCGCGTTCCGGAATGGTATAGGGAGCAGTGTTAAAACGGATGACGCAAGCATATGCATAGGCGCTCTGATAGTCTTCCAGATGCTCAACATCATCGCTCCACAGATCGAGGATGGACGGGTCGTCGCGTTCCTGCCACGAATTAAAGTAAATGGAATCTTCGTCACATACCCAATCTGAGCTTGGCGTAACGTCTCGCCATGGCATCTTCAGTCCATCTGGCTTTGGAGAATTTCCGAAAGCCAAACCCAGCGACCAGAGTCCCGCAGGAGATGTGTTGCTCCCGCGTTTGCGTCCGTGCATAATGCCGTTACCTCCAACCCAGCCATGCATCCTGCTCAGACCGGATACAGGCTGCCAGGCTCCGCCCGCCTCCCGCTGATAACACACGGTTTCCGTCTGAATGCCATCCGTCTCCTGTGCTACGACCAGCACCAGTTGGTTACACTCGCGAGAGTCAAGGCCTTCCGGCGTAAGCCCCTCAACTGCCATCCATTTTTCCAACAGCTCCATCTCATTGCAATTCTGATCAGCGGGAAATGTTTCTGCCAGTTCAGGCTGCCATGTAGCCTGCGTGTCTCCCGGCTGCGGCGAAATTGGTACACCGTTTTGATAGAAGGATTCGTCCCAAACGGCGTATGTGCGCTCAGGCTCCGTGGCAATGACCGATGGCGCCTCCGGCATATGGGTGCTGTTCTCGGTATTCTGTGGCTGGGAGGGAACGTTTCCTGCCTCTGTGGCCTCCGTGGGTGCGGTACGGGGTGGAATGCTCTCCTGTTCGATGGTTGGTATATTTCCCTCAATGTCGTGAAGTATATCTGAACAGCAGGCGGAGAGATATATTGACAAAATAGTACAGCATGCACATGGAAAAAGCAGTGCAATAATGCGTTTGCGAAATCCTGCCTTCATCAAATGTAGTAGTAGCCGCCAGTAATATGAGCAGTTGCAAAGCAACTTGCAGAATAGCTGCAATACTGCGCAAGAGGCATATAGGCAGATGTCGTCGAACTCGAATTTGCTGCTATGCAAAAATTACTCACGCCGCGTGAACCAACTGTTCCTGTTGTTCGTGTAACTACCATTGCGTGATCATAGGTTCCACTGTCTACACTTCGCGTGCCAGCTGTGTCCCAGATAATTACATCGCCAACACACGCTTTGGCTAAGCCCAGCCAATAATAGCCTTGTGGACCGGATATAGTATGATCACTGAGCCAGATGATTTTGAGGAAGCCGTTTACATTATCCCATCCCCAATTTAACCAATATTTATCACCATAGTAGGTAGTGTATTGATTTCTGCACCAGACATTTGTAGAATTAGTGCCTGTCCAAGCTGTAGAAACAGCGGGGAATGCAGTTGTCGAAGTACCTGAAGCGCCACATCCAGATAGAAGTCCGGCCCAAACACATTGCGACGCGAAATTTTGGCAATTAGAACTGCTTGCACCAAATAAACTATTAGTTTTATTGTAATATTGCTTGGCGTAATTTACTGCCGCCGTCGAGCTATATGATGTTGTTTGGTATGTTGCTGTGGTTGTAGCTGTGTTATTCGTGTTGGCGGGCTTTTCCATTGTCGAAAAATCATGGTCACCGACAACGGCCAAAGCGGCTGCGTGGGCATCGAATGAGTCATAAACAAACCCGTCTGCTTGTTCATTCGGCATACTTGTCTTTGCTGTGACGATGCCCCAGTTTCCGTTGATTTTTTCCAGTGTCAGATAATAAACACAGTTTAGATAAAATGTATCCTCGAAAGCACCTTCCATTTCATAACAATAATGAACGCCTATTTCCGCGGTGCAAGTATTCCCAGTTAATACGCCCGAGAAATTTTCAAATTCAATACTATCAGAAATGATCTTAAAATCGCAAATATCAGCAATTTCACGCTGGTATTGATTCTGGCTTTCGATATATGCGATCGTGCTGTCAACCTGCTCATTCCGAATAGACTGAACAGTAAACGTAGTGCAGTTGTAATCACTATCTCGTCTGCTGGCATAGATTGAAGAAATAAAAAGCTCACAGGTCGCCTGTATTTCGGCAGCTGTTCCCGCGTTATCAGTCAGACTTGCCCAAGTGCGTTTGTACTCATCTTGTGAGAGTTGTGTCGTGCCTGCAACAGGTATAACTTGATTTTCGTTATGAAGCACAGTCGCATGGTTTGTCTCCGGGTCATAAGAGGCATTTGCTTCAACAGCGGAAGAAGAAAATGCTGTTGCAATGAGCAGAGAAACAATGGACAAGAGGGCAACCACTTTTTTGATTTTTTTCATGACACTTTCTCCTTTCAGAATCTTATCGTTATGAGCAAATGTGCTCAAATTAATGTATGTACGTCTTTATGATGGTAAATTAAATCAATCAGCACTGAACCAAGCAATGGCTATGCGTTAGCACTTTTAGAACCTCAGTAAACGTACTGGATATTTCGATGAATCAGTTATAAAAATCAACTTTTGTATGTTGCATAGCTGGTGTCGGTTATGTATTCAACCGTAGCTGCGGTTAATACAAATTGCGACGTTGCCCGATATTGCCCCACACTATCAAGCGCGACAATGTATTCTTGACTAAAAGATTGGCTCGTAGTAGAATATGTCCAAGCATTATTTGGTGCTGGAATATTCACCCGAATCCACGTACCGCTGACCTTTTTTTCAAGATACGTTGTCACATACGCTGATTTTAATCCGTTTGTCCCGTAACACTTAACAACAACTGCTTTTCCGGAGCTACTGATAGAAAGAAGAACCTCCGCCTGTCGAGCATTTGCGTATTGTGGCCGAATGCTATCTGCCCGAAGTGCTTGCACATTATATGATATTGAAATAGTAACAATAATTGCAATTAGAAAACTGAATACACGTTTCATTATTTCACCTCCTATTTCTGTATGGTGTATGCTACGCTTACCATTGCCTCTATTTTCTAAGACAGCTGCTGGGGCAAAAATGATACAACTTTTTCGCTTTTTACATACATTTTGGACAGATGGGTTGCTTGACAGTGTGCGGCGTGCGGGGTATCATGATGAATAGTTGGGAGGTGCGTTTCCTTGCTGATGCTGTATTTTGCCCTGATTGACAGCGAAGCCGACCAGCTTCGCTTTTCCGATATTTACAGCAACTATCAGAAGCAGATGCTGCTTGTGGCGAAACGTATTCTGCACAGTGATGAAGATGCGGAAGATGCTGTTCAGATCGCATTTCTGGGCATCGCACAAAGGATAAAAACCCTGCCGGTTGATGATAGGCGTTTACGGGCTTATGTACTTACCGCAGCCAAAAACGCTGCACTATCGTTGCTTCCGCAGAAGAAACGGCAGGACAATATGCTTGACATTGATGAGCTTCCAATAGCCTCTGACGAGGATTTGTTTGTGAAGGTTATGCAATCTCAGGACTATGACACATTACTGCGTGCTGCGAGAATGCTGCCCGCTCCATATCGTGAGGTATTGCTGATAATCTGCGTAGAGGGGCAGACTGTAGCTGCATCAGCGGCCATACTGCATCGCAAGCCGGGGACAGTGCGCCAGCAGCTCAATCGCGGGAAAAAACTCCTGATTGATTTTTGTCGGAAGGAGGGAATGTGCTTTGAAGAGCAGGGCTGAAACGCCGTTTGAGCGGGCGCTGATCGATGCGACGCTGGAGGAGTACTCGGATGTACCAGATTGTGAGGATAAAATTGCAATTCAATTGTCGGATCACTTTATCCGAAAGACAGAAAAGCTGAACAGGAAGACAGTATCCAAAGGTTGGAAGTATCAGAATACAGTGTGGAAGCGAGTGGCCCTTATTGCAATCCTTGCGGCAGTATTGGCGGCAAGCGCAATGGCGATTCCGGCAGTCCGTGAAGCAATTATCAAGTTCTTCCTCCATGATGAGGGCACCCATTATGAGGTTTCATTCGACCCAATACAGGCGGCTTCTGCCCCGGATTCTATCGAGACAGTGTATCTCCCAACATATATACCGGATGGATATCAGCAGGAATTCAAAACAGTCAGCATTGCAGCTGTGTCAATCGGCTGGCACAATGCGAACAATTGGTGGATTTGCTTTGATCAAGTCCCCATGCCGGAGGACTACGAGAATGCAACAAGGGGAGGCATTAATTCGGAGGGAGCAACAGCGGAATCAACCGGCATAAATGGATTTGAGGTGATCAAAATTACCGATAATGAGGTCATAACCTACATCTGGACAAATCATGAGTATATGTTTACGCTGATGTGCGAAAAAGAAATCCCGGAATCGGAGATGTTGAAGATATTCTCCAGCGTGCAGGCGGATGATCATGCGATCATTGACGGCATGCAATAGGTGCTTTATTAGAGAATGATTGTTGGAGAGCGACTGCCTCCTTTTTGCGGGAACTTCCGGTGCGCTGCTGCGTCTAACCAGCAGAACATCTGCAAAGGAGGAATCACGCATGAAGCTGAAACAACTCATCTGCCTGCTGCTGGCAGCACTGCTGCTCGGGGCCTGCGGCAGTCCCGCCGCTCCGACGGAGGCAACGGAGGAAACAAAGCCGACTGATGCCTGGCTGGACCCGGTTGTTCCGACGGATGCTGCCGAATCGTTGGGAAAGCCGGAGCCGGTCGAGGATCTGACCGTGCCGGATCAGACCGCCGCTGTGGGTGGGGCGAATTTTGCACTCGATCTGCTGCGCGGCGCAGCAAAGCCGGATGCCACGACAATCCTCTCACCGTATTCCGCCCTGCTGGCCCTCGGCATGGCCGCAAACGGTGCAGGCGGCCGAACGCTGGAGGAGATGGAATACGCGCTTGGCGCAAGGCTGGAGGATCTGAATGCCTGGCTTGCTTCCTGCCGCGCGGCGGAGGACGGCAAGGTCGTCTCGGCGAACTCACTTTGGACCAGAGAAAGTCTGCAGCTTCTTCCGGAATTTCAAAAGGCCGTTGAACAGAATTACGGCGCGGAGGTCCATGCAGAAGAAATCAGCGCGGCGGCAATCAACGAATGGGTCAGTGAGAATACGAAGGGGCGCATCAAAAAGCTCCTGGAGCAGGACAATGAAGCGATCCAGACCTATCTGATCAACGCCATGACGTTCGACGCGGAGTGGGCTTCGCCTTATGAGCCGGAGGCCTGCAAGGAAGGAACCTTCCACGCGAGCGACGGCACGGAGCAGACCGTGACCTATCTGTCCGGCGAAGAGCGCGGCTATCTCGAGGTCGCGGGCGCAACTGGCTTCGTAAAGCACTATTCCGGCGGCCGCTATTCCTTTGCGGGCCTGCTTCCGGCCGAAGGGAGCACGCCGGAGGAGCTGCTCGAGGCGTTGGACGGCGCGACACTGTTGAATGCCCTCTGTGAGCCGCAGGCGAAAAAAGTCTATACGCGCATGCCGAAATTTACCGCTTCGACCACGGCAGAGCTCAAGCCGGTGCTGGAGCGTATGGGCATGCAGGCGGCCTTTACGGACGCTGCGGATTTCTCGCTGCTGTCTGACACGCCTCTGAAGATCGACGCCGTCCAGCAGAAGACCTATCTGCAGGTCGATGAGAGCGGCACGATCGGCGCGGCCGTGACGAGCATACCGATGATGGAGGCAACGGCGGTCCAGACCGAGGAGCCCAAGACGGTCTATCTCACGCGCCCGTATCTCTGCGTGATCTTCGACCATGAGACGCAGAGCATCGTCTTCCTCGGCATTGTGAACCGGGTGGACGGCTGAGTCGGAGGGAAATGGAATGAAGCGAAGCTTGCTGGCAGGAGCCCTGCTTACAGCCCTCCTGCTCGGGGCCTGCGGCACGCGCGAACCTGTGACGCTGACGGAAACGGACTGCCGGACTGCCGCCGTAGCGGCGGATTTCTCCATCACGCTGCTGCGGAATGCTGCAAAGCCGGATAAAACGACTCTTCTGTCGCCATATTCCGTGCTGCTGGCCCTCGGCATGGCCGCAAACGGCGCGGGCGGCCGCACGCTGGAGGAGATGGAATATGCCCTCGGCGCAAAGACGGACGACCTGAACCACTGGCTTGCCGCCTGCCGCTTGGCGGAGGACGGCAAGGTCGTCTCGGCCAATTCCCTCTGGACGCGGCAGGAGCTGGAGGTCCGGAAGGAGTTCCGGAAGACGATCCGGAAACAGTATGATGCGGAGCTTCACGAGGGCGAGTTCAGCATGGAAGCTGTGAATGACTGGGTCCGGAAGAACACGAAGGGCCGGATCGAAAAGATTTTGGAGCAGGACGACCCGATGAGTCAGGCATGTCTGGTCAACGCCCTGACATTCGATGCCGAATGGCCCGTGGCCTATACGCCGGAATCCGTCTATGACGGTACGTTTTTCACAAGCGACGGCAGCAGGCAGGTCGTGCCATTCCTGCACAGCGTGGAGGAGAGCTATTTCGAGCTTGCGGGCGCGGAGGGCTTTGTGCGGCCGTATGCGGGCGAGCGCTATGTGTTTGCGGGCCTTCTGCCTGCCGAGGGCACCACACCGGAGGAGCTGCTGCAGGCGCTGGACGGCGAGGCTCTGCTAAACGCCCTCGGCGAGCCGCAGACAGAGGAGGTCCATGTCGCGATCCCAAAGCTCATCGCTGCCACGGACAGGATGCAGCTGAAGGAGCCGCTGCGCGCCATGGGCATGGAGCTGGCGTTTACCGACGCTGCGGATTTCTCCCGCCTTGCAGAGAAGCCGCTGAAGATCGATTCCGTGCAGCACAAGGTTTGGCTGCAGCTCGACGAGCAGGGGACGCAGGCAGCCGCCGTGACGAGCACGCTCATGGCGCCCACTGCAGCGGCAGATATGGAGGAGCCGAAGACCATTGCCCTCACGCGGCCGTTCCTCTTTGTGATCTTCGACCATGAGACGCAGAGCATCGTCTTCCTCGGGATTGTGAATCAGATCTCATAACCTGCAGCCCGTGCGCGGAAAATTCCGCGCACGGGTTGATTTTTTCTCCCATTGGTGGTATAACTAGTGATACAAGTTATACAAATCGGAAATGGAGGAACGACCATGGGAAACAACGGCTTTCCGGAGGGAAAATACATGACGACCGTAAAGGTCGGGCCGAAGGGGCAGATCGTCATCCCGGCCGAGGTGCGCGAAATGTTCGGCATCGAGCCGGGCGACCAGCTTTTGCTGCTGGCCGACACGGAGCAGGGCATCGCCCTGCCGCCCAAGGCGCAGGCCGGGCAGATCTTTGCAGCCATTACGGCGGCAATGCCGAAGAGAAAGGATGACAAAGCATGAATGCCATTGAGACTCATGCTCTGACGCGCCGCTTCGGGCCGCGCACGGCCGTGGACGGGCTGGACCTGACCGTCCGGCAGGGCGAGCTGTTTGCCCTGCTGGGCGTGAACGGAGCGGGCAAGACGACGACGCTGCGCATGCTCTCGGGCCTGCTGCAGCCGACGGGCGACGAGGCGGACATCCTCGGCTTTCGCCTGACGCAGCAGCCGCAGGAGATCAAGCGGCGCATCAATCTCTCCCCGCAGGAGACGGCCGTTGCGCCGAACCTGACGGTGCGGGAGAATCTGGAGCTTATCGCCGGTATCTACGGCGCTTCATGGCGGGAGGCCGCGCAGCGCGCGGCGGAGACGATCGCGGAGTTCCGTCTGGGCGAGGTGGAGCGCAGCCGGGCCAAAACGCTCTCCGGCGGCTGGCAGCGGCGGCTTTCCATCGCCATGGCGCTGATCTCGCAGCCGCAGCTCGTGTTTCTGGACGAGCCGACGCTCGGGCTGGATGTGCTGGCGCGGCGGGAGTTGTGGCAGGTCATCCGGAGCCTGCGCGGCAGAGTGACCGTCATCCTCACCACGCATTATCTCGAGGAGGCGGAGGCGCTTTCCGACCGCATCGGCATCCTGTCGCACGGCAGGCTGCGTATCTGCGGCACGGCGCAGGAGCTGTGCGCCGCGGCGGGCGAGACGCGCTTTGAGGAGGCCTTTATCAAGCTGGCAGGGGAGGGAGTCCAATGAGAAGAATGCGCTTTTTTGCCTCGCGCAACGCGCGCGAAATTCTCCGCGATCCGATCAGCGTCGGCTTCGGCGTCGCGTTTCCCATCCTGCTGCTCCTGCTGCTGAGCTTCCTGAACCGGCATATCCCGGCGGAGGCCCACATGACGCTCTTTGAGCCGGAGCAGCTTGCGCCGGGCGTCAGCGTGTTCAGCCTGAGCTTTCTGGCGCTGTTTTCCGCGCTGCTGTTGTCGCGCGACCGCTCGTCGGCCCTCATTCTGCGGCTGTATGCCTCGCCGCTGACGGGGCGGGATTTCATCCTCGGCTATCTGCTGCCCATGCTCCCCATGGCGCTGGCGCAGACGCTTGTGTGCCTGCTGGCGGCCATCCCGCTCGGCCTGCCGGTGTCGTGGCGCATTCTGGCCTGCACGGCGGTCAACGTGCCCATCGCGCTTGTGAATCTGGCGCTCGGGATGCTGTGCGGCACGCTGCTGCCGGAAAAGGCCGTCGGTGGGATGTGCGGAGCCCTGCTGACCAATGTCTCGGCGTGGCTCTCCGGCATCTGGTTCTCGCTCGACCTCGGCGGAAAGGTTTTCCGCCGCATCGCCTACGCGCTCCCGTTCGCCAACGCCGTTGACGCGGCGCGGGCCGCTCTGGCAGGGGACTGGGGCGGCATGTTCCCACAGCTCTGGATCGTTCTGGCATGGGCCTTTGGCCTGCTGACGGCGGCCATTGTGATCTTCCGCAGAAAAATGACCGCAAGATAAATTTCCGGTGCACCGATTTTCGGTGCACCGTTTTTTTCCTTGACAGGGAAAGCCGGGTATGCTACTATGAAAAAATGTTAAGACTGTCTAACTTTGGAGGGAGAAGCCATGACCTTAAAGGAACTTCCTGTCGGAAAAAGCGGGCTCATTACGGCGGTCGGCGGCGAGGGGATCCTGCGCTGCCGACTGCTGGATATGGGCCTGATCCCCAATACGCGCGTGACGGTGCAGAAGATCGCCCCGATGGGTGACCCCATGGAGATCCGCCTGCGCAGCTATGAGCTGACGCTTCGCATGGACGACGCGGCGCAGATCGAGATCCTGCCGGAGGTGGGCGCATGATCTTTGCACTGGTCGGAAATCAGAATTGCGGCAAAACGACGCTGTTCAATCAGCTTACAGGGTCCAACCAGCATGTCGGCAATTTCCCCGGCGTGACGGTCGACAGCAAGGAGGGCGTGATGCGCGGCGCAAAGGGCTGCAGCGTCGTCGATCTGCCGGGCATCTATTCTCTGCGACCCTATACGGCCGAGGAGATCGTGACCCGCGATTTTATCCTGAATCAGAAGCCTGACGGCATCATCAATATCGTCGACGCCACGAATATCGAGCGCAACCTCTATCTGACGCTGCAGCTTCTTGAAATGCAGATCCCGATGGTGCTGGCGCTCAACATGATGGACGAGGTGCGCGGCAACGGCGGCACCATCGATGTGCAGAAAATGTCCGACGAGCTCGGCATTCCGGTCGTTCCCATCGCTGCGGCGAAGAACGAGGGCATCGAGGAGCTGGTCGACAGTGCCGTGCGTGCTGCACGCACGCGCACGCTGCCGAAGCGCGTGGATTTCTGTGATGACGGTCCGGTGCACCGCTGCATCCACGCCGTCTCGCACCTGATCGAGGATCACGCGCAGGCTGCCGGGATGGCCCGGCGCTTTGCGGCGACGAAGCTCATCGAGGGCGACGAGGACATCATCAGCCGCCTCCTGCTCAATCAGAACGAGCTGGAGATGGTCGAGCACAGCATCGTCGAGATGGAGGACGAGGGCAAGCTGGACCGCAATGCCGCCATTGCCTCCATGCGCTATGACTACATCGAGCGCCTGTGCTCCAAAACCGTGGTCAAGTGCCGCGAGAGCCGCGAGCATCTGCGCAGCGTGCGCATCGACCGCGTACTGACGAACAAATATGCAGCCCTGCCGATCTTTGTCGGCATCATGCTGCTGATCTTCTGGCTGACGTTCGACGTGGTCGGCGCGGGCCTGCAGGACCTGCTGGCGCTGGGCATCAGCCGCCTGAGCACGCTGGTCGACCATGGCCTCACGTCTTATGGCATGAACCCGGTGGTACATAGCCTTATCATCGACGGCATTTTTGCCGGCGTTGGCAGCGTGGTGAGCTTCCTGCCCATTATCGTGGTCATGTTCTTCTTCCTGTCCATTCTGGAGGATACGGGCTATATGGCGCGCGTTGCCTTTGTGATGGACAAGCTCCTGCGCAAGATCGGCCTGTCCGGCCGCAGCTTCGTGCCGATGCTCATCGGCTTCGGCTGCACGGTCCCCGCCGTGATGGCAACGCGGACGCTGCCGTCCGCACGCGACCGCCGTCTGACGATCCTGCTGACGCCGTTCATGAGCTGCTCGGCCAAGATCCCGATCTATGCCGTGTTCACGGCGGCATTCTTCCCGCAGCATGCTGTGCTCGCTATGGCACTGCTCTACTTCGGCGGCATGGCCATCGGCGTGCTCATCTCCCTGCTGCTGAATCACACGGTGTTCCGCGGAAATCCCGTCCCGTTCGTCATGGAGCTGCCGAATTATCGCCTGCCGACGCTCAAGAGCGTGGCCATGCTCCTGTGGGACAAGGCGCGCGACTTCCTGCAGCGCGCGTTTACGGTCATTTTCGTGGCGACGCTTGCCATCTGGTTCCTGGAGTCGTTTGACCTGCACCTGAATTTCGTGACGGACAGCAGCAGGAGCCTGCTTGCGTCCATCGGGCGCATCCTCGCGCCGGTGTTCCGCCCGCTGGGCTTTGAGGACTGGCGTGTGACGACGGCTCTCATTACCGGCTTTACGGCCAAGGAGGCCGTGGTCAGCACGCTCGGCATCTTGACCGGCGCGGGAACGGAGCACCTGAGCGCGGCGCTCTCCGGCCTGTTCACGCCGCTGTCGGCCGTGAGCTTCCTGACGTTCACCCTGCTCTACACGCCGTGCGTCGCGGCCATTGCGGCCATCGGGCGCGAGCTGGGCGGCAGGCTGCGCGGCGCAGTCGTTGCGGTGTTCCAGTGCGTTGTAGCCTGGTGCGTTGCGGCGGGGCTGTATCAGCTCCTGCTGCTGATCGTCTGACGCATGGGCTGGCTGGAATGGGCCGTGCTGGCGCTGCTGGCGGCGTGGCTGGCCGTGTCGCTTTGGCGCATGCTGCACCACCGCGGCTGCGGCTGCGGCGGCTGCAGTGGAGACTGCGCCCACTGCCGGACGTCCTGCGGAAAAGAAGACAGATAAAGGGGATGCGTCTGCATCCCCTTCAGACTGTCAAAAAACCTGCTTAGCCGAAAATTTCGGAGGGAAGGATAGTGTGAAAGGAAACCGTCAGGGTTTCCTTTCGCGTCAAATAACCCGCCGCAGCGGCAGAATTGCAAAATAGTGCTACAAAATTATATTTTGCAATTCGGAAAGCAGCTTGTCTAAAAAGTCCCTTTGGACTTTTTAGACAAGCTGAGGGGGATGCGGCCACATCCCCTTTTGCTTTGACATCCGGCGGAAGATGTGCTATACTTTCCCGGTGTTGGCATAGAATCGAACAGATAACCGGAAAGAAGGTTTTTCATGATTTTTATCGAATGGCTGAAGGTCATCTTGCTCGGCATCGTGGAGGGCATCACGGAATGGCTCCCCATCAGCAGCACGGGCCATCTGATCCTGACGGACGCCATCTGGCCGCTGCAGCAGTCGGATGCGTTCAAGGAGATGTTCAACGTCGTCATCCAGCTCGGCGCGATCCTTGCTGTTGTGGTGCTCTACTGGAGCAAGCTCTGGCCCTTCCACCGTAAGCGCATCCCGCAGCGCTCGTGGTTCGCCCAGCAGAGCACGAACGGCTTCGTGGGCGGCCTGCAGCGCTTCGGCGACCGTTATTGCTGCATGGACAAGATCGTCATGTGGCTGAAGATCGCGGTTTCCTGCCTGCCTGCCATGCTCATCGGCCTGCCTCTGAACGATTGGCTCGACAAGCACTTTTATAACCCGACCGTCGTGGCCCTGATGCTGCTGCTCTATGGCGCCGGCTTCCTGTTCGTCGAGCGGTATAACCGCAGCCGCAAGCCGCGCGTGAATTCGATCGCTGCGCTGCGCTGGTCGGATGCGCTGCTCATCGGCGTGTTCCAGGTGCTCGCGCTCATTCCCGGCACGTCGCGCTCCGGTGCGACCATTCTCGGCGGCATCCTCATCGGCACGTCGCGCGAGGTCGCCGCGGAATACACGTTCTTCCTCGCCGTGCCCGTGATGTTCGGCGCGTCGCTGCTGAAGATCGTGAAATTCGGCGCGATCAGCGGCACGGAGCTTGGCGTGCTGCTCGTCGGCATGGCGGTCGCCTTCGGCGTGTCCATCCTGGCTATCCGCTTCCTCATGGGCTATATCCGCAAGCACGACTTCACGGCATTTGGCTGGTATCGCATCGGCCTCGGCCTGCTCGTGCTGCTGTACTTCTATGTGATCCGCTGATATCAAGCGGGACCGCCTCACAAAGAGAGGCGGTCCCGGTATTTATATGTACTTGATCTCGAGGCTGCCGAAGCTGAGATCGGCATCCAGCAGGATCTGTGCTTCAGGATGCTCACAGGGCGTCCCGCGCTGGTTGAGGCTGGCCGCCGTCGTATCCTTCCCGGAGACCGTGACGGCGAAACGGTCCGGCACGAGCAGCGTCAGGCTGCCGAAATTCGTCTCAACGGTCAGCGGGCAGTTGTCCTGCACGGCCTCGCAGCCGGACAGATCGACGGTGAAGTCTCCGAAGCTCGTCTCGATCCTGCCGCTGCGCAGCAGCGGTGTCACGACCGGCACACGGCAGGAGCCAAAGCTCAGCTCGCAGCTCAGGTGGCCGTTATCGCAGCGCGTGTCCTGCGTGAATTTCCCGCCGTAGGAGGCGCGCACATGGTGCTGCTTCCGCCTGCGGCCGCAGAAATAATCGACCAGCAGGCTCACGCCCCACAGCAGCAGAAAGACCGGGATCAGGACGCTCCAGCGGAAGCCGATGGACAGAAAGCCGAATGCGGTCAGTAGCGAATAGCCGCCCACGAGCATCAGGCCGATGCTGAAGCAGGAGAAGCGGTGCGTCAGCATGCTCAGACCGCCCAGCAGCAGGGCGGATGTCCAGAGGATCGTCCAGACGGATACATCGAATTTTCCCAGCGCATTGACAAGAAACAGCGCACCGATGGCGAGGACGTAGATCGCGAACCACAGCCCGCTGCGTGCGGCGCTGCCGATGGTGTAATCCAGAATGTGTTCCTTCTCCTCCGGCTTGATGACCTCTGCCTCGTGTACGCGCTCCTCCTTCGGTGGTGTGCGGCCGAGCAGCTCATCCACGCTGATGCCGAAGATGGAGGCAAGCTCCGGCAGAATGGTGATATCGGGGCAGGAGAGGTTGTTCTCCCATTTGCTCACCGCCTGTGCGCTCACGCCGACGCGCTGCGCCAGCTGCTCCTGCGTCATGCCCAGCCGCTTGCGGTGATAGGCAATGCGCTTTCCAAGCGTTCCCTGTTCCATTGTGGTTTCCCTCCTTCATGTTCTGGAATTACCATATCATGAATTGGCCGAAAAAGCTATCATCCGGTCGTTCATTTTGCAAAAAACCGCCGCTCAACTCCCGGTTGAGCGGCGGTTGCGTCTCTCAAAACGACAATGCCCGGCGCTTTCGCGCCGGACATTGGAGAAATCAGGTTTACTTCTTCTCGGACTCAGCGATCTCCTTCAGGGCATCCTTGCGGCTGAAGTTCGCGCGGCCCTTCTCATCGAAGCCCATGAACTTGACCCACGTCATGTCGCCGACGTTCAGAACGTCCTCGACCTTTTCGACGCGGCGGTTTTCAAGCTTGGAGATGTGGACCATGCCGTCGTGGCCCGGGGCAATCTCAACGAACGCGCCGATCGGCAGGATGCGGACAACCTTGCCATAATACAGGGCGCCGACCTCGGGAACAAAGCAGATATCGTCGATCATCTTCTTGGCAGCGTAGCCGGCTGCAGGATCGACGGCCGCAATAAAGACGTTGCCTTCGTCATCGATGTCGACCTTGGCGCCGGTGTCGGCACAGATCTTCTGGATGGTCTTGCCGCCGGAGCCGATGACCTCACGGATCTTCTCGACGGGGATCTTCATGGAGATCATCTTCGGCGCATATTCGGACACGTCAGCGCGCGGCTCGGAGATGCAGGGGAGCATGACCTTGTCCAGAATTTCAAGACGGGCCTTGCGGCAGCGCTCAAGGGCGTCAGCAATGATCTCCATCGTCAGGCCCTTGTTCTTCAGGTCCATCTGAATGGCCGTAACGCCTTCCGTCGTACCGGCGACCTTGAAGTCCATCTCGCCGTGGAAGTCTTCCACGCCCTGGATGTCCGTGAACGTGCGCCATGCGCCGGTCTCCTGATCGGAGATGAGACCGCAGGAAATGCCGGCGACCGGACGCTTGATGGGAACGCCTGCGTCCATCAGAGCCAGCGTGGAGCCGCAGATGGAGGCCTGCGACGTCGAGCCGTTGGAGGACAGGACCTCGGAGACGACACGGATGGCATACGGGAACTCCTCAACGCTCGGGATCACAGGCAGGAGGGCCTTCTCGGCAAGGGAGCCGTGGCCGATCTCGCGGCGGGAGGTGGAACGGCTCGCTCTGGCCTCGCCCGTGGAGAACGACGGGAAGTTGTAGTGGTGGATATAGCGCTTCGTCTCTTCCGGATAGATGGTGTCGAGCTTCTGTGCGGCGGACAGTGTGTTGAGCGTGCAGATGGACAGGACCTGCGTCTGGCCTCTGGAGAACAGGCCGGAGCCGTGGACGCGCGGCAGAACGCCGACCTCGGCGTCGAGCGGGCGGATCTCGTCCATCTGGCGGCCGTCGACGCGCTTGCCCTCGAGCAGCCACTTCTTGACGACCTTCTTCTGCATCTTGTACAGGCAGACCTCGATGTTGACGTCGAAGTCCTCATATTTTTCGGCGAACTTGTCGGCGAAATCGCGGCGGGCCGCGGTAAGGCGCTCCTCGCGGACGTTCTTGTCGTCGGTGTCGAGGGCATATTCGATCTGGTTCATGCCATAGGCGCACAGATCGTCGAGCAGGTCGTGGTTGACAGCTGCCTTTTCAAACGTGAACTTCGGCTTGCCGATGGTTTCGACGATCGTGTTGATGAACTTCACGACCTCCATGTTCGTCTCATGGGCGATGCGGATGCACTCGAGCACGATGCTCTCCGGGGCTTCCTTGGCCTCGGTCTCGATCATGACGACCTTCTCGAACGTTGAGGCGATGCACACGAAGCACTCGGAGGCGCTGCGCTGCTCGGCAGAGGGGTTGATGACGTACTGGCCGCCGACATAGGCGACGTTCGTCGTGGCGATCGGGCCGTTCCAGGGAACGTCGGAGCAGGCCACAGAGATGGAAGCGCCCAGAGAGGCGACGATCTCAACGGGGTTCTCGTAGTCGTTGGCAAGGACGGTGCAGGTCACGACGACATCGTTGCGCAGCTCATCGTCGAAGAGCGGGCGCATCGGACGGTCGATGATGCGGCTGTTGAGGATGCCGCGCTCGGAGGGCTTGCCCTCGCGGCGGTTGAAGCTGCCGGGGATGCGGCCGACGGCGTACATTCTCTCCTCGAACTCGATGGTCAGCGGGAAATAGTCGATGCCGGGCTTGGGATCCGGGGAGCAGGTGACGGTCGTGAGCACGACGGTGTCGCCGTAGCGGCAGATGCACTCGGCGTCGGCCAGCTCTGCGACCTTGCCGGTCTCGACGGTAAAGGGACGGCCGCCGATGGAAGTCTCAAACACATGGTGGTTGGGATACTGTTTTCTGGTGATCATGGTTTATCCTCCTGTCAGAATGAAGTTCCACGGGAGGTTTAGCACTTGAAGCCGCGGCCAAACGCGCGCTCGGCAGCGCCTTCAACTGCTAAACTTCGCTCCCGTGTGCGGGGAAATGCGGGGATGGGGAAATCGTGAAAATGGGCGGACCGCTGGCGGGCCGCCCATTGTTCGTGATTACTTACGGATGCCCAGACGAGCGATGATGGCGCGATAGCGGTTGATGTCCTTCTTGGCCAGGTAGTCGAGCAGGCTGCGGCGCTTGCCGACCATCATGAGAAGGCCGCGGCGGGAGTGGTTGTCGTGCTTGTGCTCACGCAGGTGCTCGGTCAGCTCGTTGATGCGGGCGGTCAGGATCGCGATCTGGACCTCGGGGGAACCGGTGTCGCCCTCGTGGGTCGCGTACTCAGCGATGATAGCGGTTTTCTTTTCCTTCTGGATCATGGGAATGCTCCACCTTTCAAAATATTATCCAACGGCTAAGTCCGGGCGGGCGGAATGCTCCTTCCGGAGCGGTCTCCCAGAACTGAGCGCGTGGATGTACCGGCAAAATTACCAGCCGTAATATCGTAGCATAGAATGACGGAAAAGTAAAGGATTATTTTTCGTCCGCGTCGCTTTTCTGCGGGATCCCGGCGCTTTCCGGCGCGCGGAAATCCAGTGTGATGGAGGCAAGCTCCGTCTGCAGAGGGTGATAGCGCACACCTGCGGCGTCCAGCATGCGCTTTGAGGCACGGATGTTGGCCGTTTCGGCGTATTTGTCGGAAAAATAGATGATCTCCCGGATGCCGCTCTGGATGATGGCCTTGGCACACTCATTGCATGGGAACAGGGCCACATACAGCCGCGCGCCGCGCAGCACACGGCCGCCTGCATTCAGAATGGCGTTCAGCTCCGCGTGGACGACATAGGGATACTTTGTCTCCGCGCCCTCGCGCTCCCACGGAAAAACGTCGTCGCTGCAGCAGCAGGGCAGGCCGTTATAACCGGTAGAGAGAATGATGTTCTCCGGCGAGACGATGCAGGCGCCGACCTGCGTGTTCGGGTCCTTGCTGCGGCGGGCGGCCAGCAGGGCGACGCCCATGAAATACTCATCCCAGGAAATGTAGTCGGTTCGTTTCATCGCGGCTCCTTTCGGACGGGTCAGGCGAGAAAGCGCAGGGCCTTCACGCCGGTCAGGGCGAGCGTCACGAGCAGACCGGCAATGAGCACACCGGCATAGATGGCGGGCAGGGCGCGCTTCAGCCGCATCTCCATCAGCGCGGCGACGAGGGCGCCGGTCCAGGCGCCGGTGCCGGGCAGGGGAATGGCGACAAGGATGCACAGACCGACCAGCTCGGATTTGCGCACACGGCTGCTCTTGCGGTCGGCGCGGCGCTCCAGCGAAACGGCAAGACGGCCGAGGCGGGGATAGCGCTTCATCCAGTGCAGGATCTTCCGCACGAACAGCAGCAGGAACGGGACGGGCAGCATATTGCCCAGTGCGCTTGCGGCGAAGGCCAGCCAGGGATCCAGTCCCTGCGAGATGCCATAGGGGATGCCGCCGCGCAGCTCCACGACCGGCAGCAGCGAAATGAGAAACGTCATCACGCATTTGCCAAGGACGGTGCCGAACAGCCAATCGATCATCGTTTCAGCTCACCTTTCAGAAATGTACCCTCAGTATAACATACGACGTCCCCGATTGCAACAAGAAGAATGCCTGACCGAAGTCAGGCATTGCAGACTGTCAAAAAACTGCTTGGCCGAAAGTCTCGGAGGGAAGGATCGTGTGAAAGGAAGCCGTCAGGGTTTCCTTTCGCGTTCCATCACCCGCCGCAGCGGCAGAATTGCAAAATAAAACTACAAAAATTGATTTTGCAATTCTGAAAGCAGTTTGGCGAAAAAGTCACGGAGGGACTTTTTTGGCAAGCTGGAATGCCTGACGGAAGTCAGGCATTGGCTGTTACGGCAGCGCATGGACGAGGATGCCGATGTTGCGGCGATAAATTTCGTCGAACTGGGAAAGCGGCAGCGGATTCGTGCCGAGACCGGCCTCGATCGTATAGCCGGGGCGGCGGAAGTCCTGCAGGAACCAGTCCTTATAGCCCGCAAAGCCCGAGGCGAACGGCGTGTCCTCCAGCCGGTAGCCGCTGACCCGCGCCAGCCGTTCACCGAGCTCCTGTGCACCGGGCGGCGCATAGTCCTGAAAGCGCCAGTAGATCTCTTCTCCCTGTGTGTGATAGGACAGCGTGACATCCGGCTGCACGGCGCGGGTCAGAGCTGCCATAGCAGCCGTTTCCGGCTGGTCGAGCGGCGAGGCCCCGACATAGTCCCGAGGGGCCGGGCCGGTGAAGCCGAGTGCGAATTTGTTTGTGCGCGCCTGCTCCCAGCCTGCGGGGTAGTTCAGATTGAGGTCCGTCCCCGTCAGATTCGCCTTCCAGCCGCCCGGGAACGGAATTTCCGGGAAGCCTGCCGCGATGCGCTGCGCTGCCTGATACTGTTGGCTGCCCGGCCGGATGGCCCCCGTGACGAGGTCGACGCCGTCCGGGTTCACCATTGGCACGAGCCACAGCGTTGTGCGCCGCCAGAGCTGCTGGGCATCCATGCCGAGGATGCGCCCCTCCGTCGCCACAGCATAGGCGTATTGCTCCAGAAACAGCAGCAGGACCGGCGTCGTGATCCACTCATTCGCATGGTGGCTGGCGTTATAGAGCGCACAGCGCGGCCCCTGCCCGATGCGCAGGGCTGTGACGGGCCTGCCCCACGCCGTCCGGGCAATGCATTTCTGTGACAGGAACGGATAGCGCACGAGAAGTCCCTGCACGCAGATCTGCAGCAGCTCCGATGAAAACGGGACGTCCGCCGGCACGACGGGGAAGCCGTAGGGCACGTTCAGATATTGCCCCGGGATGAGCAGATTTGGGTTCTGGTTCGGATTGGCCGTCAGCATGGCGCGGACGGATGTGCCGCGCGCCGTGGCGATGCGGTAATAGGTGTCGCCGGGCTTGACCATATAGCGTTCATAGCCCAGCAGCAGCGGCGTGAGCCGCTGCATGGTCAGAATATCCTCCTGCCCGGACGGATACAGGCCCTCGCGCCGCTGGAATTCCTCCAGATCGGCGGCACCCGCCCGCCGCAGGGCAAGCTCGGTCAAGCGCATAGAAAATTCCCCCTCCGGGACATATCTATGCCGGAGGGGGAACATTCATGTGCAGCTTGTCAAAATAAGCTCCTTCGAACCTTCTCTCCGAAACTTTCGGCCGGGCGGTATTTTCGACAGTCCGGCAGTTGCTTCAGGAGTTCTCTTCCGGGGCCTCGGGAGTTTCGTTGTCCGCAAAGTCCTCTTCTTCCGCAGCGGTTTCGGTTTCCGGCTCCGTCTCAGGCTTGGCCTCGGGTTCGGCTTCGTCCTCAGGCTGCTCACCGGCAAGCTTGGCCTTCGCGGCTTCCAGCTCCTGACGCAGGCGGTTGATGCGGCGGAACGACTGGGAGATGCGCTCACACAGCGGGTCGTACTCGGCGTCATCCGGCTCTTCATCCGTGACGTAGTCCTTGTAGTAGACCTTACCAAGCTGCGTGTAGCAGCGGCGGATCTTGTCCTGTTCCGCCAGAATGGCAAACTTCTTCTTGGAGATCAGCGCGACGAGACGCGCGGTCTGGGCTGCGCCGGCCGCAACGTGGACGGCCTTGCATTTCAGGGTTTCCATGGTTTCCTTCATAAAAGATCACTCCTTTGATTCATCGGGTTCAATGGATTCTTCGGTTTTCCTGGATGCTTCGTCCTCCGGCTCAGATGCTGCATCTTCCGGTTCGGCGGTCTCCTCCGGCTGCGCCTCTGCGGCCTTGGCAGCGGCGGCTTCGGCGGCTGCCACGCGGTTGACCTGCATCTTCGCGGGATCGTGCCTGACAAAAATGGCCTGATACAGCAGGATGCCGAGCGACAGCAGCATAGTCACGGCTGCGAGCAGCTGGCTGACGCGGACCGGGCCGAGCCACAGGCTGTCCGTGCGCAGGCCCTCGATGACCATGCGCCCTGCGCCGTACCATGCGAGATATGCAAGGAACATCTGACCGTCGAATTTGCGCTTCTTTGACAGGAAGTGCAGCACGACAAAGCCGGTCAGGTTCCAGACGGACTCATAGAGGAACGTCGGGTGGAAATACTGCAGCTCACCGTTCTCGACCAGGCCCATGCGAAGGAAGCAGGTCGTCACGCCGCCGTGGGCCTCTCGGTTGAAGAAGTTGCCCCAGCGGCCGATGGCCTGCCCGAGCAGCAGACCGATGCCGGTCAGGTCGAGGAAGGGAAAAATTTTGAGCTTCCGCACGCGGGTATAGATCAGCATGCCGAGCACCGCGCCAATGACGCCGCCGTAGATGGCAAGGCCGCCGCTGCGGATATCGAGGAAGCGGTACCACGGAATGCCGGGGCCAAAGAACTGGTCCCACTCGAAGATGACATAGTACAGGCGCGCGCCGACGATGGCGGACGGCAGGCAGATGAGCACGAGATTGAGAATGTCGTCCTGCGTGACGCCGAACTGCTTTGCCCGGCGCAGGCAGTACGTCACGGCGAGCAGCACGCCGATGGCAATGATGACGCCGTAGAATTTGATCTCGAAGTTTGTTCCCGGGATGCAGAAGCCGTCGGGCGGATCAATGCCCTCAATGCCGAGCCCGGGAAAGCTGATGGGACTGGTTAAGAAGATGTTCATGCGGATTCCTCACTTTCATTGGGAAGAATGATGCTGAGCGCGGCGCGCTCCGGGCGGATGACCTGCCGGATGAATTGCAGTACGTCCTCGGGCGTGACGGAGGCATAGGCCTCCGGGAAGGAGAAGTAATCCACGCCGTCGAAGTGGTAGGCACACATACGGTAGCACACACTTTCAAAGCTGTCAAGGTCGCGGGTGCGGCGGCCGAGCGACGAACGGATGAGCCGGTCAAACAGCGCGCGGTCAAAGCCCTCGCGGGACAGGCGCTGCGCCTCGTCCAGAATGGCGCGGAGCACGGCGTCCGGGTCGCGGCTGTCGCCGCCCGCGCTGAACAGGCAGGCATCGCGCACGCTCTCATATCCGGCGGAAAAGTCCGAATTGATGAGGCCCTCGTCATACAGGCGCGTGTAGAGCGCCGAGGATTCTCCTACGAGAATTTCGGCAGCCAGATCGCCGATGATCTCGCGGCGCATGGACTCCAGACCGCGGGCGGGCGGCTCACATTTGAAGCCGAGGCAGAACGTCGGCATGGCGATCTCCATATGCCGGACCGTGCGCTTTGTCGGGCAGGTCATGGCCTCGGCCGGGCCGTAGTCCCGCACGGGGACCGGCTCCGCGTGGGCGTTTGCGGATTCCGCACGGGCAATCTTCTCCACCAGCGCGGGGGCGACATCGCCCGTCACGCAGAGCATGAGATTTGCGGGCGCGTAGAATGCCGCGTGGCAGTCCTGCAGGACCTGCGGGGTGATCTCGCCGATGGATTCGACCGTTCCGGCGATCGGAACGCGGATGGGGTGATACGCGAACATCGCGCCGAACAGGTCCTCATAGGCGCGGGAGTCGGCGCTGTCCTCATACATGCGGATCTCCTGGGCGATGATGCCGCGCTCCTTTTCCACGCTCTCCGCCGGGAACCACGGCGTGAGCACCATGCGCAGCAGAATACGGAGATTTTCGGCGAACTGCTCGGTGCAGTCGAAATAATAGGCCGTCATGGCATAGCCGGTGAAGGCGTTCGGATAGCCGCCGTGGGCCGCGAAGAGGTTCATCGCGTTGTCCTCCGGCAGATCGAACATCTTGTGCTCCAGATAGTGCGCCACGCCGTCCGGCGTGCGGCAGGGGAAGCCGCCGCGCGTGAAGGACGTATCAATGGAGCCGTAGTCCACGCCGAGGAAGGCGTAGCTGCGGGCAAAGCCGGGCTTCGGGACGACGCGGAGGAGCAGGCCGTTTTCAAGCCGCTGCTCCCAATAGCGCTCACCGAGGCGCGGGAATTCATGCAGTGTCATGCTTCGTCTCCCTTCAGGAAATAGATCGTGTCCGTGGTGATGCGCCGGGCTGCGCGCACGACATCCCCGACCGTCAGGGCGGGGAGCTTCTGCAGCATGGTCTCGGGGTCGTCGCATGGCTCGATGGACATGCCGATATACCAGTCGTCGAGCGCGGCAGGCGTGTCCAGCCCGGCGCGGACGGCGGAGATCAGCGAGCGGCGGGCGGATTCCAGCTCCTCCGGTGTGATCTCGCCGCGGCGGCAGGCGTCCAGCTCGGCCAGAATGGCGTCGCGTGCCGTTTCATACTGATCAAACGAGATACCGGACGACACGATCATCAGACCCTTGAACTTCTCAACGGCGGATGAGGCATAGTAGCACAGTGAGCGCTTTTCGCGGACATTCACGAACAGCTTGCTCGTCACGCCGCTGCCGTAGACGGAGTTGAGCAGCACGAGGGCGGGATAGTCCGGGTCGGAGGCAGTGATGCCGGTGCGCATGCCGATGACGAGCTTGCCCTGCGTGACATCCATGGACTCCGTAACCTCGCGCACGGTCTCCGCGCTTCGGCGCACGACCGTCGGCGGGGGAGAGACGGGGTCACGCTCCAGTCCGTCAAACAGCGGACGGAACAGGGCGGCGGCCTCCTGCGGCGTGCGGCGGCCTGCGTAGAACAGCATGATGGGAGCGGTGCGCAGCACCGTGCGCCAGTGCGCCGTCAGGGCCTCCGGCGTGATCGCGGCGACGTCCTCAGCATAGCCGAGGCGGGGGATGCTGGCGGCTTCGCCCTCGCACATGATCCGGCGCATGCGCATGGCGGCGTAGACGCGCTTGTCATTCTGCGCGGACTCGATGGCGTGGATCAGGTTTTGCTTTTCGCTTTCGACATAGCGGGCGTTCAGCAGGCCGTTTTCCAGCGCGGGATGGAACAGAATGTCGCGGAAAAAATCCACCATCGGGGCAAAGACGGCCTCGCCCGCCGGGAGGAAGGCCTCTTCAATAAAATCAGCGTAAAAGCCGGTCAGCTTCGTTTCGCCGCGCAGGCGGACGAGCGTGCCGAGCGTTGCGCCGTACAGCTCGTCAAGGCGCATCGAGATGGCGCGCATATCCGGCCAGCGCTCCGAGCCGCGCAGCAGCACGCTCGGCAGCAGAGCATCGAGCGGGGCGGCGGCCCGTGTGTGCGGGCGCATCAGGTTGAAGCTAAAGCAGCCGGACTTGAATTTCTCGGTCTGCACGGCCAGCAGGGTAACGCCTGCGGCCAGCTCGATCGTTTCGATCATGGGCATTCATCCTTTTTCAGCATGTTTGCCTTTATTATACACGTTTTTCCCGGAAATGAAAGAGCCGCAAAAAGATTTCGCTTGTTATTCCGGGCGGAATCCTGTAGAATAGGGAGAAGTGATTTGTATTTTGGAGGGATGAACATGGAGCAGTGGCTTGAAGTGACCATCCGCACGGCATCCGGCGGCATCGATCTTCTGTGCGCCGAGCTGACAGAGGCCGGGTTTGACAGCTTCGTCATCGATGACAGCGAACAGTTCCGCCAGTTCCTCGACGGCGCGCGCGCCTATTGGGATTATGTGGATGAAAAGCTTGCCGCGCGGATGCGCGACCTGTCGCAGGTGCGCCTGTACCTGCCTGAGGAGACTGCGGAGGCTCAGCTTGCAGAGCTGCGCGCCCTGCTCGCGGAGCTGCCCGGCCGCTATCCGGCCTGTGAATTCGGCCCGCTGACGCTGGCGCTCGACCGCATCCCGGACGAGGACTGGGCCAATTCCTGGAAACAGAACTACCGCCCCCTGCCGGTGGGTGAGCGCCTGCTCGTTGTTCCGCAGTGGATGACGGTCGACGACCTGCAGGGCCGTCTGCCCGTGATCCTCGATCTCGGCCTGACGTTCGGTACGGGCGAGCATGCCTCGACGCAGCTTTGCATGCGCGCGCTCGAGTCGCTCCTCCACGGCGGAGAGCGCGTGGCAGACCTCGGCAGCGGCAGCGGAATCCTTTCCGTCAGTGCCCTGCGGCTCGGCGCGGCAAGCGCCGTCGGCGTCGATATCGATCCGAGCGCGGAGCATATCGCCGCGGCGAATGCGGCGCAGAACGGCTTTGGCCCGGACCGCTTCACGGCGCGGACGGGCGACGTCGTCGAGGATGCGGTTTTTCTGCAGGCGCTGGCGGGAGACGGCTTTGACATCGTGTGCGCCAACATCGTGGCCGATGTCATCATCCGTCTTGCGCCCGTTGTGCCGAAGCTCATGCGGCCGGATGCGGCGTTCGTCTGCAGCGGCATCCTCACGACGCGGGAGGACGACGTGCGCGCGGCGCTTGCTGCCGCCGGGCTGGAGATCGTCCATGCGGCGCACGAGGGTGAATGGTGCGGCCTGACGGCGCGCCTGGGGGCGCGCTGAGATGCCCCGCCTTTCCTATCGCAGGCGCCTGATGCTGCGCAAGCTCCTGCGCGTGCTCGGCATCGTGCTGGCGGCGGCCATCGTCATCGGCGCGGCGCTGCTGCTGTACCTTGAGCCTTATGTCACCTATGACCGCGACGGCGCGCACCTCTCCCTGAAGAAAAACGCGCAGGATCCGGACGGCACGGGCGCGACGGCGGCGCTGCCGGAGGTCTCGGATGCGCAGATCGTCTATGACGAGGCGCAGCCCGGCTCGGACCGGATCGCCGACCTCGGCGGCGTGTATGTCACGACGCAGATGCTGCGCGACCCCGAGGCCGTGCGCGCGGCACTCGAGCAGCAGGGGGCCTGCGCCGTTCTGCTGCAGCTCAAGAGCACGTTTGGCAATTTTTACTATTCCAGCTCCATCGACGGCGCGGAGCTGGCGGACGTCGATACGGCGGCCGTGGATTCCCTCATCGACTGGCTCAGCCAGCACGGCTATTACCTCATTGCGGAGGTCCCGGCCTTCTGCGACACGGCGTTTGCGCTGGCCAATTCCGCTGCGGCCCTCCCGCTTTCGAGCGGCGCGCTGTGGATGGACTCCAACGGCTGCTACTGGCTTGACCCAGCGAGCGAGACCGTGATGATCTACCTCAAGCAGATCGCGCGTGAGCTTTCGAGCCGCGGCTTCCGCGAGGTCGTGTTCTCGGACTTCCGTTTCCCGGCGAGCAACAGCATCTCCTATCATTCCGAAAAGTCCGGCGCGGAGCTGACGCAGGACGCGGCGCAGGAGCTGACGACGTTCTTCTCCGGGAGCAATCTCATGATCTCGTTTGAGACGGATGACACGGCCTTCCCGGCCGATGTCTGCACAGGCCGCCTGTATATCCGCGATGTGGACGGCTCGAAGATCGAAAAATTCGCGCAGGCCTATGGCGGCGCGGAAAATCTGACAGAGCTCGTGTTCCTGGTCAACTCAAAGGACACGCGCTTCGACGAGCGCGCCGTGCTGCGGCCGCTGCTGAATTCCTGAGGAGGGACGAGAATGCGAAGAACAGACCGGGAGATCACAGACCGGCAGGAGCTGCTGGACGTCATGGCGCGCTGTGACGTCTGCCGCCTTGCCCTGAATGACGAAAGCGGCTATCCCTATGTCGTGCCGCTGAATTTCGGTATGGAGGAGCGGGACGGTACGCTGTATCTGCTGTTCCACGGCGCGATGACCGGAACGAAATATGACCGCATGGAGCGGGACCCGCGCGCAACGTTTGAGATGGACTGCGGCCACATGCTCTGCACCGATGAAGCGAAGGGCATGTGCACCATGGCCTATGAGAGCGTCATCGGCCGCGGGCGCCTCGAGACGGTCCCGGAGGCGGAGCGCGAGGCAGCGCTGCAGTGCCTGATGGCGCACTACGGCCGCCCGGACTTTGCCTTTGACCGTGCGTCCGTGGCGCACACGCGGGTATTCCGTCTTGCGGTCGAGTCCATGACGGGCAAGCGCCGCAAAATAAAATAAAGCCGGACGGCCCGCCGCAAGGCGGGCTGTCCGCCAGACTGTCGAAAAACATGCTCAGCCGAAGGTTGCAGAGGGAAGGAAAGCCTCGCAGAGTTTGCGCTCGCAAGCGCAAAGAAAATAGGAATCATTTTCTCCGGCGGCGTGTACGTCGGAGAAAATACCGCTCGGCTCGCAAACGTGCGAAGGGTGCGCCGCAGGCGTGCCCTTCGTGCGCTGCAGCGAGCCGCAGCCTTTTCAAACGAGAGCCCAGTGAAACGGGTCTCGTTTGAGAGCGTGTCGAAAAGGCTTTTTCGACACGCTCCCGGACGGCCCGCCGCAAGGCGGGCTGTCCGCATATCATAATGGCTCCGGCAGGGGAATATACTCTCCCATAAGAATACAACGAGGTGGGAGAATGGAACATATCGTCAATCAGATCATCCTGACCGGAAATCTCGCCGGTGCTCCGCGCTATTCCCATGAAAACCACGGCCGCCGGTTTTATGCTTTCCCGCTCGAGGTCGAGCGCCTGTCCGGTACGACGGACACGCTGCCGGTGCTCGCGCCGCTGGAGCTTCTGGAGCAGACGCCCGCGGCAGGCGGGGATACGCTGTGTGTGACGGGGCAGATCCGCTCCTATAACAACCGCGAGCCGGAGGGGCGGCGGCTCGTGATCTCCGTGCTGGCCGAGACGATGACGCTCTGCAGCGCGGCGCACGACAACCGCGCCGAGCTGCTCGGGACCATCTGCCGCGCGCCGGTCTATCGCCGCACACCGCTCGGGCGGGAGATCTGCGACGTGATGCTCGCGGTGAACCGGCCCTATCGCCGTGCGGACTATCTGCCCTGCATCCTTTGGGGCCGCACGGCGCAGGAGGCGGCGGAGCTGCCGGTCGGCACGCAGTTGGCGCTGACCGGGCGGCTGCAGAGCCGGGAGTATATCAAAATGCTTGGCACCACGGCCGAGCGGCGGACGGCTTATGAAATTTCTGCGATCTCGGCGGAGCCGGTCCGGGAATAACCGGGAATAAAAAATGCAGCGGCCGGGGAGGCGCACTCCGTAGGGATGTGCGCCTCTGTTATATTCGCCTGACGGCGAGTGATATTGACCTTCGGACAGTGAAATGATGCTTTGCATCGTGATATTGCCTGCGGCAGTTTGAGCGGCGAATAGAATATCACAAAAGCCGTGCGGCTTTTATATCACGTTCCGAAAAGGAAAATATCACTCCGGGCGAGGCCCGGAATATCACTTTTTTGTCCATAGGCACAATGAGCATCGGATCATACAAAAAGAAGGCAGCACAAATTTTGTACTACCTTCTTCCTTACTAAGCCTCTCTTAAGAGAATAGCTCCGGCCGCATGTTGATTTGGATTCTCAGATCGGCTCGTCCATCAGACGGTCGAATTCTGCCGCGACGCGGTCGAATTCTTCCTCGGGGATGTCGAGCAGATCGAAATCGGTGTCGTTGCGCTGATAGCCGTAGAGATAGACGTCGTCGGAATCGTCCAGGGCCTCCAGTGCGATATATTCCTTGCCGTCGAGCTCGAACGTGCCCATCATGCCGCAGTCGAACGTAACGCCGTCGTCAAATTCCAGCGTGATGATCTCGTCCTCGCCGTACTGTGCGCGCTTGTCTTCCATGTCAATGACCTCCGTTTTGTTGGTAGCTTCAGTATACACGCTTTTTATTCCGCATGCAAGTCCAAAAATTGCCGATAAGCCGTCGGCAGGCCGATCTCGTGCTGCAGCGCGTTCTCATCCGCCCAGGTGAACTGCGGCGCTTCCGCCGCACACGTCAGCCAGACGCCGCGCAGGTCCCACTGTACATGCGTGAAGATGTGCGTCCGTTCGGCCGTTTTCAGGATACCGGTCGGATGCACGCACCACTGCTCCGCCTGCCGGAGCGCCTCCGCCGTTTCCAGCTTGCCGGGCACGTCCGGCAGCTGCCACAGCCCTGCCAGCAGGCCACGGGACGGACGTTTGCAGACGGCGAGCCGGTCGCCGCACTGCAGCACGAAAACGGTGCGCTGCTCGATGCGGCGGGGCTTCTTTGGCGGCTTTGTCGGGAACTGCAGCTCCGTCCCCTGCGCGTGGGCTTCGCAGAGCGCACGCAGCGGGCAGGCGCCGCACTGCGGTGCGCCGTTCGGCAGGCAGACGGTCGCGCCCAGCTCCATGAGTGCCTGCGTGAAATCGCCGCAGTGCCCCGCGGGGTAAACTGCGCTCAGTTCTTCGCCGATGCGCCGCCGCACGCGCACATCGGCCGGGGAGTCGGCGCAGACCGTCAGCCGCAGGATCACGCGCAGGACATTACCATCTACTGCTGCAGTGGGCGCCTCAAAACAGATGGAGGCGATGGCCCCGGCGGTATAGTCGCCGATACCGGGCAGGGCGCGGATGGCGGGAAGCTCCCGCGGGAACTCGCCGCCGTGCTGCTCCATGACGCACTGCGCCGCCTTCTGCAGGTTGCGCACACGGGAATAGTAGCCGAGACCCTCCCAGAGCTTCAGCAGCACGTCCTCGGGCGCGCTTGCCAGCGCAGCGATATCCGGCAGACGCTCGAGAAAGCGGAGATAATAGCCGCGGACGGCTTCGACGCGCGTCTGCTGCAGCATGATCTCCGAGAGCCAGACGTGATACGGCTCACGGTCGCGCCGCCATGGCAGGTCGCGGCGGTGTTCCGCAAACCACGGCAGCAGCAGGACGGGCAGCTGCTCAAGCATGTTCTTTTCCTCCTTAAAACACAATGGTCCTGCAGCGAATGAACTGCAGGACCATTTGTTATCAGACTGTCAAAAAAGCCTCGCAGAGTTTGCGCCCGCAGGCGCAAAGAAAATGGAAATCATTTTC
>OLFX01000299.1_pt1 | contig 82046 bp, 66 predicted proteins | sample 1605091 | NCBI WGS metagenome assembly OLFX01 (sample SAMEA3888906, study PRJEB22519) | human gut metagenome | biome: human gut; feature: human-associated habitat; material: faeces | place: Denmark | collected 2012 | reverse complement strand
CGCTTCGCGCTCAGGGCGCCACGTCGGCCTGCGGCCTCCTCGCAATGACAAATCTTTGGCTTTCACCGTTTTATCGGCGGTCTGCAGTGGTCGGCAGCGCTGTGCCGGGCACGGCTGTCCGCTATCCCTGCCATAAATATGGAAAGGGCCGTGACCCGTTCCTTGGGCCACGGCCTTACAAGATGGAAACCAGATGAAGCACGCAGTCGGCGTTGGCTTATCCGCAGATATTTCCGCGGCATCGCCGGCTGCCTGAGCGGAACGGGGCGTACCCCGTCTCTGTACAAAAATGATATCATATCGGCGGCGGGAAATTGTGAACAAACTATGAAAATAGCCAAAATAGTTTTCACATGTTCTCCGCTTTTCGTCGAAATGACGGGATATCAGCTGACGAGCCGTGCCTCGAGCACGACGGGGTTGTGATCCGTCACCGCAAACTCGGCATCCTGCGTGCGAACGCTGACCGGCTCGACATTCGGGCTAAGGATAAAGCCGTCGATGACATAGAACTGCGTGCCCGAGCTTCCGGCGCTGTAGGGCTGGTTCAGCAGGCGGCAGGTCGGCGCGGCGCTGTCCCAGGCATACTGCCAGCCCGCGGGCAGGTCGCCGAGCGTGCCGGGCGTCCAGTCCGCGCCGGAGGCGATGGGATAGCGGTCCGTGCCGTCCGGGAAGCTCTGGTTGAAGTCGCCGCCCGCGATGACATAGTTGCCCTTGGCATATTCCTCCTGCAGGATCTGCAGGAGCATGGCCGTCTGGGCCTCCTTGCCCTCGCCGTCGTCATAGGCCTCGAGGTGCAGGTTCACGAGCACGAGCTCCTGCTCCAAGCCGTCGATGGGGATGCGGGTGACGAGCAGACAGCGCTTGAGATTGGCGATGCGCACCGGCCACGAGAACGGGCACGGCAGGCGGTAACGCGTGGCGGCCGTGATGTCGTAGCGGCTGTAGGTCGCAACACCGGAGTGCACGCGGCCGATGGGCTCCGTGACGGGATAGGGCACATAATCACAGGAATAGTTCAGGGCAAAGCGGCTCTCATAGTCCTCAAGATCGAATTCATACTGCCGCCACTGGTCATAGCCGTAGCTGCGCTTCGAATCCGTGTCGACCTCCTGCAGCATCACGAAGTCGGCGTCCGCACCGCGGATGAGGTCCTCGATGCCGAGCATATTCTGCCGCACGGTCTCTGCATCGGACGGTCTGACGCCCTCGCCGCCGTCCATGAAGAAGTCCTCCCCGGCGTCCAGCCCGCCGTAGCCGGTATTGAGCGTCAGCACGCGGACGGTCTGGCCGCCCGTGAGCTTGCCCTCGCGCAGGACGTTGCCGCGCTGTGCGTCCTCGGCATAGGCCGGGCGGTATTCCGTGACCGTGAGATAGCCGATGCCGCCCGCCGCGACGATGGCGACGGCCAACACAAGGAACAGGAAATATTTGACGATCTTCCGGACGACCCGGCCGCGGCGCTTCGGCTCCTGCGGGGCCTCCGGCTCGTCCTCGGGTCCCGGCTCGTCCTCCGGGCGCAGCTCCGGCAGGCGCGCCGAGCCCTCGAGCGGATCGACGGGATCCGGCAGCACGCGCGTGCGGTCAAGCTCCTCGTCCGGCGTCAGCTCCGGGATATCATGTTGCTGCAATGTGCTCGCCTCCTTGCTCTGCGGCGGCGTGATAGGTCAGGCCGCGCGGATAGAAAAACCGGATGCTCTGCGGTGCGATCTCAAACGTGACGTCGCGGGACATCATGAGCTCACCGTCGAGATTGATCTCGCTTTCGCGGTCGCAGCGGATGTGCACCCGCCTGCAGCGGAAGTGGCGGATGAGCTCCGGAAGCTGGGCATAGTGCCCGGCCTTGTATTTTCCGATGACACGCAGCATCGTCGCGCGCGACACGTCGCGCACCAGCAGCACGTCGAGCAGGCCGTCGTCCGGCTCCGCATCGGGCACCGGGTTGAAGCTACCGCCATAATACCGGCCGTTTGCAATGCACATCAGCGTCTGATTGCCGTCAAAATGCTGCCCGTCCACGTCGACGACATAGTGCTCGTGGATGCCGCGGATAAAATTCACGCCCGTGGAGAGCAGATAGGCGCCCGTCCCGCTGACAAGCGGCAGGCGCTTATAGCGCCCGATCTCCGTTCCGATGCGGGCATCGAAGCCCATGGAGCAGATGTTGACGGCGTAATTCTGCCCGTTGCAGCGGATGAGGTCGAATGTGGCCTCCTCGGCGTCGAGCAGGCGGGGCAGGGAGCGGAAGGCCGCCGGATCGGAGAAAATTTTGATGAAATCGTTGCCGGAGCCGCCGGGAAAATGCGTTACGGCGGCGTTGGTGTGGCCCGCCGCGCCGTTGACGACCTCGTTGAGCGTACCGTCGCCGCCGCAGGCATACAGCCGGACCGGCTCGCCGGAGGAAGCGGCGGCCTGCGCGATATGGGTGCAGTCGCCGGGCGCGCGGGAGACGAGGATCTCATAGTCCAGCCCCTCGCAGGCCGCGCGGATCGTCTGGGTAAATTCGCCCGTCCGGTCATATTTTCCGGCAGCGGGATTGATCAGAAATACATGCCGCAAGCGTCTGCGCCCCTTTCAGAAATACATATAGACATTGCACTGCAGGCGGCCGTTGTAGAGCTTGCGCTTTTTCGTGGCCTGCTTGCCGAAGTAGTGCTCAAATTCCGGCTCGGAGGAGATGATATATTTTTTCCACCCGTCGGCAAAGCGCAGATGGCGGCCAAACTGCCGCATGAGCTGCTGCGCGCTGCGCTGCTCGAGCATACGCTCGCCATAGGGCGGGTTGCAGACGATGAGGCCGTGGTCGCACGGCAGGCTCTCACGGGTGGCGTCCGCCTCGCGGAACTCGATGTATTTGCTCACCCCGGCCTTCTTTGCGTTCGCAATGGCGATGGCAAGGCCGCCGGAGTCGATGTCCGTGCCGAGAATGCGGTATTCCCCGCGGAACTCCGCCGCGCGCGCGGCCTCGCGGGCCTGCGTCCAGACATCCTCCGGAATGCAGGACCAGCTCTGCGCCGCAAATTTGCGGGCAAGGCCCGGCGCGCGGTTCAGCGCAGCCAGCGCCGCCTCGATAACGATGGTGCCGGAGCCGCAGAACGGGTCCCAGAAGAAATCGCGGCCGCGATAGCGGGCCAGATTCACCATGGCGGCGGCCATGGTCTCGTGCAGCGGAGCCTCGTTGCCCACGGCGCGGTAGCCGCGCTTGTGCAGGCTGACGCCGGAGCTGTCGAGGAAGACCTCGCACAGGTCCTTCATGATGGAAAAGCGCAGCTGGTAGGTCTCGCCGGTCTCGGGCAGCCACGTCAGGCCGTAGTGCGCGCCGAGGTGGTCGACGGCGGCCTTTTTGACGATGGACTGGCAGTCCGGCACGGAGTGCAGCTGAGAATCAAGGCTGTAGCCCTTGACGGGGAACGCGCCCTCGCGCGGGACGAAGCGCTCGAGCGGAATGGCCTTCACGCCCTGATACAGCTCCTCAAACGACCGCGCCGGGAAGCGCGCCAGCAGGATCATGACCCGCTCGCCCATGCGCAGCCCGATATTCGCGCGCGCCAGCTCGGCCGCGCCGCCCGTGAAAAACACGCGGCGATCCTCGACGCGCACATCCTCCATGCGCATTCGCCGCAGCTCGTCGCCCACGAGGCCCTCAAGGCCAAACAGGCACGGCACGGCCATTGTCCAACGTTCCATTGCGTATCCTCCCGCCCAAATTCGAGCGATTTTTCCTCATTATTTTTATGTTCTATTATAACCGATAGCAGGACCGATTGCAACGGCCAATATTCCCCGCTGCCCGGCGCAGAAAAAATTGAAAAAATATGAAATCAGGGCTTGACTTTTTTGGGATTTTGCATATAATTATATATGCGCTTTGACGCACGGCAAATAGCGGGTTTGTGTAATGGTAGCACACCGGACTCTGACTCCGTTTGTGAGGGTTCGAATCCTTCACCCGCTGCCAAAAACCGGTTGTCCATTGGACAACCGGTTTTTCTATGGTTTTTGTATTTTTTAGACTGTCAAAGAATTGTCAAGCCAAAAGTTACGGAGGGAAGAAAAGTGTGAAAGGAAACCGTCAGGGTTTCCTTTCGCGTCAAATAACCCGCCGCAGCGGCAGAATTGCAAAATCATGCTACAAAATTCTATTTTGCAATTCTGAAAGCAGCTTGTCAAAGGAGTCCAAAGGGACTTCTTTGACAAGCTTAGTGCCCTCCGGCTGTGCCGGAGGGCACTTGTGTTTTCTTACAGCCCCAGAAGCTCCTTCTTCTTTGCGTCGAACTCCTCCTGCGTGATCACGCCGGAGTCGAGCAGGTCCTTGAACTTCTTCAGCTCGTCGGCGGTGCCTGCACCGGCCGCAGCGGGCTCGGCGGGAGCTGCCGCCATGCCGTCAATGACAGGCTGTTTGCCGAGAACGAGGAGACTCTATATTAAATTAAGGAGAAAGCGCCCCGGCATAATGCTGCCGATTCGCACAGGTTGCCGTTAAAATGGCAAACGCCCCGGCGGGGCCTGTAGCGACGCTCCCTGAGCGCCATGCAGTCTGGCAGCATGTGCTGCATGGATTCTGCGGCGCAATACTCCCAGATTTGTCATTGCGAGGAGGCCGCAGGCCGACGTGGCAATCTCGGGAAGGCAGTTACTTTTTCGCCGGAAGTACCCAATTATCCGGCCAAGTACTGCGAGATTCCCACGTCGCTTCGCTCCTCGGAATGACACATCAGGTGGGGGCGGCGGTGCACCAGTGCCCTTACGCGGTTGAATATTCCTGTACAGGGCGTACCCGTAAAGGGCACGCCGCTACAGACGCAATCGGCTGTTACCGTTTTAACGGAGGCCGGTACGAATCGGCAGCGCGCCGCCGGGCCGGGCTGTCCCCTCCCTTACAAAGCGTGGCTGGCAGCCTTGCGCAACTTTCCACGATCCATTTTCCGCTTGCCTTCAGCTTCTTCTCCTGCAGCAGGCGGGCAGGTCCGTCTGCGCGGGCTCCGTCAGGCAGCGGCCCTGCACGTCAAAGCGCGAGCCGTGGCACGGGCAGTCCCAGCTCTTGTCGTCCGGATTCCACTCCAACCGGCAGCCGAGATGCGGGCAGCGCAGTTCCACGGCGTAATACAGCTCTTCCGTTGCGCGGTACACGCCCATCTGCTTTCCGTCCAGCTCCGCCGGGCCGCCCTCGCCGACGGCCAGCTCGTCCGCCTGCGGGACCGGCCCGTGGAGCACGCGTCGGCCCAGCCCGCGCGCGGCCTGCAGGCCCTCCTCCGCAATGCGGCCCGGCCGCTGCTGCAGCAGATCGCCGGGGTCAAAGACCGCGGCATCCGGATGGCTGCCGTCGCAGATCAGGGCCGTCAGCAGCTCCGCCGCGGCCATGGCATTCGACATGCCCCATTTGCGGAAGCCCGTCGCCACATACCACTGCGGGTCCCTTGCAGAGAACCGCCCGATATACGGCACGCCGGAGGCCGTCATGCAGTCCTGCGCCGACCAGTGCGCCGCCTCGCGGCTGCCGGGGAACAGCGCCTGCGCCGCCTCGCGCAGGGCGGCATAGTGCCCGCCGCCGTTCCGGCCGGTGCGGTGCGCGCCGCCACTGAGGATGACCGTCCCACGGTAGCTGCGCAGCGACCATGCGTTCGGTTCCAGCCCGTAATACATGCCTGCCGGCAGGACGGCGTTCTCCAGCGCGATGGCGTAGGAGCGCTCCTGATGCATCCGCGCGAAATACAGTCCCGGCACGTTCACGAACGGGTAATGCGATGCAAATACCACGCGCCCGGCCTCGATCGTCCCGCGCGGGGTGAACAGCGTGCCGCCCTCGACGCGCTCGACCGGCGTGCGCTCGTAGATCGTCAACCGGTCGGCCAGCGCCTGCAGGAACTTCAGCGGATGGAACTGCGCCTGCCCGCGCAGCCGCACGCCGCCGCATACGCGAAGCGGCAGGGGGGTGTCCGGCTCGAACGACGCGTCCAGCCCGAGCGCCCGCTCCGCCTCTGCCTCGCGCAGCAGGGCGTCCTCCCGGTCGTAGGAGTAGAGCCACGAGTCCGTGCGCTCCAGATCGCAGTCGATGTGCTCCAGCTCGATGCGCGCGCAGCAGCGCTCCACGGCGCGCCGGTTGGCCCGCGCGTACATCGCCGCCTTTTCCCGGCCGAGCCGCTCGATCAGCCCGGCGTAAATGGCTCCATGCTGGGCCGTGAGCTTCGCCGTCGTGCGGCCCGTCTGGCCGCCCCCGACATGCCCGGCCTCTGCGACGACGACCTGCAGGCCGCGCTCCTGCAGCTCCAGCGCGGTCAGAATGCCCGTCATCCCGCCGCCGATCACGGCCACGTCCGCCTGCGCTTTGCCGTAAAGCGGCGGGCGCGCAGGTCCCCTGCACGTTTTCTCCCAGATCGACTCCATACCCTTGCGCCTCCCGTTCGTTTTCGCTATGTAGTATGCGCGCCCCCGCACGATCCATGAGCCACACAGCCCCAAAACCGGAAAAATTTTTTCAAAAGGATTGATTTTTCCGAGAAATGTGCTATAATATCCCCGCTGAATTCAATATGGGCCTGTAGCTCAGCTGGGAGAGCGTTCGGTTCGCATCCGAGAGGTCGAGAGTTCGAGTCTCTTCAGGTCCACCAAACAGGTATTGGACGAACACCTATTTCTTCAGCGGCGGCTTCGCCGTGAAGTGTTCGCTCTGATCCGCAACAGAAAAGCACCGTCTTGGGAGTGATCCCGAGACGGCGTTTTTTCTATATTTCTGAAGCGTTCTAAAACTTTACATTTGTATACCTTCAATGCTAAGGAGGGGTGTGCTGTGATGACTTTCCTGTATATGAATCTCAAAAAGGTGTACTGCGGTATTCCCTCATTTTCAAACTCAATTTAACCAAGGAATAAAAAAGAAGATATGAAGTAATCAAACTAAAGAATCTGAATTCTAAGATACGGTTTTTACTTCTGCAATTCCCGGTTTTTGCAATAAATTAAAAAACTCATTAATTGCGTTGTGATGCTGCATTGGATGTCTCATACCTGTTCTTCGTTTACAGAATGTGAAAGTAACCGATTCCTTTGCACGGGATAATGCCACAAAGAATGTGCAGCGATCTTCATCCGGCTGGTTCCTAAAGTTCCAGAAAGCAGAGTCTTCCAATCCAACAAAATATACAGCAGAGTATTCCAGCCCCTTGCTTTTGTGGATTCGGCTGGTAAAACAAATGGCAGATGCTGAGGGCATTACGGAAATGCTGAAAGCCAACGACCAAATGGAATGGGTCGGGCGGATGAATTCCTGCCGAGACCGTGCATCCGAAACTGTCTATCATCAAGTAATCTATACATAAGGCAAGGCCCTTCGTATCAAGTCAAGAAAATGATACGAAGGGTCTCTTTTTGCTTATTGCGCTTTCAAAAATCCGGATTCAAAGGCATCGGGGATAATAAAGCGCTTCACGCCCTGCTCAAAGCGGACGGTCACATATCCCCTGTTCAGCTCGATCACCTTGCCAATGCCGAACTTAGCGTGAGCCACAGCGCTTCCAACGGCAACGCCGGAAACATCGACCTTCGGTTTTTCGGGCTGTTGGGGCTTTGCGGGAGCGATCGGAGATTTCACGCCGAAGGCAGCAGTGACAAAATCCGGCTTAGCCGGTGGCGTCCGAGTTGGAGCGGGGGCTTTGGGCGGCTCCGGCTCCTCGTCCGCTTCCGGAACATCGGCTTCGTCAATTTCCGGCGCATGAGCCAAGAGCGGTTCCGCCCGACGCTCTTTTTGCTTGTCTTGAAAAGCTTGGCGAGCTTGCGGATAAAGCCAGTTCACCGGAGCTGGACAAAGAAATCTGCATGGTGCTGAAACAGATCACAGCAGAATTTCTGCTGCCGGAAAAGGGATGATGCGCTATGGCGGTGACAGGCTTTTGGCCTGTGTTCAAAAACCTGAAAGCCACGCTGGACTACGCCGACAATCCCGACAAAACCACCGCACTGGAATATCTCGACGAGGATTTGTACGCCGCCCTGCGCTACGCAGAGAACGATAACAAGACCGACCGCAAAATATTTGTCGGCGGCATCAACTGCTCGGCGCAGAACGCCTGCGCCGAAATGATCGCCGTACAGCGACGGTTTGGTCTGCGTGGCAAGGTGGTCGGTTACCACGGCATTCAGAGTTTTCGTGAGGGTGAGGTTACACCGGAGCGGGCGTTCGCCATCGGCAAGGAAACCGCACGGCGAATGTGGGGCGACCGATATCAGGTGCTGGTTACCGTTCACCTGAACACCGACAATGTGCATTGCCACTTTGTTGTGAATCCTGTGTCCTTCAAGTGTACAGTCGTTCGGCCCTGCGCTGCAGGAGCGGGCTAGCGCTCGAGCAGCCGAAGCATACCGGCGTGGAGCGCGGAGGTTGTCGGCATGGCGGGAACCGCGCCAAAAGCGGTTGCGGTCAGCGAACCGGCCACGCAGGAAACGCCGAGAATGTGCTGCAAAACCTGCGGCGCGGGAATTCTGTCGCAGCAGTCGCAGAGCAGCAGCTCGGAAAGGAAGGTTCCCCAGAAGGCGTCTCCGGAGCCGGTGGTGTCCAGCGCGGTGACCTGAATCGTGTGCTGCCGCAGAAAAACGCCGTTTCTGCATAGGCAGAGGCAGCCGTCGGCGCCAAGCGTAACGACAAGCATCCGAATATCGTAACGTTCCAGAAGCTCCCGCATTCCGGCCGTGTGATCGGCGGCCTTTGTCAGAAATTCAAGCTCCTCCTCGGAAAGCTTGACAAGGTCGGCATAGCGCAGTCCCTCGCAGATTGCATGATAGGCGGAGTCGGTATCGGGCCAAAGCGGCAAACGGAGGTTGGGGTCAAACGCGATCGCCGCGCCCTTTGACCTTGCATGTCTCACCGCCTCAAGGGTAGCCGAGCGCACCGGCTCGGCAGTCATGGAGACCGAGCCGAAATGGAAGATACCCGCTTGCTCCAGAAGCGTCAGCGGCAGCTCGGCGGATCGGAGCATACAGTCGGCGCTATGCTGGCGGTAAAAGCTGAAGGATCGATCCCCGCGCTCGTCCAGAGAGACAAACGCCAAGGTGGTCGGCGCCGTCTCGCTGCGCAAAAGGCCGTCGGTGCATATGCCGTTGCGCTCCATTGTGCTGCGGATCAGCCGTCCGAAGACGTCATTGCCGACTTTGCCGATAAATGCGGTCTGCATATTCAAATGGGAGGCGGCGGCCAAAACATTGCTCGGAGCGCCGCCGGGAGCGCCCAGATAGGACACCTTCCCGCTCTCCTGCTGCCCGCCGGGAACAAAGTCGATCAAGGCTTCTCCAAGCGCAACAATGTCGTACTTCGGCGCTGCTTCGCAGCGGATGCACGCGCCGTTGCGTTCTTTGAGGGAGGCCTCCGCGTTGGCGCGGAACACGAGTCTCGGGGCGCGGGTCGGATCCGCCTCCGGAAACGTCTGCGCTCCTTCAAAGCAGTATAGTTCAATGGGCGCGGGGCCATTGAACACAACGCACTGCACACGGCCGTGCGGTGTATCGTTTTCAACCGGCGCAAACTGAGGTCGGAAGCCGTATGCACTCAGCTCCCGGAATGATGCGGCAAAATCGTGCGCGGAAAGACCGATGTGCTCCAGACCGAGTATTTCCGAAGAGTCGGATGGGTAGTCCTTGTCAAGGCGCTGACAGAATTCGAATTTCGTTCCGAAGGGAGCGATCAGATTGAAGTATTTTGTTCCGGTTCCGAAAACCTTCGGGTTAAAAAAGGGAACACCTCTGTCGTGCTCAAGCTCGAGACCTTTTGAAAGCAGCGCACGCAGAAGGGCACCGGCATCCGGGGTCTCAAGGGCGATGTGCTCAAGCCCGACGATCTTGTCCGGCGCGCGGGACGGCGCGTCCCCCTCGGCGGTGACGAGGCGCAGACGAAAATTTCCGCAAACATAGAGTCTGCCATCGTCGACGGGTAGAAAATGCAGAACGGATTCCAGCCAGCGTCCCGCTTCATCCAGCGAGGGGACGGGCAATTCGATGCAGTGCAAGCGCATAATAAGCTCCTCTTATTGGCTGTGGCGCGAAAGAACGCCCAGATAGATGCTGCTGAGAAGGATCTGCTTTTGCTCAGCGGCGCGGTCCTTGATGCGGCGCAGGATCTCCTCGCCCGCCATTTTGCCCAGCTCGTCGACCGGCTGAGCCACCAGACGTACCGGCGAGGATTCGAGGAGAGGAGAGTCAAAATCCGAAAAGCAAACCAGCTCAACATCCCGGCCGATCTGCATACCGCATTCGCGAAGACAGTGATAAACATCGGTGCCCATCAGGCCATTGGAGGCAACGATCGCAGTACACCTTTGCTTGAGCAGCTCCCTGGTGCTGTTCCATGCGCTGCGCTCCATCGAATCTCCGTGCTGGATAAAGCCATCCTCAATCGGAATGGCGAAATCGGACATAGCCTGACGGTACGCCGCAAGGCGCTCCCGCGAGGTGCTCAGGCGGCTCAGGCCTGTAATGAAGCCGATCCGCCGCTGCCCCTGTTCGATCAGCGAGGCAACGCTCCGGTAGACGGATTGATACGCGGACACCGTCACGGAGGAAAACGGCGCAGCGTCTACCTTCCGGTCGGCCAAAACAGTGGGGAAGGACGCCGGAAGCACCGCAGAAAACTCGCTGTAGGACTCCATGGTCGATGCCAGCAGGATCCCGTCCACAACTCCGGAGGTAAGATACCGCAAATGCTGTAGCTCACGCTCCTTATTCTCTTGTGTGTTCGCGATGATCAAATGGAAGCCCTCTGCAGAAATGCTACTCTCAACAGTCTCGATCAAACGGGCGAAGAACTGGTTGGAAATATCCGGGACCACAAAACCAATGATATTCTTCTTTCCTGTGCGGAAACTGCGGGCAAATGCATTTGGTGTATACCCCAGCTCTCGGATTGCCTTCATCACAAGCTCTCTTGAATGCTCGGATACGGTACGGGTGCCGTTCAGTGTGTGCGATACCGTTGCGGTCGACACGCCCGCCGCGCGCGCAACGTCTGAAATATTCGGCAGTTTCTTTTCTGTTCTCATAGGCGGTTTTATCCTCACTCATCCGTTGCTGTATTGGTTTCATATGCGTAAACGATTACGTTTATTATATCGATGAGATAATTCGTTGTCAAGCCGAATGAAAATAATAAAAAAATTCGGCATATTATACAAAAAATAAGCATCATTTTTGGAATTGACAGAGTGGAAAAACTGTGCTATCCTTGCCGTAGCGAAAAGTTAATCGTTTGCGCAATCGATTAACCAGTGTTAAACAGCATATTATTATAGTAAATAGGAGGTATGTACATGGGTGGATCGTCAGAAGCCGCAGAGGTCGGCTGTCGAATCATCTCAACCGTAGACGTTCTGGTCGTTGGTGGCGGTCCTGCCGGGATCGGGGCTGCGGTCGGCGCGGCTTATCACGAAAATTTGCGTGTGGCGATCGTTGACGAAGGCGGCTGCTTCGGAGGCGCGGTTCCAAAATCGTTGATCACCTTTGCAGAGGGCGGCGTTGTTTGCAGCGGTGACCAGCTCTTGATTAAGGGCGTGTGGCAGCGCATCCAAGACGAAATGGTTCGCCGCGGCGGTGCGATCCCTGCGCACGAGCTGATCCATTCTAATAAGTATTATCCGTTCGACCGTTCCCGCTGCGAAAAGGATCTTCAGCTCACGATTTTTGACCCGGAGTGCTTCAAGCTCGCCGCAGACGAGATTTTGACCTCCCATCCCAACATTCAACCCATCCTGTATACGCGCGCGGTCGCGCCGATTATGAGTGGAAACCGGGTTACCGGCGTTTATGTGGAAAACAGGGAGGGACGCGGCGCGATCCTGGCAAAGCGTGTGATCGACGCAACGGGGATGTCGTTCCTTTTGCGCGCAGCCGGCGCCGAATGCGTGTCAACGTGCGCCAACGCGCCGCACCGTCAGGGGCCGATCCTCGTCTTTTTCAGAGCCGGCGGGATCAGTGAGGTCACGCCGACCTACCGGCCTAACGTAACGGATGTGCCCTACGGCGCGATCAACCTCTTCCCGACGATGCGCGACCATGAATATCGGATCGAGATGACGCGGGCGCTCGGCGACGGAAGCAGCGTGGAGGATATGACCCGCGCTTCGATCGAATGTCGCCGCCAGATCCCGGAGATCATTGAATATCTGCGAAAGAACTGGTACGGCTGTGAGAATATCTACCTGATCGACTCGGGCAATGAGGCGCTGCCGATGTCTCTATATAAGCTGGTCGGCCGCCGTCCGGTGTGCGTGAATGACATGCTGAACGGCGTCGTCCCCGAGGACACAATCGCCCTCTGCGGCTACGGGATCGACGTTCACAGCGCCGAAAAGGGCGGCCAGAATTACCTGCACTACCTCGAGCCGGGTCAATACTATGGCATTGGCTATGGCGCGCTTGTTCCCGCAAGCGAGGTCGAGAACATTCTGACCGCCGGGAAATCGGTTTCCTGCGAATCCGGCGCGGAGGCGGCGATCATGGCGACGGCGCTCAGCATGGCGACCGGCGAGGCGGCCGGAACGGCCAGCGCGCTCAGCATCTGTGACGATGTGCCGGTGCGCAGTGTCGATGTGAAAAAGCTCCGCGAGGCTCTGCGCAGGCAGGGAGCGCTCTTGGAGCCGGAAATACTTCCCGAGGCGCAGAAATACGATGAATACATATTTACCTATTAAGAATTATAAGGAGGACAAGACACGATGAAAACAGTTAACATTCCTGCAAAAGCCTGTCCCGTTGTCGACGAGGTCGATGTGTTGGTCGTAGGCGGCGGCGCGGCCGGCATCGGTGCGGCCATCGGCGCTGCGCAGTGCGGCGCATCGGTCGCGCTAGTCGAGTACTTCGGTGCGCTGGGCGGACTGCTGACAAACGGATATGTTACAAACTGCGAGGCGGGCGTGGCGATCTCCGGCGACAAGATCCTGATCAAGGGCGTTTTCGACAAGCTGGTCACGCGTATGGTCGAAAAGGGCGGCGCGATTCGCGGCTACGACCTGATCCGCTCGAACAAGTATTATCCGTTCGATACCTCGCGCTGCGAAAACGATCTGCAGATCACGCCGTGGGATCCCGAGGCATTCAAGCTCTCCGCCGATGAGCTGATGGCGGAGCACGGCGTAAAGGTGTATTTCTACACGCAATTCACCGAGATCCTCAAGGAGGGCAACAAGGTGGTCGGCGGCGTGATCGAGAATCGCTCCGGGCGTCAGGTCATCTTGGCCAAGCGCGTCGTCGACTGCACCGGCGCTGCCGCCGTCGCGCAAATGGCCGGCGCCGAATGCTGCGGCGTCGGGCGCAAGGGCTCCATGACGCTGATGTTCCGGGTGGGAAACGTCAAGAACGTCGTCCCGTCCTACAAGCCGAATGTGAAGGAGATCCCCTATGGTGCGGTGAACTTCTTCCCTCTGATCCGGGAAGGAGACTTCCGCGTGGAGATGACCCGCTATATCGGCAGCGAGAACAGCGCGGAGGATTATACAAAGGGCACTATTGAGTGCCGCCGTCAGTGCCAGGAGGTTCTGCAATACCTGAAGGAGCACTGGATCGGCTTTGAGGACGCTTATATCATTGACACCGCGCCGACGCTCGGCTCGCTTGCTCAGCCGGCGCTGGTGGGCGAAAAGAAAATGACGCAGGAGATGATCCTCAAGCGCGAGATGCCGGACGACCGCATTGCCATCACCGCCTACGGCATCGACCTGCACAGCCCGGAGATGGGCGGGCAGAATTTCCTGTACTATCTGACCCCCGGCGAATATTACGGCGTGCCGTTCGGCGTGGTCGTTCCGAAATCGCCTGTTGAGAATCTTCTGGTCGGCGGAAAATGCGTTTCCACCGAGCGGGACGCGTTCAGCTCCGTCTGCTGCTCCGCCATTTCCATGGCGACCGGCGAAGCCGCAGGCACGGCCTGCGCGATCAGCATCCGCGAGGGTGTGAATGCCCGCGATGTGGACATCGGGATGCTGCAGCAGGCTCTCGTGAAAAACGGCGTATTGCTCGATCCGGAGCCCGCTCCTTCGGTCGAAAAATACTATGTTTACCCCAAGCGTGAATTCAAGCTCGACGAAAACGGAAAATTGAAAGGATGAGAAAAAAATGAAAAAACTGATCGCTCTTTTGCTTTGCGTCTGCCTGCTGCTGAGTGCAGCGGCCTGTACGAATGCACCAGCCGTCGGCAAGAGTACGGATGCCTCAAACCAGGACGGTGAGCAGCGCCTGCGCATCGTCGCCACGCTCCAGTCCCAGCAGATCAACTTCTGGTCGAATGTTCAGCACACGCTTGAGCGTCTTGCAAAGGAAGAAAACGTCGATCTGACGATCATGGATCTGAACGGCGACGTCACAACGTTTGCAAACGTGATCGACGACATCGTCGCCATGAAGCCGGACGGCGTCATTACCTGCGGCTTGGAAACATCAACTCTGGGCATCCATGTGAAGACCCTGCAGGACGCCGGCATTCCCGTCGTGACCTACAACATCAGCCCGGAGGGCGCAACCTGCCCGCAGGTCGTTGCAGATCAGTCGGAGTTCGGCCGCGTCGCCGGTACTGCGGCGGCAGAGTACTGGAAAGAAAATCACCCGGATACGACGCCTGTCGGCGGTGCAGTCGATCTGTATTCCGCGCCGCAGTGCAAGGAACGCGTCGACGGCTTTGTGGAGGGCTTCCGCACCGTCTATCCCGACTTTGAAGTCGTCCAGTCCGTGGACGGCGGCGGCTCGCGCTCGGTTTCCCTTGCGGCCTGTGAGGATTTGCTGCAAGCGCACCCGGAGATCAACGTCATGTTCGGCATCAACGCCGACAGCGCGCTCGGCGCTCTGGATGCTCTGCGCGAGATCAATCGCGGCACGTCCGCCGATTCCCTTGTCGCCAGCGTCGACGGGACGGAGGCCGACTGTGCAGAGCTGAAGGATCCGAACTCCGCCCTGAAGGCCGTTGCGGGCAACTCTCCGCGCATTATGGCCGAGATGGCGTGGGATCTTGTGATGAAGGTCATTCACGGCGAGCTTCCTGCCAACGAGGATTATCCGCAGTCGCTTGAGATCATTTCGGTCACAACGGATACGGCGGATTCCTGGGTCAAAGAGAATTTCGAATAAAAAGCAGTTCCCCATCACGCAGTCCGAAGCGACCGCAGACCGCTTCGGACTGCCCTCTGTTATACGAAAGCGCGGATCGGGCCGGAGAATAAGCAGCTCCGGTCGCGAACGCTTTTATACAAATACTCAGGAGGCGGAGAGAAATACTCCGATGTTCAAGATGAATGACCCTATTTTATTGGAATTTTGCCGCGTTCGGAAGCAATTCGGCCCGGTTATTGCCCTGAATGACGTTTCGTTCTCCGTTCGCGCCGGAGAGGTGCACTGTCTCGTCGGCGAAAACGGGGCGGGAAAATCCACGCTGATCAAGGTTCTAGCCGGCGCCTATCTCATTGACGGCGGAGAGCTTCGCATCGACGGGAAGCCCGTTCGGATCGAAACGCCCGCTCAGGCCGCCGCGTACGGAATCTCCGTTGTTTATCAGGACGTGACAAACGTGGATAAGCTTTCCATTGCGGACAACATCGTTCTCGGTTCAGAGAACAGCAGATTTGGATTCAATCAGAAAAAGAAGAATTATGAGTTTGTCCGTCCGTTTTTGCAGCAGGTTGGACTGGAGGTCGATCCGTCTGCCCTGATGGAGACGCTCTCTATCGCACAAAAGCAAATGGTAATGATCGCAAAAGCCCTGTCAAAGAATGCCAGATTAATCGTGCTTGACGAGCCGACAGCCATGCTGAATGAGCAAGAGGTCCATACGCTGTTTCAGATTATCTGCAGCCTGCGCGATCGCGGCATCACGGTGGTATACATTTCACACCGAATGGAAGAAATCTATCGCATCGGCGACCGGGTTACGGTGCTCAAGGACGGGGGATATGTCGGGACATGGGATTTGTCCTCCATCGACACGCAGCAGCTGATCGTAAAAATGGTCGGCCGCGAGCTTCATGATGTTTACCCGGATAAGAATCGCCCAATCGGAAAAGAGCTGCTGCGCGTCGAAAACCTGACCACGGAAAAGATCGACGGCGTGAGCTTCACCCTACACGAGGGGGAGGTGGTCGGGCTGGCCGGGCTTGTCGGCTCCGGCCGCACGGAGGTTTTGCGCGCGATATTTGCGGCGGACAAGCTGTACCGTGGCAAGGTCGTTCTGGAGGGTAACGAGCTTTCCCTGTCCTCGTCGATCGATGCGATCCGACACGGCATCGGGTTGCTGCCGGAGGAGCGAAAGCGGCAGGGGATCGTGAACTGTCTGTCCGTAAAGGACAACATCACCATGCTCTATTCTCAACTGCACGCCAAATGCGGATTTTTGAGGAAGGCGGATGATGATGCGATCGTTCGCCACTATATCGACGAACTTCACATCAAAACGCCGTCTGCGATGCAGGCGGTGGGGAATCTCTCCGGCGGCAATCAGCAAAAGGTCGTTGTCTCAAAGTGGCTGTCTATCTCCCCTCGGATCCTGCTTCTGGATGAACCGACGCAGGGGATCGACGTCGGAGCAAAGGCCGACATCTATCAGCTGATCGATCGTCTTGCTCGGGAAGGCATGGGCGTGATTGTGGTTTCCTCCGACCTGATCGAGATCATCAACCTCAGCAATCGAATCGTGGTCATGCGGGACGGTCAAGCCATAAAAACACTTGAAAGCGATGAGCTTACAGAAGAGAATGTTATGCTATATGCTATGGGAGTTAACGCCGATGAAAAAGCTTAAAACAAATACGCAAACAAAGCAGCGCCTTGTAACGATGCTGATCCTTGTACTGATTATGGTGATCCTTTCGTGTATCAGTAACAAGTACCTTACGGTCAACAACCTGATTAACATTGTCCGCCAGGAGAGCACCCTGATTATTATTGCCTGTGCCGCGACAATGCTGATGATATCCGGCGGCATGGATCTTTCTCCGGCAGGCGTGATTGCCCTGACCTCCGTTGTTTTTGCGAAGCTCTGCGTCTCCGGCATCAGCATCCCGCTGGCGGCGCTGTTGTCCCTGTTTGTCGGCATCGCTGCCGGCGCGTTCAGCGGGCTGCTGGTCGTGATGGCAAATGTTCCGCCCATGATCGCAACGCTGGGCACGTGGTACATCACAAAGGGCCTGGCGTATGCGATCAGCAACAGCTATGCGATTGTGCAGGGGCTTCCTGCAGATTTTGGTTGGGTCAACCGCTATATCGGGCCATTCCCGCTCATGGTGGTGATCGCCGTGGCAGTTTTTGCCGTGTTTTACATTCTCCTGAACCGAACTCTGCTCGGGAAATATGCCTATGCGATTGGCGGCAATAGCGAGACCGCGCGCCTTTCGGGTATTAAGGTCAATCTGGTGCGTTGCGTACTATACATTTTAACTGCGCTCATGTCCTCCTTTGTCGGCATTCTGATGTCCTCACGCATCAATTCCGGTGACCCGAATCTCAGCACCTCCGGAATTGAGTTTGAGATCATTGTTGCGATCATCCTCGGCGGAACAAGTCTGCTTGGCGGTCAGGGCTCGCTGATCGGAACGCTGATCGGCGCGCTGATCCTCGGGAACCTTTCCAACGGCATGAATCTGCTGGGAATCGGCACGGTCTATCAGTTCATCGTCGAGGGCGCCGTGCTGGTCGTGGCTGTCGTTCTTGATCTGACGCTGAAGGGCAACGGCCTTCGCATCAAGAAGCTGCGCCGGTCAAACTGACCTCGGAAGCCCCACAAAAAATCCGGACACGAGAATGATTTTGTGACGATAAATAGCTCCGCTGCCGCTCCTTCGGTCAAGGCCGAGAAGCGGCAGCGGAGCTGCTTCGAACGGGCTTTGGATAAGTGGAGCTGCAAGCAAGAAAAGGGGCAGTCTCACTAAAAGGCAGCCCCCCAAAAAAGCAAAGGCCCGGCTCTTGCGTAGAGCCGGGTTTTGGCGTATTATTTAGGTGCGGAACAAAACAAATGTTCTATAATTAATGACGCCTCTGAACCATATCGGCTTGGAGGCGTTTTTCGTTATCTCTGTTCAGGCGGGCAGATCTTCGGGAGGATTTCAAGGAAGTGCTGACCGATCTTTTCTGCGTCATAGCCGTTGGCCTCGCAGATGAACCGGACGGTATCCGGCAGCAGGATGTGGCCCTTCGCTTTCTCCGCTTTGTATTTCTGCCACTCTTCGTATTCCTTATTTGTGATTTACTTCATAGTGGACATCTCGTCAGACAGGAGTTTGTCAAAGCGACATAACATAAATCTGGCACGGATTCCATTTGTCCCACAGATTTGGCATCAATTCAAATTCCTTAAATCCAAGGCTTAGGTAAAAACGGTTTGTTTCATCGTATTCCTGATACTTGCCCATTTGAACCGTCTTTACCTGAATAAAAGAATAGCTATGTTCTGCAGCGATCCGCTTTGCCTCGTCAAACATATCTCTGCCAATACCTTTACGATGATGCGTCTTCAATACGCCCATAACAGCAAGCTCAACGGTATCTTTTCCCGTTTCCTTCAGACACAAAAAACCATTGGCTTTTTCTTCTTCAAAAGAGGCAACCATTATTTCATTCGCACTTTCACGAATATAGTTTTCTGTTGATTCCGGAATCCCAAACCACTCTGGCAGTGCCGTAAGAATGCTGCGTGCAATTCGTTGCTTCTCCTCAATATCATCCACTATTCTTATCATCACTTTCACCTCTGCAAATCATGATTTCTAACCGTCTATTATACCGGCGAAGTATGAACATTTCTACCAAGAAAAACAGCCGGGATTATAGCGCGGGGTTCTCCATGTCAACCCGGTAGGGGGATGAAAATCTCCGGGACCTTTTCGATCGGACAACGGCCCGGGGTCACACGCACCAAAATCGCAAAAAAGACATGGGGCTGCTCCGCATCAGGGAAACTTTGTCTATTGTCCTGTTTTACTGGTTCTGTTCCGTCTTGCCCTGCGGGGTATTTTGTGATAAACTGGAGAAAAATTTGCAAGGAAGTGATCGGATGTCGCTGCGGGAAAAGCTGCTGCGGGTCGCGCCGGAGGAATGGGAAAACGAGTTCGTCCGACCTCCTCGACCTGACCGGTATGACCCGCGTCGTCGTGACGCACACGCTGGAGGCCGCGCTCCTGCGCCGCTATGACGGCATCCTCGTCCTGAAAAACGGCCGTATCGCCGAATCCGGCAGCTTCGACGAGCTGATGGAGAAAAAGGGGTATTTTTACGCCCTGTTCACCGTTGCGCAGGGGTGAGAGCCGGATAAATGATGCAGTAAGAAGAATCATTCCGGCCCGATACCGCCGAAAGCCGAATTTTCGATGGACAAGATGCGCGTTCCATGCTAAAATCAATTTGTGTGACCGCATTTTCTGCGCAGAAAGGGGCGAAGACTATGATCGATTTTTCCAAACTGGAACAGTATCGGGAGAATAACCGCATTGAGGCAAAAAAAGCGCTTGGCGGCCTGCCGAAGAGCATTTGGGAGACATACTCTGCCTTCGCCAATACCTATGGCGGGATCATCCTGCTGGGCGTAGAGGAGCGGGCGGACAAGTCCCTGCACCCGGTCGATCTGCCAGATCCGGACCGGCTCATCCGGGAGTTCTGGGATATCGTCAACAATCCCAATAAGACCAGCGTCAATATCCTGTCTGCCAGGGATGTTTTTGCGCAGGAGGTGGACGGCGCGCACATCGTGGTCATCCGCGTGCCCCGTGCCGAGCGCTCCTATAAGCCGGTCTATGTGGACGGCAACCCGCTGTGCACCTATCGCCGCAACGGCGAGGGCGACTACCGCTGCACCAGAGAGGAATATCAGGCTATGGTGCGGGACGCTTCCGTGCGGACGCAGGATATGCTGGTGCTGAACGAGATGGACCTGGGCGTGTTTCATCCGGAAAGCGTCCGCAGCTATCGCCAGAGAATGCGCCTGTCCCGCCCCGGGCATGTGTGGGAGTCATTGGAGGATGAGGAATTCCTCCTGAAGCTGGGCGCTGTCGGCATCGGCTCCGACGGAAAGAAGCACCCGACCTCTGCGGGCCTGCTCATGTTTGGCAATGAATACGACATTGTGCGGGAATTCAATGCCTATTTTCTCGATTATCAGGAGCAGTATGATGCCGATACCCGCTGGACGGACCGGATCATTTCCTCGTCCGGCGACTGGAGCGGCAATGTGTATGATTTCTATTTTCGCATTTACAACAGGCTGATCCAGGATATCAAGGTGCCGTTCCGGATGGACGGCGGGAACCGCGTGGACGACACGCCCGTGCATCAGGCACTCCGCGAGGCATTGGCCAACTGCCTTGTCAATGCGGATTATTATGGCAGGCAGGGGCTGGTCATCCTCAAAAAGCGGGACGGCATCACCATGTCCAACCCCGGCAGCTTCCGCATTGAGCTCGACGCGGCAAAGAGCGGCGGCGTGTCCGATCCCCGCAACGGGACGATGCTGAAGATGTTCAACCTGATCGATATCGGTGAGCGCGCCGGAAGCGGCATCCCGAATATATTCCGCGTCTGGCGCGAGCAGGGCTGGGCAGCCCCCACATTTACGGAACAGCTTGAGCCGGAACGGACGATCTTATCGCTGACATTCGAAAAAATCGGCGATAAAAAATCGGTGATAAAAATCGGCGATAAAAAATCGGTGATAAACGAAAAAATGAAGGAAACGATCATTGCATATCTTACGGATCATGCAGAGGCGAAGACCGCTGAGATCGCCGCATATATTGGCTTGAAGTTATCACGCACAAGGGATTATCTGAATGAACTGATCGCAGAGGATATCGTTGTCGCCGAGGGCGGAAATCGCAACAGGACCTACCGTCTGAGATCCTGATGCCCCGCGGCGGGAAGCCATGCTTGACAATCCTGCGCGGGTGCGCGGGTATGATAGAGTATCCCCTGCTCGGAGGGCGAGCTGTTCGAAGAAATAGCAGCCGGACAAGAGGCAGACTGAGACGCCTGTTTCCTGTCCGGCTTTTTTTCGCGCAAAAAAGGAGATATGCGATATGGATTTTCTGAACGGCAGGATCAAATCAATCTGGCAGCCTTGAGCCAATGAACTTGTGCCGCAAAACGGCCGCAGCCCTCTGCAGGACTGCGGCCGTTTTTGCGCATTTTATTGCGGATATTTGTTTTCAAGTATGGAGCAGGCCGGAAGCTTACTCCGGAAGATACGAGAATGCATAGCCGAATTCTTCGGCAAGCTCCTGGACCGGAGAACCGCGATAGCCATAGACCGTAACAGTGGCTGGGTCGCCAAATGGCACATTATCGCCCTCGAGGCTGGGATCGCCATCTCGGTTAAAGTCCAGCGACCAGCACGGTACGACTACCTGCTTCAGATTTGGGCAGGAATTGAATACTTTGCTGGAAAGCTTCTGCAGATATGGCGGCAGCGTGATCGATTCGAGAGATTCACAGCCGTAGAAAGCGCCGCTACTAATGATATCGGTCATGACCGGCATTTCAACCTCCGTGAGGGAAGTGCAGCCTTTAAAAAGATCGGCAGGAATCCACGCCAGAGCGACCGGCAGTTTCGCCTTTTTCAACGAGGTACATCCAAAGAACACGCTGTAATCCAGACCTTGCTCTGCAATATAAGATTCGGTGAGGGAATCCGGCAGATCGATCTCCTGCAGCGCTGTGCAGCCTGCGAAAGCATAGCCTCTCAATGTGACCAGATGATCCGGCAGATCGATCTCTTCCAGTGAGGTACAGTTGTAAAACGCTTCGTATCCAATGCTCTGCAGCGAATCGGGGAGCTTGACATGCCGGAGCGAAGTGCACCCGGAAAAAACGTAATTGTCTATCGTAGTCAGGCTTTCGGGCAGCTCTACGGATTCCAGCGCGGGATAGTTCCGGAAACAATACTGGTGCAGATACTTTGCGCCGTAGACAACCTTGACAGTTCGGATGCGCGGGATATACTGCTCCCAGGGGAATTTGTATATTTCAAGCTCATAAGTGCCTATCCATGGTGTTTTGTTGACCACAAGTGTTCCGTCCGGGAAGAATGCCCAGTCTATGTTCCCGGTCGAGCCGCTTGCTTCTGCTCCGGTGGGGTCCACAACACCGGGCTCCGGGAGCGGATCGGCGACGCGGTCGATGAAGCGGACGAGGATCGCGGCCACCTCTGCACGCGTTGCACCGGAGGCAGCGTGGAGCAGCAGCTGGCCGCCCTCCTTGGCTCCGCCGATGATCCCGCAGGAGACTGTCCAGGATACGGCATCCGTTGCCCACGGGCTTACATCCTGCCCGTCTGCGAAAATGCTCATATCGCCGCGGCCGCTGGTGTCAAGCCCGGTTTTCAGTGCATAGCGATAAAGTATGGCGGCCATTTGCTCGCGTGTGACTTCGCCGTTCGGATCAAACTTTCCTCCGCCAACGCCGTTGACGACACCGCTCTGCGCAGCCCATGCGACCGGCTGAGCATACCAGTCTGAGGCTCGAACATCCGTGAACGGTGTGCCGCTGATGTCAGGCGAGCCTTCATAACGCCAGAGTACTGTGACCAGCATGGCACGGGTCATTTTTTCCTCCGGGCGGAAATGGTGCGTACTGACACCACGGAACAGGTTCTTCCCGACCGCAGAACAGACAGACGAATAGTACCAGGCATCTTCGGGTACGTCGACAAACTTATAATAATAGCTGTTGTAATGTGGGATGGTCTCACGCATATATGCGCCGCATTGCGTGCAGGTATGGATCGTCAGTCCATCGATCGTGGCAGAAGGCTCCCGTATTACGACCGGCTCGGCCTCGTGGTGGCCGTTCGGGTCAACACAGGTGTTCAACTCGATTGTCACAGATATATAGGTGCTTGTTTCGATTTTCAGAGTGCCCCAGCCGTAACCATTGGAATGAAGGATCAGAAGTCCGTTGCATTCCTCGACGGAATACGGCCCGGTGCAGGTGGCGTAGTTGAGCCTGACTGCGTAGCTGGGCGTGGGAGTCCGCCCGACGGCAAGAAGAACGGCCTTTCCTGCCTCAAGCTGGAGTTTGTCCAGCGTCTCGCCGGTTTCCCAATTCTCGATGGTCAGCTTCTGCACGGAGGCCGGGTAAAGGGAAACATAGAGGTTTGAGGCGAAGGCGCTTCCTTCAATCGGCTTCAGAGTGTTGCCGTCAAGTACGGCGGTGAAGTACACTATGGTATAAGTACCGACTGCCAAATCTGAATCGAAATGGTAATAATGTAAGTATTCATACAAACCGGGTTCCCCGGTGAATGCACCGTAGTGGGCGTTCAACGGCGTTCCGGACGGTGCGTCACCGCGATAGACTGCCGTGCAGTAGTATTGCCCGGCTTTTGCTGAACGGCTCAGGATCGCTTCAACTGTCAGACTGCTCTCCGGCGACATCGCTGCATCTTTTCTGGTTGGGGCAGGAAGAATCAGATTGTCATCCAATGCAAGCCGTTTTTCCCGGTTTATGGCTGCGTCAGGAACCAGACGGATTTCAGTATCCTGCGCGGATTCTTCCTGCGCGTTGGCCAGTGCGGCGCTCAGGACCTCTGTGGGGATTGCAGCTGCGGGGGAAGCCTTCGACACGGGGATGAAGAAGCACAAAAGAAGACTGCATAACAGGAATAACGCGGTGATTCTTTTCATGGGGTATCCCTCCTTTCCTGTATTGTACAGGTCATGGCAGCACATGTCAAGAAAATTTACCAAATGATCTGTCAAAGACTTTCTGAAGCATGGAAAAGCAGGGGCTTTCCCATGCGCTGCCCCGTGGTCGATAATAGCCGATCTTCGCCTGTACTGACGCAGGGCTTGCCCTGCGGGGTATTTTGTGATAAACTGGAGAAAAATTTGCAAGGAAGTGATCGGATGTCGCTGCGGGAAAAGCTGCTGCGGGTCGCGCCGGAGGAATGGGAAAACGAGTTCGTCCGCATCCGGCCGATGGCCACGCGGGACGACCTGATCTACGCGGGAGACGGCTGCCGCCTGACGGATGAGCAGAGGGAATTTGTGAACCCCGTGTGGTTTTCGCTCGGCCGGGCCTATCTGGCCCCGGAGGATCACTATCCCTGCCTGATCGAAAACGAGCGCCGGGAGCCGATCGGCTTTCTGTGCTTCACGGCATGGGCCGATGCCTACAGCTGGAGCTATTTTCTCGACGTCCGGCAGCAGGGGAGGGGCTACGGAAAGCGGGCGGCGCAGCTGGCGCTCCGCCTGCTCCGGCTGGCCGATCCGGATATGCCGGTCAAGCTGGCCGTGGAGGCTGCCAACACACGGGCGCAGGGACTTTACCGCTCGCTGGGCTTCCGGCAGCTGCCGGAGCGGGACGGCGACGATCTGGTATACGCAGCTTGTTAAAGAGGTCCTCTTGGACTTTTTTGCCAAGCTGCTGCGGCCCCTTCGGGGCCTCGCAATGACGATTCGGGGGCATTTTCGGTCTGTGATAATGCCATCAAATTTGCAGCTGCCCAAGGCGCTCACGGAGCGCCGCTGCGATTTGATCTGGAATTTTCCCCAACAGAAAGTCAGCAAAAATGCCGGGCCCGGTTTATGCCGGGTCCGGCGTTTCACGATACAATAACAGAGAGAACCAGGTGACGACATTGCCGCCGTACTGAAATTCGATCCCGTGGCGCTCGGCCAGTGCCGTGACGACGATGCCATGACTCTCTACGCAGGGGAACATCCGGTCCGGGTGGCGGCAGGGGCCGTCCGGCCAGGCACAGTGCGCGCAGATGGCGCACGATTCCGTGGAAAGCCCGTAGACCTCTGTACCCTGCGCGCGCAGGATGGCGGAGACCTGCCGCGTCAGCTCCTCGTGCGGGCCGCGCGTGGCGAGTGCCGCCTCGGTGTCCGCGATGTCCGCGACCTCTGTCAGCGATGTGATGAGCAGGCCCTGCGGATAGGACAGGCAGCGCGCCCGGCACGCCTCCACGGAGCCGACGGCGGGCGGGCAGGCCCATGTTTTGTTATAGCGCGGACAGTTCTCGCGGCAGACCGTGCGGATGCGCTCGGAGAATTCCAGCTCCGCCGTTTCGAACCAGACATATTCCGCCAGCGGCAGCTCCGCCAGCTGCGCCTCGACCGCGGCACGGTTCACGCCTTGTCCTCCCGCTTCAGATACAGCAGGTCATAGGACACCGGCGTGCAGAACAGGCGGCGAATTTCCGCCGGGTCGCGTGTCTGACCGAGGATCCACATCAGCTTGGCCACGACGGCCTCGGTCGTCATATCATAGGCCTCCAGCAGGTGGAGATCGTTCTTCAGGTGGAAGCCGACGTCATAGACGGACAGATTGCTGCCCTCGTTCTGCACCTGCGTCGTCATGACGATGGTCTTTTCGGCCTCCATGGCCTCACGCAGGACGCGCTCGAAGCCGCTGCCCTGATAGGACGGCAGGCCGCCGACGCCGAAGCTCTCGATGATGACGGCGTCGTTATGCTCGAGCAGGTACGACAGCATGCCGCAGTCCGCGCCGGGGATCATTTTCATGAGCGCGACGCGCTCGCCGAGCTTGTCATAGAACACGGGCGCGGGAAGGGCGGACGGGCGGATATATTCCATCAGGAAGCCGTTCTGCAGCACGGCCAGCTCCGGATAGTTGATGCTGGAGAAGGCCTGCAGGCTGACGGTGCGCGTTTTGCGTGCGCGGGTGCCGAGAATGACGCGGCCGTTGAACACGATCATCACGCCGCGCAGATCGGACACGGCGCAGCGGAACGCATCGGCCAGATTCGTCTTGGAATCCGTGTTTTCAAACACGATGGGCTTCTGCGCGCCCGTCAGGATGATGGGCTTGGGGGAATACTGGATGAGATAGGACAGCGCCGCGGCTGTATAGGCCATGGTGTCCGTGCCGTGGGCGATGACGAAGCCGTCATATTCCTCATAGCGGGCGCGGATGGCGCGGGCGATCGTCAGCCAGTGCGCGGGAGTCACATTCGTCGAGTCGATGGAAAACAGCTCTTCGCAGGTCACGCTGCACAGAGATGAGATCTCCGGCACGCAGCGCAGCAGCTCCGCCGAGGTGAGCGCCGGGGCAAGGCCGCTCGGCGTGACCTCCGAGGCAATGGTGCCGCCCGTTCCGAGCATCAGAACCTTCTTCATGGTTGCCTCCTGTCCGCAGTACAAGCACATTTTGGGGGAAATATTCTGCAGCTAGTATATCATGGAATATCGCCGGACGCAACCGGCGCGATTGACAAAGTCTCTCTTTCGCGGTAAAATAATCGAAGTTATAAAATGAGGTGAGACAGATGCTTTCTGTTGTGATCCCTGCCTTTAATGAGCAGGAAATGGTCCCCGCGGCCGCCGGGCAGATCGACGGCATTCTTTCGCGCGCCGGGATTCCGCATGAACTGATCTTTATCGACGACGGCTCGCGCGATGCCACCTGGGCGGAGATCCGCGCCGAGTCCGAGCACCGCGATACCGTGCGCGGCGTCCATTTTTCGCGCAATTTCCGCAAGGAGGCCGCCATTTTTGCCGGCCTGCAGGCGGCAGACGGCGACTGCGTCGCCGTGATCGACTGCGACCTGCAGCATCCGCCCGAGAAGCTCGTGGAGATGTACCGGCTGTGGGAGCAGGGCGTCGAGGTCGTCGAGGGCGTGAAGACGGACCGCGGCGAGGAGTCGCTGGCTCACCGCGTGGCCGCGAAGACGTTCTACCGCCTTATCAGCGAGGCGACGCACATCGACATGACGCGCGCCTCGGACTTCAAGCTGCTCGACCGCAAGGCCGTGAACGTACTGCTGTCCATGCGGGAAAAACGCGCGTTCTTCCGTGCCCTGTCGTCTTGGATCGGCTTCCGCACGGCGGAGGTGCCCTATGAGGTGCGTGAGCGCGCCGCAGGCGAGTCGAAATGGTCGACATGGCTGCTCATCAAATATGCACTTTCCAACATCACGGCCTTCACGTCCCTGCCGCTGCACCTCATCACGGGCTGCGGCGCGGCGTCGTTCCTGGCTGCGCTTATCGTCGGCATCGTGTCGATCGTGCGTCTGGCCATGGGCCGTGTCGTCACCGGCCTGACGGGCGCCGTGATTCTGCTGCTGTTCCTCAGCGGCCTGATCATGGTCGGCCTCGGCATCATCGGCTACTATCTCGGCAATATCTATATGGAAATTCAGGACCGGCCGCGCTTTATCGTATCCGAGACCTGCGGCGTGCGGAAAAAAACCTGAAAGCCTGTTGACTTTTTCCGGAATTCTGCTATGATAGTGACACAATGCAATAACCTTATCGAGAGTGGCGGAGGGACTGGCCCGATGAAGCCCGACAACCTGCATTTGCAAGGTGCCAATTCCAGCGATTTTATCGACAGATGAGGACAAAAATCTTGTGCCCTGTCGACAGCAGGGCGCTTTTTTGTATCGAGAAGGTTAGAAGCATACAAAAATATCAGGGAAGAAGGAACCTCCAGATGCAAAAAAGAATCTTTACCTCCGAATCCGTGACCGAGGGGCATCCTGACAAGGTCTGTGACCAGATCTCCGACGGCGTGCTCGACGCTATTCTGGCGCAGGACCCCAAGGCGCGTGTCGCCTGTGAATGCTGCGCCACGACCGGCATGGTCATGGTCATGGGCGAAATTTCCACGGAATGCTATGTGGACATCCCCCATGTGGCCCGCGACACCATCTGCCGCATCGGCTATGATAAGCCGGAGTCCGGCTTCAACGGCCACACCTGCGCGGTGCTCACCGCCATCGACGAGCAGTCCGGCGATATCGCCATGGGCGTGAACAGCTCCTTTGACGATGCCGATACCCTCGGCGCGGGCGATCAGGGCATGATGTTCGGCTTCGCCTGCAGCGAAACGCCCGAGCTGATGCCCGCCCCCATCACCTATGCCCAGCAGCTTGCCATGAAGCTGTCTGCCGTTCGCAAGTCCGGCGAGCTCGACTGGCTGCGCCCGGACGGCAAGAGTCAGGTCTCTGTGCAGTACGGCGAGGACGGCAGCGTGGAGCGCATCGACACCGTCGTCGTTTCCACCCAGCATGCCGACAGCGTCTCGATCAAAGACCTGCGTGAGGCCGTCATCGAGCGTGTCATCCGCCCGACCCTCCCTGCACGGCTCATCGATGGGGATACGAAGTTTTATGTCAACCCGACCGGCCGCTTTGTTGTGGGCGGCCCGGCGGCGGACAGCGGCCTGACCGGCCGCAAGATCATCGTGGATACCTACGGCGGCTACGCGGCCCACGGCGGCGGCGCCTTCTCCGGCAAGGATCCGACGAAGGTCGACCGCAGCGCGGCCTATATGGCCCGTTACGTCGCCAAGAACCTTGTGGCGGCAGGCCTTGCCGCCAAGTGCCAGATCGAGCTGGCCTATGCCATCGGCGTTGCCCATCCCGTCTCTGTCCTTGTCGACACCTTCGGAACGGGCCGCCTGTCCGACGCCCGTCTGAGTGAGCTGGTCAGTGAGTGCTTCGACCTGCGCCCGGCGGCGATCATCCGCAGTCTGGACCTTCGGCGTCCGATCTACCAGCAGGTCGCAGCCTATGGCCACTTCGGCCGCGCGGACCTCGACCTGCCGTGGGAGAAGACCGACGCCGTGGAGCGCATCCTTGCCCGAGCATGACCCCGAGCATCGAAAGATCCCTCCCTGCAAAATTTTAATTGACCAGAGGTGTGATTATGAAGCTCTCCCGGAAAATCTGCGACTGTGCCCAATCTCCCATCCGTAAATTCTACCCCTACGCGGTCGCTGCGCAGCAGCGAGGCATCCGCATCCACCAGCTGAATATCGGCCAGCCCGATATCCAGACGCCTCCCGCCTTTTTTGAAGCCATCGAGGCCGGGCGGCGCGACGTGCTTGCCTATGCAGAATCCCCCGGCATCCCCGCCCTGCTCGAGGCCATCCGCGCCTATTATGCGCGCATCGGCGCCTCGTTTGAAACGCAGGACATCCTCGTGACCACCGGCGGCAGCGAGGCGCTGCTCATGGCCATGCTGTGCATTCTGGACGAGGGCGACGAAGTGCTCATCCCGGAGCCCTATTACCCGAACTACTTCACGTTTATCCGCATGGCGGGCGGACGGGTGCATCCCATCCCGACCTCGCCGGAGGACGGCTACCGTTACGCCGAGCGCGCCCGCATCGAGCCGCACATCACGGAAAAGACGCGCGCCATCCTCCTTGCAAACCCCGGCAATCCCACCGGAACGGTGCTCACCCCGGCGGAGCTGCGCCTCATGGCGGATATCGCCCGCGAGCACGGCCTGTATCTCATCTGCGACGAGGTCTACCGCGAGTTCATCTATGACGGCGCAGAGCCTGCCACGGCGGGCAGCTTCCGCGATATCGACGAGAATCTCATTCTCATCGATTCCGTCTCGAAGCGCTTCAGCGCCTGCGGCGCGCGCATCGGTGCGCTTATCTCCCGCAACCGCGGCATCATGCAGGGCGCGCTGAAGCTGGCGCAGGCCCGCCTGTCCGTCGCCACGCTCGATCAGCTCGGCGCGGCTGCGCTCTATGGCGTGGATCCCAGCTATTTCGACGCCACGCGCAACGAATACCGCCGCCGCCGCGACACCTGCTACCGCAAGCTGCTGGAGATCCCCGGCATCGTCACGACGGAGCCGCAGGGCGCGTTCTACACCATGGCGAAGCTGCCGGTGGACAGCACCGAGCGCTTCCAGCTCTATCTGCTGCAGGAGTTCGAGGACAACGGCGAGACCGTTATGTTCGCCCCCGGCAGCGGCTTCTATGCCACGCCCGGTGCGGGCACGAGCGAGATCCGTATCGCCTATGTGCGCTGCGTTGAGGAGCTTGAGCGCTCCCTGACGCTCCTGCGCCTCGCCATTGAACGGTATAACCAAAAGTAAAAAGCTGGCGGCCCGGGAGGATCCTCCCGGGCCGCCGCGTATGATTGGGGGTATTGATCGTACACGCCATTGTAGGGGAGCGGCATGCCGCTCCCGGTGCTGCACCTGCGGAATAAACAGACTATCGTTAAAACGGTGAACGCCCCGAATTGTCATTGCGAGGAGCGAAGCGACGTGGCAATCTCGGGAAGGCAGTTGCGATTTGGCCGATCGCTTTCCCACGATTCAGCCGGGTACTGCGAGATTGCACCCCAAGGGCACTTCCTCGCGCTTCGCGCTCAGGGCGCCACGTCGGCCTTTGGCCTCCTCGCAATGACAAACTTGGAGGCGTTGCGCCAATGAATTTGTGCCAGCAAATATTGCCAGCCTGCAAGGCGCTCCCTGAGCGCCGCTACATTTTTCTCTCGCGCGGCGGCCTTGCACAACGAGCGCCGCTACAGACGCAATTGGCGCGTACCATTTCCCCGTCAGCCTGCGCCGTCTGCCAGCGCGGCGGCATAGAACGCATCGATCTGTGCGAATACGGCTTCGCTGCAGCGCCCCTGCGCATCGTGCAGCAGGGAGGTGTGTGTTTCACCGGGCAGGAGGACGGTCCGGATGTTCGGCGCGTTCTCTTTTTGACAGGCTGCCAGCAGGCTCGGTCCGTCTGCCGGGATGGTATCGTCGTCCGCCCCGTGCAGCACGAGCACCGGCGTGCCGGAAGCCGCCGCGGCCTCTGCGCCGGAGACGTTTGCCGCCGTGCCGAAGCGCAGCTGCTGATCGAGCCACAGGAACGGCACGCCCAGCTCCGCGACCGGTCCGCACCAGCGCCGCGCCGTCTGCCGCATCAGGCCGAGCGGCGTATCAAATCCTGCCGCGCAGACGGAGGCTGTCACGTCGTGGCTGCCGCCCAGCACAGCCGCGGCGGCATAGCCGCCCCAACTGTGGCCGAAGAGCAAAATGGGCAAGCCCTCCTGTTCTGCGCGGGTCAGGGCGGCATCCAGATCAAGGGCGGACTGCGCAAGACCGCGCGTGCCGCTGCCGCCGGAGGCTCCGGTGCCGGTCGCATCGTAGGCCAGGACACTGTAGCCGCTGTCCACAAAGTGCATCGTCTCCGGCAGGTATGTCTCCGCGTCCGCGCCGAGCCCGTGGGCGATGACGACAAGGGCCGCCGCATCCTCCGCCGGATAGAGCCAGCCCGTGAGCTGGGCGGAGCCGGAGGAGAACGTGACCGTCTGCCGCGGATAGTCCGCCGCGACGTCCGCATAGCGCACGGTCAGCCCGTCCGGCTCGTCTGCGCGCCCGAACAGGGCGGCGTTCATGACCTGCACGGCAGCAACGGAGCAGATGAGATAAACTGCCAGCGCAAGGAACAGAATGCGCCGCAGCACGCGGGATCTTCTGGACATAGCGCCCCACCTTTCCAATCATAACCACCGGCCGGGCCAGTGGTTTTCTTCCTGCAAAAACGGCCGGCCCCTTTATGGGGCCGGCCACTTCATTTTGCTTACTGCTTCGGCTCGCGGACGGTTTCGACCAGTCCGGCCGCAAGGCCTGCAAGGCCCTGCAGCTCCGAGGGGATGATGATCTTCGTGGCCTTGCCGTCGGCGACCTTCTGCATGGCCTCGAGCGCCTTGAGCTTGATGACCTGATCGTTCGGGCAGGCGTCGTTCAGCATCTGCATGGCCTCCGCCGTTGCCTTCTGCACGGCGAGGATGGCCTCGGCCTGGCCCTGCGCACGCAGGATGGCAGACTGCTTCTCGGCATCGGCGCGGAGGATGGCGGATTCCTTTTCACCCTCGGCGACGAGAATCTGCGAGCGCTTCGTGCCCTCTGCCTGCAGGATGGCTTGACGGCGGTCGCGCTCGGCCTTCATCTGCTTTTCCATGGAGTTCTGGATGTCCTGCGGCGGCAGGATGTTCTTCAGCTCCACGCGGGTGACCTTGATGCCCCAGGGGTCGGTCGCCTCGTCGAGGATGGCGCGCATCTTCGTGTTGATGACGTCGCGGCTCGTGAGCGTCTGGTCCAGCTCGAGATCGCCGATGATGTTGCGCAGTGTCGTGGCCGTCAGCGTTTCCATGGCGACCATCGGCTGCTCGACGCCGTAGGTATAGAGCTTCGGATCCGTGATCTGAAAGTAGACGACGGTATCGATCTGCATGGTGACGTTATCCTTCGTGATAACGGGCTGCGGGGGATAGTCCAGCACCTGCTCCTTCAGGCTGACGCGGCGGGCGATGCGCTCGACGAACGGCAGCTTGAAGTGGATGCCGACCTCCCACACCTGCGAGAACGCACCGAGGCGCTCGATGACGTAGGCGCGGGACTGCTGCACGATGCAGATGTTTTTGATAAGGATGATGAGGATCAGCAGGGCAACGGCGCCGATGATGAGATAGGGAACGATCTTTTCCATAATGCTCTCTCCTTTGCTTATTTGTGGGACACGGGGATGGGGGTGACGATCAGCTTGACGCCCTCGATGGCGTCGATCCGCACGACGGTCCCGGCTGCGACGGGGCTGCCGTCGGCGCTGCGGGCCGACCATTCCACGCCGGACAGGCGGACCGCGCCGGTCTCATGCAGATTGTCGATGGCCTCCGTGACGATGGCCTCGCGGCCGATGTTCCCGGCGGCGTTCGTGCGGACGGTGCGCGGCCGCAGGTACTTTTTCACGAGCGGGCGCAGCGCAGTCAGCAGCACGACAGACACGGCAAAGAACAGCGTGATCTGCAGCCAGAGCTCGGCATGCAGCAGGGCGGCTGCCAGAGCGGCCAGTGCGCCGCCGATGAACCAGACGGTCGTCAGGGCCGTTGTGGCGCCCTCGATCACGGCAAAAACCACGATGAGCGCAAGCCACAGGAACTCCATGCGCATGGCATATTCCTCCTTTCGCTGCTTTCAGTATGACATATGCGAAGACGCTTGTCAAGATTGTATGAGCAGGAAATTTTCAGCATTGCTCCAGAATATCTGGCAGCTCTTCCAGACGGTGTATTTCAAAATCCGGCACGATGTCCGGGCGCGGAGGACGGCCGGTACGGTTGAACCAGCAGGTGCGCAGCCCGGCGTTCTTACCGCCGAGGATGTCGCTTGTCAGGCTGTCGCCGACGATCATGGCCATCGCGGGGTCAAAGTCCGGGATGCGCGCGAAGCAGTAGTCAAAATAACCCTTTTCCGGCTTGTGGAAGCCCGTGTCCTCGGAAATGAAAATTTCCTGAAAATAGTGGGAGATCCCGGCGCTCTCCAGCCGGCTGTACTGCGTGTCCGCCACGCCGTTCGAGGCCAGATACAGCCGGTAGCGCGGGGCAAGCCGACTGAGCAGCGCCTCTGCGCCGGGCACGAACCAGTGGCCGATGCCGAGATAGCGGCGGTAGCGGTTTTCGGCATCCTCAGGGTCGTGGGCGCAGCCAAGGGCCTGAAACAGCAGGGAAAAACGCTCAATGAGCACCTGCTCGCGTGGAATTTCACCGCGCTCAAAGCGCTCCCACTGCTGCTGGTTGATGCGGCTGTAGAGCGCGAGCGTCTCCTCCGTGGGGGCGATGCCGAGCTCCCGCAGCGTGCGGAGGATGCCGTGGCGCTCCGCTTCGCCGAAGTCGAGCAGAGTATCGTCGAGGTCCAGAAACAGATCGCGGATCATGGCAGCTGCACCGGTCCTTTCTCCTGCGCATAGGCCGCAGCGGACATGCGCAGGCGGCGGAATACGATCAGGCAGCCGGCCCAGCTGAGCATCATGACCGGCACGCCGATGTAGGCCGCAAGCTTCACCCAGATGTTCGCCAGCGGCAGGCCGAACAGGAGCAGTGCGAGCGAGCCGACCAGCAGCACCGCGCCGGTCAGCCAGCCGATGCCGCTCACACGGCGCAGAAGGCGCATCTTCGGAGAGGGCTGCGGCGCTTTTCCGCTGCGCAGCAGCGCACCTGCGCGGGCATGGAGCACCAGCAGGTTGACAAGCTCCAGCAGCAGGCAGAGATACATGGCCTCGCGGCCGATGAGCGTGCTGACGCCGAAGCCGATGAGCACACTCATGATCAGAAACATGCCCGCGCCTCCGGCGGCCAGACAGCCGGTCAGCAGCACGGGGATATCGTGTTGATCCCGCATGAAAGATTCCTCCTAGTCGTTGCGGACATAGCGCGCCGTTCCGGAGTCGTCCGTCAGCGTCAGCTCCCGGCCGTCAACGGTCCAGATAAATTCGGCCTGATAGGGCGAGGTGCCCTCCTGAATGTCCGTGAAAAGTGTCTGCCCGTCTGCGTGCCACACGCCGCGGATGGTCCCGGTGTCCTTGCCGCGGAACGTGCACTGCACGCTGATCGTGCCGTCCTGCGCCAGCGTCATGGTCTCGATGAGATCGCCGTTTCCGGCGCTGACCCAGCTGCCGACCAGCTCCTGCGGCAGGGCGTCCGCCTGCTCCGGCGCGGCGCAGGCGCACAGGAGCAGCAGGCACAGCAGCGCTGCGGCGGCCCGCCTCACTGCGCGGCCTCCGCGCCGAAAAAGCGCATGCGGAAGCTCTCCTCGCCGCTTTCCAGCACGCCGCGGACATACTGCGCGTCCGCGTCGGCGGCGTGCTCGAGCGTGAGCAGGGCCCCGCGGAAGCATTCGCGGTCATACACGACCTCCAGCCCGCGGAACAGGCCGGGCGCAGCCTCCTGCGCGCGGCGCACATAGGCTACGTTGTTCATGTGGCCGTTGTCGTCGATCTCCGCATCCGTCACGCGGACGGCCCCGGCGGCCGTCATCGTCTCCGGCAGCGTCAGGCGGCGCAGGCGCGTTTTCCGCTCCGGTGCATGCACGGGCAGCTCCCACAGAGCGGGGATCTGCCGCAGGTCGATCATGTGCCGCGCCTCGGCATTCACGAGCACCCAGCAGTGCACGGCCGAGCCGATGACCTCGCCGTCTGCACAGAAATCATAGTCGCGCACGCTCATCACGGGCGTCGGGCTGCGCAGCCAGGTGCGCACGGTCAGCGCCTCGTCCGCAGCGGGCAGACGTGTCAGCTCCAACCGGCTGCGCACGAGCATCCACAGGCTGCCGAAGTCCGCGACCATGCGGTCGTGGCCGATGTTCAGCGCGTCTGCGTGGTCCGTGGCGGCGCGCTCGAGCGCGCCCATCAGCTCTGCGGGTGTCCAGATCCCGTCGTGTACGGGGCGGCAGCTTACTTCCAGAATCTCCTGCATTTCGTTCCTCCGGCTCTTCTCAGGTATGCCTTATTGTAACACGTCTCTGCGGCTGCGTCAACCTCGGGAAAGAGCGGCCCCTGCCCGCAGGCAGGAGCCGCCCGAAAGTCAGAAGCGGAAATAGATGAACGGATTATACGACGAGCTGAGAATGAACACGATGCACACGATCAGCAGAAGGCCCGAGGCAAGGTTCGCCAGCAGGATGCCCTTTGTGCTCTTCGGCTCCCGGCGCAGCAGCGGCAGGCAGCACACGATGCCGAGCGGCAGGTAGACAACGGCCTTCAGAAGGGAGACGTTCGTGGCAGCGGCTGCCACCCAGTCCGTCGCCTGCGGGACAAACATGAGCTTCAGCGCATGGCACAGCGACGGGAAATCGGTCAGGTTGAACAGCACCCAGCCGATCAGCACGAAAAACGCCGTATAGAGCCAGCGCACGGCCTTCGGCAGCCGCTCCAGCAGCCGCCCCAGAAACAGCTTTTCCGCCAGCAGCAGAAGCCCGTAATACAGGCCCCAGAACAGGAAGTTCCACTGTGCGCCGTGCCAGAAGCCGGTCAGCGCCCAGACGACCAGAATATTCCGGATCCAGCGGGATTTTTTGACGCGGTTGCCGCCGAGCGGGATGTAGACATAGTCGCGGAACCATGTCGACAGAGAGATGTGCCACCGCCGCCAGAAATCCGTGATGGAAAGGGCGGTATAGGGGTGGTCAAAGTTCTCCAGAAAATGGAAGCCGAACATCCGCCCCAGACCGATGGCCATGTCGCTGTAGCCGGAGAAATCAAAATAAATCTGCAGCGCATAGGCTACGGCGGCAAGCCAGTAGAGCGTGGTGCCGTAAACGGCGCTGTCTCCGGCGTAGATCGTCTCGGCGATGCGGGCGATGTTGTTTGCCAGAATGACCTTTTTCGCAAGGCCGAGGATAAAGCGGCGCAGACCGGCCGCCACATCGTCGATCGATTCGCGGCGTTCCAGAATCTCCTGCTCGACCGTCTCATAGCGGACAATCGGCCCGGCGATCAGCTGCGGGAAGAAGCTGACGTAGAGGAGCAGATAAAAATAGTTGCGCTGGACGCGAATCTCACCGCGGTACAGGTCGATCACATACGAAAGGATCTGGAAGGTATAGAAGCTGATGCCGATGGGGAGCGTCAGCTTCGGCAGTGCGCGCCATCCAAACAGGGCGGAAAGGTTCTCCGAAAAGAAATTCAGATATTTGAAGACGAAGAGATTTCCGACGAGCAGGACGACTGTGACGATCAGAATAAGCCTCTTGTGCGCGGTGCTGCGCTCCATCAGCAGGCCGCCGCAGTAGGCCGCAAGTGTGGCGGCGAGCATCAGCAGCAGGAAGCGCGGCTCGCCCCAGGAATAAAACAGGAGCGAGGCGAGCAGCAGAACGACATTGCGGTAAACGCGGTTTTTGCTCAGGTAGTAGGCGACGGCGACCAGCGGGAAAAAGGCATAGACAAAGGTGATACTGCTAAATACCATGGCTCAGTTCTCCAGTGCAAAGTCGGGCGAGATATAATAGTCGACATTTCCGATCAGCAGGACCTTCGTGATGCTGTTCCTGCGCAGATAGTCGCTCAGGGAGAAGTCGCTTCCCAGATAATTGCGGTAGTAGCGCAGGTCGACGGAATATGTCCTGCCGAAGTGGGAAGCCAGCAGTTTCAGAATGGCGTTGTCATAGGATTCGCCGATGACCAGCAGATTTCCCCGGTCGGTCCGGCCGGTGTCAAAGATGATCTCGCCGTCGTCCCCGCCATAGAAGGCGCCGTAGCTGAGTGCAAGCTCGCCCGGCACGGCGTCCTGCCTGCCATAGTCTCCGGCGGGCTCACCGTTGCGTGTGACCGTCATCTCCGGATAGGCAAAGCGATAGACGGTGAAGGGCTCGGAGAAGATATCAAGCCCCGTTCCGGCCGCCTTAGAGCCGGAAAACTCGCCGAGCGTCTCGGTCGCGGTCGGTTCCAGCGGCGTATCCGTGCAGCCGAGGAGGGGGAGCAGCTCCCGATAGGCGCGGTAGGAGCCGAGATAATTCCAGTGGTGGTCCGTCCGGTAAAAATACTCGGAGAATGCGGCAAAATCGGGGATTTCATATTTCAGCATCCGGTTCTCCGGCAGGTTCAGCATGGAAAACAGCAGATCGTCAGCATAGACCCGCTCTCCGGTCTCAAAGTTGATATCCGTGTCCTTTTCAATGTAGCAGACAAAAAACTCTATGTCAGGATGAGCGGCGAATATGGCGTTATAATTTGCGGCGCGTTCCTCCAGCGTGGGGCGGAGGACCTGCAGATCGCGCGTGTGATACGTCAGGTAATCGGAGAAAAGCTGCACATCGCCGATCCGGTAGTAGCGGCCGCTTTCCAGCACGGGCTTCAGCAGCGCTTTGGTCAGCTTGGACGACAGATCATTATACCGGGCTTTGAAGCGCTCGGCAAAGGGAGTCTGATCCCCCAACGCGGCTTCCAGCTGATCCTGAAACGTGCCGTCGGCGTAGCTCTTCGGCGTCGGCAGAGCCGCACGGTTTGCATAGCGGTTTTCGTAGTAGTTGATCTTCTTCGGGAAGAAGACCGTCCGCGCCAGACCGAGCAGCAGCCCGCAGAGGATCAGCCCCACAAAGACGAAATTGATCCCTTTCTTCCACATGCTGCTTCCCTCCCGATCCGGCATGGGCGATAGCCCGATTTTTCGCCCAATGCTCTCGCTGCACTGTGCGGTGCTGCCCTAAATTATATCATAGGGGGAATGCATTCGCAAGCGGGAAAGCGGAACCGGCAGAAAGCGCTTGCCTTTTGGGGGAAAACGCGGTATAATGATGCAATCACGCTGCACGGGAGGGAAACGCTTGAAGCTGAAAAAGATGATCGATAAAACGCTGGCGCTTTATCTGCTGGTCGGCGTTCTGAACTTCATCGTCTGCACGGGGATCATGTTTCTTCTTTATAATGTGGCCGACGTCAGCAAGCACTTTGCGCCGATCGTGAACTACGGCCTCGGCAGCATCATCTGGTATCTTTCCTGCAACTATCTGCTCTTCCCCGGCCACAAGACCACCTCGAAGCAGCTGCTGTGCTTTGTGCTGGACATTGTTGTGTGCTATCTGCTGTCGTATTATCTCATCGGGCCGTATGTCTCGCGCCTGCTGCTGCGCTCGCACTCCGTGACGCGCTTCTTCTCGTTCGGCGGCACGGAGAATATCCGCGGCAACTGCGAAATGTCCGTTGGTTCGCTCAGCTATGCGCTGCTGAACTATTTTGGCCAGCGCTACTTCGTCTTCAGCGATCGCTTCGCCGCCCGTAAGGACAGAAATACCGAAGCATAAAGCAATTCCCCGGGGCAGGATGAACCGCTCTGGGGAATTTCATATATCGCGGCATGTGTAAGGAAGCAGCATACCGTTCCCGGTGCAATGCTGCCGATAAAGCGGACCGGAAGGCATTGTGCCACAGAATGTGTGCCGCAAGCATTGCGTGCCTGTTTTTGCTCAGCCCTCCATACACCGCAGCACGGTCTCCTCCGGGACGATGGCGGAGATGCCGCCGGGGTACTGCGTGGACAGGCTGGCAGCCGTGGCGGCGAAGCGGCCGATGGCGGTCAGCTCGTCCTCCGTCAGCGCCTCGGGCGCGCGGCCCAGCTGCAGCAGGCGGCTGACGGCGCTGCCGCCGAAGATATCGCCTGCGCCCGTCGTGTCGACCGGCAGGACGCGCGGCGCGGCCACGCGGACGGCTGCCCCGGCATTCTGCAGCAGGCAGCCCTTCGGCCCGCAGGTGACCATGGCCAGGCGGACGCCGAAGTCCGCAAGCAGGCGCGCTGCGCCCTCCTCGGGGCCGCAGCCCCAGAGAAAGCGCACCTCGTCGTCGCTGATCTTGACGATATCGGCCTGCCGCAGGCCCCAGAGGATCTGCGTTTTCGCCGCTTCGGCATCCGGCCACAGCGGCAGGCGGAGGTTCGGGTCGAAGCTGAGAAGCTTGCCGTGCGCGGCGGCGTAGGCGGCGGCCTGCTGCGTGGCGGAGCGCACCGGCTCCTGCGTCAGGCTCAGGCTGCCGAAGTGGAGCAGACGCGCCTCGTCCAGCAGCGAAAGATCCAGCTCGTCAAAGCGGAGCTGCGTATCCGCGCCCGGCTTGCGGGCAAAGCTGAACGCGCGCTCACCGCCCGGGCCGAACGTGACGAAGGCCAGCGTTGTGAACACGGACGGATCACGCACGATGCCCTCCGTGCGGATCCCGGCCTGCGCCAGTGTGGCGCACAGAAGGTTGCCGAACGTATCTGCGCCGACCTTGCCGAGCATGGCGCCGCTGCAGCCGTAGGCGTGCAGAGCGGCCAGAAAATTCCCCGGTGCGCCGCCGGGATGGGCGGCGAGGGTGGGGTAGCCGTCGCGGTCCGTGTCGACCGTGGCAAAATCGATCAGCAGCTCCCCGAGTGCAATGGCGTCCAGCATGAAAATCCCTCCGCATCAGAATGAAAGATAATAAAAGATGTAAAGCAGGTGCTGCCGGAATCAGATCCCCAGCTTTTCCAGTGCAGCCATGCGCAGGGCAAGGCAGAAGATCTGCATGGCCTGCTCCAGCTCCTCCACGGGCGGGAAGCTCGGCGCGATGCGGATGTTGCTGTCGGCGGGGTCGTTCCCGCCGGGATAGGTTGCTCCGGCGGGCGTCATGGTCACACCGGCCCCGGCGCACAGAGCGAGCGTGCGCTTCGCCGTACCGGGCATGGCGTCGCATGAGACAAAGTAGCCGCCCTTCGGCTCCGTCCAGCTCGCGATGCCGAGCGGGGCGATACCGCGCAGGGCTGCCAGCACGGCCTCGAACTTCGGGCGCAGGATAGCGGCGTGGCGCTGCATGAGCTCGAGCACATGGGCCTTGTCCTGCAGGAAGCGGACATGACGCAGCTGGTTGACCTTGTCATAGCTGATGGTCTGCGCGCCGAGCAGACCGGAGAGGTATTTCAGGTTCGCCTCGGACGCCGCCATGACGGCCACGCCCGCACCGGGGAAGGTGATCTTGGACGTCGAAGCAAATTCATAGACCATGTCGGCGTTCCCGGCCTCGCGGCACAGCGTGAGCATGTCACGGAAGGGAACGAACTCGCCGTAGACCTCGTGCAGGCAGTAGGCGTTGTCCCACATCAGGGCAAAGTCCGGCGCGGCGGGGCGCAGGGCGGCCAGCCGGTCAACGACGGCGTCGGAATAGACGATACCCTGCGGGTTGGAATATTTCGGCACGCACCAGATGCCCTTGACGGCCGGGTCGCGCACGGCGGCCTCGACGGCGTCCATGTCCGGGCCGTCCGGCGTCATGGCAATGGGGATGAGCTCCATGCCGAACGACTGCGACACGCGGAAATGGCGGTCATAGCCCGGCGCGGGGCACAGGAAGCGGACGACGGGCTCCTGCGACCACGGGCGCGGCGAGTGCAGCAGGCCATGCGTCCAGGCCTTGGCGATGAGGTCATACATGAGGTTCAGGCTGGCGTTGCCGCCGACGAGGACCTGCGAGGGCGTCACGCCCAGCAGCTCGGCAAACAGGCGCTTGGCCGAGGGAATGCCGGTCAGCTCGCCGTAGTTGCGCACGTCGAGCGCGCCGTCGAAGCAGTCCTCCGGAGACTGCAGCACGGTCAGAATGCCGCTGACCATATCGAGCTGCGCACGGCTCGGCTTGCCGCGGGCCATGTTCAGGGAGAGCTGCTTGGTCTTCCAGGCCTCGTACTGCTCCTGCAGCGCGGTATACTCCGCGCAGCGCTCCGAACGGGTGTAGTCTGCATAGGGCTTCATGATGTGACCTCCAAAAAATTTTTTTGGTTTGCCCCCATCTTACCGCGCAGCGGGCGGAATGTCAATCGGTTTCCTGCATTCTTTGCATGAAAAAAATCGCTTTTTTGACGGCGGACGCAAACTATGCGAATTATTTGCAGCGCAACTTGCAAAACAGCCGGATATCTGCTATGATAAATCAGAATTCGCCTGAATATGAGAAGGAGACGGTGATTTTGGCACAGATCGACCTGACGACGGGCTCCATTCCCAAAACGCTGCTGCGCTTTGCGTTCCCCATGATCTGCGGGAACCTGCTGCAGCAGCTTTATAATGTAGCGGACACGCTCATCGTCGGCCGGTTTCTTGGCTCGGACGCGCTCGGCGCGGTCGGCTCGTCCTATACGCTCATGACGTTCCTGACGTCCATCCTGCTCGGCCTGTGCATGGGCAGCGGCGCACTGTTCTCCGTCTGTTGGGGGCAGCGCGACCTTGCCAGACTCCGGCGGCAGACGCATGCGGCCTTCGTGCTCATCGCGGTGTGCACCGTCGTGCTCAATGCGGCGGCCTTTCTGCTGCTCGATGCGATGAAAACGCTCCTGTCCGTCCCGGCGGAGGTCTGGCCCCTGATGCGGTCGTATCTGTTCGTCATTTTCTTCGGCATCGGCGGGACATTTCTTTATAATTATTATGCCTCGCTCCTGCGCGCGGTGGGCAATTCGCTCGTCCCGCTCCTCTTCCTTGCGGCGGCAGCCGTGCTCAACATTGCGCTCGATCTGGTGTTTGTGCTCGTGTGCCGGTGGGGCGTGGAGGGCGCTGCGGCCGCGACGGTGCTGGCGCAGTGGCTCTCCGGGATCGGCACTGCGGTCTATACCCTTGTGCGCTGCCCGGAGCTGCGCGCCCGCCGGGAGGAGCGGCGCATCACCGGCAGCATGCTGCGGGAGCTTCTGAGCGCCTCGGTGCTGACGTGCCTGCAGCAGTCCGTGATGAACCTCGGCATCCTCATGGTGCAGGGACGCATCAACAGCTTCGGCCCCGTGATCATGGCGGCGTTTGCGGCTGCCGTGAAGATCGACTCGTTTGCCTATATGCCGCTGCAGGACTTCGGCAATGCGTTCTCCACGTTCATTGCACAGAACTACGGCGCGCAGCAGCCGGAGCGCATCCGCCGCGGCATCCGCACGGCCGTGATCCTGTCGTCGGTCTTTGCCGTGTGCGTCTCGGCCTGCGTCGTGCTGCTTGCTGCGCCGCTGCTGGGGCTGTTCCTGCAGCCGGGCGAGACGGAGATCCTGCAGGCGGGCGTGACCTACCTGCGCATCGCGGGCGCGTTCTATGTGGGCATCGGCGGGCTGTTCCTGCTCTATGGCCTGTACCGCGCCATCGGCAGGCCGGGCATGTCGCTCGTGCTGACGGTCATCTCGCTCGGCACGCGCGTGGCGCTGGCCTACGCGCTTTCGGCCGTCCCGGCCATCGGCGTCGTGGGCATCTGGTGGTCCATCCCCATCGGCTGGGCGCTTGCGGATCTCACGGGCGTGCTCGTCTGGCGGCGCGCCGGGCGAAAGTTGACAGAAAATTCACACCCCGGCGCGAAAATGCGTTGAAAAGCCCTGTGTGGTGTGATATGATTGGAGCATCATTCGGAAAGCGAGAAACATTATGGATCTGGAACACAACGAAAACGAGGAACTGGAAGTGACCCCGGCCGAGCCGGAGGCGGCCCCGGAGGCCGAACCGGAAACCGCGCCGGTCCCTGAGGCGGAGCCGGAGGAAAATAAGCCCGCGGAAAAGAAGCCCGGCATGTCCAAGGGCGCAAAGATCGCCATTTTCCTGGCGGCGCTGGCTCTCGTGGCGGCCATTGCGGCCTGCGTCCTGCTCATCACGGGCCGCAAGGATCACCCGGCCGGGACGGAGGCTCCGCAGACGGAGGCGACTGAGGCAACGGACGGCACGACCGAGACCGTCGCAGACAAGACGCTCGAAGCGGGCGAGGAGGTCACGACGACCTACGGCAAGGCGGCCAATCTGATCGACGCCGATAATTTCGGCAAGAACGCCGTCACGGACAACGCCGCCTATACCACGGGCACGGCGGAGGCCGGCGATGTGCAGATGCGCACGGTCGTTGCGCGCGACGCGACGGGCTACTGCCTGACGAATGCCGACCTGCAGATCTACTACTGGATGGAATTCTACCAGCTGATGAACAACTATGGCTCCTATGCCTCCATGCTGGGTCTGGACTACACGAAGGCGCTGGCCCTGCAGGACGCCCCGAGCGGCGGAACGTGGGAGCAGTATTTCCTGACGAGCGCCACGAACAACTTCGCCGAGATCCGCGCCCTGTATCTGGCGGCGCAGGAGGCGGGCTATAAGCTGCCGGAGACGGAGGCCAAGTCCATCGAGGACGTGCTGGACCCGGAGGGCAGCTTTGCCAAGAGCGCGGCGGACAACGGCTATGACGATGTCGACGCCTATCTGCAGCTGAACTTCGGCAAGGGCGTCACGACCGAGATCTATCACGACTATCTGCTGACGTATTATACGGCGGTGAACTATTATAAGAACGTGCTGTACGGCGAGTCTGCCAACGCGCTGACGGATGCCGAGGTCGAGGCCTATTATGACGAGAACGCCCAGAGCTATATCGATCAGGGCGTGACGAAGGTCAACAACGTCTCCGTCCGCCACATCCTCATCCAGCCCGAGGGCGAGAAGGACAGCGACGGCAACTACAGCGATGAGGCGAAGGCAGCGGCCAAGGCGGAGGCCGAGCGCATCCTTGCCCTCTGGCAGGCCGACCCCACGGAGGACAACTTCAAGACGCTTGCGCTGGAGTACAATCAGGACCCCGGCTCCAAGGACAACGGCGGCCTGTATGAGGACTTCCAGCCCGGCAAGATGGTCACGGAGTTCAACGACTGGTGCTTCGACGAGAGCCGCCAGCCCGGCGATTGTGAGATCGTCGAGACGACCCATGGCTACCACATCATCTATTTCATCGGCCAGACCGAGACCCGCGCCTGGTTCGACACGGCGAAGGACGACATGGCTTCCGCCGCAGCCGGTGAAAAGATCACAGAGCTGAAAACAAAGTACCCTGTAGAGTTCAACTTCAATAATGTCGTGATCTACGACCTGCTGAGCGCTTCCGTCTCGGCATCCTGACACGAAGACAGAACGGGTGCGCCGCGGCAGCAGCGGCGCACCCGTGCTGAGCTTGTCAAAAAAGAATTTTTGACAAGCTCTCAAACGAGACCCGTTTCACTGGGCTCTCGTTTGAAAAGGCTGCGGCTCGCTGCAGCGCACGAAGGGCACGCCTGCGGCGCACCCTTCGCACGTTTGCGAGCCGAGCGGTATTTTCTCCGACGTACACGCCGCCGGAGAAAATGATTTCCATTTTCTTTGCGCCTGCGGGCGCAAACTCTGCGAGGCTTTTTCGACAGTCTGCCGGGTGCGCCGCGGAAGCAGCGGCGCACCCGTGCTTTTTCTGTTTTTTGAACCGGAAGGAGAGAATGAACCATGCAGGAAACGGAATTCCAATTTGCGGGCGCGCAGGGGACGGAGCTTCCCGCGCGCCTGTGGCTGCCGGACGGGCAGCCACGCCTCGTGCTGCAGATCAGCCACGGTATGACGGAGCACAGCGGACGCTACGACACGCTGGCTGCCGCGCTGGCAGAGCATGGCATTGCCTGCGCGGCTTTTGACCTACGTGGGCATGGCCGCAATCCGGGCAGCCGTACCTGTGCCGACATGGGGCCGGACGGCTGGGAGCAGTCGCTTTCTGATCTGCAGCGCTTTTGTGAGAGACTGCGGGAGAGCTTCCCCGGTGTGCCGTTGGGAATGCTGGGCTTTTCCCTCGGCTCCTTCCTGCTGCGGGACGCGCTCTGTCGGGGCATGGTCGCTCCGGCGGGGGTGATCCTTGCGGGAACGGGCACGCAGCCGGGCGCGGTACTTGCCGTCATACAGGCGATCGTCCGGGGCCAGCTGCGCCGGGCAAAGCCCGGCGGTACGACGCCGCTGGTGCAGAAGCTTTCCTTTGGCGCCTATAACCGGAAATTTGCGCCGAACCGCACCCGGGCGGACTGGCTCTGCGCCGACGAAGAAGCGCTCGACCGCTACTGCGCCGACCCGCTGTGCCGGCCGGATATCTCAGCGGCGCTGTTTCTGGAGCTGCTGAGCGCCATGCGCCGCACCGGCGGAAAGCGCGCGCTTGCGGGCTGGAACCGCTGCCCGATCCTGCTGCTGTCCGGCGCGGACGATCCTGTCGGCGCGATGGGAAGCGGCGTAAGGCAGCTCGGCGCGGCGATGGAACGGGCGGGACTCCCCGTGCAGACGGTCCTGCTGCCGGGCGCGCGGCATGATATCTTCCATGAGGAGGCGGGCGGCGCCGCCGCGCAGGCGCGCAGCCGCATTCTGCGCTTCTGCGAAACGATACTGGCGGAGTCGGAGAAGCCGCGGAATCAATCGCCTGCGGAGAAATAGGGGCGCGGAAATAGCTCCCTTCCCACAAAAACCGGAGACCCGGCGAAAGCTGCTGTGAAGTGCTTTCGCCGGGTCTCCGGCTGATTTTATGGCGTTATTCCTCCGTCAGCAGATGACGGGCCAGCTCTTCGTTCTCTGCGGCCAGCTCCCGCAGGCTGCGGATATTTTCGGCCTCAAACATCTGCTCGGCCATGGCCGTGTCGATGAGGTCGCACAGCGAGGCGGCGCTTGCCTCCTCCAGCGGGAGGTAGAGGTCCTGCCCGAGGTAGTCGAGGAAGCCGCTGACCTTCGGGTCGTAGACGACGCCGACTATCGGCACGCCCTGCCCGGCGGCAAAGATCAGCGTGTGCAGCCGCATGGCGATGACGAGCGACATCCGGCGGATGAGTGCCACGATCTCCGTGCCGTTGCTCCCGGCCTCCAGCAGCAGATACGGGCAGCGCAGCTGCGCGGCGACGGCGTTCAGCGCGGCGCGGTCACGGCACGGCTCCATGGCATAGAGCACCGGCGTCAGGCCGTACTCCCGGTGGGCGTATTCCGCCGCGTTCGCAAAGGCGGCGATGTGACGGTCGAAGTCCTTCCACGGGCGCAGGGCGAACAGGGCGTAGCGCGTGCCGTCTGCCAGACCGCTGCGGTGCAGGAAGCTGTGGATGGCGGGCGTATCGCCCGGATCGATCAGCAGGGCGGGGTCCGCCGTCAGGCGGATCTCCGGCGTCGTCACGCCGAGGGCGTGGAGCGTCTCCTCGGAGTAGCGGTCGCGCAGGGAGATGATCTCGGCATAGCGGTTGAGCGTTTTGGCGGTGCGTTCGCAGTTGCGCGGGCGCGAGACGGGGCCGATGCCGCAGCCATAGAGCATGACGCGGCAGCCCGCGCGGGCGGCCATGCGGATGCTCGAAAGGTAATAGAGGAGCGAGCGCGTGCTCGTGGTGTCCTGAATGAGGGTGCCGCCGCCGCTGAGGTAGAGCTTCGCGTGGCGCATCCTGCGGCGGATGGCGAGCAGCCGGAACGTATAGAGCGAATCGACGCAGGCGGCCGCGCGCGTCTCCTTCGGCGTGCGGCTGAGGGCGCAGATCGGCAGATCAGGGTCGATGTGGCGCAGCTGGGCAACGATGGCGTCGAGAATGGCGTTGTCACCGCCGTTGCCCTTGCCGTAGGCCCCGCAGATCACGACGCCGTCGCGCTCAAGCTTCGGGCGGCGGAAGCGGCGGATGATGATCTCGTAATAATGCTTCTGCTTTTCGACCATGGCCTGCACGGAGAAGTCGCGCTTCGTCTTTTCATAGAGCGCCTCGCCCATGCCGCGGCGCTTTGCGGCATCTGTCGCCAGCGTGAGCATGTGGGCCGTGAGCGCGGAGACATCCTGCGGCTCGAACAGCAGGCCGTTTTCGCCGTCGTCGATGAGGTAGGGCACGCCGCCGACGTTCGAGGCGATGGTCGCGCAGTGCATGCGCGCGCCCTCCGTCAGGGCATAGGGGAGGGTCTCGGACAGCGACGTGAGCACATTGACATCCAGTGCCTGATAGAAGCTGTTGACGTCCTCGAGCCAGCCGGGGAAGAATACCGTGCCCTCCGGACACAGCTCCTTGGCCAGCGCGCGGATCTCTTCGGCCTGTTCACCGTCGCCCGCGATGACAAGGCGGATGTCCGGCGCCTGCTTCACGGCCGCGGCAAAGGCACGCACGAGCGTCGTCATATCCTTGACGGGGGAGATGCGGGCGGCAATGCCGAACACGACGGTCCTGTCCGTCGGCGTCAGGCCGATGCCGCGCAGCCACTCATCTCGCGGGACGGTCTTGAGCGGGGTGGAGAAGTCGACGCCGTTATACAGCGGGAAAATGCGCTGCGGGTCGAACCCGCGCGAAATAAGGAGCTGGCGCATGCCGTCCGAAACGCCGATCCACGCGTCAAAGCGGCGCAGCGCGACCTTGTTGATGTTGCCGTAGGTCAGCGCGGCCAGCGGGCGGCCGAGATAGTCGAGCCGGTAGTCGCTGTGGATGGTGGAGATGACGGGGATGCGCGCCTGCCGCTGCACGAGCGCACCGATCATGTTCGCGCGGGCGCCGTGGCAGTGCAGCAGCTGGCAGTCGTCGTGCCGGATGATGGCAAGGATGCGCTTGCGCACCGCCATGGGGTTGCTGCCTTCAATGACGGTCGTCGGGATGCCGAGACAGCGGGCCTCCTCGGCGAACGGTCCCTCCATAAAGCAGATCAGGTGGACATCCTCCGTGCGGTTCAGGCCCTGCAGCAGGGAAAGAACGTGCGTTTTCGCGCCGCCGACATCACCGCCGGAGATCAGATGGATGAGTTTCATACGGTCATACCTCAAAATGGGCAGATAACACTTGCCTCTTGCAATTCCGTGGCAGATCTGATAGAATCAGCTTGCCTGAATATTCATTATAATATATTTTGCGGAAAGAAGCAATCGGATTTCTCCCGTTTTTTCCGCCAACTGGAGGTTATCTTATGAAAATCGTCAAGAACGGCCGCCTGTTCGGCAAGCTGAACATCGTCGATGTACTCATCCTGCTTGTCGTGATCGCCGCTGTGGCCTTCCTCGCCGTGCGCATGGTGGGCGGAAGCGGCGGCGAAACGATCGCTGCCGACGAGCCGAGTGCGCAGGCGAACCTGCGCTACACCGTCCTGTGCGAGGACATGCCCCTGATGCAGGCGGAGAACGCCGTGACTGCCGTGACGGCGGAGGACTATGAGCTGAAGCTTGACGACGATTCCATCCTTAAGGTCAGTCCGAATCAGATCTTCAACAGCAACAAGTTCCAGGATGCGCAGATCACCTCGGCGGAAATTCTGCCGCAGGACGACAGCGCAGACGGCCAGCGCGTGACGGTCCGCTTTGTGATCGAGGCCGCTGCCAAGAACACCGTCGGTTCCTTCGTCGTCGGCACGCAGGAGGTCCGCATCGGCCGCGACTATATCGTCAAGACCGTGGATATCGAGATGCTCGGCACGGTCAGCGCCATGGAGAAGCTTCATGGATGAGCTGCTGAGGACCAGTCTGCTCTGGCGGCTGTTCGCGGCGCTTGCGGCCTTGTACCACCGCACGTTCCTGCCGCGGATGTTTGCGGCGATCCACCGCGCGTTTGCGGAGTCTTTGCCCGGCCGGGCGCTGCGCCGCCTGCTCGGCGGGCAGCCCGCCGTGGAGCGCTCGGCCTACCGCAGGCTGATGGATCGCGGCAATGCGTGGCTGTGCGGCATCGGGGCGCGCGTCGTGCCGGTACTGGAGGACAGCCTTGCCTACCGCATTTACCGCCGCGTCATGGCAGCGCTGCGGAACAGCCTCCTGCTCGGCTGGCTGTTTGCGGGCGGCATGACGGGCTTTCTGCTGTTCCTGTTCTCGTCCTATGCGATCGTGGACTATCTGCTGCGCGACGTGCTGCAGCTGGCGGCCATTGCCTCCGTCTGGGATGAGCTGCTGATGCTCTTCTCGCTCGTGTGGGTCATCCACCGCCGCGTCGACACAAGGCGCCCGCTTTCCAGCACGGCCAACGGCATCGGCCTGTGGATCGCGTTCTATCTCACAGTGGGCGTGCTCCTGCTGATGACGGTCCGCCCTGCGCCGACCGTGAATTTCACGGGCTTCCGCGCGAGCATGGAATATCTGGCGGTGTTCTATCTTGTCACGCATCTCATCCGCGACGAGCGCGATTTTCGTGAGATGTACCTCACCATGGTCATCATTGCCACGGTGCTGGCCCTGCACGGCATCTGGCAGTTCATCATCGGTGTGCCCATTCCTGCAAGCTGGACAGACGCCGCCGAAGGCGCGGTGCGCACGCGTGTCTACTCCATCTTCAGCAATCCGAACATTATGGGCGCCTATATGATCCTGTTTGCGCCGATGACCATCGGTCTGGCCTATGCCTGCGAGCGCCCTTCCCAGAAGGTGCTGTTCTGGCTGTGCGGCCTTGCCATGTGTGCGGGCTGCCTGTTCACGATGTCGCGCGGCGCGTGGCTTGCGCTGGCTGCTGCGGCCGTGCTGTTCGCCCTGCTCATCGACCGCCGCCTGCTGGCCCTGATGCTCGTGTGCGGCGCAGTTGCCTGCACGCTGCCCTTCGTGCGCAGCCGCATCGGCTACCTGTTCACGCCGCAGTTTGCGGACTCGAACGCCCGCGGCGGCCGCGCAAAGCGCTGGGCCACGGCCATCGGCTACCTCAAGGCCACGGATCCCGTTTTCGGCATGGGCTATGGCATGTACGGCGGCGCGGTCGCGGTGAAAAACCCCGTCCTGCCGTGGGTCGAGTATATGTATGTGGATAACTACTATGTCAAGATCCTCACGGAGAACGGCGTTGTCGGCGTGACGGCCTTCGGCATGATGCTGCTCGGCCTCATCGGCAACGGCCTGCGCGGCTGTGTGCGCACGGCAAAGACCCGCTGGTCACCCCTGTGCGCCGGTATGCTGTGCGGCCTCGTCGGTGTGCTCATCCACAGCGTGTTTGAGAGCATCTGGGAGGAGCCCTATATGATGGCCCTGTTCTTTGCCGTTGCGGCCATGATGGCCTGGGCCGGCCTGCTGCGCCGCAGAGCGCCCGAGGCTGCCTGACCGAAGCTCAATTGTAAAAATGCTGTAAGCTGCAAACTATGTTGAAATTCCAACATAGTTTGCAGCATTTTTTATTTTTCCTGCAGGTTATGTAAAATTCCTGGCAAAATTATGAAAAAATATTTAAGAAAACACTTGTTTTTCCGCCGTGGACGTATTACAATGGGGGAACAATACTGGCGCTGGTCGGTTCGGCTTGTCAAAAAAGTCCTTTCCCGCTTTTCTTCCCTCCGCAGCGTTCAGCTGGACTGTTTTTGTCAGCCTGACCGGCTGCGGCCGGGCATATCATATCAAGGAGGAAAACGTATGAAAAAGAAGCTGAAGCAGCTGCTTGCGCTGGTCCTGACCCTTGCGGTCGTCATGGGCTTCGCGCTGCCGGCCGCCGCGGCCGATCCTGGCCCCAGGGTCACGATCGAAAAGGTCAGCAATGACGCCGTGACTGCGGAACCGGAAATGCATACAGCCGAAACGAAGGAAGATACGCCGTAATATGCAGACACCGACATGGTCCGTGTCTCCATTACGCTGGCGGGCACTTCGACCATCGACGCGGGCTATGCCACGCGCGGCATCGCGAACAATGCCGCGGCGGACATCTACCGCACGGGTCTGAAGGTCCAGCAGCAGGCGATGGCACAGCGCATCTCACAGGATGTGCTCGGCGGCGAGGCGCTCGATGTCGTCTGGAACATGACGCTCCTGACGAACACGATCTCTGCCAACGTGCCCTATGGCAAGATCGAGGTGATCGAAGCGCTTGACGGCGTGGCTTCCGTCACGCTCGAGAACCGCTATGAGCCGGATGTCGTCTCCACCGGCGATGCCGATCCCGACATGGCTACCTCCGGCGCGATGATCGGCTCCACAGCCGCCTGGGCAGACGGCTACACCGGCGCGGGCAGCCGCATCGCTGTCATCGACACCGGTACGGACACCGACCACATCTCCTTTGACGGCAAGGCGTTCGAGTATTCCCTCGAGCAGCTGGCTGCCGATGCGGGCAAGAGCAAGGACGAGTTCGTCGCTTCTCTGGATCTGCTCGATGTTGACGAGATCGCCGCTGTTCTGCCGAAGCTGAACATCAGCAAGCTTGTCCCCGATGCGAGCAAGCTCTATCTCACCAGCAAGCTCCCGTTCGCGTTCAACTATGTGGACGAGGACTTCGACATCACGCACGATAATGACAAACAGGGTGAGCACGGCTCCCACGTCGCCGGTATCGCCACGGCGAACCGCTATGTCTCCGACGGCAAGGGCGGCTATGAAAAGGCGCTCGATTCCGTGTTCGTGCAGGGCGTTGCCCCCGATGCCCAGCTCATCACGATGAAGGTCTTCGGCAAGGGCGGCGGCGCATATGATTCCGACTACATGGTCGCCATCGAAGACGCCGTGATGCTCGGCTGTGACTCCGTGAACCTGTCTCTTGGCTCCGGCAACGCGGGCTTTACCACCCCCGATGCGAAGTATCAGAGCATCCTGGATAAGCTGGCCGAGACCGATACCGTCGTTTCCATCTCCACAGGCAATTCCTCCAGCTGGCCGGAAAAATCTGTTAACGGAACGGGTGCCCTGTATCTGGACGATGTGAACTTCGCCACCGGCGGCTCCCCCGGCTCCTACAAGAACTCCTTCGGCGTGGCCTCCGTGGATAATTCCGGCACGACCGGCTACTCCTTCTCCTATGGCGACGGCGCGAAGGTCTTCTACACCGATACCGCGGACAGCGACTATACGAACAAGGCCTTTGCAACGCTCGATACCTCTGCCGACGGCAGCGGCACCGAATATGAGTATGTCTACTTCGAGAACACCGGCGCGGATGCCGACGGCAACAGTCTCCTGACGGACTATGCCGACGTCGTCTCCGGCAAGATCGCCTTTGTCTTCCGCGGCACGAGCTCCTTCTATCAGAAGCACATGGCCGTAGCTGCAGCGGGTGCCGCCGGCGCAGTCGTCTGCAACAACCAGGCAGGCGTGATCCGCATGGATCTGTCCGACTCCACCGCGACCATCCCGTGCATCAGCATCCTGCAGACGGAAGCGGCCGATATCAAGGCGGCCTCCACCCCGGTCTATGCCGAGGACGGCACGACCGTGCTCTACTACACCGGCAAGCTGACCGTCTCTGGCAAGATGAGCACGAGCACCGGTTCCTCCGGTTCCTACACCATGAGCGACTTCAGCTCCTGGGGTGTTCCGAGCGATCTGAGCATGAAGCCCGAGATCACGGCTCCCGGCGGCAACATCTATTCCGTCAACGGCGCCGTGGCAGGCGGTCAGGCCTATGAGGTCATGAGCGGCACGTCCATGGCGGCTCCGCAGGTCGCCGGTATGGCAGCCCTCGTGGCGCAGTACATCCGCGAAAACGGTCTGAAGGAAAAGACCGGCGTCTCCGTGCGTCATCTGGCCCAGAGCCTGCTGATGTCCACGGCCGAGCCCGTATGATGCCAGCACCAAATCCTGGTATTCCATCCTGAAGCAGGGCGCAGGCCTTGCCAACGTTTCCAATGCGATCCATGCCGAGAGCTACGTCCTTGTGGACGGCCAGCCCGACGGCAAGGTCAAGGTGGAGCTCGGCGACGATCCCGACCGCACGGGCGTCTACTCCGCAGACTTCACCCTGAACAACCTTACGGACGAGGCCATTGAATACACCCTCTCTGCCGATGTCTTCACGCAGGCTCCGGCCTCTTCCGAAGGCGTCCTGTATCTTCTGCCGAAGACCGTGTCCATGGCAGCCAATGTTGTCTGGACGGTTGACGGCAAGGTCCTGACCGCTCCGTCGGAGCTCACTGCCTATGACTTCGACAAGGACGGCGACACCGATGCCGACGACGCACAGCTCCTGCTCGACGACGTCACGGCCGGCGCGGGCAAGCTCAAGGCTGATGTTGACGGCGACGGCGACACCGACACGCACGATGTCTCCGAGCTGCTGAAGCTCATCTCCGCTGCAAAGGTCGTTCTCCCGGCCGATGGCAGCATCTCCGTCCATGTGACGTTCTCCCTCATCGACGAGGAGAAGGAATTCCTCGACGCCTACTACACGAACGGCGCTTATGTCGAGGCCTTCCTGTATGCCAATCCCGTTTCCGCGGAAGACGGTGTCGAGCGCGTTTCCCATTCCATCCCCGTGCTGGGCTTCTATGGCAACTGGTCCGATGCCTCCATGTTCGATAAGGGCACGCTGTCCGAGTACTGGTACGAGAAGGAGACCCGCAACCCGTATCTCCCGGATTCCGACGGTTCTCCCAACATGTTCGGCAACATGGTCACCGTCAAGTATGCCAACGAGGACGGCGAGTACTACTACTTCGGCAACCCGCTTGCCGAGGACGACGAGTATGTGCCCGCGCGCAACGCCCTGAACAACGAGAACGGCGATCAGATCTTCAAGCTCTACTTTGCCTCCATCCGTAATGCGGGCGATGCCAAGTATGTCATCTCCGATGCGGAGACCGGTGAGGTCTATGTAGAAGAGGATCTTGGCCCTGTTTCCGCCGCCTTCTACTATGCCAACGGCGGAAGCTGGCAGGACACGCAGAAGGCCGTGAACCTCGGCTGGTCCGGTACGAAGGCCAACGGCGAGAAGCTCCCCGAGGGCACGACGGTCAACATCTCCCTTGTGCTGGCTCCGGAGTATTACCGCAAGGCCGACGGTACCTATGACTGGGATGCTCTCGGCAGGGGCGCGAGCCTGAGCACGATGACCACCATCGACAACACGGCTCCGGAGATCGAGGACGTGTCCGTCAGTCTGGTGGACGGCTCCCTCGACGTCGCAGCGAAGGACAACGAGTATGTCTCCGTCGTCGCTCTGTATGATGCGGCCGGCTCGAAGGCGCTGACCTATGTCGCGCCGAATCAGGAAACTGCCGGTGAGACGCAGCATGTCCGTCTGGATGTGAGCAAGGTCGTCGGCAAGACGTTCCTGCTGCAGGTCTATGACTATGCCATGAACGTCTCCACCTATAAGGTCTCCTATGATTTCCTGCCCGATATCGACGGCTACTACACCTTCTTCGATCTGAATAAAAAGCAGTGGTACACCTACACCGAGGACGGCTCCGAGTCCGCCGCCATGGGCGCGACGAACCTGAAGCTCTACGCTGCCGAGTATGCCGACGGCTATGTCTTCGCCATTGACGAGAAAAATGCCCTGTATGTCATGCCGGACAACGACTTCGCCAATGTGACGAAGATTGCAGATCTCGGCGCAGCCTCCGGCCCGCTGAGCTATGACTTCTTTGTCAGCGATATGGCCTATAACGCAGCGGAGAAGGAAATGTACTTCCTCGCATACTCCGAGGCCAATGAGCTCGGCGCTTCCTATCTGTTCAAGCTCGACCTGCTGACCGGCGCAACGTCGCTCGTCGGCGAGATGGGCAAGGACATCTGGACGCTGGCCTCCGACGGCTCCAATGGCTTCTATGGCCAGGGCACGTTCGACAACAAGCTCTATCACTTCACGGCTGCTACGTTCGCAGAGCCGGAGGATCTCGGCGCACTGGACGACGAGCTGTCCATCTACATGGCGCAGTCCTCGCTGGCATGGGATGCCAAGAACCAGAAGCTCGTTTTCACGCTGGCGACAGCGTCGAACTTCACGGGCCAGATCCTCAATTCTGCGATCTACACCATCGATCCGACGACGCGCGAGAGCAAGAAGCTTGCGGATCATTCCAGCCTGTCCGTCATCCTCGGCTGCTATGTCAAGGCGGGCCGCACGGACGACGCCTCCCATTTTGCTCCCAGCACCGAGGCCATGGCGGTCTCCCTGTCCGAAAGCACGCTGTCCCTCCTTGTCAACGAAAAGGCCACGCTGACCGCGCAGGCCAACCCGTGGACGCTGAGCGACCGCAGCGTGACGTGGTCCAGCTCCGATGATTCGGTTGTGACCGTCAAGAACGGCGTCGTGACCGGCGTCGGCGAGGGCAGCGCCGTTATCACGGCAGCCTCTGCGGTCGATCCTGAGGTCAAGGCGGAGTGCTACGTCACCGTTTCCACGCTCCACATCACCGTGGAAGGTGCGCTGCAGGATAAGGACGGTCATGCCCAGTTCTATCAGTGGAATCTGGAGAACAAGAGCTGGACGCCCGGCAAGCTCATCAAGGACGGCGAGATCAGCATCGAGTCCACGACGCTGGCAAGCTCCGACCTCATGTACCTGATGGATGCGACGGCGGATTCCTGGGCCATGCACAAGATCAACACCGCCACGGGCGAGGATCTCGGCTCCGCCAACGGCGCAGGCGTCCCGCTGTGGGATATGGCCTACTCTTCTCTCTTCAGCACCGAGGAGCAGGATCAGATCGTGGGTGTCTATTACTACTACCTCTTCTCGCCGAAGGATCCGATGAATCTGGATGCATACGGCTTCAAGCTTCAGAGCTTCCTGCAGCAGGTCGGTGCAAGCTACTTCACCGCCATCGCCTCTGCGGGCGAAACGTCAGTCAAGCTCAAGAGCGGCGAGACCGTCCCGGCCGAGATGTTCCTTGCGCTGGACAATAAGGGCAATATGTGGGTCCTCAACCTCTATTACACCGAAGCGGACGGCTATAGCCTGAGCGGCGGCTGCTACGAGACCACGCTGCCTGAGCTGGCCTTCGGCGGCCATGAGGACTCCATGTACTGCTCGCTCGTCATGGCCGACGAGGGAACGACGGACGGCCTGACGCTCTTCCTGTCCTACTTCACCGGCGACACCAATGAGCTCTATATGCTCAACCTCATGCAGAGCTCCGACGGCCTGTACTTCGACGCGACGGATGTCGGCAATGTCGGCGATTCCGTCTGGCCCGCGACGGTCAACCGTGTCTACGGCAATGCCAGCATCAAGGGCATCCAGACTGCGGAGGCTGCTGCGGAGAAGAACGATATCGAGCTCACCGCGCAGACCGTGTCCGCAGAGAAGATCGAGCGCAGCACACAGGAAGCCTCCGGCAGCCTCAACACGGTTTCGAATGCCGCAGCTCCTGCCGCGCAGCGCATCGCTGCCGTGAAGGGCGGCTCCATGACCGCCAACGGCGATGTGGACCTGACCCTGACGGCCGACGAGACCACGACGAACGGCCTGCTTGAGATCACCTGGGATCCGTCCCTGATGGACTATGTCTCCGGTGTGAGCACGGCGCAGCTCTCGAGCTTCCAGCCCGCCGAGGGCAAGCTTCTCTTCGGCTATGCTGCCGAAAAGGAGATCGCCAGCGACGCCGTTCTGGCAAACCTGACCTTCCGTCCGAAGGACGATGTCCACTGCGACCTCGAGGTGCAGGTCAAGACGCTGCAGCGCAATGCGGAAAGCGGCCTTGATCTCAGCGAGACCATCGTTGTCAAGAGCGACGGTGTCGAGCACAACTGGGGCGAATGGATTGTCACGAAGCAGCCGACCTGCTTCGCGCCGGGCGAGGAGACCCGCGTCTGCGCCGACTGCGGTGCAGAGCAGACCCGCGAGATCCCCGCAAGCACCGAGAACTGCCCGTCCAAGGCCTTCTCCGACCTGGACAACACGCAGTGGTATCATGAGGGCGTGGATTACGTGCTGAACAACGAGCTCATGCTCGGCGTCGGCGGCAGCCTGTTCGAGCCGGACGGCACGGTGACCCGTGCGCAGCTCGCTATGGTGCTGTACCGCGTGGCCGGCAAGCCTGATGTGAAGAACACCGCCAATCCGTTCAAGGATGTCACCGAGGGCGTCTGGTATGCCGACGCCGTCAAGTGGGCGGCGGAAGCCGGTGTCGTCAAGGGCATCAGCGCCGACGAGTTCGCTCCCGAGGCACCCGTTACCCGTCAGGAGATCGCCACGATGCTCTATCGCTTCGCCAAGGCCGAGGCCGTTGCGGAGGATAAGCTCGCCGCCTTCCCGGATGCAGCCTCCGTCGCCGATTGGGCGAAGGACGCCATGAACTGGGCAGTCGCCACCGGCCTCATCAACGGTGTGAAGGCTGCCGACGGCACGGTCACGCTCGATGCACAGTCCGGTGCAACGCGTGCGCAGATCGCAACGCTGCTCATGCGCTTCCTCAAGGGCTGATCTCATAAGTAAAAAATTTCCCTCCCGGTTCGCCGGGAGGGAAATTTTTTTAATGAATACTGAAAACTGAAAAATGAAGAATGAATAATAGTGGGGAACGGATCGACTGGCCCGCAGATTTTGCAATACAAGTTCAGCGGCGCAAGGTTCCAGACTTGTCATTGCGAGGAGGGCGAAAGCCCGACGCGGCAATCTCGGGAAGGCACTTGCAGCTCGCACAAGCCGCCGTTAAAATGGTGCGTATCGATTGCGTCTGTAGCGGCGCTCACTGCGCAGCCGTTGGCGGCTTTGCCGCCTTACGGATGCGGCGTGCCCCTTGCGGGTAGTGAGCGCCTTGTAGGGGAACATTCAACCGTAGAAGTGCTCTGGTGCACCACTGCACCACCCTGACGTGTCATTCCGAGGAGCGAAGCGACGTGGGAATCTCGCAGTACCCGGTTGAATGACAGGATACTCCCGGCGAAAACGTAACTGCCTTCCCGAGATTGCCACGTCGGCTACGCCTCCTCGCAATGACAAATCTGGGGGCCTCGCGCCATAGAGGGAAAGCGGCGCATGTTGTCAGCCTGCAAGGCGCTCAGTGAGCGCCGCTGCAGGCAGATCCGAAAACTTTCCGCTTTCCATTTTCAATTGTCCATTTGCCGCACGCCCTGTTACAACGTACATCTGGCAGCCTATATACCATTCTCCATGACGGAATTTTGAGGCCGGTCCAAAATAGGACTTGATTTCTGTCGAACGATATGGCATAATTTAACTACAGTTAAAACCACAATCAAACGGATGCTTCAAGCTTCCCCCAAGCCAAAAAGGAGGAACTCCTATGAAAAAACGCATCGTGAGCCTGCTGCTGGCGCTGTGCCTGCTGGCCGGGCTTCTGCCTGCCGTGACCCCGCAGGCGGACGCCGTCATCAGCACCGTCATCGGCACCAGTCTGAAAATGTGCACCTCGCTCGTCAAGGGCGGCATATACGCCTGCAGGAACGGGAGCGAGTATGACAACGCCGGGCAGGGCGTGCTGGCCGTGTTCAAGTATGCGGGCAGCGATCTGCTCGGCATCGACTTCGGCGGCAGCTCCAGCGGCCAGACGAAGGAGACCGTCATCCAGAAGGTCGACCTGAGCAAGGTCGAGGCGGAGCTCAGCAGCATCAGCAAGCAGCTCGAAAAGAACAGCGCTGCCATCCATCAGCTGGAACGGACCGTATCGAACGGCATCGCCAGTCTCTCGCAGCAGATGGAGAATCTGAGCGGGCAGATCCAGAATGCAACGCTCGAGCTGAAGTACAGCACCTACCTCAACACGTTCTTTGAGTTCTTCAACCAGTATTACGAGGCCCTGAGCTACTATGACCGCCTTGTGACGGATATGCTGGACGAATCCGCTTCGCCCGCCTATCAGAAGAACATCTACGACCAGTTCTACTCCCTCCAGAACGTGGAATACAGCGGCAACCTGCATTCCGCCGTTGACAAGCTCGGCCGCTATCTGCAGGGCAAGTACATCTATTCCGGCCCCGGCAGCGTTGTGGACGTCCTGACGCAGTATTACATCCTCGCCTATCAGGGCGGCGGCAAGATGGAGGAGGAGGCGCGCGCAGCGGCTGCGCAGAGCACGCAGGACATGATCGTCTACCTCTACTACGCCTATGTCATGGGCGCGTATTATGAGCAGGCGATCGCCCTGTACCAGACGGCCTACATCACGGAAAACGGCGGCCTCTATCAGACGGATTTCGGCACGATGATCTCGCAGAAGCAGATCGACGCGACCGTCACCGCCCTCTGGAGCGACGTCGAGCAGACGGCGGGCTGCATTCTGGGCGACCTGCGCTCGAATTATCATCAGGACGTGGCCTTTGAGGTCGTCTACCAGACGCCGGGCGGCAGGATGCTGAACCGCACCATCACCGGCGACAGCTTCGTCATCGAGGCCGGGGCCAATTTCTGGCTGCGCGACCCGGCGGAGGAGCTGGCAAAGTATTTTGACGAATCCCTCAGCGAGGCCTTCTCCGGCATCGCGAAATTCACCATCCGCGCCCAAAGCGCTGCGGATCCGACCTATCTGCAGATCCACGACAACGCGTTCTTCCATGTGAAGACCACGGAAGAGGGCGGGTTTGAATACGGCCGCAGATTCCTCAAGCTCGACGTGGAGTTCGGCGGCAAGACGATGCAGACCATCACGCTCGTGCTCTATAAGCAGATCGACAGCGGCCCGTTTGCGGGCGGCCTCGGCACGGAGGACTATCCGTATATCATTATAACGGCGGATCAGTTCGCCGCCATTTCGCCGCAGGATACCTCGAAGCCCAGCTATGCGGACTGTCAGTTTATCCTGCATAATGAGCTGAATATGGAGGGCAAGTCCTTCCCGGGTATGCGGAACTTCAGCGGCACGTTTGACGGAAACGGCCACGAGATCTACAATGTGGTTCTGACGGGCGTGGGCGGCGATACGGCCCATACCGTCGGCCTGTTCGGCGAGCTGACCGGCACAGTGCGCAACCTCGTCGTGCGCAATGCCACGGTGACCGGCCTGACGGCCGACGGCGACTCCGGCGGCCGCTCGGGCGACCTCTGTGTCGGCGTTCTTGCGGGTCTGGTCAACGGCGGCAGGATCGAATACTGCGCGGTCTACGACAGCTCGGTCACGGGCGAGCACAACGGCGCAGGCGTTGCCTATGCCGGCGGCGCGGTCGGCAAGCTGGCAGGCAAGGAAACCGGCGAGGCCGGCGAGGCCGCCCTGCGCGGTGTCGTCTGTGTGGATACCTCGGTCCGTGCGGTCACGACGAAGGCGGCCAACCCGCAGGAATTCCTTCCGTGGGCGGACGGCAGCGCGATCGCGGGCGGTCTGATCGGCTATTACCTGACGGGGACCATAAACGAGTGCGGCTATATCCAGTCCGAGAATTTCCAGGGCTCCATCAGCGCCAAGGGTGCAACGGGCGCGGCGGCAGGCGGCCTGACCGGCTATGAGCGTGCGCCGTTCTCCAATCTGATGTGGCTGGCGCTCGGCGCTGCGCCGAAGGTCGAGAAGCAGAACGCCTCTGCGGAGGACCGTTACTATCAGGTCGGCCTTCTGACGGGCAACGGCTATGCGGCCAATGCGGTCTATCACCTCTGGGGCAGCCGCGCGTCCGAGCGCGGAAGCACGCCGCTTAACGGCGACCCGTGGTGGCAGCTCCAGTGGAGCACGAAGGCAGTCGACAAGATCACCACGAAGGCCCTGCAGGACCATATCGATGGGGTAAACTGGAAGGAAAAGCCGTACTTCGACCTCGAGGCCTACACGGAGCGCGAGGACGGCGCGGGCCTGTATCCGGAGTTCGACCTCGGCACGAGTGGCTCGGAATATCAGGCCGTTCTGCTGACGGACGGCCCGATCAGAAAGAACTATGTCGAGGGCGACTATCTCACCCTCTCCGGCCTGAACGTCTGGCAGGATGTCGGCTTCCATGTGGAGGAAGGTGCCAAGTACCCGTATTTCGAGATCACGCAGGGCGCAAATCTGATCAACAAGCCGCTGCCGGCCGGAGAATACCAGTTCGCCGTGCGGGCGTCCAACGGTTATCGCGTCACCTACAAGATCACGGTGAAGCCTACGGAGCACATCTACATCTCGGCTACGACCGAGCCGACCTGCACGGAGGCGGGCTTCACGAATCTGACGTGCCTGCACTGCGGCCTGACGAAGCGGGCCGGGGAGCTGGAGGCGCTGGGCCACGATGTCGTGACGGACGCCGCCGTCCCGCCGACGTGCGTTTCCGACGGCTTGACCGAGGGCAGCCACTGCGCGCGCTGCGGAGAGGTCTTTACGGCGCAGACGACGGTCCCGTCTACTGGCGAGCATGCCCATGTGGTCACGCCGGGTAAGGCGGCCACCTGCACGGAGCCGGGCCTGAGCGAAAGCGAGGCCTGCCCCGGCTGCGGCCTTGTGTTCCGCGAGGCGACTGTGCTCCCGGCCCTCGGCCATGACATGGTTGATCACACCATCCTCGCCCCGACCTGCACGACGGACGGCATGCAGCAGAGTGTCTGCAGCCGCTGCGAGCTGATTGGCCCGCTGAAGTCCGTTCCCGCGACGGGCCACGACATGCAGACCCGCACCGTCCTTGCCCCGACCTGCACGGCTGCGGGCATGGAGCAGGAGGTCTGCACGCACTGCGGCGAGACCGGTGCGCTGACGAATCTGCCCGCGCTCGGCCACGATTATGCGGCCGTCGTGACGGAGCCGACGTGCGAAACGCCGGGCTTCACGACGCACACCTGCGGCCGCTGCGGCGACCACTTTACCGACAGCTACATCGCCCCCACGGGCCACACCTACGGCGACGGCGTCGTGACGCGCGAGCCGACCTGCACCCGCGAGGGCGAGATGACCTACACCTGCTCCTGCGGCAAGACTCACACGGAGCCGATCGCGAAGCTGGCGCACAGCTATGTGCCGCAGATCGTCGAGCCGACGTGCACGGAGCTTGGCTACACGGCCTATGTCTGCGCGCACTGCGGCGACCGGACGACGGGCGACTATGTCCGCGAGCTGGGCCATGACTGGAACGCCGGAACGGTCGTGCAGGCCCCGCGCCTGACGAAGGAGGGCCTGCTGGAGCAGACCTGCAGACGCTGCGGTGCGGAGCAGAAGACGGTGCTCCCGGTCCTCGGGTCCTGCGCCGGGACGATCTGCCCGAGCCATGACTATCACGATGCGCCGGAGTTCGGCCACTGGAGCCATGCAGGCATCGATTACACGCTGGAGCTCGGCCTGTTCCGCGGCACGTCCGATACGGAATTTTCGCCGAACGTCGCCATGACGCGCGCCATGCTCGTCACCGTGCTTTATCGCCTCGACGGCCAGAAGGAGCCGACGGGCGCGAACCCGTTCACGGATGTCGAGCCGGACAGCTGGTACACCGAGGCCGTGATCTGGGCCGTGGAGAACGAGATCGTCCTCGGCATGGGCGACGGCACGTTTGCCCCGGAGGCGGAGATCACGCGCGAGCAGATGGCAGCTATCCTGTATCGCTATGCGGCCTATCGCGGCGACGATATGACGACGGATGCCGATCTTGCGGCCTTCCCGGACGAGGAGCGCGTCAGCGCCTATGCCCGCGAGGCGCTGGCTTGGGCCGTGGACCGCGGCCTCATCAACGGTGTTGCGCAGAACGGCGAGAGCTGGCTCGAGCCGCGGGCGGGCGCGACCCGCGCGCAGGTGGCAACGATCCTCATGCGCTTCCTGAAGCAGAAATAAGCGAAATAAGCAACGATAACGCGCAGCGCCGCTCATCCGGGCGGCGCTGCTGTCGTTAAAAACGTACAAACCGATTGCGTCTGTAGCGGCGCTCACTGAGCGCCATGCAGGCTGACGTTGTTTGCGGTACAAATTCAGTGGCGCAAGGCTTCCAAGTTTGTCATTGCGAGGCCCCAAAGGGGCCGTGGCAATCTCGCAGTACCTGGCCGGATAACAAGATGGCCCCGGCGAAAACGCAGCTGCCTGCACGAGATTCCCACGTCGCTTCGCTCCTCGGAATGACAAATCTGGTGGCTTTGCGCCACGGAATTAACACTTCAATATCTGCAACTGCCCATGGCGCTCAGTGAGCGCCGCTACAGACGCAATTGGTGTATGCCATTTTATCGATACCCGGTACGAATCGTCAGTGCGTCGCCGGGAGCGGCATGCCGCTCCCCTACGATGGTGCGCCTCATGATTTGCCCGATTGCGGTTTTTCCGGCGGTGTGCTATACTATATCAATAAACCAATGATAGGGGAGGCGCTGCCATGTCTTTTTTATACTGGCTCGAATCCATCCGCTGCCCGTTTCTCGACGCCGTCATGCAGGCATTCACCTGTTTCGGCGAGGAACTGGCGTTCCTGCTGCTGGCGCTGACGATCTTCTGGTGTGTCAGCAAGGAGGAGGGCTATTATCTGCTGATTGTCGGCTTCTTCGGCACGGTGCTCAATCAGTTCCTCAAGCTGCTGTGCCGCATCCCGCGGCCATGGGTGCGCGACCCGAGCTTCACGATCGTGGAAAGCGCGCGCAGCGGGGCGGGCGGCTATTCCTTCCCGTCCGGCCACACGCAGAACGCCGTCGGCACGCTCGGCGGAATCGCTCGCTGGCACAAGAGCCGCGCGCTGCGCATCGTGTGCATCGTGCTCGCGGCGCTGACGGCATTTTCCCGCATGTATCTCGGCGTGCACACGCCGCTGGACGTCAGCGTGGCGGCTGTGACGGCTGTTGTGCTGATCTTCGTGATCTATCCTATCGTGCGCAGCGCGGCAGAGGACCCGAAAAAAATGGCCGTTCTGCTCGGCGTGATGACCGTCGTGGCGCTGGCCTATGTGATCTATGCGAATTTTGCCCGTTTCCCGGCGGACGTCGACCCGGACAACCTCTTTGAGGGCCGCAAGAACTCCTGCTCGCTGCTGGGTGCGCTGCTCGGCTTCTGCGTGGGCTACACGCTGGAGCGGAAGTATATCCGCTTTGAGACGAAGGCTGTCTGGTGGGCGCAGGTGCTCAAGGTGCTCGGCGGAGCGGCGCTGCTGCTGGCTGTCAAGCAGGGCCTGAAGCTCCTGTTCGCCGCCGTGGGCTTTACCTGGATCGGCACGCATGCCATCCGCTATTTCTTCGTGGTGCTGCTGGCGGCGACGGTCTGGCCGCTGACGTTCCGGTGGTTCGCACGACTGGGGAGGAAACAAGCATGAATTATGCAGCTATCAAGACCTGTGATATCGCAAACGGCCCCGGCGTGCGGACAAGCCTGTTCGTCTCGGGCTGCACGCACCACTGCAAGGGCTGCTTCCAGCCCGAAACATGGGATTTTTCCTATGGCGAGCCGTTTACGCAGGACGTCATCGACACGATCCTGCATTCCCTGGAGCCTGCCTATGTGGCCGGGCTGACCCTGCTTGGCGGCGAGCCGTTCGAGCCTGCCAACCAGCCCGCCGTGGCGGAACTGCTGCGGCAGCTGCGGGCGCGCTGCCCCGGCAAAAATGTGTGGGCCTTTACGGGTTTCCTGCTCGACCGGGACCTGCTGTCCGGCCGGGTCGGCGACGCGGCTCTTGTGCGGCAGATGCTCGGCTGCATCGACGTGCTGGTGGACGGCCCGTTCGTGCTGGAGAAAAAGGACCTTGCTCTGCGGTTCCGCGGCTCGTCCAACCAGCGGCTCATCGACATTCCGGCGACGCTGGCATCCGGCCGGATCGTCCTGTGGGACGACGGCTATCAGCGTGGAGGGCATTATGATGCAAAAGGTACCCGTTAAAATTCTGCGCGAGGGCGCGGCGCTCCCAACCTACGGCACGGCCAGCTCGGCCGGGGCCGATCTGCGCGCCTGTCTGGACGCTCCCGTCGTGCTTGCGCCCGGCGAGACGCGCCTGATCCCCATCGGCATCGCCATGGAGATCCCGGAGGGTTATGTCGGTCTGGTATTTGCCCGCAGCGGGCTTGCCAGTCGCCGCGATCTGGCCCCGGCCAACAAGGTCGGCGTTGTCGACTCCGACTATCGCGGGGAATTCTTCGTCCCCATGCGCAACCACGGCGCACAGCCGCAGACCATCGAGCCGGGCGAGCGCATTGCCCAGTTCATCCTCACACCCTATCTCACGGCGCAGTTCTTTGAGACGGAGACACTGACGGACACTGCGCGCGGCGAGGGCGGCTTCGGCTCCACGGGGGCGAAATAATGGCGGGCTTTCTTCCGATCAACGCGCGCGAGATGCGCGCCCTCGGCTGGGAGCGGCCGGACTTTGTCTATGTCCTCGGCGACGCCTATGTCGACCACCCGTCGTTCGGCCATGCCATCATCAGCCGCGTGCTCGAGCGTGCGGGCTACCGTGTGGCCATGCTGCCGCAGCCGGACTGGCGCGATCCGTCGTCCGTGCTGGAATTCGGCGAGCCGCGCCTCGGCTTCCTTGTGACGGGCGGCAATATGGACTCCATGGTCAATCACTATTCCGTCGGCCGCCACCGCCGCCGCACGGATGCCTATACGCCCGGCGGCGTGACGGGCAAGCGGCCGGACTATGCGACGGTCGTCTACTGCAACCTCATCCGCCGCAGCTTTCCGAAGATCCCGATCCTCATCGGCGGTATCGAGGCCAGCCTGCGCCGTCTGGCGCACTATGATTACTGGTCTGACAGCCTGAAGCGCTCCATCCTGCTCGATTCGCAGGCCGACCTCCTGCTCTACGGCATGGGCGAGCGCGCTATCGTCGAGGTCGCGGACGCCATGAACAGCGGGCTGGACATCCACGATATCACCTTCGTGAACGGCACGGCCTACCGCACGCGCGACTGCTCCGGCGTGGTGGACGCCATCACGCTGCCGTCCTATGACGAGCTGCGCGCCGACCGCCGCCGCTACGCCGAGAGCTTCGCCGTTCAGTACCGCAACACCGATCCGTTTTCCGCCAGGTGCCTCATCGAGCCGTACGGCCGCGAGTTCGTGGTGCAGAACCCGCCGCAGCCGCCGCTTTCCACGCAGGAGATGGACGACGTCTACGCTCTGCCGTATCAGGATACCTATCACCCGTCCTACCGCAAGGCGGGCGGCGTGCCCGCCATCGCCGAGGTGCAGTTCAGCCTCGTCTCGAACCGCGGCTGCTTCGGCGGCTGCTCGTTCTGCGCGCTGACGTTCCATCAGGGCCGCATCGTCCAGACGCGCAGCCATGACTCTCTGCTGGCCGAGGCGGCGCGCATGACGCAGCATCCCGACTTCAAGGGCTACATCCATGACGTCGGCGGCCCGACGGCCAATTTCCGCCAGCCTGCCTGCGAAAAACAGCTGACACACGGGGCCTGCCAGAACCGGCAGTGCCTGTTTCCGACGCCATGCCGCAATCTGCGGGCGGACCATACGGATTATGTAAACCTGCTGCGCGAGCTGCGCGCCATCCCCGGCGTGAAGAAGGTCTTCATCCGCAGCGGCATCCGCTTTGACTATCTTCTGGCCGACGAGGATCCGACCTTCCTGCGCGAACTGGTGGAGTACCACGTCTCCGGCCAGCTCAAGGTCGCGCCGGAGCACGTTTCGGATCAGGTCCTGCGCTATATGGGAAAGCCGCGCCACGCGGTCTATGAAAAATTCTGCCGCAAATATGCCGCGCTGAACGAAAAGCTCGGCAAAAAGCAGTATCTCGTGCCCTATCTTATGAGCTCCCACCCCGGCTGTGGCCTGCGCGAGGCCGTGGAGCTGGCGGAATATGTCCGCGACCTCGGCTATATGCCGGAACAGGTGCAGGATTTCTATCCTACGCCCTCGACGCTCTCGACCGTCATGTACTATACGGGCCTCGATCCCCGGACGATGGAGCCGGTCTATGTGCCGACCGACCCGCACGAAAAAGAAATGCAGCGCGCGCTCATCCAGTACCGCGACCCGAAGAACTATGCCCTTATCCACGAGGCCCTTGTCAAGGCCGGGCGCACGGACCTCATCGGCTATGGCCCGAAGTGCCTCATCCGGCCGCGCCGCGGCGAGGCAGAAAAGGCGCCGCACCCGGCGCAGAAGCAGCCCGCACAAAAGCGCCCCGCGCAGAAGCGGGAGAGGCCCGCAGAAAAGAAACCTGCGGCAAAGCCGCGCAAGGCGCAGCCCGCCGCAAGGGAGCCGCGCAGAGCGGAGCGCGGGGAGGTGTTCGGCAAGCCGACGGCCGCCCAGCTCCGGCAGGCGGAGCGCTATCTGAAGACCCGAAAGAAAAAGCAGACTGTCAAAAAACCAACCAAGCCAAAAGCTTCAGGGGGAAGAAACGTGTGAAAGTGGAGCGCGGGGAGGCGTTCGGCAAGCCGACGGCCGCCCAGCTCCGGCAGGCGGAGCGCTATCTGAAGACCCGAAAGAAAAAGCAGACTGTCAAAAAACCAACCAAGCCAAAAGCTTCAGGGGGAAGAAACGTGTGAAAGGAAACCGTCAGGGTGTCCTTTCGCGTTTGATCGCCAGCCGCGGCGGGACTTTTTGACAAGCTGAAAGGATGGAACCGATATGAGACCTTCCAACTATGATCTGCAGGCGCAGGCGGCGGGGCACAGCTTCGCTGCGCAGGACCTCGATGCCATCGCGGCTCGATTCGCCCTGCGGCGCGATGAGACCTATCTCTATCTGGAGCTTCTGCATGAGCCGCTGCGCCTTTCCCGTACGGACGGCGCGGCCGAGCGGCAGCACGACGGCGTCTGGATGCCTGCGCCCTTCGGCGCGGCCATGACGGCCTATGACCTGCTGAGCAATCCGAACGGTTTCCCCGTTCTGGCCGGGCAGTGGTGTTCGCATGACAGCTTCAACGCCGTGCAGGCCGGAACGCTGCAGGGGCAGCTGAAGGCTTCCGTCACGCCGCCCGCCGCGCAGCATTTCTCCGGCCGGATCGACCGGCTGCGGCAGGCCGTGGCACGGCTCGGCGGCACACCAACGGACGGCCCCGGCGATTTTTCCGCCGTGCTGCCGGTGCTGCCGTTCTTCCCGGTGCTGCTGCGCTTCTGGGAGGCGGACGACGAATTCCCGGCCCAGCTGCAGTTCCTGTGGGACCGGAACTCCATGCGCTACCTGACGTATGAAACGTCGTTCTATACCCACCGCGCGATCCTGGACCGTCTGCTCGAGGCGGACATGTAATACTGATTCCTGATTAAAACATTTCATCAGGAATCCCGTGTGCTACGCACACTCGCATCGTGCTGACGCACGCTGCGCCGTCTCATGCAGAATCTGACGCGCCCTCGGCGCTATAAAAAGCTTTTAAAGCTTTTTATCAGATTCTAGTATAACACTTTTGTGAATGACCTTGCAAACCATTGAATCACCGTGGTATAATAGTGACAACACCGCACAAATGCATCTTCGGCCTTCGGCGGATATATTCATCGGTTTTGAAAGCTTGAAGAATGCACAAAATGAGATAAAATAAGGGCAGTACCGCACAGCTTGTCGAGTGCATTCGGCGAGAGATTTTTCGTCGAGTCGAGCTTTGAAAAGTGCGGGCATACTTTGTGTATGTCCCACTTTTCGAAGTGATGGATCGGCGGAAAAGGTCCGCCGAAGGCCGAAGACAGGCCGTGCGGTGCTGCCTGACACAAAAAAGGAGTCCTGACTATGTTTTCTGCATCGGAGCGTGTTCTCTATGGCAAGCGCCAGCTGATCGAGGTGATCTGTCAGCTCCGTTTTCCGACGATCCTTTCCATCAGCGCGAAGGAGCCTGCCGAATTTCAGGAGGCCATCCGCGCCGAGTTCCCGCGCTATGCGCGCAATCTGGAAAAGCTCCCGCCCAAGGTGATCGGCCAGCCGGGCGCCATGAAGCTCGAGGAGCAGCCGACGGTCGTGAACTATCAGTTCCTGACGGCCGCAGGCGACTGGAAGGTCAACCTGACAAACACCTTCCTTGCGCTGGCCACGCCGGTCTATACGACGTGGGAGGATTTTGCCCGGAAGCTCGACGAGGTGCTGGCACAGTTCGTCGCCATCTATCACCCGGCGTATTTTGAGCGCATCGGCCTGCGCTACATCAACGGCTTTTCCCGCCGCGCCCTCGGTCTGGAGGGCGTGCCGTTCCGCGACCTTATTCAGCCCGCCTATCTTGGCCTGATGGCGGAGGACGATGTGCAGGAGCAGAGCGTCCAGCGCGTCACGCAGGATGTGGAGATGACACTGGCGGGCGGCTGCCGCCTGAAGCTGCACTGCGGCCCCGGTATGGTCAAGCGCGGCAATGTCGAGGACAAGGAGGTCCGCTTTATTCTGGACAACGACGTCTTCATGAACGGCAAGATCGAGCTGAAGCACTCCGCCGGAGCGCTTAACACCGTCCATACCCATGCGGACCGCATTTTCCGCGGCGCGATCACGGATCAGCTCCACGACGCCATGGAGCCGCAGCCGCTGTAATACTGTTTTCTGATTAAAATCTTTCATCAGAAAGGTTCCGCCTTTGGCGTAACCAATTTCGCGATTTTGGAAAAATCACGAAATCTCGTCTCATAATGATCTTCATATTAAAACCTTCCATTCTATGAATGAAAGGTTTAATTGAATATCAGTATAATTTCCATGCGAGGTGAGGCGCAATGCCGTTTTTCTATGTAGACTGGTACTATATCGTTCTGGTGCTCCCGGCGGTGATCCTGTCGCTCTGGGCCAGCGCCCATGTCAAGAGCACGTTCCGCCGCTACAGTCAGGTGCGCAATGCGCGCGGCATGACCGGCGCGGAGGCCGCCATGGCGGTGCTGCGCGCGCACGGCGTGACCGATGTGCGCGTGGAGCATGTGTCCGGCGAGCTGACGGATCATTTTGACCCGAAGGACCACGTCATTCGCCTGTCGGACGCCGTGTACAATGTCGCAACGCCCGCCGCAGTCGGCGTGGCCGCGCACGAGGCGGGCCATGCCGTGCAGTATGCGCGGCACTATGCGCCGATCTATATCCGCGCGGCCATCGTCCCCGTGACGAACATCGGCTCGCGGCTCTCCATGCCGCTCATTGTGCTCGGCCTTGCGCTCAGCGGCCTCGGACAGGTGTTTTACTATGTGGCGCTGGCGGGCGTGGCCTGCTATGGCCTCTGCGTCGTGTTCCAGCTCGTCACCCTGCCGACGGAGTTCAACGCCAGCCACCGCGCCCTGCGCGCCATCGAGGAGAGCGCCCTGCTGCTGCCGGAGGAGCAGACCGCGGCAAAGCGTGTGCTCACAGCTGCGGCCCTGACCTATGTGGCCGCGCTGAGCGTGACCATTATGCAGTTCCTGCGTCTGCTGCTCATCGTGGCGGGCGGGAACCGGAGGAGAGACTGACTATGGACGAACGCACCGAACAGGGAAGACGCTTCCTCATGGGCTATCGCGACGACGATACCACGGAATTTGTCTCCGATCAGGAGAAAAAGCTGCCGCAGCCTCCGCTGTGCAAGGCCCCGATGGGCGGCGAGCGGACGGTGCTGCCGCGCGATTTTTCCGCGCTGCCGGAGGGCGGCGGCCTGTATGACCTGCTGACGCGGCGGCGCAGCGCCAGAATTTATACGGAGGGGGAGCTCAGACTGCTGCAGCTTTCGTTCCTGCTCTGGGCCACGCAGGGCGTGCGCGCCATGCGCGGCCGGGCCTATGCCACGCTGCGCACCGTTCCGAGCGGCGGTGCACGCCATGCCTTTGAGACCTATCTCCTCCTCCGCCATGTCGAGGGCCTGCGCCCCGGTGCATATCACTATCTGCCGATGGAGCATGCGCTCGAGTTTCTGCACCCCGTCGAGCGGCTCGAGGACGTCGTTTCCGACACGCTCTGCGGCCAGAGCTGGGCGGCAAAGGCCAGCGTGATCTTCTACTGGTCCGTTGTGCCCTATCGCGCGGAGTGGCGCTACGGTCCCTATGCCTATGCGCCGCTGCTCGTCGATGCCGGGCATGTGGGCGAAAATCTCTATCTCGCCTGCGCGTCGCAGGGCCTCGGCACCTGCGGCCTGCGCGCCTTCCGCCATGAGCTGTGCTGCGAGCTGTTCGGGCTGGATGGCGAGGAGGAGTTTATCGTCTATGCCGCCCCGGTCGGCACGGTCCGCCCGGAGGATACCGCGCAGGAGGCGGCGTTCTATCAATTTGTCGAAGATGAGAATTTATAAGGCTGAAAATGATCACCGGCTGCCGGAAAAGCAGCCGGTGATTTTTTGAATGACAGGGCCGGGTATGCCCCTGCAATGGCGTACCGTTATCGCCGTTTCAGCATCCTCCGGTCGCACAGGTCGATGCCGAACGACACGGCGGCGCTCAGGACAGCGAGAACGAGGATCATGGCGTCCGTGCTGAGGTAAGAGCCGGTCGCGTCATACAGCGCGCCCGCGATCGTGCTGCCGAACGAGGCGAACAGCAGGTTCGTCACCACGACGGAAAGATTCACGGCGTAGTGCCGCATACCGTAATACGAGCTGACAAAGGCCGCGTTGGCGGGCGTGACGCCGCCGTAGGCCATGCCGCCCAGCAGGAAGCCGGCGATGAGCAGCGGGAAGCTGCCGAGCTTCAGCGCGCCGATGAGCACAAGGCCGGTGAGCAGGAAAATGCCGCCCACGAGCTGCATGGTGCGGCTGCGTCCCCATCGGTCAAACAGCCCGCCCAGCACAACGCGCCCTGCCGCGTTCGCCAGCGAGATCATGCCGACGGCCGTGGTGATACCGCCCGGCGAGACCGTTCTGCCGATCTCCCGCGCGATGGAGGTGGACTGCGACACGAGGGCCAGCCCTGCCGCGCTCAGGAGTACCGCCCAGAGATAGTACAGCCAGAACGCGGGCCGCCGCAGCATGGCCGCCGTGCCGAGCTCTTCTGCCACGGGGTTAGCATAGCGCTTCTTTTTCGCGGCGGGCGGCGGCGTGAAGTCCGTGCCAGGCCGCCGGAGCAGGAAGCCGCAGGCCGCCACGAGCACGGCCGTGATAATACCAAGCACGACAAAGCTGCGCCGCCAGCTGCCGATGGCCGTCGGCGTGAAGCGCTGATAGAGCTTGCCGATGAGGAAGCTGCTCAGGCCGAAGCCCATGAGCAGGATACCGGAGACGAGGCCCTGCTTGTCGGGGAACCACGCGCCGACTGTCCCGAGCACGGCGTTATACGAGAAGCCGGAGGCCAGCCCGCAGACCACGCCGAAGCCGACATACAGCATGGGCAGCGACCGCATACTCGCCGTCAGCAGGAAGCCCGCCAGAAACAGCAGGGCGGATATCCAGAGGAAAATTCGCGGGGAAATGCGCGCGGAAAGCGCGCCGCAGGTCAGGCCGCCAAGGCAGAAAAAGCTCATCACGATCGTAAAGGTCAGGGAAAGCTGTGCGGTGGTCCAGCGGGGGAACTCTGCGGCGATCGGCCCGGACAGTACGCTCCACGCGTACACCAGACCCGAGAACAGAAGTACCACGCACCCGACTGCGACGTAGATCCATCTGCTTGCACTTCTCATAGGCTGCATCCTCCATTTTGGGCCATCCCCTCGATTTGGTGCGGAGATGGCCCGTATTTTGTTGTATCTTGGGGTCCTGCCTCCATCATATCACAGAAACGCCCGCTTGCCCATACCCAAATCAAAATTCTGCCTGCTGCGGTGCGGTGTCCGTGAGAGACGGACAGAAAGGAAGGCAGGAATATTTTTGAAAAACCCTCTTGACAAAGCCGTACTAGTGTATTAGTATATTAGTACAATAACACATTGGAGGTGAGCCAATGGCATGGAAACTGAATCCGGAGCGGCAGATCTGGCTGCAGCTCGTGGATGTGCTGAAGTTCCGCATCGTCTCCGGACAGTATCCGGCAGGCGTGAAGCTGCCGTCGGTGCGGGAGCTGGCCGCAGAGGCCGGTGTCAATCCGAACACCATGCAGCGCGCGCTTGCGGCGCTGGAGGAGAGCGGGCTCGTCAGCGCCCAGCGGAACACCGGGCGCTATGTCACACAGGATGAGGCGTGCATCCGCGAGACGCGCCGCTCGCTGGCGCAGGCCGAGATCGATGCGTTTTGCGCGCGGATGCGGCAGCTCGGCTACACGCAGGAGGAAATTGCAACATTGTTTGGAGGGAATGAAAATGAATGACATGCTGGTCTGCTGCAGCGGCCTGACGAAGAGCTACGGGGCAAAGCCCGCGCTCGACCACGTCGACCTGCAGCTTGCGCCGGGCAAGATCATCGGCCTGCTCGGGCCGAACGGCTCCGGCAAAACGACGCTCATCAAGATCCTGACGGGCCTGCTGCGCCAGACGGAGGGCTCCGTCGCGATCGACGGCAAGCCGATCGGCCCGGAGACGAAGGCGCTCGTGAGCTACCTGCCCGACCGGATGTACTATGCCGGTTGGATGAAAACGAAGGATATGGTCAACTTCTTTGCGGATTTCTATCCCGATTTCCGCCGCGAGCGCGCCGAGGCCATGTGCCGTGCGCTGGGCATCGGGCTGGATATGCGCGTGAAGACCATGTCGAAGGGCACGAAGGAAAAGCTCCAGCTGCTGCTCGTCATGAGCCGCGCCGCAAAGCTCTACCTGCTCGACGAGCCGATCGCGGGCGTCGATCCGGCCGCGCGCGACTTCATCCTGCAGACGATCCTGACGAATTATTCGCCCGAGAGCACCGTCCTGATCTCGACGCACCTGATCGCGGACATCGAGCCGGTGCTTGACGAGGTGATCTTCCTGAAAGAGGGCCGTGTCGTCCGCCACGATTCGACCGATAACATCCGCGGCGCCGAGGGCAAGTCCGTCGACGAGGTCTTCCGCGAAGTCTTCCGCACGATCCCGATGGGAGGTGAATGGCCGTGCTGAGCAAGCTGTTAAAATACGATCTCCGCGCAAATCTGAAAATTTTCCTGTTCATCTGGCCCGCCATTCTGGTCTTCGGCCTGCTCGAGCGCGTCGCCCTCATGGCGGAGCTGCCGGTCAAGATCTCTGCCATTTTTGTGAATCTGACGACAGTGCTGTTCGTGCTCGCGGTCATTGCCGCCTGCGTGTTTGCGCTCGTCATCTCCGTCATCCGCTTCTATTCCGGCCTGCTGCGTGATGAAGGCTACCTGATGTTCACGCTGCCGGTGCGGCCGTGGCAGCTTGTGCTGTCGAAGCTCCTCACGGCCCTCCTGACGCTGGTCGTGACGGGCCTGGTCAGCTTCGTTTCCGTCGGCATCCTGTTCGGTGGTATCCGTGGCTTGCTGCCTTCCATCCACACCTCGCTGGAGCAGAGCTTCGGCGGGATAATCAACGGCTGGGGCATCGCCCTGCTCGTCCTGCTGGTCGTGGTGCAGGTCGCGGTGTCCGTGCTGCAGATCTATCTGTCCTGCTCCATCGGCCACCTGTTCCGCCGCAAGCGCATCCTGTTCGCTGTGCTGTTCTACTACGCCATCAATGTGGTGCTCGAGACGGTCGCGGTCACGTCCATCATCGTGCTGAGCAACTTTGAGCCGTTCTGCCGCTTCCTTGTTCAGCTCTCTGCCGGCATGAGCGCGCCAGGCATGTTCAACCTGTTTATCGGCGTGATGCTTGCCCTGCTGGCCGTCCTCGGCATTGTGTATTTCTTCGTCACGGAGCGCATCCTGCGCCGCCATCTGAATCTGGAATAAGGCTTTCCACTGCGCCGTACAATGCCTCGGGCTTGTCATTGCCACGGCCCCTTCGGGGACTCGCAATGACAAATCCGATGGCCGCTACGGTCGACGACGCTGCCCTATAACTTGCCAGCCTCCATGGCGCTCACTACCCGCAAGGGGCACGCCGCATCCGTAAGGCGGCAAAGCCGCCAACGGCTGCGCAGTGAGCGCCGCTACAGACGCAATCGGTTTTCACGTTTTTCGCCGGCCCTGTACGAGCTGCAAGTGCCTTCCCGAGATTGCCACGTCGGCCGTTGGCCTCCTCGCAATGACAATTTGGGGGCCTTCCCATTTTAACGACAGCCCGTACCGATCGTTACTGTACCGCCGGGCACGGCATGCCGCTCCCCTACATAAAAGGACTCCCGGAGCTGTTCGGCTCCGGGAGTGTTTTTATCGTTATCGGTTTTCACACAGCAGGCGCGGGACGGCGTTGTCCGCCGTCTCATACACGGCCTCATAATCCGTGTCCATGCATGAGAGCATGGGGGAATCGGCCGTATAGCGCACGCAGGTGCCGCAGGCGGCGCTCAGCCGCCGGGGAACAGGCATCATCTGCGCAGCCACGCCCGCCGCGGTCAGCGCCCGGCAGGTCAGCAGGGCGGACAGATGCGTGTGGAATGTCGCGATGTACGCGGTCATTTCTTCAGCGTCAGACGGGTGTCGGGACCCTCCGGCACGGAGGTGACGGTGTAGCCCTGACGGTTGGCATAGCGCGTGACGTTCTCTACGGCGCAGGCGTCGTCCAGCAGGACCTCGATCTCGGCGGGATGGCCGTCCTTCACGGCCTTCTGGACCATCACGACGGGCATGGGGCAGAGCAGACCTCTTGCATCGACCATGTTATTTCGCCTCCTGTTTTTTCACGAATTTCGGAAGGTTGAGCACGGAAACGGCCAGACAGACCACAATGCCGGAGACAACGGCGATCTTGCCGGTGTTCGACAGGCCGCCGCGGACGAACTCACCGGCGGCGTTCGTGGAGTCGGCCGTACCGGCCAGACCGAAGTTGTGGGCAGCCGCCGCACCGGCGAGCATGCCGAACACGGTGACGGTGGAGTCGCCGTTGCCGCTGCCGGCCAGAATGAGCTGACGCAGCGGGCAGCCGCCGAGCAGCACGGAGCCCCAGCCGACGAGCGTCATGCCGAGGAAGTTCCACACATGGCTGCTGTGGGCGATGGGCTGGAGCTGGAAGCCCCAATGGAACTGCTTCGTCACCAGATTGCCGATGAGCGCAACGAGGAAGATGGCCACAAAGCCGGACAGCAGCTTAAAATCGCCGAACATGACGGCGTCACGGATGCCGCCTGCCATGCACAGACGGGAGCGCTGCGCCAGCGCGCCGATGACCATGGACAGGGCCAGAGCCAGCCAGACAGGCGCGTGCTTCGAGCCGGGGCCGGCCTCGCTGAGCTTGAAGATGACGGGGACCGTCAGGAACAGCAGCAGGATGACCGTCATGCTGACAGGGAGGACAACGCCCTCGAGCGGGACGGAGTCATAGGAGCGCTTGAGTGAGAAGCCCTTCTTCAGGAACAGCGTACCGGCAAAGATACCGGCGCCGAAGCCGGCCAGACCGACCAGAGCGTTGGCATCGCCGCCGGCCAGACGGAGCACCATGCGCAGCGGGCAGCCGAGGAAGGCCAGCGCGCCGATCATGACGAACGCGCCGAGGACAAAGCGGAGCGCGGGCGCGGAGCCGGACTTTGCGCGGAATTCCTTCGTGCAGACGGACATGACGAACGCGCCGAGCACGAGGCCGATGATCTCCGGGCGGACATACTGCACCTTACCGGCGCTGTGGAGGCCGAGCGAGCCAGCGATATCGCGCAGGAAGCACGCGATGCAGAAGCCCATGTTGGCCGGGTTTCCGAAATGCGTCAGCAGGACAGCGGACAGACCGACGATCGCGCCGGTCACAATGACCCACCAACTGATCTTTTTCTTCATTGTGGTACCCCTCTCGTTATTTTTTTAGAAGAATAACACTATTATACGGGGAAAAACCGGAAAAATCCAATCGTTATTTTGAGTGAAACGAGGATATCATCGATAAAAACGATGATATCCTGATGAAAATAAGGTTGGGAGGATGCGGCAAACAGAAAATTGAAAATGAAAAGTGGAAAGCTTTGTCGGGCTGCCAGTTACGCGTTGTAGGGGAGCGGACAGCCGGGCCCGGCGCAAGGCTGCCGATCAGCACAGGCCGGCGTTAAAATGGAAATGGCCAAAGGTTTGTCACTGCGAGGGCGCTTTGCGCCCGTGGCAATCTCGGGAAGGCAGTGCCGTTTCGTACCGGCTGCCGTTAAAATGGCACGCACCAATTGCGTCTGTAGCGGCGCGTACCATTTTAACGCCAGTCTGTACGGGTCGCCCGTGCAGCGCCGGGCGAGGCATGCCTCGCCCCTACAAATATCATCCCGTATTACTCTGATTCGGCGTGGGAGAGCACATAGTCCGCAAAGCGGCGCTCGGCGGCCGTGAGGGGGCAGCCGGTCGGCCACGCCAGATAGATGCGACGGAACACGCCGCTGCGGTCCAGATCGAACGACAGCAGCTTCCCTGCAGCCAGCTCCTCCTGCACGGCAAGCGCCGAAATGACCGCAACGCCCAGTCCGCGCTGCACCGCGGCCTTCACGTCCTCCGGCGTGTCGATCTCCGCCACGGAGTGCAGGCAGTCGGCGGCGATGCCGCTGCGGCGCAGATAGTCCTCCAGCGACTGCCGCGTGCCGGACGCCGGTTCGCGCCGGATGAGCGGCTGCTGTGTCAGAAGCGTCAGGCCGGAGACCCCCTGCCGCCGGAGCGTGGGATAGGGCTCGCGGTTCGGGGCGATGAGCACGAGTCGGTCGTTCGCGATCGGATGATAGACGAAGCGACGCGGGTCCATGGCTGCGCCGACAAAGCCGAGGTGGACGCGCGACTCGAGCATCAGGCTGTGGATGCGCGCGCTGTCGCCGCGCAGCAGGACATAGCGGCTGTCCGGGCAGCGCTGCAGGAAGCCTGTCAGCAGCTCCGGCAGCAGACCCTGCCCCGGCGCGGTGGAGGCCCCGAGCCGCAGCGGCGGCTGCTCGGCCGGTCCGAGGGCCTGCAGGCGCTCGCAGCGGTTCAGAATCTCGCGCGCCTGCACATAGACGGTCTGCCCCTCCGGCGTCAGCGTGACGGGCCTGCGCGCGCCGCGCACGAGCAGCGGCACGCCGAGCGTCTGCTCCAGCGCGCTGACGTGGGCGCTGACGGTCGACTGCGTCAGATACAGCGCAGCGGCCGCCGCCGTGAAGCCGGAATGCTCCACGGTGGCCACAAAGGATTCCAGCTGCTTCAGGTTGATCTCGAGCATGGTCCTGCCTCCCAAACGCGCGTGACAAACCGCGCCGGATATGATATACTAGGACAACACCACATTGCCCTGAATTTGAACAGAAAAGAGGGGTCCTGTTTTGCAGAGCATCTATCTCGACAACGCTGCGACGTCGTTCCCGAAGCCGGCCGGGGTCAGCGACAGCATGAAGCAGTATCTCGACTGCGTCGGCGCGACGATCAATCGCTCCGTCTACGGCCGCGCACAGGAGGCCGGGCTGGAAACGCTGGCTCTGCGCGAGGTGCTCGCGCGGCTGTTTCATTTTCCGGAGCCTGCGACCCATGTCGTCCTGACACCGGGCGCGACGTTCGGCCTGAATCTCGTCATCAAGGGGCTTCTGCGCCCCGGCGACCACTGCATCGTCAGCGGGATGGAGCACAACGCCGTCATGCGGCCGCTGCAGCAGCTCGGGGGCGTGGAATTTGACCGCATTCCCTGCGACAGCGAGGGCTTTCTGCAGCATGGCGCGCTCGAGGGCCTGTTCCGGCCCAACACGCGCCTTGTTGTGCTGGCGCATGCGTCCAACGTCTGCGGCAGTGTGCAGGATGCGGCCGCCGTCGGGGCGGCCTGCGCGCGGCACGGATGCTTTTTCCTGCTGGACGGCGCGCAGACGGCAGGACACTATCCCATTGACTTTGCGGCGCTCCGCCTTTCGGCGCTGGCCGTGCCGGGGCACAAGGGTCTGCTCGGCCCGAGCGGCATCGGCGCGCTGCTGCTGACGGACGAGCTTGCCGCCAATCTCACGCCGCTTGTGGCGGGCGGGACCGGCAGCGCCTCGGACAGTGAGCTGCTGCCGCCGTATCTGCCGGACCGGCTGGAATCCGGCACGCCGAATCTGCCGGGCATCTACGGTCTGCGCGCCGCGCTGGCCTTTGTGGAGCAGCAGGGCGTCGAGCGCCTTCGCCGCCATGAGCTGGCGCTGTGCGAGCGCTTTCTGGACGGCATCGCGCCGCTTTCCGGCGTCCGCCTGTGCGGCACGCGGGAGCCCGGCCGCCGCGTGGGCGTCATCTCCGTGGACCTGCCGGGCCGGGACAACGCCGAGGCGGCGTTCCGGCTGGAGCAGGAGTTCGGCATCCTGACGCGCTGCGGCCTGCACTGCGCCCCTGCGGCGCACCGTTCCCTCGGGACGTTCCCGCAGGGGACCATCCGCTTCTCGCTCGGCTTTGCGAATACCGAGCAGGACGTTGACGCCGCCGTTGCGGCCCTGCGGGCGATCAGCGCAGGCTGATCCTCGGGCCGCCGTTGTAGGCCTCGACCACGCCGATGCGCTGCGCGCTCGGCACGGCCCCGCGCAGCTCGCGCAGCAGGGCATCGGCGTCCTCCGGCGCAGCGGCGATGAGCAGGCCGCCGGATGTCTGCGGATCATAGAGCATGTCCTGCACGGCAAGCTCCGTGCTGCCGGGATCGACGGCCGCCTCGGCATAGTGCCGGTTGCGGTACATTCCGGCGGGCAGGATGCCGTCGCGCGCGAATTCGAGCGCCTCGGGGATCAGGTCAATCTCGCCGGGGAAGAGCGTCAGATGTGTGTCGCTGCCCTGCGCCATCTCAAAGGCATGGCCCAGCAGACCGAAGCCCGTCACATCCGTGCAGGCGTGCACGGCATAGCGCACCATGCAGTCGCGCGCGGCCTTGTTCAGCGTCGTCATCAGGCGGTGCGCCAGCGCCATGGCCTCCGGCGAGGCCAGCCCGGCCTTTGCGGCCGTTGTGAGCACGCCGATGCCGAGGGGCTTCGTCAGCAGCAGCACGTCGCCGGGGCGGGCAGCGGAGTTGGTCAGCAGCTTTTTTGGATGCACGAAGCCCGTGACGGCCAGGCCGTATTTCGGTTCCGGATCGAGGATGCTGTGGCCGCCCGTGATGATGACGCCCGCCTCATAGGCCTTGTCGTAGCCGCCGCGCAGCAGCTGGTGCACGGCTTCCTTCGGCATGGATTCCGGGATGCACAGCAGGTTCAGCGCCAGCTTCGGCTCGCCGCCCATGGCGTAGACATCCGAAAGTGCGTTCGTCGCGGCGATCTGCCCGAAGAGATACGGATCGTCCGCGATCGGCGGGAAGAAGTCCACGGTCTGCACGAGCGCCAGCTCGTCCGTGACCTGATAGACGGAGGCGTCGTCGCTCTTGTCAAAGCCGACAAGCAGCCGGGGATCGCTGTGGACCTTCAGGCCGCCCAGAAGCTGCGCCAGTACGCCCGCACCGACCTTTGCGCCGCAGCCCGCGCACGAGGCGAGCTTCGTGAGCTGAATAGTCTGTTCTGCCATGGTCAAAACCCTCACATTCGAAATATTTTTTTCAGAATAACGATAGCCGCAGCGCACCGTTTGGCAGCGCCGCACTCTGGAAAGGAGTTCTTATGAAAGAAAACAAAAAACTCATCAGCGAGATCCTTGCGGATGTCCGCCACGATATGACGGACGAGGAGATCCTGAACCTGCTGGCCTCGAGCCGCGTTTCTGTGAACCCGGAGAAGGAGTCCGGCAAGCTGACCTCGCTCGGTCAGCGCGCGGCGGACAGCATCGCAAAATTTGCCGGAAGCTGGGCATTCATTTTTTCGTTCACGGGCGTACTGCTGGCGTGGATGATCCTCAATGTCCTGCTGGCTGCAAAGGCATTCGACCCCTATCCGTTCATTCTGCTGAATCTGGTGCTGTCCTGCGTGGCTGCCATTCAGGCTCCGCTTATTATGATGAGCCAGAACCGGCAGGAGGAAAAGGACCGCGCGCGTGCGGAGAATGACTATAAGGTCAATCTGAAGACGGAGATTATGATCGAAGCACTGCACGATAAGCTCAACCGCATCCTTGCCCGCGAGGAGCTCCTGCTGCAGGTGCAGAAGGAGGAGCATGCACCGCATTACGAGAAGCCGGAGCCTAAAGAGAATTAACGGGTCAGCTCCCGCAGGACATCCAGCACCAGCGTGGCCGAAACGGCTGAGGCGTGGGCGCAGTTTTCCTCAAACGTCCCGATGCCGCTGTGATCCGCCGTGTCCGTCACGGAGCGGATGGCTGCAAAGGGAACGCGGTTTACATAACACACATGCGCCATGGCGGCTGTCTCCATGTCGACCGTCAGCGGGGCAAAGCGCGCATTGATCTCTGCGCGGCCCTCGTCCGTGATGAAGGCCTCGCCCGTCACCGTCCTGCCGAAGTGGACGCGGCCGGGGGCCCTTTCCGCGGCACGCCTGCAGGCTGCGAGCAGGTCGGGATCGGAGGCAAACCACACGGAGGGCAGCCTGGGATGATAATTCGTCAGAATATCCTCTCCCACGTCGTGATAGGCGCATTCTGTGGTGACGGCTGTGTCGAACAGGCCGAGGGCGGGGGACATGCCGCCCGCTGTCCCGGCGTTGAGGACGAAATCCGGCGAGACGGTGTCGAGCACGGTCTGCACGGCCAGCGCCGCGTTGACCTTGCACATGCCGGTCGCGGCGAGCACCATCCGCAGGCCGCCGATCCGGCCGATGTGCAGCGTGAGCATGGCGCGTGAAAGGCGCTGCTCCTCCGCCAGATGGGGCAGGAAGGGCGCAAGCTCCTCTTCCGCCGCACAGAGGATCGCGCCGCAGCGCGGGTCGTGTTGCATGTTCTGCATCTCCCTTTTTCCGTTTTCTCCATTCTATCGCATTTTTCGATGAAAAACAAGTCATAAAATCGGGAGCCGTCCGAGATGGAACGGCTCCCGATTTGGTTATCTGCTGTAGGGGAGCGGACAGCCGGGCCCGGCACTGCCGATATGAACAGGTTTCCGCTGAATGGTATGCGCCAATTGCGTCTGCCAATGGCGCTCATCGAGCGCCCTGTACAGGGGCATTCAAACGAAGAGGGCACTGGTGCACCACAGCACCACCCTGATGTGTCATTGCGAGGAGCGAAGCGACGTGGCGCCCTGAGCGCGAAGCGCGAGGAAGTGCCCTTGGGGTGCAATCTCGGGGAGGCAGTTACGATTTCGTCGATAGTTTCCCACGATTCAACCGGATGTTGCGAGATCACCGCGTCCCTTTTGGGGCCTTGCAATGACAAATCTGATGGCCTAAGCCACCGAATTTGTACTGCAAAAAACCTGCGCCTGCCGCTGCAAAGGGCCTATTGTCCATTCCCGGAACGCAGCTTCTCTCTTCGTGCCTGCTTTCGCTGTTCCTTTTTGAGCCTGCTTTTTCGCTTCCGTATGGCGGCGCGAAGCGGCGGGACGATAAGGAGCGGCAATGCGGCTCCCCAAAGAATAAAATCGAACATCAAACATATCCCGGTACGGCCCTTGAAGGGCGCAATACCGGCCGATTCCGGATAGAGTTCTTCCTCTCCGCAGGTTACGGAAAGAAGGGCAAATTCTCCGTTGGAAAACGCCGGTCTTCGGACGTAGGTGCATGTGATCGGCTTTCCGATGACAAAATGCTGTCGGCTGTCTTCCAGTGACGAAAACGGCGACTTAGCTTCGTCCGAAGAGACTGCGACCTTTGTTCCATCCTGCAGTGTAAGGACATAAAGCATGCGATAGGGCGTATGCTGCCGCAGTTCGTCCGTCCGGCTGCTTTGCACTGCAATACATTCTGCTGTTACAGTTTCCGTGTTTCCGCATTTTGCGCCAATATAGATCGCAACATCACGCCACGCGATCAAGGAAAGCAGGCACAGCATCGAAAATGCGATCGCAGCACGGGCGGAAAGGGAAATCGATCTTCTTTTCTTTTTCTTCATGGCCTATTGCCTCATTTGACTTCTAACGGGTCTCCGACGCACCCGAGAAAGACGGGCCTTCCTGCGCGGGCAGCATGATAATAATTGGTACGGAGTTTTTCCCAAAAGGCGGGAGAAAATGCCACAGCCCGGTAAGGCGATAATTTCAAAACACTGAAAAATGGCATTTGCA